>Ga0302324_100002794_pt1 | contig 39796 bp, 27 predicted proteins | sample Palsa_T0_1_FD_201949 | JGI IMG/M metagenome (GOLD analysis project Ga0302324, IMG submission 201949) | Peat permafrost microbial communities from Stordalen Mire near Abisko, Sweden - Palsa_T0_1 | ecosystem: Environmental > Terrestrial > Soil > Palsa > Peat permafrost | place: Sweden: Abisko...
GCAACTGACCGAAACGGCGCGACGTACGCTACGTCGCATGCGCCGCCGTCCGCGTCTGATCGCCGCCTTCTGGCAACAAGCTTTTTCGTGGTCAGAGTGACTCTATATTATGCGGGACTCAATAGGTGTTTGGCGCGAGAAGAATCGGTTATCGCAGTTCAATGGTGATCTCGTTGATAGGGTTATCGAAATTCCAGTGGAGCCATGGGGCGAGGACGATTTCATTCGCGTAGCAGAGAAAGGACAAGAAGCGTTAAATATCATTTTTTCTGTCGAGTTGGTCCGGAAATGCCTGGACAGCTCTTTCAGTAGCATCGGAGTATTCCAGGAGTTGCTGAAAGAGGTTTGCATTGCGGCTGATGTTCGAGACAAGAACCTTTTCGAGCGCCGGATTGATGATCTTGCTTTGTTCGACATTGCGGCTACGCGGAAAGCTGAAGAGTACGCATCTCGTCATCAGCGGGCTTTAGAATCCATAGCGGCTGGGAATCTCAGTAGAAGTGCTAAGGACGGCGTTCTTCCGTTATTCCTACCGTACTATCTTGTGCGCGTGATACTCGATGGAGGTTACGATGGCCTTGCGAATGGCCTTCGCAGAGCAACTATCCAAGAGAATATCCAGCAAATCCACCATCGGCCTGACGATGTTCGTGCGTCAGATATGAGCAATCTGCTCTACAATCTGGCTGCGCTGCAGGCCTCAAAGAGCATTTCTCCTCCGATAATTGACTACGATAAGAGCACAAAGCTTCTTCAGGTCGTTGATTCAACTTTTTACTTCTTCCTCAAAAATGCGGATCTGAAATCTATCGCGGGCGAGATTCCAAACCCATTGTCTTGAAGCGTGGGCGCTTGCTACCGCTAGGCGCTCCAGAAAAGATCAAATCAACATGAAGCCGAAGCGGGCCGGTGGTGGCCGGCCCGATGTGGGATTGGGCGACGTGGAGTTTTTGGAGCGCAGCTAGCTCAGATAGTTACTGCACTTCGTTACTCGGGGACGAAGGTGTTGGTGCACTCGTCGTAATAGGGCTTGTGGTAGATGCCTTCGGTGGGCGCGGTGGGCTTGAACTGTTTGTGGCAGCCCTCGCAGACGGTGACCAGGTCGTCACCTGCTTTGATGAGGGCGGCGTGGTTCTTGGCTTCGACGGCGTGGCGGGCGGTTATGGCCATGTCCCGCAACTTCAGCACGTTTGCCTGGAAGCCGGGCGACGCGGTCCAGTAGGCGTCGGACTTGCCGGTGCCGCCGAGCGAGATGAGGGTGGCGGCGGCCTCGAGCTGATAGGTGTGGGCTTCGAGCACCTGCCATTGTCCGTCAGTGAGTTTCTTCTGCGTGTTTCCGCCCTCCCAGATCGTGTGGGCGGCATCGTCCACTACGGCAACCATCACCTGATTGATGCTCATGTCGAGGGGCACCGCGGGCCGCTTGGGAGCGACCTTTTGCTCGGCGCTGGCGCTCCAGCCGATCACGATCAGGGCGCTTAAGACGGTGATCGAGAATGCACCCGCCATTTTTCTTCGCGAGGGGAGTGAGATTTTCATGCGCAGTCCTCTTTCGTGGATCGATTTGGATTGCCGAACCGGTGCCATTGTTTGCGCGTACGGGATGCGGCGCAGTGCGGGGAGTCACTTCGCGCGGTGTCGGGCGTCACAGGCGCTCAGGATGACTGCGCAAGGCGAGGCGAACGGCTGCGCAAAGGCTGAGACAAAAACGCCAATCGGGAGATTGGCGTTCCCAGGGTGCTGCGCTACGGCGAAGACTAACGCTACGGCGAGAGGGCAGTGGCTAGTGACTAGTGGCTAGTGGCGATGCTGCGGATTCGCGGGCGCGGGCTAGGATGAAGGATTCGATTTGGCGGGCCTGGGCTGAGGTGACGTCGGCGGCGAAGGAGGGCATGCCGTTGGTGCGGCGGAGGCCTCCGCGGACTATTTCTTCGAACATGGCGTGGGTGGTGGCGTCTAGGTAGCGCAGGTCTGGGGTTTCGCCGCCGCTTACTACGTTGCCGCCGTGGCAGCGGGCGCAGTATGAGCCGTAGAGGATGCGGCCGCGCTCTACGTCCTCGGGCGATGCGGTTAGCTGGAACGTGGGCGCGGGGACCGGGGTGGCTTCGCGCTGGTAGGGCGGGATGGTAGCCGTGCCGCCCAGCTTGAAGGTTAGCAGCCTGCCTGAGCCTACGTTGCCTTTGCCGTTGGGACGATTGTTTAGCACCATTGGGCCGCCCCAGCCGGACATTACCGCGACGTACTGCGTGCCGTCGACCGAGTACGTCATAGGCGGCGCGGCGATTCCTACCCCGGCGTCAAATTCCCACAACAATGTTCCGTCGGTGGCGCGATAGGCGCTGAACTTGCCGTCGCCGCGTCCTTCAAAAACTAGATTTCCGGCAGTCGTTAGCGTGCTGCCGCCCTTCGGGACGGGCAGGTCAACGTGCCACTTCTCCTGCTGCGCGACCGGGTCCCACGCTACCAGGCGGCCGGTCGGCGGCAGCTTGCGCCACTGATCGGCTACCGGGCCATTGTAGGCGCGGTAGGTGCCGGTGTTCTGGTCGCGGGTCTGATTCTGGCGAGCGGCGGTCCAATCGGGATCCACGGCGTGAACGGAGCTGTCGTTGAGGACGGCTAGATAGACGAGGCCCGTTGACGGATTGTAGGAAATGGGATGCCAGTTGTGGCCGCCTTCGCTGGCGGGCGCGACGATGGTGGCGTCGGCGAGCTTGCGGGTGACGGGATTCTCGATGGGGCGGCCGTTGGCGTCGATGCCGGTGGCCCAGTTCATGTTGGCGAAGGGGCGCGCGGAGATCAGCTCGCCGGTTTGGCGGTCGAGAACGTAGAAGAAGCCGTTCTTGTTGGCCTGCATGATGACGCGACGCATCTGGCCGTCGATGGTGAGGGTGGCTAGCATCAGCGGTTGCGTGGCGTCGTAGTCCCAGTTATCGCCGGGGGTGGTCTGGTAATGCCAGGCCATTTCGCCGGTGTCGGCTTTGAGGGCGATGATCGAGGCGATGTAGAGGTCGTCGCCCTTGCTGCGGAAGCGGTCGTACCAGGGCGCGCCGTTGCCGGTGCCGGCGAACACGAGATCGGTTTCGGGGTCGTAGACGATGGTGTCCCACGGGCTGCCACCGCCGCCGGCCTTCCACCATTCGCCGGACCAGGTGGCTGCGGCGGCGCGCATGGCGTCGGACTCGAAGGGCTTCGAGGGATCGCCTGGGACGGTGTAGGTGCGCCAGTCGAGCCGGCCGGTTTCGGCGTCGTAGGCCGAGACGTAGCCGCGCACGGCGTACTCCGAGCCGGCGTTGCCGATGATCACGCGGCCTTTGGCGATGCGCGGCGCGCCGGTGATGGCGTAGGGCGAGTCCGCCGGGGCGGTGGGAACGGCCCAGACCACCTCGCCGGTTTTGGCGTCGAGCGCGATGAGGCGGCCGTCGAGCGCGCCGAGATAGAGGCGTCCCTTGTACATGGCGACGCCGCGGTTGACCACGTCGCAGCAGACGAACTTGGCGTGGTCCTTGGCGACGTGCGGGTCGTACTTCCAGAGCAGGCTGCCGGTGCGGGCGTCGAGAGCGTAGACGATGCTCCAGGCGCTGGTGGTGTAGAGGACGCCGTCTTTGACAAGGGGCGTGGCTTCGAGGCCGCGGCGGGTGCCGAAGTCGTAAGACCAGGCGAGGCCGAGGTGGGCGATGCTGTGCTCGTCGATCTGGTGGAGGTGGCTGAAGCGCTGCTCGGAGTAGGTGCGGCCGTAGGTGATCCAGTTGGCGGAGTCGGCGTCGGCGGCGCGGAGGGCGGCGTCGTCTACCTGTTGCGGGGTGCTGCGGGCGCAGCCGGAGAGGGCAAGAATCGCGGCTGCTGTGATTAGGGCGACGTTCCGTGCCAGATTGTGGACAAACTTTGGGCGCATCCTCTCCGAATCCTCCTCGGAAACTGCCGCTGTGAAAAAATTAAGGTAGCGTGAACTGATACACTCCCGGCCGGGAGCGTGTCAAGCTTGCCGCCAAGGTACCTGCGTGAGGGCGCGGTGGTGGGTCAGTTTACCGGTGTGAGGAGGGTAAGGGCGCTCTCCCAGATTTGCCCACCCCGAAACGGACCGTCTCCGTCAGGATCAAACTGGGGTTCATCGAACCATACCCAGTAAACCGTATTTGTCCCAAGCGCGCTGACTTCCTGCCGCGTCAGTCCTCCCTGCCAAGGTCCGCTGAGTGCAGTTACTTCGGGAGGGGGACTGGAAATGGTTCCTGTCGCACCTTTTGCCCAGAAAAAATCCGGCGATACGATAACGCGCCAGCCAGCGGAGAACCGTGTGCTCACGCATCCCTCTTTCTGTCTTCTATCTGTCGAGTAGTATATTGCCAACTGGTCAAACTGACCCACTAGCGAGGACGCGGGAATTCGCGGGTTCGGCGGTATAATCGGTTACGCTGGAGAGGTGTGCAGCTTTTGACACATCCATTGGCATGACACATCAACTGGGCTACCTGAGCCTGCTTTTCTACGCGGCGAGCTTTGCCTGCTACGTGCGGATCCTCTACGTGCCGAACGCCTGGCTGGGGCGCATCGCTTCCGTGCTGCTGGCGGGCGGGATCGTGTTCCAATATTACGACCTGCTGGAGCGGTCGCGCTTCACTCATTCGGTTCCTTACGACGATCTGTACGGCTCGATGTCGCTCTTCGCGTGGCTTTTTGCGATTACCTACCTGGTGCTTGAAATATTCCACCGGCAGCACACCGTGGGCGCGTTTGTGACGCTGCTGCTGATTGCGTGGGTGGGCGGGCTGAGGCTGCTCGTGCCGATGCAGCCGCAGGCGCCGCCTCCGGCGCGCGGGGCATTGTTTGCGCTGCACGTTACGCTGATCACGTGGGGCTACGCCGCGTTTGCGCTCTCCTTTGTGCTGAGCTTGGTGTATCTGGTGCAGGACCGCTTGCTGCGTTCGCGGCGGCTCAACAGCGCTTTCTGGCGGTTTCCGGCGCTCGATGTGCTGGACCAGATGGCGCGCAGCAGCGTGTACCTGGGGCTGGTGCTGGTGGCGCTGGGCGTGCCGATGGGGCTGGTGTGGGCGCATCGGTTGAGCGGCGGTTACGCGTGGGGCGACCCGAAGGTGGTGGTTACGGGGCTGATCCTGGTGGTGTATGTGGCTTATCTGCGGCTTTCGCGGAGCGCGCAATGGCGCGGATCGCGAGCGGCGCTGCTGTGCGCGCTGAATTTCGTGATTGTGCTGTTCAGCTACACGTTCGTGAATCTGTATCTGACGCGGTTTCACCGCTTCTTCTGATGACGACGATCGTTTCCAATCCGGCGCGCATCGTTCCAGGGCGCATTCAACTGGCGCTGATCGGGTGCAACCACCGCACCGCGCCGGTGGAGCTGCGCGAGCGGGTGTCGTTCACGCAGAAGCAGGCGCTCGATGCGGCCGACGAACTGAGGCGGCAGGGAATCCTCGAAGAAGCCGTGGTGCTTTCGACGTGCAATCGCAGCGAGCTGTACGGCGTGGCGGGCGAGGGCGGCTCGGCGCTCACCGAAGCGATGGAGGAGTTTTTTACGTCGTTTCACGGAATCGCGCGCTCGGAAGTGACCGGGAAGTTCTATCGCTGGGCGGGGCGCGACGCGATTTATCACCTCTATCGCGTGGCGGCGGGGCTCGACTCGATGATGCTGGGCGAGGCGGAAATTCTGGGTCAGCTGCGCACGGCGTATGGGCAGGCGCTCGATCATGGGGCTACCGGGCCGGTGCTCAATCGCGTGTTTCAGGGTGCGCTCGAAGTGGGCAAGCGCGTGCGGTCCGAGACGGAAGTGGGCACGCGGCCTATGTCGGTGGCGCTTGCGGGAGTGAAGCTGGCCGAGCGGGTGTTTGGCAATCTGAAGGGGCGCGCCGCTTTGATCATCGGCGCGGGAGCCGTGGCCGAGCAGGTGGTGGAACAGCTGCGCAACCGGTCGATTGGCAGCCTGCTGGTGGTGAACCGCTCTTTCGATCGCGCCGCCGATCTTGCCGGGCGAATGGGCGGGCGCGCCGCGGCGTGGGAAGCGCTCGAAGCGGAGATGAGCCAGCCGGACATTCTTGTCACGTCGGCGGGTGGAACAGGCCCGGTGCTCACGCGCAAGATGCTCGAACGCGCGATTGCTTCGCGCGGCGGGCGGCCGATTTTCGTGGTGGACCTGGGCGTGCCGCGGAATGTGGATGCGGCCGCGGCGGGGCTCTACAATCTGTACCTCTACGATATCGACGACCTGGGCGAGATCGTCGAGCAGAACAAGAAGGCGCGGGAGGCGGAAGTGCCGCGCGTCGAAGCGATCATTGCCGAGCACATCGCGAAATTTGAGTCCTGGCGCGCGACGCTCGAAGCCGGGTCCATCGTAGACGACCTGCGCGGGCGGTTCCATCAGCAGCGGCTGCTGCTGCTCGAAGAGCGGCTGAAGGAAATGCCGGATGTTTCGCCCGAGGAGCGGCACCGGATCGCGCGCATCACCGAAGAACTGATCGAGCGCGTGCTCGATGAGCCCGCCGAGCGGCTTCGCAGCGGGCGCGGAATGCGCGGGCGGCTGGGCGCCGTCGAAGCGCTGCGGCACATTTTTGGCCTGGACGACAGCAAACAGTGAATGGAAAGCAGTGAAGGGACGCGAGTGAAGAAAATTCGGATCGGGACGCGCGGGAGCGCGCTCGCCCTGTGGCAGGCCAATCACATCAAGGATCGATTGAAGGAACTGCACGGCGTGGAGGCCGAGCTTGTTCGCATCCGCACCTCCGGCGACCGTTTTCAGACGGCGTCCGTGGCGCAGATTGGCGCGGAGATGGGAACCAAGGGCGTGTTCATTAAGGAGCTGGAAGACGCGCTGCTGGCCGACACGGTGGATCTTGCCGTCCACAGCATGAAGGACGTTCCCACCGAAACGCCCGCCGGGCTGGCGTTTCCCGCGTTGACGAAGAGGGAAGATCCGCGCGATTGCCTGATCTCGCGGGATGGGCATACGCTGCGAGGGCTGCCTTCCGGGGCGCTGATTGGGACGAGCAGCCTCCGGCGACAGGCGCAATTGCGGCACTATCGCGCGGACCTGGAAGTGGTGGATCTTCGAGGGAACGTCGATACGCGGGTGAAGAAAGTGGCCGCGGGCGAATTCGACGCGATTATTCTGGCGACGGCGGGGGTTACCCGGTTGGGTGCCTGCGATAAGATCACCGAAATTATTCCGCCGGAGGTGATGCTGCCGGCGGTCGGGCAGGGCGCGCTGGGGATTGAAACGCGCGAGGACGATCAAGAGACGTCTGCGCTGGTTGCGGCGCTCAACGACGCGGAAACGAATGCGTGCGTGACGGCGGAACGCGCGCTGTTGCATGAACTCGAGGGTGGCTGCCAGGTGCCGCTGGGGGCGTGGGCGCGCTTGCAAAACGGTGGGTTGAAAATCGAGGCTTGTCTGCTTTCGCCCGACGGGAAAGAATATCTGCGGGGCGAAGAAGCGGGCGATGCTTCGGATGCCGAACGGATCGGCAAGCGGCTCGGGAAAGTTTTGAGGGAAGGGGGCGCGGAGAGAATCCTACGCCTGGCGGGAAGGTCGGCTGGATAATTTTATGGAAGGTTCGGCACGGATATGAGCACAGACCAACGTCCGCTGGCGGGGAAGAGCATCGTGATCACGCGCGCGCCGGAACAAGCCGCCGAGTTGATCGGCTCGCTCGAGCGATTGGGCGCGGAAGTTGTTCTTTTGCCCATGGTGCGATTCGCCGTGCCGGAAGATCTGGCCAGCCTCGACGGAGCCATCGGACGGCTTGCGGATTTCGACTGGATTCTTTTTACCAGCCAGAACGCGGTGCGCTTTTTCGCCGTGCGGCAGAGCGAGCTTGGGATCGCGCCCGATTCTCCCTCGTTCGGCAAGCACCGCATCGCGGTGGTGGGGCCGGCCACGCGAGTCGCGGCGGAGGCGGAAGATTTTCGCGTGGATTACGTCGCACAGAATCACACCGGCGAAGCCTTGGCGCGCGAGCTTGCGGAATCGATCGGCAATTGCAACGTGCTGCTGCCTCGAAGCGACCGCGCCGATGACCGGTTGCCCGATGCGCTGCGCGAGGCGGGCGCGCGGGTTACCGATGTGGTCGCGTACCGCACCGCGGCGCCCCAGAAGGTAGACTCGACCAATCTTTGCCGGCTGCAGCGGGCCGAGGCGGACGTGATTGTGTTTGCGAGCCCCTCGGCGTTTCACAATCTCCGGCAATTCATTCCTGCGGCGGACCTGGCGAGTCTCTCGGAACGGATGCAGTTTGCGGCGATCGGGCCTACGACGGCGCGCGCGTTGCGCGAAGCCGGCGTGCGCGTGGAGATCGAAGCGAACGAATCGTCTTCCGCGGCGCTTGCGGATGCCATCGCCAAGCACTATCAGCGCCAGGCGTCTTGTGCGAGGGGCGCGTGACGTTTCCCGTCCAGCGTCCGCGGCGCTTGCGTCGCAGCGAGGCCCTGCGGGGATTCGTCCGCGAGACGAACCTCACCACGAGCGGGCTGGTGTATCCCATGTTCGCGTGCCCGGGGACGAAGGTCCGGACTGAGGTCAGCTCGATGCCGGGCGTTTTTCAGCAATCGCCCGATCAGATCGCCGAGGAATGCCGCGAGGTTGCCGATCTGGGAGTGCCGGGCGTCATTTTATTTGGGCTGCCCGAGCACAAGGACGCGACAGGTTCGGAGGCGGCTTTTGCACAGGGCGCGGTGCAGCGCTCCATCGAAGCCATCCGCAGGGCGAAGCTCGATCTGCTGGTGATCACCGATGTGTGCTTGTGCGAATATACGAGCCACGGCCACTGCGGCGTGATCAAAGACGGCGAGGTGCTGAACGATCCCACGCTCGATCTGCTGGCGGAGGCTGCGCTTTCGCACGCGCGGGCGGGAGCGGATATGGTGGCGCCGTCGGACATGATGGACGGGCGCGTCGGCGCGATTCGCCGCAAGCTCGATGCGAACGGCTTCGCCGATATCGCCATCTTTTCGTACGCGGCGAAATACTGCTCGGCGTTCTATGGGCCGTTTCGCGAGGCGGCGCAGTCGGCGCCCCAGTCCGGCGACCGCCGCAGCTACCAGATGGACCCGGCCAATGCACGCGAGGCGCTACGAGAAGTGGCGCTCGATATCGAAGAGGGCGCGGACATGATCATGGTGAAGCCGGCGCTCGCGTATCTCGACATTATTCAGCGCGTCCGCGAGCGATTCGACGTACCGGTCGGCGCGTACAACGTGAGCGGCGAATACGCCATGGTGAAGGCGGCGGCGCGCAATGGCTGGATCGACGAGAAGCGCATCGTGCTGGAGATCATGACCGGCATTCAGCGGGCGGGCGCCTCGATCGTGCTGACGTACCATGCGAAGGATGTGGCTCGCTGGCTGAAGCACTGCTAGCGCCCGATTAGGGTCGATTAGCGGCTCGCTCGCGATCCAGAAACGCCTTCACGACGCTTCGACTCCCTCTAAACACCTTCCACGCGCTAAGATCATTGTCCGGCCATTGTGGGCGATTGCTTGGCCGCCGATCCGCAATTCCAGGGAAATCCCGGACGATCTTGCCGATAACTGACTCCATCGCAGAAGGAGTATCAGGGAGCCATACCGCAGCCGCGAGTTCCGGTGATTCCGGCGCCGCGCGGCGCCATTGTCTTGCTTTTGCGGGCTGCCTTCTGCTGGCGGTTTTGTTCACGCTTCCGGGTTCGCTTTCGCCCGCTTCCGCGTTGCTGGGTTATTCCGGCGATAACTTTCAGCACGCCTGGTTTTTGTGGCACTTCGCGCGCGCGGTGACGGGATTCCAAAATCCCTTTTACACGAACCAGATGTATTACCCGAACACGGTCAACCTGACGTGGAGCACCACCGATCCGCTGGCCGGAGTGCTGGCGTTGCCCGCCAGTTGGCTGCTCGGGCCCGCGGCGGCCTACAACCTTTCGCTTGTCTTTCAACTTGCTCTGGCCGCGTTTTTCGGCAGGCTGCTTTGCCTGCGCGTTTGCCGGAACGAGGTGGCCGCTTTCATCGGCGGAATATGTTTCGGATTCAGTCCGTTTCTCACGGCGCACGCGCTGGGGCATTTGAGTTTGGTGACGGCGTTCCCCGTACCGCTGTATTTTCTGGCGCTCGCGCGCGTGCTGGAGAGGCGCGGGGAGCCCTGGAAAGATGGCGCGCTGCTCGGTCTGGCGTTGCTGCTGACGGCGCTCGCGCATTTCAACTACACGGTGATTTGTCTGCTCGCCACGCTGGCGGCGATTGGAGTGGACGCGATTCAAATGGGGGCGCGGTCGCTCACGAAAATCTGGAAGGCGCTCGCATGGGGGGCGGCGACGTTTCTGGTCACATTCTCGCCGCTGCTGGTGATGCTGATCGGAAATTCCTCGGACCGGCCCCAGCCCCGGCCGTTCGAGCACCTCAAGGAATTCTCGGCGGACGCCCTGGGATTCCTCATTCCCAGCTGGAACCACTTGCTGCTGGGGAATTTCGCGCGCGGGCTCGATCCGAATATTTTTGCCGCGGGGTACGAAGGCACCGTGTACGTGGGGCCGGTGATTCTGGCGCTCGCACTGCTGGGCTTCTGGAAAGGGCGGGAATTCCAACGGCGCTGGGTGGTGCAGGCGGCGTCCCTAGCGGTGATTTTCTATCTGCTCTCGCTCGGGCCGGCGCTGCGCATTTACGGCCGGCAAACCGCGATTCCCGGGCCGGCTGCGCTCGTGTACCGGATTCCGTGGCTGAGGTTCGTGTCCGCGCCCGCGCGTTTTCAGGTGATCGTGGCGTTGTGTCTGGCGGTTCTGGCTTCGCTGGGTGTGGCGTTCCTGCTGGAACGGATACGGACGACCCGGCAGCGGTATTCACTTGCGGGGGGCGTCGTCGCGCTGTTGCTGCTCGACCTGCTGACGATTCCGTTTCCGGTGTCGTCGATTGCCGACCCTGCGTGGGACAAGGATTCGGGCGTGCCACCGCGCGCGTGCGTGATACCGGCAGCGTTGCAGAAGGGAACTGTGGTCACGTTTCCGCTGATTATCAAGCCTTACAGCATGAAGAGCATGTGGATGCAGGTGAGCGATCGCGGGCGATACGCGCTGGTGGACGGGTACTTGTCGTACAGCGCCGACCGCGTGTGGAGCGATTACTATCGCAATCCCGTGCTGCGTTCGCTGCTCTCGCTGCAAGGTGTGTTTCACACGCCGGTGAATGCGCAGGCGGACAAGGCGGCGGCTCCCGCGGCGTTCCGCGATTTGAACGCGAGCGCGATTGTAGTGTTCGATTCGCCGGAGCGCGACGCAGCGATGCGCTACCTCGAATCAGTGCTCGGCCGACCGGGACAGGCGGCTGGAAGTTGTTCCGTGTTCGATGTGTCGGGCATTCGGTGAGGCAAAGGAGGTAGAGGAGGAAGGCTCGCGGTAAAGGCACCGCGAACGGTAGGCGCTGCGCGCCGGCAGTTGCGGCACGGATAAATCCGTGCCCTGACGAAACTTGAAATTGATGCGGTTTTGGTAGACGCTAATGCGCGGCGTCGGTGACAAATTAGCAAGTGGAGACTCGTCCGGCGGTTCGCGGCGAGAAGGAGCGGTCTGAATGAAGCGAACGATTTGGAGCACGCTGGCGCTTGGGTGTCTGTTCCTGGCGGCTGGGGCCGCGATTGTGCGTGCTGCGGAGGGTGGTTACCATTTGCTGAAGAAATACGCCATGCCCTCGGCTGAGGGAAGCACCGGCGAGTATTTCGATTATATCTATGTGGATTCGGGCGCGCGCCGTGTCTATCTGTCGCACGGGACCGAGGTCAAAGTGGTGAACGCGGACGACGGCACGGTGGTGGGGAACGTTACCGGCTTCAAGCGCAACCACGGAATCGCGATCGCCACAGAATTTGGCTGCGGGTTCATCACGGACGGGGCCGACGGCAACGTCGCAATTTTTGACTTGAAGACCCTGAAGGTGACCGGCGGCGTAAAGACGGCGCCCGATGCGGATGGCGTGATTTACGATCCAGCCACCAAGCACGTTTTCGTGATGAGCGGCGAAGCGAAGGCTGCCACCGTGATTGACGCGAAAACCGGCACTGTCGTGAAGACGGTCGACCTCGGCGGCGGGCCTGAGTTTGTGGTGTCGGATGGCAAGGGAATGGTTTACATCAACCTGGAGGACAAGAGCGAGACGGTCGCTCTCGACGCGCGCACGTTCGAGATCAAAGCGCGCTATCCCGTGGCGCCGGCGAGCGGCCCCACCGCGATTGCCATGGACCGCGAGCACCGCAGGTTGTTTGTCGCCGGGCGAAATCCGCAAATGATGGTGGTGCTGGATGCGGATAGCGGCAAAATGATCCAGTCGTTCCCGATCACGGCGGGCGCCGATGCGGACGCCTACGATCCGGGCACGGGCATGATTTTCGTCTCAACGCGCGAAGGAATGCTCCACAGATTCCATGAAGATTCTCCCGATCAGTTCAGCGTGGTGGAGGCCGTGAAAACGGAATATGGCGCCAAGACCCTCGGCCTCGATTTGAAAACGCACCACGTATTCGTCGACACGGCGGATTTCGGGCCGCCTCCGGCGCCGACACCTCAGCGGCCGCATCCTCAGCCCGCCCTGGTCTTTGGAACTTTCCGGCTGCTGGAGTACGGCAAGTAGGGCGGGGCTGGCGCGCGATTATTGGCTATAAGGAATTGGCAGTATGGACAGAGTCTCATACACGAGAGTAATGTGAGGCTATGGCTGACAACGACAACGGTTCCGGCTTTGGCGCCCTGTTGATGGGGTTGGGTGTCGGTCTGGCCCTCCGCTTCCTGTTTGCGCCCCAGTCCGGGGAAGAAGCTCGCGAGATTATTGTGGAGCGTACAAAAGAGGGGATGGCGGTTGCGGCCGATGCGATCGAAGAGCTGAAGTCGCAGGCGGAGCTAGCCGTGGTGAACGCGGCAGAAACCGTCCAATGCCTGAAACAGCGGGCTGAGCAGGCCGTAGCGGAAGCCCAGGAAAAGATTCAGGAAGCTGTACGAGAAGGGCAGGACGCTTACCGCAACGACTTTCGCGAGCGGCAAGCGCAGACGGACGCCCGTCCTCTGCATTCCCTGCGGAATTCTTCGTAGCGCACCGGTATTTATAGGTTCGTGTTTTCACCGATTTGTCCTACTCCGAACTGCTACAATCACTTAGTTGTCCGTCCCACCGGGTAGAAGTTGCTGGCAATCCGCAAAAAACACGTGGGCTGATAGCCTCAGGCTCGCTTAAGTGGCACATACGAGGGCGCTTAGTTCTGGTACTCGGTGTGCATGCTCTATCTGCGTATGGGCGAAAGGCGAATTCATAGGAACAGGAGCGAGGTCAGTGAATACCGCAATCGTAGAAGAGGGTCAGGAAGCAAGTCCCAAGGCCGCCGCGCTGAGCCCGAAGTGGCGCGAGCGGCTACAGGCACTCCGCAAGAACAGTCCGCTGCTTTTCAAGATGGTGTGGGAATCCGCGCCGGGCGTGGTGGTTGGCAGCCTGAGTGCGCGGGTGATCGCGTCGCTGATCCCGCTGTCGATGTTGGCGGTGACCGGGACGATCATCGAGGGCATTCACGCCTACACTTCGCATCAAAAGGCGCTGCCGCACTTCTTCTGGTGGCTGGTTGCCGCGGAGTTTGTGCTCGCGGCTCTTTCGACAGTTCTGGTGAGGGTGCTCGACTTCTTCGATGCGGTTTTAGCCGACAAGTTCACGCGGCACATCAGCACGCGAATTGTGGAGCACGCCGCGAAGCTTGATCTGACGTCGTATGAAGATCCCGTTTTTCACGACAAGATGGAGCGCGCCCGCGTGCAGGGCACCGACCGGCTGATCATGATTCAGACGGCGGGACGCTTTTTTCAGCAGGGGATCACCGCGGCCAGCCTGGCGGCCAGCATCTTCCTGTTTTCGCCGTGGCTGCTTCTGGCGCTGGTTGCTTGCGTGGTGCCGGCGTTCCTCGGGGAGACGCATTTCGCTTTCATGGGCTACTCGCTGAACTTTCAACAGACCACGGCGCGCCGCCAGATGGAGTATTTGCGATTTCTGGGCGGCAGCAGGGAAAACGTCAAGGAGGTGAAGCTTTTCGGGCTGGCGCCGTTCGTGATCAACCGTTACACGGAACTTTCCGAACAGCTGCACGGGCAGAATCTGGGCCTGGAGAAGAAGAAGCTGTTCTTCGGCGCGCTTTTGACGATGCTCGGGACAGTCGGCTATTACGGAACCTATACTTTCGTAATTTACAGGACGGTGGCCGGGGCGCTGACTCTGGGAATGATGACCGTGCTCGTGGGAGCGATTGCCGGAGCGAGCACCAATATACAGTCGTTTTTCTCGAGCTTTTCGATCATCGCCGACCAGGCGCTCTTCATGGGCGACCTGCTGGAGTTCTTCTCGGTGCAGCCAAAGATTTTCTCGAAGCCCAACGCACTGCCCGCTCCGCGTCCGATCCGGCAGGGATTCGAATTCAAGAATGTGTCGTTCCATTATCCCGGCAATCCGCGACTGGTGCTGAACAACGTGAGTTTCAAACTGGAGCCTTCCGCGCGCATCGCGCTGGTGGGCGAAAACGGGCAGGGAAAGACGACCATCGTGAAGCTGCTGACCCGCTTGTATGACCCGACTTCGGGGCAGATACTGCTCGATGGCGTGGACCTTCGCGACTACGAGCTGGACGATCTGCGGAAGGAAATCGGCGTGATCTTCCAGGACTTCACGCGCTATGAAATGACGGCCTCGGAGAACATTGCTGTGGGCCAGATCGAAGAGCGCAACAACCAGTTCCGCATTCGTTCCGCGGCCAACAAGAGCCTGGCGGAAAAGGCGATCCGCAAGCTGCCGAAGGGCTACGATCAGACTCTGGGAAGCCGCTTCGAGGGCGCGGTCGACCTCTCCGGCGGCGAGTGGCAGAAGATGGCGTTGGCTCGTGCTTACCTGCGCGATGCGCAGGTGCTGATTCTTGATGAGCCCACCGCGGCGCTTGACGCACGCTCGGAACACGAGGTGTTCGAGCGCTTCGCGGAATTGACGAAGGGCAAAATGTCGCTGCTGATCTCGCACCGGTTCTCGACGGTGCGCATGGCGGACCGCATTCTGGTGCTAGAAGGCGGAAAGATTGCGGAGCAGGGCAAGCACGACGACCTGGTCCGCGAGAGCGGACGCTACGCGCAGATGTTTGAACTGCAGGCCGCCAGCTACCGGTAACGAATCGACGGGAGAAACAGAAGCGCTCGCCAAGTTGAAAGCCCTGGCGAGCGTTTTTTTATTTCGGTGTTCGGTTCCCGCTGGTGTCAGATTTCCACTAACCCATCACTACCAGAATTTCGTGCTCCGCGCCGTCGTTTACCAGGCTGATCGTGGCTTTGCCGGGTACGAGATTTCCATCTACGCGAGTGAGCGCGATTCCGCGGGTAACGTTGGAGGGGTTCTCGACTTTTATCTTGTAGACGGAGGAGTGGTAGCGGAAGGTGATCGAGAAATTCGACCAGTTGCGCGGCACACAGGGATCGATGCTCAGGGACATGCCTTGTAGGCGGAATCCCAGGATGGATTCGAGTCCCACGCGATAGAGCCAGCCGGCGGAGCCTGAATACCACGTCCAGCCGCCGCGGGCCACGTGAGGCGGTTCGGAGTAGATATCGCCCGCGACCACGTAGGGCTCGACCTTGTAGCGCTGCACGTCCGCTCGGGAGCGCGCGTGATTGATCGGGTTCAGCATGCGGAACATTTCGCCGGCGCGCTCGCCGTCGCCCAGAGCGGCGAAGGCGAGAACTGCCCACGTGGCCGCGTGGGTGTACTGGCCGCCGTTTTCGCGGATTCCCGGCAGGTAGCCGCGGATGTAACCCGGATTGGGCTCGGCGTGATCGAAGGGCGGCGCGAGCAAAAGGATCAGACCGTCGCGGCGGCGCACCAGATGCTGGTCGACTGCGGCCATGGCGCGCTGGCCGCGTCCTGGTTCCGCGGCGCCGCTGATGACGCCCCAGGTCTGCGCGATGGAGTCAATCTTGCATTCTTCGTTCTGCGCGGAGCCAAGCGGTGTGCCGTCGTCGAAGTACGCGCGGCGATACCAGTCGCCGTCCCAGCCTTCGCGTTCGAGGGCGGCTTTGAGGGCAGTACCGTGCAGGCGCCAGGTTTCCGCCCGCGCACTTTCGCCGCGCGCATCGGCAATCGGGGCGAAGTCGGAAAGAACGAGGTGCAGGAACCAGGCTAGCCAGACGCTTTCGCCCTTGCCCTGCTGACCTACGAGATTCATACCGTCGTTCCAATCGCCTGTGCCCATCAACGGCAGGCCGTGCGTGCCCACGGCGAGGCTGCGATCGAGAGCGCGCGCGCAGTGCTCGAATAAAGTGGCCTTCGTTTCGGAGATGCGCGGCTGGAAGTAGGAGGATTCCTGACCCTCGGCCAGCGTGTCGCCCTCCAGAAAGGCCACAGACTCGTCGAGGACGGGCATATCCCCGGTGACATCGATGAAGCGGCTTACGGCGTAAGGCAGCCACAGCAGGTCATCGGAGATGCGCGTGCGCACGCCGCGCCCCGAAGGCGGATGCCACCAGTGCTGAACGTCGCCTTCGACAAACTGCCGCGATGCAGCCCTCAGCAGGTGTTCGCGCGCGACCTCGCGTTTGGCGATGCACAAGGCGAGAACGTCCTGCAGTTGATCGCGGAATCCGTAGGCGCCGCTTACCTGGTAGAAAGCGGCGCGGCCCCAGATGCGGCACGACAGTGTTTGGTAGAGGAGCCAGCGATTGAGCATTACGTCCATGGCCGGCTCGGGAGTGGTGACGTGGACGGCGCCGAGGACGTCGTCCCAGGCCGCGATCGCTTCCCTGAGAATTTCGTCCAGGTTGGCCGCGCGATAACGCCCGATCAACTCCTGCGCTTTTTCGCGGCTTTCCGCCTGACCGAGAAAGAAAACAATTTCAGCCCGGCCGCCGGGGCGCAGCTCGACGGAAGTCAGCATCGCTGCGCACGGATCCAGCCCCGCGCCCGCCTTCCCGGAAAGGCGTTCGCCCCGGGCCAGAGCCGCAGGATGCGCCAGCGTTCCGTTGCGTCCGATAAATTCCTTGCGGTCGCAGGTAAGCGAGGCTTGTTTTCCGGCGAGGTCGGCGAAAGCGATTCGCCCGCCGAATTCACCTTCCCACGCGTTTCTCGCGAAGATCGCGCCGGTCTTTGTGTCCGCTTCGGTGACTATATAGGGTGCCGTCGCGCTTCGCGAACTCCCGAGCACCCATTCGGCATAGGCGGCAATGGAAAGGTATCGCGTGCGATTGGATGTGTTCTGCAGCCTGAGACGCGAAATCTTGACGGGGTCGTTGAGAGGAACGAATTGCGTCAATTCATGCCGGATTCCGTGCGAGGAGTGCTCAAAGCGCGTGTAGCCCTGGCCGTGCCGGCAAATATAGGTGTCGGCCTCCTGGCGGATGGGCAGCGGCGTGGGGCTCCATAGTTCGCCCGTGGCCTGATCGCGGATATAGATTGCTTCGCCGGGCGGATCGCTGACGGGATCGTTGGACCAGGGCGTGAGCTGGTTTTCGTGGCTGTTGACCGACCACGTGTAACCCGAGCCGGATTCGGACGCTAGAAAACCGAACGCGGGATTGGCGATCACGTTGACCCAGGGCTGGGGCGTGCGGACGCCCTCGCCGAGCACGACGACATATTCGCGCCCGTTGTCGTCGAAGCCGCCGAGTCCGTTGGCGAAAGCGAGGTCCTCGAACGAAAATGGCACGCTCGCTGTTTTTTCGCGTGCGGCGGGCGATGGCTGCGGTGCCGCGGGAACCACAGCGGGCGCCGAACGCTGCGACCGGTTCACCTGTTCAGAAAGGGTGCCGCGGCGGCTGAAGATCACGGCCCGCGCCACCCCTTGCAGGATGGCGCGCAACTGCGGAGAGATGAGGTCCGCTTTCAGCAGATAGATCTTGCCCAGGGCGTCTCCGCTTTCGGGCGAAACGCGCAGCTGGCTGCCTCGAACGAGCGCTTCGAGAGCGCCCTGCAGCTCTTGCGCGTAGGAGTGGGCCTTTTCGTTGACGATCACCAGGTCCGCGGGAAGATTCTTCATTCGCCAATATTCATGCGCGCGCAGGAGCTGGCGGATGATCTCGATGTCGTCGCTTTCGTCGATGAACGCGAGCACGATGGGCCGGTCGCCGGAGATGCCCTGCGACCACAGAGCGCCGAGGTCGAGCGAACCGCGGCTCAGCGCGTCGGAAGAAGGGCGGAGAGCCGCGTCGGCGTAGAGAATGGCGTTGGCCATCCTCTGAAAGAGGTTGGCCTCGTCTGGATCGATTCCCAGGTGCCGGAGCTGTACCTGCGCCTGCGTCCACGCAAGTGTGAGGGTGCGCTCAAAGGTGCTGGCGTCGCGATGCTTGTCGGCCAGCTCGAGAGCGTGCTCGCGAGTGGCGGCGACGATGGTCGAGAAAATAACGCGTGCCGTGGTGCCCGGCGGAATGCGTAGGGTGCGCCGCAGGCTCACGATGGGGTCGAGGACGGGACCGATGTTCTTGCCGAGCGGGGTGTTGTCGACAATCGATACGGGATTGCGGGTTTCGCGGTTGCGGCCGATGAACTGCGAACGGTCGGTCTCGTACTCGATGTCGCCCACGGTGTCGCCCTCGACGGCGGTTACGTGGGCGAGCCACACGGGTGCGTCCTTGCCGGACTGGCTGCGCCGGGTGGCCAGCAGGGCGCCGGTTTCCGCGTCGAATTCCGTTTCCACGAACAGGTTGGAAAAGGCCGGATGCGCGGCATCGGTCGCCTGCGACGTGAGGCAGATTTCCGCGTAGGACGTGATCTGGATTTCACGCGTGCGCAGGCTTTGGTTGGTGATCGAGACGCGGCGCAATTCCGCGTCGTCGTCCGATGAGACGATGACTTCGAGCAGCGTGTGAAGCGAACGGTCGCGGCGCTGGATCTCGGCGCGATCCTCGAAGAAGCAGGCCTCGTAAGTTTCGGGCTCAACGCCCGCGGGCTGGTAGCCGGCCGACCACATCTGGCCGGTTTGGGAATCGCGAAGATAGATATAGCTGCCCCAGGAGTCGCGCGTGGCGTCTTCGCGCCAGCGCGTGACGGCGATATCCCGCCAGCGGCTGTAACCCGAACCCGCGGAAGTAAGCATCACGGCATAGCGCCCGTTGGAGAGCAGTTGCGTGCGAGGAGACGGATCGTGCGGGGTAACGAAGCGCCGCAAAGCCGGCGGAACAAGGTCGCGCACGCGCGCGGCCAGGACTTCCTCGGCGCGGGGCCGCGCGACCAGGACGTCGCGGGGCGTCTTTTCCTGCAGAAGCAATTCGACCGCTCGGACGATGGGTTCCTCATGGAAGCGGGCGCGCATCGGGCTGCCGGTCAGCACGTTGGCGAGCGAAATCAGCGTCATCCCCTGATGGTGGGCGAAGTAGGCCTGGATCACAGCCACCTTCTTGCCTTCGGGGAGGCGGCTGGCCGTGTAATCGAGAGCTTCGTAAAGGCCGTAAACACCCTTCGCTCCGGCCTCCATCAGCCTCGTAATATTGTGCGCAGCGGCCACAGGATCGGCCATGGCCGCGAGGGCGGTGGCGTACGGAGCGATCACCACATCTTCGCTGAGGCCGCGCTTCAAGCCGAGCCCCGGAACTCCGAAGGCGGAGTATTGATAGCGGAGGTCGGTGTCCCGCGCATTGAAGGCCGATTCGGAAACGCCCCAGGGGACGCCGCGCTCCGCGCCGTATTCAATCTGCCTGCGGACCACGAGGCGCGCCGTTTCGCTCAGCACGCTCTCTTCGGGCGCGCGCATCACCAAGGCCGGCATCAGGTACTCGAACATCGAGCCGGACCAGGAAATGAGCGCCGACCCCCGATCGACCGGCGTGAGGGTGCGACCCAGGCGGAACCAGTGGGAGGATTCGGCGTCTCCCTTGGCGATGGCGATATAGCTCGCGAGCCGCGCCTCGGACGCCAGCAGGTCATAGCACGCCTCGTCGACTGTGCCGTCCGAGACCCGGTACCCGATGGAGAAAAGCTTGCGGGTGTGGTCGAACAGGAAGGTGAAATCCATCGCGTGAAACATATTCTCGGCGGTCTGCGCAATGACTTTCAGGCGGTTGGCGAGCGACTCGGCGTCCGCGGCGGCCTTTCGCACGGCTTCGGATAGCGCGTCGATATGGGCCAGGACGGCGAGGTTGCCGGGCGAGTCGCTAACGACGCGGTCGCGCAGGGTTGCAAGATCGACGAGCACGCCCGCGAGATACGTTGGCGCCTCCGAAAGCCTGGGAAGCTTCTGAAGAAAGGGTTCGACGACCAGCCAGTCGCTGCCGCCTTTCGAAATGGCGGCGATATCCTTGGCTCCGAGCCGGGTCCACGCGGCGAAAATCTGGGCATCGCGCCAGTGGCTTTCCATGCACTCGCGGGTAGCGTCGGCCCAGGCGTGCAACTCGGTTTCCGCGCCGTCGCTGCGGCCCTGCGCGAAAGCTTGGGCGATGTCGGCCAGCGTGTGAGTCTGGGTGCGCAGGTCCGCGAGGCGCGCGGCCAGCGCCGCCGAATTGGCAGGCAACGGCTGCAAAGAGGCCGCCAGCGCTTCCACGGCGTTGCCGAGTTGCTTGCGCGTGACGATATTGGTGCGCCGGGTATCGGTGAGTCCGGTGAGGGGCTCGCGCAAAAGGGCGATGCAATCCTGCAGCCCGTCGATCAGTTGCGCGCCCGCGAGCGGCTTCTCGAGGAGTTCGCGGCAGCCGTTGGACAAAGCGAGCAAATGACCCGCGAGATTTCCGCTGTCGACCGACGAAATGTAGCGCGGTTCCAGCGGGCGGAGATCGCTGGTGTCGTACCAGTTGTAGAAATGTCCCCGGAAAAGTTCCAGGCGGCTCATCGTGGCGAGCGTTGCTTCGAGGCGTTCGACCGTTTCGGTGGTTCCAATGCAGCCGAGGTCGTTGGCGGCGAGGGTGGAAAGCAGATACAAGCCGATGTTGGTGGGCGAGGTGCGGTGCGCGACGACGGGCTTGGGGTCTTCCTGGAAATTGTCGGGCGGCAGCGCGTGATCCGCCTCGGTGACGAATGTCGAGAAAAAGCGCCAGGTCTTGCGCGACGTGATACGAAGGATCCGCTCTTCCGCGTCACTGAGCGGCACGGTCTCCTTCGATTTGGGGGCCACGCTGATCCACTGCGCTATGGCGGGAGCAAGCGCCCAGGCAACTAGAAACGGCGCTGCAGCGACAAAGGCTGCGTGGCGGCCCAGCGCGAGTATCACGGCAGCCGCCGCGGCGAAAGCGATTCCCCCGGCCATGCGGCGATACATGTTCACGAGGTTGAAGTCGACCGCGTACTTCGACTGCGCCGCCGTCACCCACTCGAGCATATTTTTGTGGGTGAGATAGAGCCGGGCGAGCGTGCGCGTGATGGCATCGAGCATCAGCCACGCCTGATACGCCAGGAACGTGAGCGCCAGGCCTGCCTGCGAGAGGCCAATTACAAGATCGCCCCATAGCCCACGCAGGTGGCTGCGCTTGGAAACGCCGGCAAAGCGCGGATCGAGGCCGATGAGAAAGGGAAGCAGAGGCGGAATGGCGAGAGTGAGCACCAGGAAGCGCGTCCACACCCACGGGGACGCGGGTGGAACCAACCAACCCGCCAGGAGCAGCAGAAACGAAGCGGGCGCGGAAAGGCTGCGCCGGAGGTTGTCGAGCATCTTCCATCGGCCGACCGCGGGTACGCTCACGGGATTGCGCCGGGCCACGCTCTTCGGACCACGGCCGAAAATCCAGGGAAGCAACTGCCAGTCGCCGCGAACCCATCGATGCGCCCTGGCCGCCGCCGTCTCGTAGTGCATCGGAAATTCTTCGAAGAGCTCGATATCGGTGACCAAGCCAGTGCGAGCGAAGATGCCTTCGAAAAGATCGTGGCTCAGCAGCGCATTTTCAGGAACCTTTCCGGCGAGCGCGGCCTGAAAGGCGTCGATTTCGTAGATACCCTTGCCGGTGAACGATCCCTCGCGAAACAAATCGTGGTAGACGTCGGAAACGGCGGTGGCGTAGGCGTCCATCCCGCTGGGTCCGGAGAAGATCTCCTGGAAGGGAGACCCGCCATGTCCGGTGGGGAGGGTCGGCATGGTGCGCGGCTGCATGATCCCGTAGCCTTCCACCACCCGGCCGGCCGACGCAGAGAATACCGGGCGGTTTAATGGATGCGCCATGGTGCCGACGAGCCGATAGGTGACGCCGGGAGGCAGTCGGGTGTCGGCATCGAGCGTGATGACGTAGCGCGTGGCCAGCAGCCAATTGGGGGCGCGCTCGTCCACTCCCACAAACGTGGTGTTCGTGGCCCCTCGCAGGAACTGGTTCAGCTCATGCAGCTTTCCCCGCTTGCGTTCCCAGCCCATCCATTTGCGCTCTTCCTTGTTCCACATGCGGCGGCGGTGGAAAAGCAGAAAACGCTCGCCGCTTCCCGGAGCCGGGCCGTAGCGGGCATTCAATGCGGCGATGCCCTCTGTTGCGGCGGCGAGGAGTTCTTCGTCGCCTGGGAGAGTCTCGGTGGGGGCGTCGACCCAATCGGAGAGCAAAGCGAAGTGCAGATTGCCCTCGGAGTTGGCCAGGTAGTGGATCTCCAGGCGCGACACTAATTCTTCCACTTCGTGGGGCCGCGTGAGCAGGACGGGCATCACGACGATGGTTCGCAAGTGCTCCGGCACACCCTTGCGGAGATCGAGACGGGGCAGGGAACGCGGGCCGAGCCAGTCTGTAACCGCGCGGTTGATCAGGGCGATGGCCAGATCGGAGGCGGGGAACAGCGCCAACAGGCCCAGAACGAAGAGCGCCGCTCCGGGCACGCCTGCCTCGTGATCGTGCAGCAGCGGGAGCGCCATGATCGCGGCAGTTATCAGAGCAATCGTACCCAGATAACCCGGCAGCGCGGTCTCCATGTAGGACCGCAGCGCGCGGCGCCTCCAGGAAAGCCGATAGCCGAGCTCGCGTTCGAACTCGGGGCGTCCCTGGGAGACCAGGTAGTAGCCCGGATCGGATCTCTCCTGCGCGGGAGATGGGTGGCTGGAAGCGTCGATCCTTGCCCGCTTGACGTGCTGTACCACGCGCTGGGCGATCTCGACTTCGGTGTGGCGCGAGCCGCGGGACAAACTCTCGATGGAGTGGCGGTAAGAATCGCGGGTGACGAAATCGAGCTCGGCAAAATTCGTATCTTTAGCGAGAACTTCGTCCACCAGGCTGACGCTCTCGAAGAATTCCGGCCACTCGAACGCGGACATCAGGCGCATGCTGGTGATGACGTTCCGCACCGTTACGTTCATAGCTGCTTGCAGCTGATGTTCCTGGCGGACAATATCGTCCGCGGTAGTCTTCTGCTCGGCCAGCCGCTCATCGAGCCATTCGAGCACCGGGCGGACGTTGGGGTTCACATCGCGCAGACGTTGGAGCAGTTGTACGCCGAACGCGGCGGAGAGCGGGCGGCCTGCGAATTTCTTGAGCAGGTCCGCGGGCGGCAGGGCGGGGAGTCCGTTGGTGCCGAGCAGGCTGTCGGCGAGAGTGTCCGCTTCCTGCCGGGCAGCGCGGCTGCGCACGATTCTTTCCGCGATCCGGCGCAGATTTTCCACCAGCACGATGCGCAGCGTGATGGCTACGGCCCAGAGTTCGCCGATGGTGAGCGGCTGGACACGCTGATAGGCCTTCACGAAGCGGGCCAGCACATCCGGATCGAAGCGGCTATCGGTATGGGCTACGAAGGCCCACGCTACGCCAAATACCCGCGGATAGCCCTCGAGATGTCCGGAAGAAAGCTTGGGAAGCTTGCGGTAAAAACCGGGAGGCAAGTCCTCGCGGATTTCGCGAAGCTGTTCGTCGACGATGTGGAAGTTATCGACGAGCCATTCCGCGGCGGGAGTGATCGTATGCTCCTGCTGGATGGCCTGGGCGAGGGCCCGGTAGGCTTCGAGCAGCATGCGGCCATTTTCGAAAACGCGCGGCGTGAGGGGACGCCCGCGAGTGAGTTCGGCTTCCACCGTCTGCGCGGCCGCCAGAGTCTCGGCATGCTGTTCGAGCCGCTCGACGCTGAACAACTCAGCGCGAATCGGCTGTTCCTCGTCAGGTAAAAACGTGGTGATGGGGGATGCACTGCTCATGGGTGCGCCGAAGCGGAAAAGGTTCCTTTCACACCTTGTACATCCTGAGAATCGATCATACAGAGTTACACGACGGGAAGCGGAGCGTATTAAGAAAATAAGCCAGAATTAACAAATCGAGAAGATTGGAACGAAGAAGGCGGCGCTGATATGAAATCGGCATGCGAAGTTGCGGCCAGGAAAGAACGCGCCCCCTCAATCCACGTGCTGTTTCTTGCGGCGAATAAGAATAAACGGAAGAATACTCGTAGCGACTGCCAGAGCCAGAAGAATGTGAATATAACCGTGCAAAGTGGATGGCGTGCTGATCCCCACGAGCCACAGACTGAGCAGAATCACCGAAATCGTCCAAAGCATAATTCACTCCTTCGTTGTGTTGCGGGCTGAGTCGATACACCTCGACTCGCGCCGCAAAATACTAAAAACGTTCAACTGTGCTCGTTAACCAGGTAGCTGCGTTTAACGCGTAGAAGCCTGGGTGGGGGAGGCTTCTAAATGGTGTTGCACCAACAAATCACAGCCAAAGTAAAATTAAGCGAAGGGCGAAAAATCGTCTATCCCAGCGTTGCTGTAGCCTGGCTAGCAAGATCAGTGTAGCACCGTTCCGCCGGGGAAACTCAGGCAAAAACCGCCCTAAATCGGACCAATACGAGGGCCTATCGATGCCCGTCGAGGGAAATCGGGGCAAATATTCGCTGCGCCCCAAGCGGGCGTCGCCGCAGTCGAGGCTTTACAGATCGATGATTTGGTTGCGGACCGCGTAGCGCACGATTTGGCCCACGGAATGGAATTCCATCTTGCGCATGATATGCGCCCGATGCGTTTCGGCCGTTTTTGCGCTGATGTTGAGGACCGCGGCCGCTTCCTTGCTCGTTTTGCCTTCGGCGAGCAGTTGGACGATTTCGCGCTCCCGGGCCGTCAGCCTCTGGGCCATCGAGGCATCCGGATTTTCTACAGGGGCTTCGCCAGCATAGCCACTCAATAACATCTCCGTAGCGTGAGCCGTAAAGAACGGTTTGTGGTGGGAGAGGGATTCGACGGCGGCCACCAGGTCGCGGTCCGAATCGGACTTTACGAGATATCCCCGTGCGCCGGCGTCGATCACCTCGCGTATCAAATGATCCGAGTGATGCACGGAAAGGATAAGAACTTCCGTGCGCGACGATGCCTTGCGGATTTGCCGTGTGGCCTCGATCCCGTTCAACTCCGGCATGCAGACATCCAGAACCACGACATCGGGGCGCAACTGAGCCGCTTTCGTCACGGCTTCACGGCCGGTGTGGGCCTCGGCACAGACTTCCCAGCCAGGCTTCGATTCCAGGATCGCTTTCAGGCCCCGGCGCATCAGGGAGTGATCGTCCGCCAAGAGGATTCGAAGATTCTTCATCGCTAAGTCTCCCCCAAGTCTTTGGTTTTCGTGCTCCTTCTTCCATCTCGACAGAAAAAGAATTCGTGCGTCAGTTCTCGCCAAAAACTACGTCGGGTGCAATACAGTTTTGTACCTAGTGCTGAGGCAAAATTCAGATAGTGGCCTTCGTCGAAAGCGAGGTACCGAGCCTCAGTGACTGCGACTCAGGAAGCGGTTCCTGTCGCTGCCTGGCGGAGCGGGGCTACGACGGGGTCCGCGGCCCGCGAATGGGCGCGGTCGTCGCGTTTGGCCTGGATGACCATCCATTCGACGTCCGTGGGGCGGCAGGGAACGGCGATTACGTCGAAGGCGCCGAGCCGCATGGCTTCGAGGTATTCGTCCCAGTCAGCCTGGTGCGAGGTGACGACCACGCGCACCCTCGTTTTGAGCCCGCGGGCGGCAGTCAGCAAATCCCGATAGGTCCCGTCAGGCAGACTCTTATCGCAGAAGACGAGCCCCACGGGCTCTTTTCGCAAGGTCTCAACAGCCTCCCGCAAAGTAGAACAGCAGAGCGGCTCGACCTGCTGCGACGCCAGAATGTGCGCCAGCGACCGGCGGTCTTCGAACTGAGCGGAGAGAACCAGAACTTCCCATGGAACTGTCATAAGAGACTCCTCCGGTCCCCTAGAGGACCGAACAGGCTGGGTGAGGCTCGCATACCTGAGGGCGATACTAGGGGGAACAGCCGTGCGGCGCAATCCGTCTCAGTCCTGATAGGTATCAGGGAAAATACTGTAGGCCTGTGGATAATTCCTTTCCTGTCAGGCGAGTGTGGCGATTCCGAGTTCCGATTTGGGAAGCTGCGGTTGCTCTGACTCTGGCCGCTGCGAAAAGGTGTGGCTTCCGAGCATGATACGATCAGTTTGAAGTTCTTCTTTTGGCTCTTCCAGGAGGGGCCGCTCCTTTGCACATTGTTTGGGTGGTGCTACTCGGTGCGGTCGCTCTTTTGTGGGTCTTCGAAGCGGTCGCCATTGGCCGGGGTGTTCTTTCCATGCCCTCTCTGGATGACGTTCAACCCCTTCCGGATGACCTCTGCCCGCCGGTTTCGGTGCTGGTCGCGGCCCGCGACGAGGCGAAAAAGCTGCCTGCGGCTCTCGATACGTTCCTGGCCCTCGATTACCCCTCGTATGAGGTCGTGGCGGTGGACGATCGTTCGCTCGATGCTACGGGAGAAATTTTTAAGGCCGTAGCCAGGAGCCACCTGCGGTTGAAGCTGCTGCGCATCGATTCGCTTCCTTCGGGATGGCTGGGGAAGCCTCACGCGTTGCAGCAGGCCTACGGCAAATCCTCGGGCGAGTGGCTGGTGTTCACCGATGCGGATGTGCACTTTCGGCCGGACCTGCTGCGGCGCTCTCTGGCGCTCGCGCTGGAAAAAGGCTGGGACCATTTGACGTTGCTGGGGCGCGCCAAAATGTTCAACCCGGGGGAAAAGATCGCGATGGCATTTTTCTCGCTGGGGTTCCTGATGGGCGTCCGTCCGTGGAAGGTCAGCGATTCACGGTCTACGGTTTACGCGGGGGTGGGCGCGTTCCAGCTGATCCGGCGCAGCGCGTACGAGAAGATCGGGACGCACCGGCGGCTGGCGATGGAAGTGGTCGACGACATGAAGCTGGGGAAGCTGGTGAAGGAGGCCGGGATTTCGTCTGGACTTGCGACGGCGGGGGATGCCGTGAGCGTCCACTGGCATGCGGGGATCGGCAACATGATTCTGGGGACTACGAAGAATTTCTTCGCGACGACGGGATTTCGCGTATGGGTTGCCGCGCTGCAGATTCTGGGTTTGCTTGTGGCGTTTATCTTCCCTGTGGTGGCGCTGCCTTTTGCGCATGGCCTGGGGCGCTGGTTCGATCTGGTGGCGATTGCCGTGCCTGTGATCGCGATGGGCGGCGTGTGTCGGGAGTTTGGGATTTCGCTGTCGTATGCGCTGACGTACCCAGTGGGCGCGTTGATATTTATCTGCATGCTGGCGCGCTCGACGATCGTGACGCTGTGGAAGGGGGGGATCGACTGGCGCGGGACGTTTTACCCGCTGGAGGAATTGAAACGCGGGGCCGTGTGAGCGGGTCGCGGGATGGCGGAGGAAGGCGTGCGAGCCAAAATGGGGCCGGTCCCTTCATCACGGCTAATCCACGGGATGATCGACTGAGAACATTCGTAAAACGGAGTAAAACAAAGGGAAGGGTGCGTAACGCGCACAACCTTGCTCTATAGCAAATCCACGAATTGCCCGGGTGTAAGGCCAGCTTGTTCGATAATCGATGAAAGAGTTTTGCGCTTCAGATCTTTGTTGTGGAAAGGCACTGTGATGCGCAGGTGCGGCTTGTTTGGATGCTTGAGAACATAGTGGCTTCCCGAGGTGTGGTGAATGACGAAGCCCGCTCTAGCCAGAGCCCTCAAGACTTCCTTGGGCTTGGCTGCGGGCAGGCGCCCGATCATGCCGGAATCGCGACTTTGATCTTCTCTTTCACGGGAACCGAGGTGAGCCTCGGATCGCGCGGTATGGACTCGCCGTCCTTACGAAGGCTTTCCAGGTAGACGCGAATGGCGTCCCGTGCCATCCGCCTCGCCTCCGCCAGAGTGTCGCCTTCGGTGACAAGACCGGGCAAAGCGGGACAAGTAACCACATAGCCGCCTTCCACGGCAGGCTCGAAGAACACCGTGAAGTTATACTCGATCGTCGCTTCCGGCTTCGATGCGTTGTGCTTTTGCCGTTTGGTCATTTTTCTCTCCTCAAAAGCGTACCATCGGAACACGACATGTCAAGAAGGCAGGCGCGAACGGCGAATGGCAACAGCAACAGGCAGCAGCAAACTGCAAACGGCAACAGCGACGCCAACGGGTAGGAGCTTGGCTAGAGCCTGGCTAGCGGCGGTGGCGTGGCCTGGATGCGGGCGCTGATGCGGCGATTCTCTCCGGGTTTGGTGCGGGGATGGCAGGCGGTTGCGGCTGCTGGTTTGCGGCTGGCAATTCTGTGGCGAGGATTACGCCAAGGTCGCGCTGTTTGAGGGAGCGGATTTTGTCGCGCAAAGTGGCGGCGCGCTCGAAGTCGAAATTTTTGGCGGCTTCGCGCATTTGCGATTCGAGCTGGGCGATCGCCTGCAACAGCTGCTCTTCGTTGCCGATGTCGCCGATTGCGGTGTCGTCCGCGGGCACCGTGACGTAATCGGCTTCCACGATGGCGGCGAGCTGCATGTCGACCGACTTGCGGATCGATTGCGGCGTGATGTTATTCGCGATGTTGTAGGCTTCCTGCTTGGCGCGGCGGCGATTGGTTTCGCCCATGGCCTGGCGCATGGAATCGGTGATGCGGTCGGCGTAGAGGATAGCGCGGCCTTCGATGTGGCGGGCGCAGCGGCCCATCGACTGAATCAGGGATGTGGTGCTGCGGAGGAAGCCTTCCTTATCCGCGTCAAGGATGGCTACCAGCGATACTTCCGGCAGGTCGAGCCCTTCGCGCAACAGGTTGATGCCGATCAGCACGTCGAACTCGCCGCGGCGCAGATCGCGCAGGATGCGCACGCGCTCGAGCGTTTCGATTTCAGAATGCAGGTAGCGGCAGCGGACTCCCACCTCGGCGAAATATTCGGCTAGGTCCTCGGACATGCGCTTGGTGAGCGTGGTGACCAGGACGCGTTCGTTCCGTTCTGCCCGCACGCGGATTTCTTCGAGTAAATCGTCGACCTGCCCCTTTACCGGGCGCACTTCCACCTGCGGGTCGACCAGTCCCGTGGGACGAATCACCTGCTCGATCACCGTGCCGCCGGACTTCGTGAGTTCGTAGGGGCCGGGCGTGGCCGAGACGTAGACTACCTGGTTCATGCGATGCTCGAATTCCTCGAACGTGAGCGGGCGGTTGTCGAGGGCCGAAGGCATGCGGAAGCCGTAGTCGACCAGCGTTTCCTTGCGGGAGCGGTCGCCGGCGTACATGCCGCGAAGCTGCGGGACGGTCTGGTGCGACTCGTCGACGAAGAGCAGGAAATCGGTGGGCACGTAATCGAGCAGAGTGGGCGGTGCTTCTCCCGGCAGTCGGCCGGAAAGATGGCGCGAATAATTTTCGATTCCGTGGCAGAAGCCGATGGTACGCATCATTTCGATATCGAACAGTGTGCGCTGCACCACGCGCTGCGCTTCGACGATTTTTCCCTTGCGCTCGAGCTCGCTCTTCCACCAGTCAAGCTCTTCGTAGATGGTTTGAATGGCGCGCTCTTTCTGCTCGGCGGGCAGCACATAGTGCGTCTTGGGGTAAATGGCCAGGCGGTCGACGTCGCTATTGCGCGAGCGGATTTCGCCGGTAAGCGGGTCGATCTTGCGGATGGCTTCGATCTGGCTGCCCCACATCTCCACGCGCACGGCGAAATCGTCGTAGGGGGGATAGATCTCGATCATGTCGCCGCGGACGCGGAACGTGCCGCGGCGCAGGTCCTCGGCGCGATCGTACTGAATCTCGACGAGCTTGCGCAGCATGGCTTCGCGCGCGATGGACTGGCCCTTTTTGAGCATCAGCATCATGCCGTAGTAGGCCTCCGGTGAACCGATGCCGTAAATGCAGGATACCGATGCCACGATGATCACGTCGCGCCGCTCGAAGAGGGAGCGCGTGGCGCTCATGCGGAGCTTGTCGAGCTCGTCGTTGATCGTGGATTCTTTTTCGATGAAGGTGTCGCTCGCCGGGACGTAGGCTTCCGGCTGGTAGTAATCGTAGTAGCTGACGAAGTATTCCACGGCGTTCTGCGGGAAGAAGGACTTGAACTCGTGGAAAAGCTGCGCGGCGAGAGTCTTGTTGTGGGCGAGGACGATGGCCGGGCGGTTGATCTGCTCGATCACCTTGGCCATGGTGAACGTCTTGCCCGAGCCGGTGACGCCGAGGAGCACTTGATGGCGGTCGCCGTCGGTGACGCCCCGGACGAGCTGGGAGATGGCTTCGGGCTGGTCGCCGCGGGGCTCGTAGTCACTGGCTAGCTTGAAGTTCATGGCGCGAGTGCCTCAGTACGGAAAATAGCGATCACGGAAACTTCCTATTATACCGCATCCCGCAAGCGGACGTTTGGAGGCCGGCCCGTCGACGCTATTGGATGCTGCCGGCCGGGCCGGAAACGAGGCGGATCTCCGACTGGCTCTGCACCTGGCCCACGTGATGGATGCGCGAACCCGAGCTGGCGCTGGTGATCTGGTAATCCATGTTCTGGGTGCTGGTTTGGGTGGCGCTTTCGAGCAGGCCGGTGGCGAGCGAAATGGTGTTGAGGCTCTCGCCGGACCCGGTCCAGGTGCCGGAGGTGCGGAGGCCGTTGCGGCGGTAATCGTCGGGAGTGGCATCGGCTTGGGCTGAGCCGCGATGAACGATCTCGAAGCGCGTCAACAGGACGGCGCAGGACGCTGGAGGGCCTTTAGATTCCGGCTGCTCGCCGGGGATCGCGCCGGCCGGTCCGCTGGCCGGCGCGCAAACGTCGTCACGGAGATAGGTGGATTCGGTGCGCCACGAGAGTCCCGTGAGGGGCCAGCCATCGAGCGAGCGTTCGTCGCTCCATTTCTGGCCCAGGGCGATGCCGTTGACCGGAATACTGTTGCCGGTGGAAAGTGCCGATATCCAGGAAAGGATGGGATCGGTCTGGGAGCGGTTGGGAAAGAGGTCTTCGAGCCCGGTGATATTGGTCAAGTGGCCGTCCGGCATCAGGGTGAACTCGATGGAGCCTCCCTCGAGTTTCGCGTATTGGTCTTCGAGGGAAGGGGCGTCAGGGTTGAGCGCGTCGCTTTCCGACTGCGCGTGGGACTTTTCATAGGTGGCGCGAAGGCGCGATTGCCCGGAAGCGAGAGTCCCCTGATTGCCGGCACCGATTACATCCAGGCGAACGAAAAGGCTGATGGTTTGGCTTACCTTTGTTTCGCCCTCAGGATTTGCGATGGGGGTGGTGGTGTTCCCGGTGGAAACCGTCCGCATGTCGATCTGGTAGCGAAGCGACTCGCCTTCCACGAATTTCGGGGCAAAGCGAACGCGCTGGCTGGGCGCGGCGGAAAGTACAGCGCAGACCACGGCGAGAACGAGTGGCACCGTGAGAATCATTGTCCAGCGAAGGGGATTCCGGTGTCTTGCGGAGTAAAAAATTTGCCACATCGAGGAAACGCTAGCATAGCGCATGAACTGTGGCAAACCGTGGAGATTGAAGTGGCGAAGAATTTTGGCGATCCGAGGGGTATCGCGACGAATCTGCGGATTAGTTAAAGAAAACGCCGTTGATGACGGCGCTCGTGCCATTGGTGGCTGTATTGATGAGCTTCACTTTCACGTGGCCGGTAATGCTCCACTTGTAGTAAACGCCGCCCGTGAAGTTGGTAAACGGCCCGGAGTCGTAGAGAACGGCATCTGTGTTTCCATCGAGTACCTGAAGCTGCTCGCTTCTCAGCAGAGAACCCCCATTTTGATCGTCGACCACATAGACTTCGAAATTGTGGGTGCTGTTCCCGAAACTGAATTCCAGGTAATACGACGTGATACCCGAGCACGTGTACCAGTTACTGATCTCTCGTGTGTCGCTTGTGGGACGCCACGCCACCATGGGAGCCCACGGAGCCGCCGGATTGGCGAACGTGTAATTGCATTGAAAAAAGTCGGTATTGGAAGCGTTTTGAGGCTCTGCGCCCATCACTCCCGACGCACCCTGCACCAGTTCGACATAGGCGTGCGTGCCGTAGGGTTTGCTGCCTATGTTCCCGGGCGTCGAAGAGTTCACGCATTGCGGTCCGAACGAAACGTAGCTGGGAAAGGGATTGCACGCCTGATCGCAGCTTTCGGTATCGGGGAGTATGTCGCCGTCCTTCCCGTAGACGAGAGAGCTGCTGGCCGGAGGGGCATTGAAATTGCCGGCACCTTTCCAGGCTCCCTGAGTTGTTGTGTCGATCCCGCTAAAGGAGACCGCATTGATCGTGGCAGGGCAATTCTGGTTGGAACTTGATCCGGAACTTCCCGACCCCGGGCTCGATGCGATCGATGTGCCGCCGCTGCCGAAGAAAACGCCGCTGATCACGCCGTTGGGTCCCGCGGAATTCGTGACATTGATTTGGACCTGACCGGCGATCGACCAGATGAGGTAATCGCCGTTGGAGAAGTTCGACAGCACCTGCGTGTTTAAAACATTGTTTGTCGAAGGATCTACGATCTGAATTGTTTCCACTCTTCCGGCATGGTCCCAGTCCAAGGCGTACAGGGCCACGAGGTGAGTGTTCCCATCGTTGAAGCTGATATTCAGAGTGAACGACGAGTTGTACCACGTGGCAGCGATGGCGCCGCCTCCGGGAACCGAGAGGGCCCGCGCATCGCTGGTATTGGCCGCCCAAGTGTATACGCTGGAGTTCGATTGGCTGAAGCTCGCATAACTCGGCAAGTGCTGTGCGGAACCCGCCAGCGAATAACCGTCCGCGCCGTAGGCGCTTGACCAATTTCCCTGTGTCGCCAGGTCATCCTTCACAAACTGCGCGCTGTTTCCCGGAGCACTTGACGAGCTGGAGGAGGACCCTGAGGAGCCGGATGATCCTGAGCTCGAGGACCCCGACGAACCAGATGTTGAGCCCGATCCTGACGAGCTGGACGATGATCCTGAAGAGGAACCCGAAGACGATCCTGAACCTGTTGAGCCTGAAGATCCGGTTGTGGAGCCAGAGCCAGAGGTCGAGCCAGAACCCGATGAGGACGACGAACCTGATGACCCGGATCCCGACGATCCGGATGTACCGGACGACGAACCTGAACCTGAGGAGCCTGACGAGGAACTCGATCCAGACGATCCCGACGAAGAGTTTGAATTGGCGCTCGATGCGGAAACACTCTTCCCGACCTGGCCGCAGGCGCCCAATAGCAATACGCTCGCTGAAAGTGCCGCCAAAAGGATCGGTTTCGATCGAGCCGTCAAAGGTCGCAGTCCAGTCAGACAGTTTTGTGGGCAGGTTCGTGAGTTGTTGCGTGCCCTGTTTCGGTTCATTGTGAGTGGGTGGCAAGCAGGAGACTACTGTACGGCGGGACAAAGTTAGGGCAGCCGGAGTTAACCTGTACGAATCGGAGGGGATACGGACTTAGCTCAGCCCATCAGGGGACGGCTCTGCCCAGGCGAAAGGAATTCATCCCCGAGAGAAGTATCAGCGGGCGCGATGCGGCGAGGATGAAATACGCGTGAGCTGAGGCGAGGAAAGAGGACCGGTAAGCTCGTAGGAGACTCCGCCCGGGGTGGGCGCGGGTGCGTCGTCCTGTGTGGCAACCGGCGGCGCCGACAAGGCGGAATCGCGCACCAGGCTGAGCCGAAAATCGAGGATGCGGCTGAAATCGATGCTGCCGGCGCCGTCGATTTCTTCGGCCGGGTCGATCAGGGCGAAGTCGTGGAACTGGATTTTCCCGTTCGCGCAGGTAAAGGCCGCGGAAGCCTCATGGAAAAGGCTGGTTCCCGGGCGGATGGCGACATCGCGGAGCGAGTCCGCCAGAGCGATGCTTTGCAGGCGCGGCGCATCCACGTCAGCCGAACCCCGGCACTGCAGCGACGAAACAATGTCCGAACGCGAAGCGCCGTGAGCCATGAAAAAGATTTGTCCGGTGGCTGTGCCGTCGAACAGATCGGCGGTGATTGGGGAAGCGGCGGATAACGCGGATAAATCCACTTTTACGAAGTCGGCGTTCACCTGATACGAGGGGACTGCCTTCATATCCGTGATGAACATTCCACTGACCGTGCCGCCATAGAACTGCCCGCTTGCGCCGGTGAATTCGAAATGGCGTCCATCGAGAGCGGCGTCCCCCTGCAAGTGCCGCACGGTTACCGGTGCGAGAGTGAGTTGATCGACGCTGAGATGCCCGCTGGCCCGCAGATTTTCCGGGACCGCATCCACCGCGGCGCGCGTGTTCAAAAATGGCAACATGCGATCGATAAAACTTTCACGCCAGCGGGGATTGAGCCAGCGGTCCACGTCCGACGTAGCGAGGCGGTCGGCTGAAAGAACGAATTGCCAGCGGTCGTCGGTTTCGCGGCGGTCGAATGAGCCGCTCCAGCGAGCGCCGAAGGCCTGCGCCGAAGAAAGAGCGACGTGGCGCACACCAGGCTTCCAATCGGCGCGAACCTTGATCTGCTCGACAGGGCGGTTCAGGAAGGCCGAGCGGAGGGACGCGCCGTCTGTTCCGTCCGTCCCGCCCAGTTCGACGGTGCCCGCCGAAGGTATGCTCCACGGCAACTGCGGCTCCTGCCAGCGAACGTCGCATTGAAATGGGCCGGCCAGATCCCATCCTCGCGAAAGGTTCCATCCGAGCGATCCTGCAGCGGCGATAAGGTCGCGCACCTGCTCCATATTTCCCACCAGGCGCCACGCGGCTGCTTTCGGGTGCGTCCTGGTGGATTTGTCGAGGCGGAAAGCGCCCGAAAAGGGGCCTGCCGGCGGACCGAAAGAAATCCTCACCGGCGACAACGAAACCTTATCCAGGGCGTAATCGATTTCGGCGTTTGCAAGATGCACGGGGAGGCGCAGGCCGGGGCCCTTCAGGTCGGCGCCATCGGTGAGGACGGTTGCGGAGTCAATCCGCGGCGGCCAGCCGACTATCACGGCGCTCGCAGTCGCCTCACCTTTCATTGCAACGGTATCCGCGACGCCGGGGTGGAAGGCGCGGACCCAGGCGAGAAGGTCGTTTGCATCGACGTTGAGATCGGAAAGCTTCAGTGTAAGAGGGGAGGGCGCGATTTTGGGCGAGCGTTCGACATCGTTCCAAAGTATCTGGCCGGAAGCATGGGCGTTCGAACGAGGGGCTTCCAGCCTCGCTTCGGTCAATTCAAGCTGCGAGGCGTTCGCGCCGACTTTCATCTTCGCGATCAGGTTCAGTGCGGGGTTGTCAGGGCGCAGCGAAAGATCCCAGCGGTGCAGTTGGCGCATTTCGGCGCGGGTTTGCAGGTTCCAGCCATCGTCGCCGGCGCGCGCGGAAAGCGCTACGGCTAGCGCGCCGCGCACGCCGTAATCGTCTCCCCCGATTAGGCGCAGCGCGTCCGAGATGGAAGCGTCGGTCCAGGAGAAATCCAGCACGGCAGGAAGCAGGCGGGAAGACGTGCCGCCGACGTGGCCCGCCACGTAGATCGATCCCGCCTGTTGAGTGACGATCGAAGCACGCCACGGAGAGGCGGCGATGTTCATTTGCCAGCGCCCCGGACCATCGGCATGCACCGTTCCCCTTACATCGACAAACGCGAACGGGAGCTTTTCGTCGGCGCGCTTGAAGTTTACGCGGCCGCCTTCAATGTCGATGCGCTCAAAACGCAAGGTGGATGCGGGCACCGGCGGACCCACGGCGCTTCGCGAAGCAGGACGGGGAAGCCACTCCGCGAGGTTCCAGTCGCCGTCGGTGTTGCGAACGATATTCAGGCTGGGCTGCGTGAGCAAAAGGCCGCCCAACTCGAGATGTCCTCGCAAAAGGCTTCGCCAGCGCGGGCGGACGCGAAGCGATTCGGCCCGGAGGAAATACTCCTGGCCGAAACGGGGGTCTTCGCTGACGGTGACCGATTGCGCTTCCAGGGTTGGCCCGGACCAGATACTGACTTCATAGCGGCCGACTTCGACGGGCCTGCCGAACGCCGCCGAAAGCCGGGCCGTCAGCTTCTTTTGAAGAACGGTATGGTGAATCAGCAGGGAGATTCCCGTGTCGGCTGCCCACAGCAAAATGACGAGCAGCAGAAGCCACTGGATCGAGCGCTGCCAACGGCCACGTTTGGAGGGGCGGTCGGCGGCCACGTCAGCCGAAGCGATCGCTGCGGGGTCTTCGTCGACGATCAGCGGCAAGGGTGGTTCAGCCAATTCAAATGTCTCCCAGCGTGTAAGCGTATGCGCGATGTGTATCTGCTGCAAGATGAAACGAGAAGCGCCAGGCGCGAACGGAGACCTGCGTTCCCTTTGCTGAGGAATCGAATTAATGGACCTCGCGAAGCATGCGGTGCCAGCGCGTGCGGCTGGGCAGGTGAGCGACGGTCTCCTCGACACCGTGAACGGTGCCGGAAACGCTGCGGTCGCCGTAGTCTCCGGAAGTAGCGTCCACCGACCAGTAAATCAACATGGGGCGCCCGATGATGGCGTTGCGGTCCACGAAGCCCCAGTAGCGGCTGTCCCAGCTGCGGTCGCGATTGTCGCCCATCACAAAGTAGTGCCCGGGCGGGACGATCAGCTCGTCGCGCTGGACGTAGTTCATGATTTGGCCCGCCCACTCGGGGCGCAGGCCGTATTGCATGAAGCGGCGGTCGGTGGGCGGATAATTCGCGACCACGGGATCCTCGGCCGTAGGGTCATGAACCACGTAAGGCTCCGGCGCGCGGGAGCCGTTTACGTAGACCCTGTCGCTCACGATGCGGATGTGGTCGCCGGGCAGGCCGATGACGCGCTTCACGTAGTGAGGGTGATCGTCAAACGGGAACTTGAAGACGACGATGTCTCCGTGGTGGATCGGCCGGTAGGGCAGCAGATGCTCGTACCAGGCGCCGCTGCCTTCGAAGATAAATTTGTTCACGAGAAGGTGATCGCCCACCAGAAGCGTCGGCTCCATCGATTCGGAAGGAATCTTGAACGCCTGGACGATGAACGTGGTGCCGAACAAGGCGAGCAGAACGGTGACGAGCAGGGAATCGATGAAGTCGACAATTCCGCCGACCGAGGATTCCGCTCTCGGCATCGAGGGGAGTGCGACGGCCTGCTGTACGATTCCCGGTGTGGACGCCCCCGCTTCGAGTGGTGTCATCAGACGGGGCCGCGCGAAGATGGGAGGGGGGATTCGAGGGCCGATTCCAGAACCCGCAAGGCCTCCTCCGCGGCAGCCTGCTCCGCTGCTTTCTTGCTCGAACCCTCCGAGGACGAAAGCCTGCGGCCGCCGTGCCACACTTCCACTTCGAAGAGCTTTTGATGATCCGGTCCGGACTCTTTGCGGATGCGGTATTCGGCCATCCCCAGGGCGCGCTGCTGGAGCCATTCCTGGAGAGCCGACTTGTAGTCCGAACGCTCCAATGCGAAGGACTCGCCGAGGAGCGCCGCATCGATCAGGGTGCGCCTTAGAAAGGCAGCGGCGGCGGGAAGGCCCGCATCGAGATAGATCGCACCGACGATCGCCTCGTAGGCGTCCGCGAGGAGCTTCTTTTTCTCGCGGCCGCCCGTCTTCTCTTCGCCAGGGCCTAGGCGAAGGTGGCTTCCCAGATTGAGGCGCCGCGCCGCCACGTGAATCGATGAAGTGTTCACGATGCGCGCCAGGCCCTTCGAGAGCTGGCCCGCATCCCAGTCCGGGAAGGAGTGAAACAGGTGCTCGCTTGCGACCAGGCCCAGGACGCGGTCACCGAGAAATTCCAGGCGCTCGTTATCGACGTCAGCCAGGTTCTGGCGGTGGGAGCGATGTGTGAGCGCCCGTTCCAACCTGTCGGAATGCTCGAAACGGTGGCCCAAGACGGCTTCGAGTTGTCCGCGTTCATCCACCGTCATGGGAGCGAGTCCCCATATTACTTCGCGCTCTTCGCCGTGGCCGCCGATTGCTTGCAGCGATCCTGCAGGACGCCGGGAATCTGCGCGCACTTGCCGAACGCGGTGGCGGCTTCCGGGTTGCGGTTCGATTGCTGCAGGCTCACGCCCAGCACGTAGAGATCGGTGGCGTCCGGCATGGGATTATCGTTAGTGGCCAACTGGAGTTCTTTAGTGGCGTTGTCGAAATCCTGCTGGCGGAAATAGACGAGGCCCAGGCCGCTGTGCGCTTCGATCAGCTTCTGCGACCTGGCTTCCGCGAATTGCTGGTCGGTAAGATTGGCGGGCTTTTGAATGTTTGCGAGAAGTTCAATGGCATGCTTCTCGTAGCCCTCGGCCTTACTGAGTTTTTTGTCCTTGTCCGGGTCGTCCGCGTTATAGAGGTGTGGGATCACCCAACCGACGACGGTCAGCGCGTCCACGTCATCGGGGTCCTTCTCGATGACTCTACCGGACACAGCATAAAAGCTGTTCCAGTCCTGCGTGGTGTAATAGGCGTCGACCAGCTGGTTTTCGACCGCCTCTTCGTAGCGGGTGCCGGGATAATTCTGGAGAAACTGCTGGCCCAGCTGGATCTTCTTGGAGGCGTCGGAAGGCGCCACGGCCGTGAAGGCCTTGTAATCGGCTTCTTCCTTGGGATTCAACTTGGGAGGCTGCGCCGGGGCGGCCTTGTCCTGCCCACCTGAAGGCGCGCCAGGTTGCGCGGCGGGCGCCGGAGCTTGCTGCCCGGGAGCGGCCTGCACAATGGAGCCGGCGGCGAAGATGAGAGACGCGGCGGCTAGAAATATCGCCGGATTGCGAGTCGAAAAGAACTTCATATTTTTCCCCTTCCAGATTTTAGAACTGGTCGTCCTCTTCAGGGCGACTTATGGCTTTTGTGTTGCGGTGCCCGCAGGGGCCGGTTGCGCGCTGTAGGCCGCATCCATTCCCCGCTGAGCGGCAAGCCGCGCCGACTCAGGAGCACCATCTACCCCAAGCGCCGCTTTGTATTCACCTACGGCTGAGCTTCGGTCTCCTTCGAGATCGTGTATCCGCCCGAGATAAATGTGCGACCACGATACCAGAGTGGGGTCTACAGGATTACTCGGAGGATCGGAGCCCGCAGAAGGCGGTGACGATACCAGCTTCTCGAACAGATCCTTGGCCCGCGGCGCGTCTCCCGTGAGCACCGACGCGATCGCCAGACCGTAGATCGCCCTCGGCTGATCGGGACTCTGCTCGAGGACCTTTTCGAATGTCGCGCGGGCGGCCGTGGCATTCTGCAGAGCGATCTCGCGATCTCCCTGGTCCAGCAGGCGGTCGATATCGGATTTCTGATCGGGTTTGCCGCCGGCCGCGGAGGCTTTCTCTTGATTTGTTGCGTCGGTCGATGGAGCCGCGGCGAAAGTTATTCCGTGCAAGCGCTTTTGCTCGGCGGCCACATCGACCCCGCCGATGAGGTCTCCAAAGTAGTAGGACATGGACGGATCGGACTTTTCGAACACTTTCAGTTGCGCGACGAGCGGGCGAACCAGGATGTATCCGGCCAGATCGTCCTCGACGAGCGCCGCTTCGAGCTGATCCGGAGAGAGGCGGCGCAGGCGCAACTCGACGGCTTTGATGAAGCACTCGTCGGCGAGAGCCACAAAGTCATCGCGGTATTCCGGCGGCAGATTCGGCGCCCGCGCGGCGATATTGAGCAGTACTCCTTTCGTTTCGATTGCCTGGCGGTTGCGGAGAGCGATGGGGTCCAGCAGGAAGTGCAGATAGGCGTGCTGAATGTCATCGGCCGGGACCTCTGACGTGCTTCCCGCTACGATGGCGTAGCGGTCGCCGGTGTTGCTGGCGATGGTGCGGTTGCCGACGAGCGGCTCCAC
>Ga0302324_100002795_pt1 | contig 39792 bp, 39 predicted proteins | sample Palsa_T0_1_FD_201949 | JGI IMG/M metagenome (GOLD analysis project Ga0302324, IMG submission 201949) | Peat permafrost microbial communities from Stordalen Mire near Abisko, Sweden - Palsa_T0_1 | ecosystem: Environmental > Terrestrial > Soil > Palsa > Peat permafrost | place: Sweden: Abisko...
GATGGCGGCATCTTCACCTTCGGAGATGCGGGATTCTCCGGTTCGGCCGCTTCCAACGGGATCAGCAACGGTGTGGCCGTCGTAACCAGTTCGACGTAGCAGTGCGCGGCCCGGAACATCGGGGTCGGGTGCTCACGGGAGCTCTCTTCCTAGGCGCGGCGGGCGCCGTACTGGCGCCGGCCGGCCCCGGAGCCCTGCTTCCGCTCAAGATGGCCATCGCCTCCGCCGACTCGGTGGGCAACGACGTCTATGTGGCAGTTGTCGTCGACTTCGGCAGCGGATCGTCGCTGTCGACCATATCGAAGTGTGTTCCCGTGGCATCGACAGATCGGGACTCCGATGCACTCGCGGCTGCCGTGGGGGCAAGCAACGTGTCCTACAACAACTCGGGCCTCCTTTGCGCCATCGCCAACTATCCAACCAACGGGGTGCAAAACTGCGGCCAGAACGTCGGACCCGGCGACTACGACTACTGGTCGTATTGGCACGGGACATCGGGATCGTGGGTCTATGCCAACAACGGCCCGGCGGAACAGTCGGTAGCGAGCCCGGCCGATGACGTCGAGGGCTGGAGGTTCCAGAGCGACGAACCGGACAACCCGAGTGGCCCACCGCCGGCGACTCCGGCGACGTATGCGCAGATCTGCAACGCGACGACCGAGGTGGCACCGTCCCAGCCACCGTCTTCAGCGGTCACGACCACCACTCCCACCTCGATGCCGCCGGCGGTGACGACGACGACCACCGACGGAACGGCAACCGCTCCCGACCACGCCTCCACCACGACCACGCCCAGCACCCGGCCGACGTCGGCGGTAGCCGCCCCGACCGCGGCCGCCCCGACAGCGGCGTCCACCACCAGCACCACGCAGCCCGGCAGCCAGGGTGAGACCCGTGGTAGCGGAGAGGTCTCACCGGGTGCGCCCCACCATGCACTCGCGGGCTCCACGCCGCGCCAGAATCCCGGTGGATCCGGCAGCACCCTCCTCCCGGTCGTGCTGGTCGCCGCCGTGGTGGCCGCATTGGGTGGCATCGCCGTTGTCCGGTGGCGCCGCAGGCCGGCGGACGAATGACGCGGGCCGCCGCACCCCGGCGTCGGTCCCTGCACCCGGTGGCGTGGTGGTTGTGGGCCGCCGGGTTGGCGATCTGTGCCATGAGGACGAACAACCCGTTCCTCTTGGCTCTGATCGGAGCCGTGGTCTGCTTGGTGGTGTCGGTCCGCCGCAGCAGTGCACCGTGGTCACGGTCGATCGCGTTCTTCCTGCGCCTTGGGGTGCTGGTCATCGTGATTCGGGTGGTGATAGAGATCCTCTTCGGCGAACGTGGTGTGCCGGGGCACGTGCTGTTCACCCTCCCGCGGGTGCCGTTGCCCTCGTGGGCGGTGGCGGTGAGCATCGGAGGTCCGGTCACGCTGGAGTCCATGCTCAATGCCTTCGTGGAGGGATTGCAGATCGCCGTGATCCTGCTCTGCTTCGGCGCGGCCAACTCGTTGGCCAGTCCCTACCGACTTCTGCGCTCCCTGCCGGCGGTGCTCTACGAGACAGGCGTGGCGGTCACGGTAGCCCTCGCCTTCACCCCCGAACTGGTCCAGTCCATCGGCGTCGTGCATCAGGCGCGCCGCCAGCGCGGTGTCCCGACCAAGGGACTCCGCGGCATGCGCGGCGTGGCGGTGCCGGTGCTCGAGAGTGCGCTGGACCGGTCTCTGCAGCTGGCCACCAGCATGGACGCGCGCGGCTACGGACGGCGGGTCGCAGTGGGAAAGGGTTCACGACGTCTGGCTGGCGCGGCCACGGTAGCTGGGCTGTTGCTGGCTGCAGTCGGACTCTATGGCGTCATCGATTCGGGCTCGCTCTTCGGCCTCGGCCTTCCTGTCATCGCGGTAGCGGCCATCCTGTGCGGAGTGGGCCTTGCCCTCGGCGGGCGGCGCACAGCCCGCTCGCGCTACCGACCCGACCCGTGGCGGCGGCCCGAGTGGATGGTGGTCGGTTCGGGGCTGGTTGCCCTGGTGGCCATGGCCGTCGCCCATGCGCTCGACGTGCCGGGACTCACGATCTCCTTCACGCCCTTGGTGTTTCCGAGCATCCCGCTGCTGCCGGTCCTCGGAATCCTCATGGCCGTGACCCCGGCCATCGTGGCGCCGAACCCCTACCGCCTCTCCACTGCGTCGACGGTGAGGGATCCAGCGGTGAGGGGTCCAGCGGCGAATGAGCCCGAGGTGAGGGGGGCCGCCGGCCGCCCGGCGTCGTCGGACCTCTCCAGGGCGACGACATGATCCGTTTCGACGAGGTGTCGTTCACCTACACCGATGCGCCCCGTCCGACACTGCACCGGGTCGCCCTCGACATCCCCGAGGGCGAGCTGTGGGTGGTGGTGGGGGAGACGGGGACAGGCAAGTCGACCTTGCTGCGGGCCATCAACGGGCTGGTTCCGCACTTCAGCGGCGGGGTGCTGGCCGGTACCGTCACGGTGGACGGGCGGACGACCAAGGACAATCGGCCGCGCGATCTGGCCGACGTCGTCGGTTTCGTCGGGCAGAACCCGCTGGCCAGCTTTGTGACCGAAACGGTCGAGGACGAATTGGCCTACACCATGGAGAACCTGGGTGTGCCCTCCGATGCGATGCGGCGCCGGGTGGAGGACGCCCTCGATCTGCTCGGGCTCCACGACCTGCGTGACCGATCCCTACGGGCGTTGTCGGGGGGCCAACAGCAACGCGTGGCCATCGGGGCCGTCCTCACGGCGTCGCCCCGGATCCTGGTGCTCGACGAGCCCACCTCGGCCCTCGATCCGGCTGCCGCCGAAGAGGTCCTGAGCACCCTGGCGCGCCTGGTGCACGATCTGGGGCTGACCGTGGTCATGGCCGAGCACCGGCTCGAGCGCGTGGTCCCCTTCGCCGACCAGATCGTCTTGGTGCCCGGCGATGGTGCGCCCCTCGTGGAGGGCCCGCCCGAGGTCATCATGCGCTCGTCTTCGGTCGCCCCGCCCCTGGTCGAGTTGGGCCGCCTGGTCGGCTGGGATCCCCTGCCCCTCTCGGTGCGCGACGCCCGCCGGCAGGCCGCCTCGTTGCGCCTGCGTCTGGCGTCGAGAACGCCACCCGGCCCGAGGACACTGCCCGCTGCCTCCGGGGCTGACGTCGAGGTGGCCGCGGCCAGCAAGCTGAGCGTCTCCTATGGACCCGTGGTCGCGCTCGATGGTGTGGATCTTTCGATCTTCCGAGGCGAGATCCTCGTGCTCATGGGGAGGAACGGATCCGGCAAGTCGACACTGCTCGCCACCCTCGCGGGGGGACGCCGACCGACCCGGGGCACCGTGGCGGTAGATGGAACTGACCCCCGGTCGTTTCGCCCGGTTGAACTGATCCGCCGAGTTGGCCTCGTGCCTCAGGATCCGGGGCTTCTCCTCTACGGCGAGAGTGTCCGGAACGAGTGCCGCACCGCAGACAAGGTGTCGGCGCTGGCCGAAGGCACGACCTCCGCCACGCTCGATCGGATACTGCCCGGCGTGCCCGCCGATCGACACCCACGCGACCTCTCCGAGGGCCAGCGGCTCGCTCTGGCACTGGCCGTCGTTCTGGCTCCGGCTCCCACACTCTTGTTGCTCGACGAGCCGACCAGGGGGTTGGACTACCCCAGCAAGGACCGTCTCATCGAGGTGCTGCGGGAATTGGCCGGGGATGGACACGCCATCGTTCTGGCAACGCACGACGTCGAGCTCGCAGCCCGCGTGGCAGACCGAGCCGTCGTTCTTGCCGACGGCCAGATCATTTCCGATGGTCCCGCCCGCCAGGTGGTGTGCCATTCCCCCGTCTTCGCCCCCCAGGTGAGCAAGGTCTTGGCTCCCGACGAGTGGCTCACGGTGGACGAAGTACGCCAGGCGCTCGCCGGACAGGTTCCGGCATGACCGTCTCGGACCCTCCTTCTGCTCGCCGGCCGGCGCGCCGGCTGGCCCCGGCCGTCCGGATCGGGACCCGCTCCTCGTTCTTGCTCCTCCTGACCACGTTGTTCGGCGTCGTTGCCTTTGCATGGCCCCTGATGATCCATCAGCACTCCGGTCCGAATTCGGCCCACAGCGGAGACGCACCGTGGATCTTCGTCGGCCTGATCCCGCTCCTGTTGGCCATCGTCATGGCCGAGCTCTCCGAAGGAGCCATCGACGCAAAGGCGGTGGCGCTGCTCGGAATCCTCGCCGCCTGTTTTGCCGCCTTGCGGGTGCCGAGTCCGGGCATCAACGGCTTCGAGCCCGAATGGTTTCTCCTGGTCCTCTCGGCGCGGGTTTTCGGACGAGGGTTCGGGTTTGTGCTGGGAGCCGTGGCGTTCTTCGCCTCGGCCCTGATCACCGGAGGAGTCGGGCCGTGGCTGCCGTTCCAGATGCTGGTCGCGGCGTGGGTCGGTTTCGGTGCCGGTTGCCTGCCTCCATTGCGCGGCTTCCCGGAGCGACTCATGCTGGCCGGCTACGGCGTGGCCTCGGCACTGGCCTACGGGCTGCTTACCAACTTTTGGTTCTGGCCCTTTGTGGGCGGGACGACGACGACCTACTCATTCGTGCCCGGCCTGGGCACCATTGAGAACCTGCACCGGTTCATCCTCTTCGACCTGACCACGTCCATGGGCTTCGACCTCACCCGCGCGGCGACGTGCGCCGTCATGGTCCTGGTGCTGGGTCGACCGGTACTGGCGGCTCTGCGCCGCGCCTCGCGGCGGGCCGTCTTCGAGCCTCAGGTCGACTTCATCGACCAGGGGGGCGGAGGCGTTCGCTAGTCTTGACCTTCGGCTATGTGTACCTTCCTCGCTCAAAGAGCCCGCTCGATGGGTTGGCGGCCGTTGCCAACTGGTTCCTTCGCGACGAGAGTGCGCACATGAGCTCTGCCTTCGACGAGGAGTTTTGACCTCCGAGTCACCGTTGCAGCTGGCGGCCGAGTTCCCGCCGTCGACGCGCGACGAGTGGCGTCGGGGAGTCGATCGGGTCCTGGCCAAAGGCAAGAGCGATCTCAGTCAGGAGGAGTTGGCCCGGCGCTTCGAACGCGAGCTCGTGACCTCGCTCTACGACGGTTTCGAGGTTGCGCCGCTGTACACGGCGGCGGACGACGGGAACGACGACGTTGGCGAGGGGCTCCCCGGACTGCCTCCCTTCATCAGAGGGGCGACCCTGCTCGCAGGCACCGCAGGCGGGTGGGACATCCGGCAGCCCGTCGACCTGACTCCCTCCGACCCGGCGAAAACGGGGTCCGAGGTCCTCGAGCAGCTCGAACGAGGAGCGAGTTCGCTGATCCTACGCACTCCATTGGGCGGGACCGACGGGTACCCGAAGATCGACGTGGACGCACTGGACACGATCCTCGAAGGGGTCTATCTCGACCTCATCACCGTTTCTCTCGATGCATCGTTGGGGCCCGGGGCGGCTGCGGCCCTCCTCGGAGTGTGGGAACGACGGGGAGTTGAGAGTTCCCAGGCCCGCGGCGTCCTCGGCATGGATCCCATCGGTGAGCGTGCCTCCCGCGGCCCGGGAACGGATCTGGCGGCGACGCAACGGGCGATGATCAGCACAGCACAGCGATGTAGTGGTTCGTACCCCGAGGTACGAACGGTGGTGGTGGACGTCACCCGCTATCACGAAGCCGGCTGTTCGGATTCTGAGGAGTTGGCCTGCGCCATCGGCACCGGGGTGGCCTACCTCCGCAGTTTGACCGAAGCCGGCCTGAGCCTTGCTGCGGCATTCGCGCAGATCGAGTTCCGCTTCGCCGCCACGGCCGACCAGTTCTTGACGGTGGCCAAGCTGCGGGCGGCCCGCCGCCTGTGGTCCCGCGTGGCGCAGGCGTGCGGCAATGAGGCGGTCGGAGCCCAGCGACAGCATGCCGTCACCTCACGGGCGATGCTCAGCCGCTATGACCCCTGGGTCAACCTCTTGCGCGGGACCATCGCGTGCTTCGGGGCCGGAGTGGGCGGGGCCGACGCAGTGACCGTCGAACCTTACGACCTTTTGGTGGAACCCGGATTCGTCAGCGAGCTTGGACGTCGTATGGCCCGCAATACCCAGACCATCCTCCTGGAAGAGTCCCATACGGCCAAGGTGATCGATCCCGCCGGGGGTTCGTGGTACGTCGAAAACCTGACGGAGTCGCTGGCCCGGGAGAGCTGGACCTTCTTCCGGTCCATCGAGTCCGCCGGGGGGATGGTGGCGGCTCTCGAGTCGGGCTTGGTCGCGGACCGGATAGAGCACACGTGGCAGCGCCGGCTCGCCAATCTGGCGCATCGCAAAGACACGATCACCGGTGTCAGTGACTTCCCCAACGCAAATGAGGAGATCCCGGTCCACGCCGCAGTGACGGCGAGCGCGGCAGGCCTGCCCCGTCGCCGGTACGCCGCGCCGTTCGAAGAGCTCCGGGAGCGGGTGGACGCCCAGAGCCGACGCGTCGGGGCGCGGCCGTCGATTCTGTTGGTCACCGTCGGGTCGGCGGCCGACTACACGGCACGCGCCACGTACTCCAAGAGCTTCTTCGAGGTCGCCGGCCTTGCCACCGACACTCTGGACGTGGACGATGCGCTGGTGCCCGGCACGAGCAAGGTGGCGTGTCTGTGTTCCTCGGACGCACGCTACGGCGAGATGGATCCGACCGTGGTTCGCCGCCTGCGCGCCCTCGATCTGAGCCGCCTGTACATGGCCGGGAAGCAGACCGACGACCTGGCTCCGCTGGTCGAGGCCGGGGTCGATGAGTTCATCGGCGTGGGGTGCGATGTGCTCGAGTCGTTGCGGGGCGTCCTGACCGTCCTGGGGGTCGAGTAGTGGCCACGTCAACCATTCCCGACTTCTCGGATCTGCCTCTGCAGGGACAATCGGGTCAGGTCGCTACTGAAAAGGAGTGGCAGGCCGCGGTGGAGTCGTCCGCCGGGATGGCTCCCTCCGATCTGGTGTGGGAGACCCCCGAAGGGATAACCCTCCCGCCGGTGTTGACCAGGGACGCGCTCGACGGCCTCGACTTCCTCGAGGGATTTCCCGGCGTGGTGCCCTTCCTGCGAGGACCGTACCCGACGATGTACGTCAACCAGCCGTGGACCATCCGTCAGTACGCCGGATTCTCCACGGCCGAAGAGTCGAACGCCTTTTACCGCCGCAACCTCGCCGCCGGCCAGAAGGGCCTCTCGGTGGCGTTCGACCTGGCCACCCACCGAGGCTATGACAGTGACCACCCCCGCGTGGCGGGGGACGTCGGGATGGCCGGGGTCGCCATCGACTCAATCTTGGACATGCGCCAACTCTTCGACGGGATCCCCTTGGATCAGATGTCGGTGTCGATGACCATGAACGGGGCTGTGTTGCCGGTCCTGGCCCTCTACATTCTGGCCGCCGAAGAGCAGGGGGTTCCTCCGGCCAAGCTGGCCGGCACCATCCAGAACGATGTGCTCAAGGAGTTCATGGTCCGCAATACCTACATCTACCCTCCCGTCCCCTCCATGCGGATCATCTCGGATATCTTCGCCTACACCTCGACCGAGATGCCGAAATTCAACTCCATCTCTATTTCCGGTTACCACATGCAAGAAGCGGGAGCTTCCGCCGACCTCGAGCTCGGCTACACCCTGGCCGACGGGGTGGAGTACATCCGGGCGGGGATGGAGGCGGGCCTGGCCATCGACGCTTTCGCGCCGCGCCTCTCGTTCTTCTGGGCCATCGGGATGAACTTCTTCACCGAGGTGGCCAAAATGCGGGCCGCCCGCCTGCTGTGGGCCAAGCTGGTGAAGCAGTTCTCGCCGACCAGCGACAAGTCGCTCTCCCTGCGGACCCACTGTCAGACCTCGGGCTGGTCGCTGACCGCGCAAGACGTCTTCAACAACGTCATGCGTACCTGTATCGAGGCCATGGCGGCCACCCAGGGGCACACCCAGTCCCTCCACACCAACGCCCTGGACGAAGCCCTGGGCCTGCCCACCGACTTCAGCGCCCGCATCGCCCGCAATACACAGCTCTTCTTGCAGTACGAGTCGGGAACGTGCCGGACCATCGATCCATGGGGCGGGAGCTACTACGTCGAACGGCTGACCTATGAGCTGGCGCGCCAGGCCTGGGCGCACATTGAAGAAGTCGAAGCGGCTGGCGGCATGACGGCGGCCATAGAGGCCGGTATCCCCAAGCTCCGCATCGAAGAGGTTGCGGCGCGTACGCAGGCGCGTATCGACTCCGGGCGTCAGGTCGTGGTCGGTGTCAACAAATTCCGCCTCGACGCCGACGAGAAGATCGACGTGCTCAAGGTGAACAATTCGAGCGTGCGATCCCAGCAGATCGCCAAGCTCGTACGGTTGCGTACCGAGCGTGACGAGGACGCGTGCCGACATGCATTGGACCGCCTGACCGCCTCGGCCAAGGGTGCGGCCGACGGCACTCGACCCTCTGGACTGGAGCACAATCTGCTCAAACTGGCGGTCGACGCGGCCCGGGCCCGGGCCTCGGTGGGGGAGATCAGCGACGCCCTCGAAGTGGTCTATGGTCGCCACACGGCATCGATCCGTACTATCTCTGGCGTGTACCGAGCAGAAGTTGGTGAGTCGCCGGCCGCCCTGGCGGCGCGCGCGGCGGTCGAAGGGTTCGCCGAACGCCACGGGCGCCGCCCGCGCATGCTGGTGGCCAAAATGGGACAGGACGGACACGACAGGGGCCAAAAGGTCATCGCCACCGCCTTTGCCGACCTTGGCTTCGATGTGGACGTCGGCCCGCTCTTTCAGACACCGGCTGAGGTAGCCCGTCAAGCGGTCGAGGCCGATGTGCACGTGGTCGGGGTGTCCTCCTTGGCTGCCGGGCACCTCACCTTGGTGCCCGAGTTGCGCCAGGAGCTGGCCGATCTCCGCCGGGACGACATCATGATCGTCGTCGGTGGTGTCATCCCCCCGCAGGACTTCGAGGAGCTTCTAGCCGGCGGCGCGACCGCGATCTTCCCGCCCGGCACGGTGATTGCCGATGCCGCGGTCGACCTGGTGCACAAACTTGATGTCCAACTGAGCGAGGAGGACCTTCCGTGATCTCCCTCACACGACCGCCGATCGAACTGAACGAATGTGTCACCGGTGTCCTGAGGGGAGATCGCTCGCAGATGGCCAAGGCGATCACCTTGGTGGAGTCGACCCGGGAGGACCACGCCCAACTGGCCCAGGAGCTGTTGGTGCAACTGTTGCCGCACACGGGCGGCGCCCATCGGATCGGCATGACCGGCGTCCCCGGAGCGGGAAAGTCGACGTTGATCGACAAGTTCGGTACCCAGCTCACCACGGCCGGTCATCGGGTGGCGGTCCTGGCCGTCGACCCCTCGTCCGCTCGGCGGGGCGGAAGCATCCTGGGCGACAAGACCCGCATGCATGCCCTGGCTGCCGACGCGGCGGCGTTCATCAGGCCATCGCCGTCCTCGGGCTCACTCGGCGGCGTCACGCGGTCCACCCGTGAAGCGCTCCTCATCGTCGAAGCCGCAGGGTACGACGTCGTGATCGTCGAGACGGTGGGAGTAGGACAGTCTGAAGCAGCCGTGGCCAGCATGGTGGACTCCTTCGTGATGCTGATGGTGCCCGGAACGGGCGACTCCCTGCAGGGAATCAAGCGGGGTGTGCTCGAACTCGCCGACATCATTCTGGTGAACAAGGCCGACGGCGATCGTGCCAACGAAGCCCGACAGGTGGCACGTGAGTTGGCCGATGCGCTGCACATGTTCGGGGCGGCCAGTCCTTCATGGGAACCGCCGGTCCTCACCTGCAGCGCCCGGGACGGTACGGGGATCGAACGACTCTGGCACGAGGTGCAGCACCATCGTGAGGCGTTGACGGCATCGGGTGAGTTCGCCGAGAAGCGGGACCGGCAGCTGACGCAGTGGATGTGGGCCATCGTGGAGGACCGCCTGTTGGGACGCCTGCGCGCCGATACCGGGGTACGGACGTTGGCGCCCGAGATCGAGCGTCAGCTGCGCGACCGTTCCATCACCCCGGCCCAGGGTGCTCAGCAGATACTGGACGAGCTCAACCAGAGGCCCGCTCACGATGGGCCAAGCTGAGGGCACGAACCAGACGCAGATACCCGAGGCGGCCCGGAGAGCACATGACGAGGCTGTACGTCGAGGCGAGAGCACCTACGTCGACCCTGAGACCGGGTATCTGGTTCTGACCTCGACCATGCTGAAAGACCGAGGTGAGTGCTGCGCCAGCGGGTGCCGTCACTGCCCCTACTCGCCCGATGAGCAGCGCCGGGCCGGTCGACCCGGACCGTATGGGGGTGGTTAGCACCTAAAGCGACGGTGCGGCGTAGGCCGCGGCCGCGCCGAACGCCCTGGTAGCTTTGAGGCTGCCACGGTGCTCGGGAAGTCGGTTGAATGCCGACGCGGTACTCGCCACTGTGACCGGGACAGCGACCTCCATATGCTGCCACTGGACGGGAGTCTGGGAAGGCGGAGCGAACGAAGATCCGGGAGCCAGGAGACCGGCCGTGGCCACAGCAGACCGTTCCACGAGCGATGGAGGTAGGTCGATCATGGTTGTACTGGCGACATCGCTGGGGTTCCCGCGTATGGGCCCCTACCGAGAGTTGAAGAAGGCTCTCGAGTCCTACTGGAACGGCTCCAGCACCCCCGAGGAGCTGGAGCAGGTCGCGGCCGGTTTGCGGGAGCGCCACTGGCGCTTTCAGGCCGGTCATGGCATCGACCACGTACCCTCGGGTGACTTCTCTCTCTACGACCATGTTCTCGACACCGCCGATCTCGTCGGCGCCATCCCCAACCGCTACCGCCACGACGATGAGGTCTCGCGCCTCGACCGCTACTTCGCCATGGCACGGGGTGGGTCCCTCGGGGGAGTGGGCGTCACCGCACTCGAGATGACCAAGTGGTTCGACACCAACTACCACTACCTGGTGCCTGAGCTCGACCCTGGACAAACGTTCACGCTGTCCTCCACCCGACCGTTGGACCACTTCGCCCAAGCCCGGGCACTTGGCATCACCACCCGCCCTGTGCTGCTCGGCCCCATCTCGTTCCTCTTGCTCTCGAAGTACGCCGACGACCGGGGGAGCAGCCTGGTTCTCTTGCCCGCTCTGCTGCCCGTCTACGCGGAGCTCTTGGCCGAACTGCGCCGTGCCGGTGCCGAGTGGGTGCAGATCGATGAGCCTGTACTGGGTCTGGACCTGGACCCGACCCAACGCGGCGCCTTCGGACGCGTGTACCAGGAGCTGCACGAGGCGGCACCCGCGTTGCGCATCGCGCTCACGACCTACTTCAGCGGACTGGGGGAGAACCTGCCGACCACCCTGACGCTGCCGGTGAGCGCGCTGCACCTCGATGCCGTGTCGGACCCCTCCCAGGTGGACGAGGCCATTGCCAGTGCGCCAGACAGCTTGGCCCTCTCATTGGGCGTTGTCGACGGCCGCAACGTCTGGCGGAGCGACCTCGAGGCGACGTTGACCAGGCTCGAGGGAGCCCGGCGAACCCTGGGCTCCGATCGGCTCTTGATCGGCCCGTCGTGTTCGCTCCTGCACCTCCCGGTGGACCTCGACCTTGAACCATCCATCGACACCGAGCTGCGCAGTTGGCTCGCGTTCGCCGCCCAACGACTCGAAGAGATCGGGATCCTGGCCCGGGGGCTCAACGAAGGCCGCGACGCGGTAGCCCAAGAGCTCCGTGAGTCGACCGAGGCCGCCACGGCCCGTGCCGGGTCCGCACGGGTCCATGACCCGGCCGTGGCTCGGCGGATGGGTGCGCATGACGCCTCCCAAGAGCGGCGGACGAGCACGTACGGGGAACGCCGCGCCACGCAGGCGGCTCGCCTCGGCCTTCCGGTGCTCCCCACCACGACGATCGGCTCATTCCCGCAGACCGCCGCCATCCGGTCACTCCGTTCCAACTACCACAAGGGTCGAGTGGATGCCGCCGCCTACGAAGAAGGGATGCGATCGGCCATCGCCGAAGTGATCGCGTTCCAGGACGAGATCGACATTGACGTCCTTGTCCATGGCGAACCCGAGCGAAACGACATGGTCGAGTACTTCGGCGAGCTACTCGGCGGGTGCGTGGTGACGTCGAACGGCTGGGTACAGAGCTACGGCTCGCGGTGCGTGAAGCCACCCATTATTTACGGCGATATCACACGCTCCGAGCCGATGACCGTTGCATGGGCCTCGTATGCCCAATCCCTGACCACCAAGCCGGTGAAGGGCATGTTGACCGGACCGATCACGATCCTGCAGTGGTCGTTCGTGCGCAACGACCAGCCACTCGCGGATACGGCGCGACAGTTGGCCTTCGCTATCAGGGACGAGGTCATCGACCTCGAAGCGGCCGGGATCAGGGTGATCCAGATCGACGAGCCCGCGCTGCGCGAGGGATTGCCTCTCCACAGGGCGGACCACAGGGACTATCTGGCCTGGAGTGTCGCGGCCTTCCGGCTGGCCTCCTCCGGTGTGCGCGACGAGACGCAGATCCATACCCACATGTGTTACTGCGACTTCAACGACGTGATCGAGTCGATCGCCGCCTTCGATGCCGATGTGATCTCCATGGAGGCGTCACGTTCGCAGATGGAGCTCCTCCACGCCTTCGGCGATTTCGAGTATCCGAACGAGGTCGGTCCGGGGATCTGGGACATCCACTCCCCTCGGGTCCCCGACGTTGACGAAATGGTGGACCTCATCGGTGCGGCGATGGCTGTGGTTCCCGTCCAGCGCCTTTGGGTCAATCCCGACTGTGGGCTCAAGACGAGGAGGTGGGAAGAGGTCCGCCCTGCGCTCACCCATCTGGTCGAGGCCGCGCGACGTGTGCGCACCGGCATTGCCGGGTGACTGCTGCGCTCTCACCGCGAGCTGCGGGTTGGGCGGATCCATCCTGTCCGAATCCGAGGACTCCTTTCGCTTGGCGGCAGAGATTTCGACACTGGTGGCCGCAGTCGGCCTCGACCGTGGTGTCTGATCACCCTGCCCGGGGCCGGCCGGCCGGCCGGCCAGGACGGTGCGGCACCACGCGATCGCCTCATCCGTGGTGGCTTGGTCGGAGTCCCGCTACATCCCGCTCACGAAATCAGGGGGCTCGCCGCTCTGCAGTCGGAGCAGACACCGAGCACGGCGAAGTGATGGGGATCGATGGCGAAATCGAACTCGGCTCTGGCGGCTTTTGCCAAACCACGGAAGAGACCCTCCGGGGCCTCGATCATTTTGCCGCACGATTCACACACGAGGTGTCCATGGGACGTTCCCGCCAAGTGGTACGCGGCGGCTCCGTGACCAAGGTGAGAGTGGACGATGACGCCCAGGCGCTCCAGCTCATCGAGGTTTCGATAGATGGTTGAGATGTGAATGTCCGGTGCCTGCGCCTGCACCGCTGCGGCCAGCTCTTCGGCGGTGTGGTGCCCGGGTTCTTCGAAAAACACACGTAGAAGAAAGCGCCGCGATGAGGTGATCCGACCCCCGTGCTGCCGCAGGAGCGACAGGGCGCCTTCGAAGGTACCTGGGTCCCCGGGCCCGTGGTCGCCGGGATTCTGTGTGCTAGACGTGCTCGTGGTCGTGCCGGTCTTCAACATTCACCTCATGGACATGTTCGTGCGCGTGGCGCTCGTCGCCATGGACGTGTGCGTGGGTCACGTGCTCGTGCTCGTGGCTGGCGTGGGGGTGATCGTGGACCTTCTCGCCGTGAGCGTGCTCATGGTCGTGTGGACCATCGTGTTCATGTTCTGTCGTCATGTACTGACCTCCTTCAACTGTGGCGTGTGAGACGTGAGCCCTCTTCGGGCGCGACCGAGATCATCATCTGTCGCCACGTGGTCGATATGGCGAAGTGCCTCGTCAATGAGCGATGCAACATGCGAGTCGAAGAGTCCGTACACCACATTGCGCCCACTTCGATTTCCGATGACGAGCCCGAGGTCGCGTAGCACTCGCAGCTGATGCGAGACGGCCGGCTGCTCCATCTCCAACTCTGCGCTGAGCTCGCCGACCGGGCACGCTCCGGCCCGCAGGCGCGCCAGGATCCGGACCCGAGAAGCCGTCGACAGGGCGCCCATCAGCCGGGCCACCTCCTGGGCGGTTGTCTGGGAGAGGGGACTCCTGATGCCGGAGTGGTTGGGCTCACCCATGCAAGCATGCTCACATACGCATAAGTACATGTCAAGAGGTCCGCTCCAGGCCTGATGCCCCGCCAGGGACTGCGCCAGGGGGTCCGTGCGAATGCCGCTCACTTACTTTCTAAAAGTAGTTGCGAAGAAGTCGCATCTGCTTTACGATCCACGGTAAGCCACCGACAGCGACGCATGAGCGGAGGAAATGGTCGTGGTTGCAACCTTCGAGGCATCAACCAAGTTGGGGATCTGGGGCCACATCAGGGCCTTCAGGAAGGACATGACGCCGACGCAGTGGCTGCAGACCAAGCTGATGTTCGCGTCAATCGTCGTGCTCCACGTCATCGGGTTCGGCGTCTTCATCGCGTTCGTCGTCCCCCATCACTACAAGGGCCTGGCCCTGGGGGTGGCGGCGACCGCCTACACGCTTGGGCTGCGCCACGCCTTTGACGCCGACCACATTTCGGCCATCGACAACACCACCCGCAAACTGATGAACGAGGGAAAGAAGCCGCTCAGCGTGGGCTACTTCTTCTCGCTGGGTCACTCGACGATCGTGATCGCCATCGGGGCGGGCATCGTCATCGCCGAGAAGGCGGTCTACGCCGCGGTCTCGAACAACGGTTCGGGCCTCGAGCAGTTCGGCGGGATCTTCGGCACCATCGTCTCGGCCGCCTTCTTGTACCTGATCGCGATTCTCAACGTCGTCATCTTGGCCGGCATCGTCCGGGTGTTCCGGTCCATGCGCCGGGGCGACTACGACGAGGCTGAGCTCGAACGGCAGCTGGAGAACCGTGGGCTCATGTACCGGTATTTCGGCAAGTGGATGAAGTCGATCACCAAGGAATGGCAGATGTACCCGGTCGGGGTGGTCTTCGGCATGGGCTTCGATACGGCGACCGAGGTCGCACTACTGGCGACGACCGCGTTGCTGGCGTCCCAAACGCTGCCCTGGTACGCCATCATGTGCCTGCCCGTCCTCTTCACTGCCGGCATGAGCCTGATGGACACCCTCGACGGGGTCTTCATGAACGGCGCCTACGGCTGGGCTTTCTTCAATCCGGTCCGCAAGGTCTATTACAACCTGGCCATCACCGGCCTGTCGGTCGCCATCTGCTTTGTGATCGGCACCATTGAGGTGCTCGGCTTGTTGCCCACGGAGCTCCACCTCAACGGCAGCTTTTGGAATGTCATGGCCAACTTCAACATCAACACCGCCGGCTTCATCATCGTGGGCATGTTCGTCGTCACCTGGGTCGTCGCCCTGACGATCTGGAAGTACGGCCACGTCGAGGAGAAGTGGTCGGCGAGGCTCACCGATCAGACCCTCGCCGGATCGTACGAAGATGCCCTCATCGCCCAGGCCCAAGAGTCGTAGCATCTCGGGTCCCCCAAATCAGAGCGTCTCATCATCGAATATGGGGGTACAATGACGCTACGTTTTGCCAAGTGAAGGAGTTCGGTTATGGCTGACCAGAATGCCGGCGGAGATACATCGGCTGCCGACGCTGAGCATGACGAGGGTGCGCTGCGCGATGCCGAAGAAAAGATGCTGTTGCGTCCGGATGGCACGGAACATGCACACGAGGAGGGTGAGGACCCGTCAGATGGGCATGACGAGGGTGCGCTGCGCGATGCCGAAGAAAAGATGGGGCTTTCGCACAAGGAGAACACCGATTAGCGCTGAAGCGGTCGTCACCCGACCGGTGCCCCGGTCGGCTCTCCTATGCGCTCGAGGAGATCGATCGAGTACTGCACCGTCCCCGTGAGGGTGCCGGCGTTCTGTGCGGCCAGGTACACCGCCGCCTTCCCCATGAACTCGGGCTCCTCGACCATATCGGGAGGGACGTCGATCCCTCCCGCCACCGCGCCTTCGGTCAGGACGACGCCCCGCGGGGCGAGGCAGTTGACGGCGACGCCGAAGGGGGCAAGTTCGGTGGCGAGACCGGCGTAGTAGCGCTCGATCCCCGCTTTGGAGACCCAGTAGGCGTTCGATCCCAGGTCCGTCATTCTTACCCCGGTCGTGGTGATGGCGATGAGTGAGCCGCTGTTGCGCGCCATGACCGAGGGCAGGACCGCTTTTGTGACCAAGAAGGTCCCTGTCAGGTTGACCCGCATGCACAGCTCCCACCGCTTCAACGGCGTGTCCAGCGTCGAACCCATCCAGATCGCGCCGGCATTGGCCACCAGAATGTCGATCGGGCCGAGCTCATCGGTGACCCGGGCCACCGCATCGTGCACCGAGGCCTCGTCGGTGACGTCGCACACCACCGGGACCGCGTTCCCTCCCGTGGCGCCGATGGCATCGGCGACCGAGTAGATCGTGCCGGCGAGCTTCCCCGGCTCCTCGGTGCGTGCCGCCACTGCGACCGACGCCCCGGCACCGGCGAGCGCCTTGGCGATGTCCCGGCCGATACCGCGGCTTGCCCCGGCCACGAAGGCCACTCGTTTGTCCAGCTTCGGCAGGCTCATCCCCGACCCTCCACACCTCGTCGTCGCCCCAAGTATCGTCCATGGGGGTGCGGGCCGCGGATCTGCAGAATTCGGCTTAGCTGTCGTCGCGTGCGGGGAGCGCGGCCAAACCGTCGGGGATCGGCGTGCCGAAGGAGTTCACGGCATAGGCGATCATCATGTAGTGACCGGCGATCATCGGGACCTCAATGAGCTGCTCGGTGGTGTAGCGATCGGCGAGGGCTTCCCATGTCGCATCGTCAATGGTTCCCTGCTCGTGCAACTGGTCCACCACACTCACAAGTACGCGGTCCCACCCCTCGAGCGCTGCCGAGTTCGGACCCTCGATGATGGCCGAGATGTCGGCGCCAGTGAGACCGGCGCGCGCCGCAGGCGCCTCGTGGTATGCCCACTGCAGCTTGCATCGGGTGAGCCAGGCGGTCCGCAAGACGAGCACTTCGCGATCGCGTTCGGGTAGCTCACCGTTGAAGATGGCGAAGCCGAATGGGTCCCAGGCCTCGAACAGCTTCTCGTGACGGGAGAGCGTCACGCGCACCGTGGAGGGTTTGGCCGGGGCCTGTCCGGCGGGGAGCCAGCTGGCCAGAAGTCGCTCACGCGTCGACGGCGACCATTCATCCTCTTCGAGCGGTGGCAGTCGCACGGTGTTCGAAGGTTCGGCCATTGTGAAACCTCACATTCCCAGTCGTGTGAGCTCATGCGCCTACAAGCACGGTGAAACTCGCCGTTGAACTTCTCCGCTGCCTCGAAGCCAATCTAGCCACCGCGCGTACGGATCGCGTTCTGAAGGAGCTCCCCGCAGCGGGGGGTTTCGCCCACTGGCAATCGGGTAGGCCCGTCGTATGCGAATTCTGTCAACGGTGCTCGTTCTCTGGTTCATCATCGGGGCGCTTGCCGGCCTCCAACGGCACTACTACAGCGGCTCAGAGGCGAGCTGCGCCAAGGCGGGAACCATCGCAGTGACCATTCTGGCCGGCCCGCTGAACTACGTCGGTGCGAACCCGAAGATCTCGGCGTGCACTGTGCCACAGCCGAGCTCATAACCGGCCGAGGAGGTCGGACGGCGGTCCGGCTGAGGCTGGACGCGGTCCGGCTGAGGCAAAGCGCCATGAGTTCTGCTCTAATACGTAGAGTGCTGGCGCCCCAACCGACCGGTCTGGCGCGAGGCCCGAGAGAGATATGAGGAGGGATGATGGGAAAGCTTGATGGCAAGGTTGCGTTCATCAGCGGAGCGGCTCGCGGTCAGGGCCGCAGCCACGCCATTCGTCTGGCGCAGGAGGGAGCCGACATCATTGCGGTCGACGTCTGCAAGCAGCTGAAGGCCGTGCGCTACCAGATGTCCACCCCCGAGGACCTCGAGCAGACCGTCAAGGAGGTTGAGTCGCTCGGGCGGCGCATCGTCGCCCGTGAGGCCGATGTCCGGGACGCCTCGGCACTCCAAGAGGCCCTGAACGAGGGGATCAGGGAGCTCGGGCGGGTCGATATCGTCCTGGCCAACGCCGGCATAGGCCCGGGCGGCGACGTGACCGACGACGAGCAGTGGGACGAGGTCGTCGACGTCAACCTGAAGGGTGTCTGGAACACCGGCCGTGTCGCCATCCCGACCTTGATCGAACAAGGCGACGGCGGGGCGATCGTCCTGACCAGCTCCACCGGTGGGCTGATCGGACCCGGGATAAACCAGTCAGGGACCTTGGCCTACATAGCCGCCAAGCACGGGGTCATTGGACTGATGCGGTCCTGGGCCAACTTTCTTGCCCCTTATTTCATCCGGGTCAACAGCGTTGCACCGACGACGGTGCGGACCCCGATGGCGGGAGGCGGCAACATACGGGGCATTCTCGAGCACTCCCCCGAGCTGGCCGGCTCACTGCTCAACGCCATGCCCGTCGACGCGGTCGACCCCATCGACATCTCCAACGCCATCGCGTGGCTTGTCTCCGACGAAGCCCGGTACGTGACCGGCACCGTGGTCCCCGTCGACGCCGGCAACGTCAACCGGCGCTAAGCGGCCCGGGCGGAACTACATCCGTGTGATTCGAAGGGTTGGCGTCCTCAGGGCATCGCCGGTATCCCCGGCGTGCTTCAGTGCTCATGTTCAGTGCTCATGGACGATGACGCCGCGGATGTTCTTACCGGCGAGGAGGTCGTCGACTGCCGTGTTCAAGTCTCCGAGTTTGTAACGTGTCGTCACGAGTTCGTCCAGTTTGAGCAGTCCCGCCTGGTACAGATCGACCTCCCGAAGGATCTCGACGGCCGGGCTACCCATGCCGTAGAGACAGCCCTGGATGCGCTTCTCGTAGGAAGCCAGGGAAAGAATGCTCACCGGGATGCCAGGAGCGGTCTTGCCGCTCGCCATACCGGTGACCACCACGGTGCCGCCCTTGCCGATGGCGTCGAAGGCCTGCGACACGTGCTCGCCCGTGACAACGTCGATGGTGACGATGGCGCTGTTGGCGCCCTGGCCATCGGTGATCGAACGGGCGAATTCGGCCGCTTCGTCTATGTGGGCGAAGCCGTGGGTCGCACCGAGCTTGGCTGCCACGTCGCGCTTGAAGGGCAGCGGATCGACTGCGATGACCGCCGACGCCCCGGCAAGGGCGGCGCCCTGGACGGCATTGATCCCCACGCCCCCCACACCCATCACGATGACGACCTCGCCGGGTCGCACGTGGGCCGCGTTGATGGCCGAGCCGAACCCGGTGCCGACGCCGCACCCCAACAGGCAGGCGGTCTCGAGGGGTAGCTCCCGGGGCACCCGCACGACCGATCGCTCCGACAACGTGGCCCACGGCGAGAACGTGCCGAGGAGCATGAACTGGTTGACGCCCTCACCGTCAAGGTGCATACGGTAGGTGCCATCGAGCTGCGGGCCCCGTTGGAGGAGCGCCCCGTCGGCACACAGATTTTGGCGACCCGCTGCGCAGTAGCGGCAGCGGCCGCAGCTGGCGATGAACGACGTCACCACATGGTCGCCCGGCCGGAGGCTGGTCACCCCCGGCCCTACCTCCTCGACGACGCCGGCGCCTTCGTGTCCGCCGCAACACGGCACCCCAGTCTCGAGGTCGCCGACGTTGTAGTGCACGTCACTGTGGCACAGTCCGGACGCCACCATCCGGACCAGCACCTCACGATCTTTCGGCGGGTCCACTTCGACGTCGCGGAACTCCCACTTACCCGGCGACTCCAACAACAAGCCAGCTCGTGCTCTCATGAGCCCCCTCCCAGTACTCCATCGCCGTTCTCCCTGACTACGATATCCTCAGCACGACGGCGGCGCCGGAGGGATCGCGCGGCTGCTCGAGACTCCCGCCGGGCCCGGTGTGGCTCGCTACGTGAAGGTGAGTTCTCGTGCGTTGTCGACCATGATGCGACGCTGATCGTTCGGCGAGAACGAGGCCACCTTTGCCAGGAAGTCCCGTGGGTGGGGCAGGCCTTCGGCGTGGGGCCAGTCGGAGCCGAAGAGGATGCGTTCGACGGGCAGGTACCTGGCCAGGTCCGCAACGTCGTCCTCGACGAAGGGCGCTACCCAGCAGTGCTCGATGAACTGCTCGGCCGGGTGGGTCTCGAACATGCCGGGATTCTGACCGTGGACCATTTCGAGGGTGTGGAGCAGCGGCCGGACCCAGTCGGCGCCGTTCTCGATGTAGGCCACTCGCAAGCGGGGAAAGCGCTCGAAGAGTTTGTGGGTGACGAGCACCGTGGCGAAGTCCTGGATGAGCCGGTGCTTCATGAGGTGCGAGGTGATGGTGGCTGCCACGTCGGCAGCGTCGTGCAGCGTCGATTGGCTGCCGCCAATGCCCCAGGTCTGGGCCACGGCCCTGGTCACGTCGACATAGCCGTCCTCGAAGCCGGCGTGGGCGGTGACGATGACGCCTGCTTCTTGGACCCGGGCCCAGAATGGGTCGAACATCGGGTCGGCGGGGGAGCGGGTGCCTTCGGGGGTGAAGGCGGGCCCGTTGCGAATGGTGACGATGCGGGCGCCGTGATCGATGCACCAGGCCAGCTCGGCGATGGCTCGGTCGAGGTCGGACAGGGTCAGGAAGGGAACGCCGAAGATGCGGTCCTGATACGCGAAGCCCCAGTCCTCTTCCAGCCAGCGGTTGAAGGCCCTCAGCACCTCGATGGAGGCTTCGATGTCGGGCTGCATGGGTCCCTCCATGCACACCCCCTGGGAGGGGAAGAGCCACGCCGCCTCCACGCCCTGATCGTCCATGCAGGCCAGCCGGGCGTCGCGGTCGAACCATTCGGGATGGGCGGCGGGCTCTTCGCTGGTCAGCTCGTCGCCCACCCGGGCCTTGTCCGACTTACCCCGAAAGTAGTCGTACAGCGCCCCCGGTCGCGGTCGCATGTGGACGTCGCCTGGTCCTGGGATGATCGGATGGATCCGGTCCCCGAAGAAGTAGCGGGGCTTGCCGTCGACGTCGCGCACCACCACGCCTCGATCGGCGAACTTCGGGTCCCGATAACGGGTGAACGCGTCGCTGGGCTCCCAATAGTGGTTGTCGGCGTCGAAGAGACTCCCTAGGTCGTCGGCTGTCGCCGTCATCTCCTCGCCTCCTTGTCAGTCGGTGCCATGGAGCAGCAGCTTGCCGGGCGTCGCGTCGGTACATTCGCCGTCGATGAACGTGGTGCGGCCGTTTACGATGATCCGGTCGTAGCCGACTGCCTTTTGGATAAGGCGCCATTCGCCGCCCGGGTAGTCCCACACCCGTTCTTGCGGGGTGCTGTCGACGGTCGCGGGGTCGTAGACGATGACATCGGCCGGCGCGCCCTCAGCGAGGAACCCGCGACCTTTGAGGCCGGCGGCCACGGCAGGGTAGTACGAGAGTCGCCAGTGGGCTTCCTCCAGCGACATGATCTCATGCTCTCGCACCCAGTACCCCAGGAGTTCGGTGGGGTAGCGCGCTGTCGTAATGAACTTGGTGTGGGCTCCCCCGTCGCTGACACCGGGCAGGGCCACGGGGGAGGTCGCTATCTCCTTCATCGACTCCGGGGGGGTCATCAACATGGTCGTGGCGAATCCGACCCGCAGCTGTCCAGCCACCGCCACGTCGAGGAAGGCGTCGATTTCGTGCTTGCCTTCTCTCGCCGCCACCTCGCCGATGAAGAAGCCCTCGTAGCGCTCCTTGAGCTCCTGGGCGTTCGGGACATCGCTGGAGATCCAATTGATCTTGATCTCGCTCAGGTCGTAGCCAGCCCCGAACAGGCCGCCGCGCTGCTCGTGGACCTCCTTCATGGCCGCCCGGCGAACAGGGTCGGCGAACTTGACGATCTTCTCTTCGACCGTCCCCAGGCAGGCCTCCTTCCAGCACGGAACCGTGTCGGCCAGGTTGTAGTCCTCCAGGGTGAACTCCGAGACGAAGTTGGTGGTCAACGCTTGCGCGAAGACCCGTAGTCCCTCCTCCTCGTTGAGGTAGGCCAGCTGCTTGAGGGCATCGCGGTGGGTGTAGCGGGCGCCGCCGTGCTGGTTCAGCGCGCCGTCGGCCAGCAGGGCATTCCAGATGATCGGCCGGCCGCTCTCGCGGGCCATCAGGGCGGCCGCTTCCAGCGTTCCGGTCAGCTGGGCCGCCCCACGGCCCAGCGAGCCCATAGCTCGCGAGAAGGCAATGACTTCCCGGTCCGTCATGCAGTCGGTAACCATCGGCGTGCCATCGAAGTCCAGCTGGACGTTGCCGATCTCTCCGCTGATCTGCGCGCTGAACCCGCAGCCGCCGGCCTCCATGCCCTCCACCAGCAGCCGGCACATCTCCTCGAGCTGCGCGTCGGTGACCCGGTGGGCTTTGGCGTTGTCCACCCCGGCGACATAGGAGTACAGGGGGGCCAGAGGCACGAACGCCATGACGTTGACGCCCTTGGCGGTGCGGTGGACGCTGTCGAGGAACTCGGGGAAGGTGACCCAGTCCCACGGCATGCCGGCCTGCATCGTCTTGAGGGGGACGGCTTCGTTTCGAGAAAGGCTCAGCATGGTCCGATCGCGGTCCTCGGGTTTGCAGGGAGCGAAGCCGAAGCCGCAGTTGCCGATGACCACGCTGGTCACACCGTGCCAGCCCGACATGGTGCACCATGGATCCCAGAACAACTGGCTGTCGTAGTGGGTGTGAAGGTCTACGAAGCCGGGGGCCACCACCCGGCCGGATCCATCGACCACCTCGGCGGCGTCGGCGGCGTCGACCCGGCCGATCTGCACGACTCGGCCGTCGGCGATCCCCACGTCCGCCTTGTAGCGCGGCGTCTGAAGGCCGTCGACCACGGTTCCGCCTTTGATCACGATGTCCAGCTTCGACATCCCTCCCCCTTTCGTCGGGCTTGCTCTCGCTCTTTGCTGTCGCGCTGCCAACGTAGCCTACTTACTTGTTGCCCGCCCAGCAAGCTAGTACGTTGATGCAGATGCCGTCGGAGAGTGCACGCCGGACGCAGGCGGAGCGACGAACTCGCTCGGAAGAAGCCCTCCTCGATGCGGCCGCCGAGCTGGTCGCCGAGCGGGGAGTGGACGGGGCGTCGCTCGCCAGCATCGGAGGACGGGCAGGGGTCAGCCGTGGCCTGCCCACCCACCACTTCGGCTCCAAGGACACCTTGGTGGCTCGGCTGGCCCAACGGTCCCAGGAGCGCATCGCTTCGGCGATGATGGCCACCCTGGAGAGACATTCGCTCCGGGTCCAGGAGCTGTCCGGTCTCGATCTCGTGTACCAGAGCGTCGACTCCTACCTCGAACTGTTCGAGCGTCCTTCCACCGACGAGCGGGCCCTCCTCGTCATGTGGGGTTCGACCTTCCCCTCTTCGTCCTCGGTGGTGGGCATGATCGAGGCGGAACGACGAAGCTACGACGGACTCTCGGAGGTGATCGCTGCCGGTCAGCGGGACGGGTCGATCAGAACCGACCTCGACCCGACGGCCTCCGCCGTCCTCCTCCATGGCATGATGCGCGGCGTCGCGGCGCTTCTCTTGACCGACTCGGCCATCACCGACATGCGGCGCGTGCGCAGGACGTGCGCCGACTGGATCACCTCGTCGTTGGCGGCTCCCGCCCGCGCCGAGGATGACGGGGGCCATCGGGCCGTGCCCCCGGCCCAGCCCGCTCTGGGCGTCCTACCCGGCGACGCGGGGATCACGCACACGAAGAGGGTATCGACATGACGCGAGCCGACGAGCAGATCCCCACCATCTTCGACGCCGACAACCACTACTGGGAGGCGAGCGACGCCTTCACCCGATACCGCAACCCCAAGTACGCCGACCGGGGCGTGCTGGTCAAGGAGATCGACGGGCGGATGCGGTACGTCGTCCACGATGAGCTCCACCCCTGGGTGCCAGGTCCCGGCGATGTCAACCCTCGGCCTCGCCCCGGCGCGCTCTTCGACTACTTCACCGGGAAGGGAGCGAAGACCGACGTCGCCCGCATGCTGACCTGCGAGGAGCCCTCCGAGCATCCCGAGTGGTTCAACCGGGACGCCCGGATCGAGGTCATGGACGAACAGGGCGTGGAGGCGGCGTGGCTGTTCCCGTCCCAAGGGGTGTGCATGGAGGGGTTGATGCAGCCGGATATCGAGGCCGCCGTCGACATCTTCCGCGGCTTTAACCGCTGGCTCGACGACGAGTGGGGGTTCGCGTACCAGGACCGGATATTCGCCGTCCCGTACCTCACGCTCTCGGATCTCGACAGCGCTCTCGCCGAGCTCGAGTGGGTGATCGGGCGCGGTGCGAAGGTGGTGGCACTCCGGCCGGGCCCGGTGTTCACCGCCAACGGCTTGCAGTCGCCGGCCGACCCGGTCTTCGATCCCTTCTGGGCGCGGGTGGCCGAGGCGCGGCTGGTCATGGCCGCCCACGCCGGATTCGACGACGGCTACCGCGACGTCGAGGACGCCGTCGCCCGAGCCTGGGGTTACACGAGCCGGCGACGCGAGGGGTCGGTGTCGTCTCTGTCCTTCTACGAGCCGTTCGTCGACGCAGTGATGCACCACCGCCTGATCCACGACTTCGTCGCCGCCCTGATCGTCCACGGCCTCTTCGAGCGCCACCCGACCCTCCGCCTGGCCAGCATCGAGAACGGGGCCACCTGGGTGCCGGGTCTCGTCAGGGTTCTACGGCGATTGCAGAGCCAGAATCCGGGAATGTTCAAGAAGAACCCGGTCGATCAGTTCCACGAGAACGTGTGGATCGCGCCGTTCGTCGAGGACAGCGTTGTCGAGTTGGCCAAGTACGTGCCCGTGGAGCGAATCCTCTTCGGCTCCGACTGGCCCCACGCCGAAGGCGTTCCTCACCCCAGGGACTTCTTCCAAAAGGTCGCCGATTTCTCCCTGGCGGACCAGCGCAAGATCATGCGGGACAACGCCCGCGGGCTGGTCCTGGCCGGCGGCTGAAGGGTCTCGTTTCTCGAGCGCGCGGGATATCTCCTTCGTGGGAAGCTGCACTCCATGGAGGGTCCGCCGAGCGATCCCGTGAAGTCCGAGGGGTCTGCACCACCGGTACCCGGCCAGATGCGCGCCTCCAAGCTCCTTCGGGTCAGTGCTGTCTGGACCACTCCGCTTGTCCTGGCGTCGGCGGTCGTCTTCCTCATGACCCTCATCTACTTCGGTTCGGTCGTCGATCCGGCCTCTCACCTGAGCGGGCTTCCCGTCCTCATCGTGAACCAGGACCGTGGCGCCACGGTCGCCCAAGAACACGTCGATCTCGGTGAGAAGGTGGTGGCCGGCCTCGTCGGCACCCCGGCCGTCGCGACTCGGCTGAAGCTGTCCACGGTCACCTGGGCCGAGGCCCGAGAACAGATGAACAAAGGAAGTGACTACGCCGCCGTGGTGATCCCACCCGACTTCACCTCCTCGCTCCTTGCGCTCGCTGACCCCGGCCCGACAAGTGGAGCCGTTCCCCGGACTCCTGCGATCGCCATTCGCGCCAACGAGCGCCTCGGATCGATCGGGACTGGTCTGGCCAGCGGTGTCCTCCAGCCCGCCCTCACGGCCATCTCAGCGAAGATCGGCCAAGGCTTGTTGCTGACGGCCACGGCGAGCAACCCGAGTCCGGCGTTGAAGGCCCAGCTCGTCAATCCGGTGACGCTGTCGGTGGTTGTCTACCGTCCGCTTCCCCCGCATTCGGCGCTGGGATTGAGTGCGTTCTACATCTCGTTGCTGACGCTGATGTGTGGCTTTCTCGGTGCGACCATCGTGCACTCGTCGGTTGACTCCGCCCTCGGGTACACCACGACCGAGATCGGACCCAAGTGGAGCCAGCGCCGACCCGTGGCGATCAGCCGATGGCAGACCCTACTGGCCAAATGGGTGATGGCCATCGTCCTCGCACCCGTCCTCACCGGTCTCATGGTGCTCGGCGCCGTCGGGATCCTCGGTTTGGACGCGCCCGATCCCTTCCTCCTGTGGCTCTTCACGTCCCTCGCGGCCATCGGAGTGGCCGCGGGGACACTCGTGCTCTTCGCCGCCCTCGGCACAGTCGGGCAACTGGTGGCCCTGTTGATCTTCGTCTACCTGGCCCTGGCCTCATCGGGCGGGACCGTGCCGATTCAGGCCCTGTCCGGCTTCTTCCGGTTCGTCAGTCATTTCGAACCGTTGCGCCAGATCGTCGATGGCAACCGGGCGCTCCTCTACTTCGACGGCCAGCTAAATGCCGGGTTGGGAAGGTCATTGACCGTCATCGTGGTCGAGCTGGTGTTCTGGCTGATCGTCGGCGTGCTGATCACCACGTGGTACGACCGCAAGAAGTTTCACCGGATGTCACCCGAGACCCTGGCGTACGTCAACCGCTCGGTCGACGAGTACGAGGCCATGCGGGCCGACGATGCCACGTCGGCCGAGCAGACCGCATAGTACGAAGGCGTCAGTGGGGCTGAGCGGGGCACCGGACACCCGGATGCGGTGAGGAGAGACATGGACGGAGCGGAAACGCCGGGGTGGAGGGCACGCCCCGGCTCCGCGCACATGGCGACGTGGATCGAGCTCTTCTACGACCTCATCTACGTGGCCGCCCTCCTCATTTTCAGCTCGGCCGCCTCCCACCTGGGGGTGTTCTCGGGGCTCTTGAGGATCGTGGTGGTGTTCGCTGCCTCCTGGTGGGTGTGGTTCACGACCAGCGTCTGTACCAACCGCTTCCCCATGAGCGACCTGCCCCACCGTCTGCTCCTCCTCTTCCAGATGCTGGTCATCGTCCTCATGGCCACGGAATCCAAGGCCTCGGTGAGGGGGCATACGGCGCTCCTGTGCGGAGAGTTCGGCCTGCTGCTCGCCACCTTGGCCGTCATGCACCTACGCGGTGCCCGCCTCCACACGAGGGACCGTCTCTATGCCCGGCGCCTGGGGGCTCTGAGCGCGATCGGGGCAGTCGTGTTCCTCGCCATGGTGCCCCTGCCCGAGCCTTGGCGCCCGGGGGTGGCCGGTGCGGCCCTGGTCGCGCTGGTGGCCGCGGCGCTGCTCTCCCTACGCGACCTGGCCCCTCTGTCAGCCGCGGATGAGAACCACCTCGTCGAGCGCATGGGCCTCTTTACCCTCATCGTTTTCGGGGAGGCCTTCATCGAGGTGGCCATCACCGTCAGCCACCAGACGATTACCGGGATCGACATCGTGTCCCTCATCTTCGAGTTCGTGCTGGTGTTCGCCCTCTTCACCGCCTACTTCGAAGACATACCGGCCGCCGGTCTCCAGCAGCGGCGCCTGGCCGCCTGGGCGGTGGCGCACCTGGTGGCCCAGGTGGGCATCGCTGGTACCGGGGTCGGGGCCTCCAAGCTGGTCGATCTACACGCGTCGGCCCGGCTGCCTGACACCGAGATCCTGAAGTTGATGGTGCCCCTGGCCATGGTCTTCCTGGCACTGGCCGTGGTGGGCGCCTGCACCCGGCGTCGTCCATGGCGCCCCCTGGCCACCGCCCGGGTGGCCGCCGCCGTAGCCGCCCTCGTGGTCGGGGCGTTGTGCTGGGTCATGCCCTTCATCCACGTGGCGGAGGCGCTGCCCCTCTACTGCGTCGTGGCCGTCCTGAACGCCGTGGGCGTTGTGAGGCTGCGCTCTCGTACCAGGGTGGTGCCGGCGGAGGCGTTCTGACGTCGTTGGCATCGTCGCTCCGGCGACTGCCCGGTCTGGACCCAGAAATCCACGCCGCTCACAATTGGATACCGCTCACAATTGGATGGAGACATTCGTCGACTTGACCACGGCGGACGCCATCACGCCGGGTACCAGCTCCATGTCGTCCACCGCTTCGCGGCTGATGAGGGCGACGACCCGAAACGGTCCCGCTTGTAACTCGACCTGTGCCATGACCTTGTCCTTCACCACTTTGGTCACGATTCCGGTGAAGTGGTTACGAACCGACTCACTTGCTGCCATGACCGGATCCGAGCTGTCATGGAGCGATTGGGCGAATCGAGCGAGGGCCGCCCCCTCTATTCGGCGTCTTCCCTTGACTGTCCGGGTGGCGTCGAGAGCGCCGGTGTCGATCCAGCGCCGCACCGTATCGGCGCTGACGCCCAGCAGCCCGGCCGCCTCACCCACGCTGTAGTCCCGCATCGAACCTTGAGCCTATGCTGCCCCGGCGCCCAGCTCCAACAGCTCGGATATTCTTGATGCAGCAGCGGCCGGCGACCGAGAGGGGCATTATTATGGTTGAGAAGCTCTCATTTACCCACATTCTCGGTGCGGTTCTGGCGCTCTCCTTTATCGCCGGATTCGCAGTGTTTGTGCTTTCGGGAGCTACCACGAATAGAGGAACGACCGGAGCCATCAGTGCCGAGCGCGCCACGATCATGAGCGCGGAGAGTACGAGTTGTAGCAGGTTCGGCACATACGCGTCGTTAGAAACCCTGCGAAGCGAGGGACTGCTTACCTTCAGGCCGGTCTACAACTCCGTGGTCTTCATCCCCGGGAAGCACTGCGGGACGATCGTCGTCGGCTCCTCGGCCTACCAATCGACGGCAGGCTGAAGAGGCGCGCGCCACCGGTCGGGGGGCGGGGGCCCCGTGAGCGATTTGCGAACCACACATCGGTCTAGTGCCTTATTTGCCCACTCAACGGGCCAAAAAGTTGTGACGTGCATTGACCAGGCAACCGACGGCATCTATGCTCCGGACTCCTGTCGGCTCCTGCAACTCGTGGGGGGCGCGCTGAAAGGTACTGGTGATCACCAAGCTCTCATTCCCCAGACTCGCCGGAGCCGCCGGGCTGGTCCTTGGTTTCGTCCTTGGCGCCGTGGGGATTGGTGGGGGCCCGGCATCGGCACAGTCGACCGGCACGACCTTCCTTGCTGCGTCGAACACCCAGCCGGCGTTTGACTTCATGACCCAGGACTTCATTCAGACGGCCAATGGCGGGAACAGCGTGACGTTCAGTTACGGTGGTTCCGGCAAGCTCGCCGGGGAGATAGACGGCGGCGTCGATTTCGCATCGAACGGCACCGGCAACTCACCCGCCGGCTTTGCCTTGTTCGCGTCGGCAGACGAGGCCAACGTCGACAACACGATTCCCGCTGGCACCTACGCCGCCAAGAACAAGGGTGCCGTCCCGAAATACAGCACCGGCCAATGCATCACCCCGCATTCGAAAACGTACTCGGCGGCAAACGGTGGAAATGAAAACGGCACATCGTGCCCCGGTATCGGTTCCACTCGAGCGCAGTACACGTCGGGACGTCTGGTGATCTTCTCGTGCCGGAACGGTGGCAGCACCCTTGCGCCCGCTCAGGGTTCCCCCACCTGCGCGGAGCCGGTGAGTGGCTACTTCACGAAGAGCGGTGCGACAGAGGCACCCTCCACCATGGCTCAGGTGTGGAGTGATCTCCTCGCCCACACCAGCAAAGCCGACGGCGGCTCCGCTTCTCAGAACGTCGGTGGGTATCTCGCCATCGCCGATCCAAAGAACGGTTGGGATTTCGCCGACACGGGCTGCGGCCCGGCGGCTGTTGCGCCGAACGCGCCCTACGGACTCGCCGGGATGGAGGCGCTCTACGTGGCCGCCGTCGGGTACTACCACGCCCATCCCCACAGCGCCCTCGGTGCCACTGCGTCGGATCAGGCCTGCGCGGAGATCGACCAGATGACCGACAAAGGATCCAGCCTGGACAACTACAGCACGACGAGCCCGTCCTCGGGCGGGCAGAACGGGAACGGCAACTACTCTGACCCCACACTGCCGATCATCTTTGGCGACAACGTGACCTATACGCAGGACAGCGTGGTCAGCGGCGCCTCGCAGATCGCACTGCTGCCCAAGTCGTTCGTCGTCGCTCCGGGTGGGAACGACACGAATTTCTGGGCAGAGGTCCCATCGTGCGGCGTCGCGAGCATCACTGTTGCGACCGTGTCCAATGGTTGGACGACCCACATCACCCATGTCGAGGCCTGTATCGACAAGGACTACGTCGCAGGAATGCACGACAACGTCGCGGCCAAGATCAGCTCCCGAAACTTCGGGAAGAATGGCGCAGGAAGCCCGAAGACCCTGGTAGGGCTACACGGGTACTACCAGCCGATCAGGCAGTGGGTGGTTGTCGAGAACGACGATCCTGGTCAGGATTCAGCCGTCGCCCTTACGAGCGCCGACGGCACATCGGCACAGGCGTTCATCCACTACCTGCTTTCGGCCAAGGGGCAGGCCGTGCTCTACTCCTTCGGTTATGACCCGATCAGCTAACTGAAGCGTGAACGCCGCGCATGAAGCTGACGCGCAGTCTCGCGCAGACTTTCGGAGGTAAGCAGAAGGCCGCGCTCATCGCGGCCACCGTAGTGGTCGGTTTCGGGCTCGGATTCGGGGTCGCCCACCTCATGGCCGGCGCAATCGCGTACTGGGGGGTCGTCTCGGGCCCGTTCCTGATTTCGCTGCGTGTCGCAGTGCCGGCAACACTGATCGCGGGGATCACGGGAGTCGCGTCGGGGTACGCACTTGCCAAGGGTCGCTTCCCGGGCCGGAACATCCTCGAGACCATCGGGAGCCTCCCGCTCATACTTCCACCCACGGTCATCGGCCTTTACCTGCTTCAGGTCCTCTCGCCTGGTACGCAGGTGGGGGGGTTTCTGACGCGTCTGGTCGGCCACGTACTTGTCTACAACGTCATCGGGTGCATCATTGTCGCGACGGTGGCGGCATATCCGTTCTGCATGCGTGCGGCGCGGGCTGCCATCGAGGGGGTCGACCCCTCGGTCGAGCAAGCCGCCCGGACGATGGGTCTACCCAATTGGCGGGTCGCCCTGCTGGTGACGCTCCCGCTCGCTCGACGTGGTATCGCTGCCGGGCTCACGATCGGAGCCGCCCGGGCCCTGGGCGAATACGGAGCCACCCTTATGGTCGGCGGCGATATCAACGGCAAGACGCGCACGATGTCGCTCGCCATTCTCGACTCGTTCACCACGCCCGAAAGGAACACGATGATCCTGATCCTGGTCCTTATGGCGATCTCGGCGATGACCGGAGTCGGGCTGCTCGGCCGGACCAGGTCATGACCGACGCGCTCGAGGTCGCAGTCGCTCGGAAGATCGGGGAGTTCGAGCTCGACGTGGCATTCACCGTGGAGTCCGGGATCTCGGTACTGTTCGGCCCGTCCGGAGCGGGAAAATCGTTGACGTTGGCGCTCATTGCCGGCCTCATCCGTCCCGATACGGGAACCATCGTGATACGCGGTCGTCTCGTTACCGACTGTGCCCGCCGTATCCACGTCTCTACGCAAGAACGTCGTATCGGAATGGTCTTTCAAGATGGCCTGCTGCTACCGCACCGCTCCGTTCTGGACAACGTCGCCCTCGCCGTCCGTCAGGCGCGCGGCAGCCGGGCACGACGTGCGATCGCCCACTCGTGGCTCGAGCGGGTCGGAGCGGAGGAGTTGGCCCACCGACGACCGGGCTCGCTCTCAGGCGGCCAGCGCCAGCGCGTGGCACTGGCGCGCGGCCTTGCTGGCGACCCCGCCCTGGTACTGCTCGATGAACCGCTCTCCGCGCTCGACGTCGAGGTGCGCCGTGAGCTGAGACAGCTGATCCGAGGGGTGATCATCTCCTCGGGTGTTCCGGCGGTGCTGGTGACGCATGATGCCGAGGAAGCAGAGGAGCTCGGTGACGTCGTCATTGCCTACAACAACGGGCGGGTGACCGGAAGACGGAGCGTTGCGCGACCTCATGGCCCCGAGCCTGAGCGGGAGGAACCCGAGAGAACCGAGTCAGCATGATCGGACTGGTCCCGCGCTCGTGGCTGAACACACTCGACATACCGCCCTGGGTCTGGAATCCGTTGTCGATCTCGCTCCGCGCAGCCTTCGAGGCGACGATCGTCGTCGCCATATTGGGCATCGCTCTCGCCTACCTCCTCGCAAAAGGCCGGTTCCCCGGACGCGACGCGATCGAGACGGTCTGTAGCCTTCCGATGGCTCTCCCACCCACCGTCGTCGGCTTGTACCTGCTCACGCGCATGGGAGGTCCGGGACCCATCCGCAACGCGGAGGTCCGTCTGTTCGGCCATCCACTCACCTTCACGTTCACAGGGATCGTGATCGCACAGATCATCGAATCGTTTCCCTACTGCGTGCGCTTCTCTCGAACGGCGATCTCCGTCGTCGATCCACGCTTCGAACAGGTCGCTCGTGCGATGGGACTGTCCCGCTGGCGGATCGCGTTCCTCGTGACACTGCCTCTGGCACGGCGCGGAATCGTGGCCGGTGTGGCGATGTCATTCGGCCGCGCCCTCGGTGACTTCGGAGCGACCATGATCGTTGGCGGAGCGGTGCCAATGGCGACAACGATGCCGATCGCTCTCTACAACGCCGTGTTCTACGGCTCCCACCAGCAAGCCACGATCCTGGCGCTCGTTCAGCTCGGCGTGGCGTTCGCCATTCTCCTTGGCGTCAGCCGCCTCGGAAGGCTTCAGCCCTGGTGACCACCGTCGACACGCGGCTCTTCTGCAATGCCAGTTGTGACTTCATGAACGATGACGTGACACCACACAGGCATGGCCGACATGGCGGCCGGCCGGCATCCGTCGCCACCACCCGCACTGCCATCGGACGGTCGCCACGAGCGCCGAGCCGCGTTGCCCCAGGGGGAGCGGCATATTAGGGTCGAATTCGCCATGGGCAGATATTTGACCCGACGCTGCATCGGACTGCATGCGGTCACTCTGGTCCTGGTCTCGTCGTTCCTCCTGGCCGCCTGGTGGCAGTATGAGTGTGCGCGGAGCGGCAACGGGCTGAGCTGGGCGTATACCTTCGAATGGCCTGCTTTTGCCATTTACGCTGTGTACATGTGGTGGAAATTGATCCACGACCGACGCACCGCCTTCGACCGGCTCTGGGCCGCCAAGCAACATGCCGCCGCCGACGCGTTCGGAACGCCTCTGCATCAGATACCGGGCTGGGCCTTGGACAAGACACTCTCTCGAGCAGTGGTCGCGGCCAGTATCGAGGCCGGCGACGCTCCCGCTTCATCCATCGGTGCTCCCGCCCCTTCCATTAGAAGGACCGAGGCTTTCCCACTGCCTGAGCGTGGCGACGGCGAAGTGTTCGAAGAGAGTCTCATGCCCAGCCAACCGCTCGATCAGTATCCGGACGATCCCTTTGACCGCTCCGGGTCGATGATCGATGCACGGGTCACTGACGTGAGGGTCGCGGTGGATGAAAACCTCAATGCGTACAACCGCTACCTCGCCGAACTCAACAGGAGAGATCTCCCCAAGCAGTGGGCCTGGCGACGGAACCGGGGGAGTGGCGACACGATCACGGAGAGTGACACCCCGGGTGCCCCCTCAGAGCCCGTCGAAGGACGGCGCGGCGAGTTACCGGCGGCGCCGACCGTGCGGCCCGGGCAGTAGCCCCCTCGAATCACCACGCGCTGCCAACTGCCGGGGTGCCTCCGGAGGGTCGAGGGGACTCGGTTGGCTAGCCGGCGGAGGTGGTGGTAGTCGTCGGGGTTGGTGGGAAGTACTGCTCGACAGCCCTGGCGATCCCCTTCGCGACGACTTCTTGGCCGCGAGTGCTGACGGCGATCGATCCTTCGAAAGGGTCGGTCACGTACAACGGTTCGATGACGGCCCCCGGCATCTGGCTCGGCGTGGAGAAGTAGCCGGGCGAAGCCGGCCCGAGCAGCATGAGGTGGTCGTAGTTGGCGGCTTCCGTGGCGAGACCCCCCGTGGCCGGATCGCCCACAGAAGAGCCTTCGGTGGCGTCCGAGACAACTCCGTCGTCGGGAATGTCCCAGCCCTCGGCATTCATGGCGGAAAGGACGTCATTCTGGAGCAGCGTGGCGAAGGTGAGGTTCGCCGCTGAGAAGGGTCGGTCGGTGTCGTAGGTGGTGACGCTTCCGGCGTTGGCCGGACTTCCTCCGGCATCCATGTAGATACCGACCAGAAGCTCGGCATGGGCCAAATTGGCACAGACATCACGAGCAACGACGTCATCATGGGAACCCTGCAGGCTGAGTAGTTGCCCGTCGGTATCTCCGTGTCCGAGCTTGAGCACGGTCGTATTCGTGGTTCTGGAGACGACGACGCGAAATCCCTGTGCTCGCAGCATCGCCATGGCGTCCAGCTCAATGGGGAGGTTGACGTGTGACTCGTCGATCTGTTGCCCCGACTCGGTCTCCCCGACGCCGCCCGGATCGAGGCCACCGTGCCCAGCGTCGAGGAATACGGTGATGTGCCGGTCACCGTTGCTCGGGGGGTAGCTCATGCAGGCGCCCGAGGCGAAGTACGAAGGGTCGATCGCCGCAGCCGAGCCTGAGTGGGTCAGCCCGGCGACCGCGCCCTTCGTGAGCCGGGTCAGTCTGCTCCGCGCCAGCACGCCGACCGACAGCAGCACCACAAGGACGACCGGGACAACGATGAGTAGTCGTCGCCTGCTCGGCGTCGGGTTGACGGACACCCACCACCCTCTCACGGAGTTCTCATAGTGTGCTGGCTCGTAGCTGGGCACCCGCTGTGCGTTGCCAACTCCCCTGAAGGATCGGGTGTTACTCAGGTGCGATGTGCTTTGCCGAAATCCCCGGGGATCCTTGGTCCTTGAAGCGGAAGACCGAAGGGGCGCCGAATCTTGAGTGGATGATCAGGATTATTCCGGAGGCCACCAACACATACACCGTATCAAGCAAGTTCTCGACAATGACGGTGCGCCCAGTGCTTCCACCTCCGAACACTCCGGGTCCGACGAGTTCGAAGATGAGGTAGATCGAAAACCCAAGGGCGACGAGCATCGTGAACAGGTAGAGAAAGCTCACCACTGAGACGTACGTATTCAGTATCCGGACATTTGGGCCGTCCACACCTCCGTCACCTCCGGCGACGTCTATTCCCTTCCGTACATGAAAGACCAGTGTGCTTCCGGCGATCACGATCAGTAGTCCTCCGATCACCACAGATCGGGCAATCCCGTTCGTAAGTGGTGAGAAGTGTGGACCGACCAAGGAAATGAGGGAGGCGGCGATAAGGGCTGCGCCTGCATAGGTGATCTGCAGCATGACGAACGACATGGAGAACAGGTAGACGCTGAGAGGCCGCAAGCCCCGAGGGTCCGGTTCGGCTCGATTCGCCACGACAATAATGACGAAAAGCAACACAAAGAGGCCGAGCACACCTATTCCTGCAACCACAGCAACCGATGCGATACCAGCGACGTTGCTACTGTCCATTGACCTCAACCCCCACGTGCGTTCGCTCCAGCCATCCGGATCACAGGGATCTCTTTGTCAGAAGCTATCCACCGCAGGTCTGGGATTCGGGGATGGTGCGGTTTCGGAGTGGAACGGGGACGAGTCGAGCGTTCGGGGCGCCGTGACGGACTGCGGATCGATACTCCTCACGCTGATCCCGTTGAACGCTGCGTGAACCTTGGGCCCGTAGGATCCAACCAGGAGGATCGGGACGTACCCATCGACGAACGGACGGCCGATCCGCTCACCGATGGCGCCGACCCTCGTGCCGTTGACGTAGGCGACCAACTGTGTGATCTCGTCATTGGAGGTCGTCTCGGTGATCACACACGTCAGTTGTAGTGTCGCCGTAGTCCCCAGGGCCGAGGTGTTGCCCGAGGCGATCGTCGTCACCCCACCGGGGATGCGCGCCTCCTCTATGTACCACTGACCGTTCGGGTAGACAACCAATTGGTGCACCAGCGGCGGCTGGACTCCCGAGCCAGATTGGCATCCAACACCCATGGAGACGTTGCCGCTGGAAAAGTCGGAGGTCGCTGCCTCGACAGAGATTCCCGGATGTGACACGGAGTATGGGGTGAGCAGAGCGTGGTGGATCGTTCTCCACCCGTACACGACGTACTCGCCATTCGACAGTGAGGCCGTTGTATTTGCGTTCAGGCTGCCTGTGGGCCACTGCTCGTCCCTCCCGAAGTTGCTGGAGTACACGACGACGCCCATTGATCGGCTGAACGATCCGGTAGGGGAGACGGCCGATCCGATCGGCTGGCGCGAGGTCGTCGAATTCGCAGCCAGCAGGGCAACGCTCAGTGCGACGATGGCGATGCCCTCCAGTGCCGCCACACCGATGGCAATCAGCAGTCCGATCCGGCGCCTCTTGACCGGTGGCGGTGCAGTCGCTCCCGGCCAGAAGGTTCCAACGTGGGGGAGTAGCGGACTGCCGTCCGACGGGGCCTGTCGCTGATCGGTATTTCCCGTTGCCACATCGCCGTCCACGACGACAACCCCGTTGTCACACACGTACCCCGTGAAGGTCGTGCCGTCGTGGTAGCGGAGATGATGCCGTCCTGCAGGATCCGGCTGCCATCCCGCACCGGGACCATCCTCCATATCGGGAACACTACGGACGGCGACTCTCATTCTCGCAAAGGCGGAAACAACACTTGCCCAACTCTGTTGTCGGTGCGGAACTCCACCGGCGTGATGCCGCCGGCGAAGGCATCAACGCCGACGTTCAGGGACTGCTCGGCTCCAGCCGTTGTCGGGCCTCCTCGTAGAGCTCTGTCGAGAGCGGCCCCTTCTCGGCGATCTCCAGGTTGGTGCGCAGGTGTTCGAGGCTGGAAGTCCCGACGATGGTGCTGGACAGATCGGGGTGGCTGAGTGTGAACCGCAAGACGAACTCCAGGCGGCTCATATCTCCGAGGAGGTCCTCGACCCCCGAGGCCTCCCAGCGGCGCTGGCCCTCGCCCTCGGACAACCCGATGGGGCCCTGTCGCCACTCTTTGTCCTCGGCCGGAGCCCCACGGGCGACGCCACCACGGATGAGCGTGCCCGCGCCGGCGTCTTTCGCCGCGGTGATCAGGCTCTCGTGCTCGCGTTGGACCGCCGAGTAGGGGATCTGGAAGACCTCGAAGACGCCCATGGCGATGTGGTCGGGTAAGTGGGGAAGCGTGCCTGACATGCCGAGAAATCTGACCTTGCCTTCGTCGCGTAGGGCCTGCATGGTCTCGACCGTGCCGTCGGTCTCCAGTTGCGTGCGGCTGGGCGAGATGTGGACCTGCAGGAGGTCGAGCCGATCGGTACGGAGTCGGCGCAGACTTTGCTCGATCCCGGCCCGAATATTCTCGGATCGAAAGTCGTGGGGAAACGGCGGTGTGGCGCCGGAGGGCGGGTCGCCAAGGAGGCATCCGCACTTGGAGGCCAGGAAGTACTCTTCGCGGCGGTGGCCGAGGTGGACGCCGATCAGCTCTTCGCTGCGCCCGTAGTCAATTGAGGTGTCGATCAGATTGATCCCCCCGTCGAGCACGGCGTTGAGCAGACGTCCGGCCTGCTCGTCGTCTATCGCCGGGCCCCAGGGCTGGCCCCTCAGCTCCATGGCCCCATACCCGAGGATGCTCACCTCCGTCCCCGTCTGTCCCAGTGGGCGCGTCGCAATGGTCATGACGGCACGCTACCCGTCCTGTTTTCTCATGGCGCCTTTCGCCCAGTGCGTCAGGTGCCGAATACGAACTGCTCGATGAGCGCCGCCAATTCGAGTGGTGCGTCGCCTTGGACACTGTGACCGGCGGTCTCGACGTGGGCGATCTGGGCAGAAGGGAGCCGGCGCCGAAGTTCTTCCTCGTCTTCGTCGCCCAGCACCGAGTCGGGTCGCATGCCGCGCACGAGCAGCAGCGGCACGGTGAGCTGCGACACCACGTCCCAGAGCTCCTCGTGGCGGGTGGCCGGCGCCTCCGACGGCGGTGAGTCCGAATCAGAGGCCGGCGGCCGGTGCCGGGCCCACCGCCAGACCCAGGTCCCGTCGGGTTGCTGTTCGGCGTTGTGCAGGATACCCCGCAAAAGTGAGGACCGTGATCGGGTCGGATTGAAGCGGGCCGTCCGTTCCAACAGTTCATCGAGGCTGGTGAAACTGGGGGGTCCGTTGACGAAATCGCCGATGTGCTTCGCTCTCTCGGACTTGATGCCGGGCAGAATGTCGACGAGGACCACCTTGCGGACCAGTTCGGGCGCCTCTGCGCTGAGAGCGATCGTGGTGACCCCGCCGAGGGACATGCCGACCACGGCTTCAGCGGCCGGGGCCAGCCGGCGAAGGGCGACCGCGACGTCAACGGCGTTGCCGTGGGCACTCAACTGTCCCTCACGAAGGTCACCGGGACCGTCGGAGTGGCCGTGCCCGGGAAGGTCGATGGCCACCAACGGACGGTCCAGGGCCATAGCCACGGTGTCCCAGGTATGAGCGTTCTGAGACCCGCCGTGTACGAACACCAACTCTGGTTCGGCGTCTTTCCATACCAGTGCGCTCAGCCCTCGGCCGGGCGCCACCTCCACGAACTCGCGTCGAACCACCGGAGGAGCATCAAAGGGTAGGCCGTACTCGGCCGCGTTTTGGTAGAACAGCCCGAACTCGTCGTACTCGATCCGATCGGTCATCGCGTCCTCGCCTCCCGACTCAGGGTTCGTCGATGAAATCGAGCATGATGGATGCACCCTCCACCCAGAAGCCGAACATGGCCCCCGTTCCTTCGTGGAAGGATCGGGAATGGAACTCCCACGCGTCCTCTCGCCACGGCGGCTCGATCAGCCGCGATCCTTTGATCAGGCTGTAGACCTCCCTCGAAGTCCGTGGCGGATGGTCGTAGTCCTTTTCCCCACCGCGGATGATCAGTGTGGGCACCTTTATCGTCTCGAACTCGTAGTCCGGTACGCCCGGAATGGCCTCGTTCGGCTTGGGGATGAAGGCGTCGAGCCACCTGTTCATCACCCGCTCGAACTCCTCGGCGCCGACGGCCAGCAGACGATCCCGGTTGCGGGGGTTGGCCGCGACGAGATCACGCCAGCTTCCCGCCCCGCCCTCCATCTCCATGACGCCTTCCATCCCTTTGGACCGCACCGTCCTCAGCTCGTTCATCACATACACGTTGGCGAGGGCAATACGGCTGTAGTTCCCACCGACGATCGCCCAGACCAGCAGCTTGCGTACCAGCTCGGGCCACATGATGGTGAAGATGATGGAGTCCCGGGCCCCGCCGGAGCCGCCCGCAGCGATGACCTGCTGGACCCCGAGCTCCTTCAGCATCACGCCCAGGGTCTCGGCCCTCATGTGGGACTCAGAGCGCCCGAACAGCTGGATGTCCGACCGGCCACAGTTCGGCCGGTCCCACAACAGGACACGTTTACCCCCGTCGGCCAGCGCGTATGCCAGTTCGTGGACACCACCGAAGTCCTTGCTGAAGCGCCCCCCCGGCGTCAAGACCACGACCTCACCGTCGTCGGGGCCGACGAACTCGTAGACGACGACGCCACCGTTGATCTCGATCTCTCCCTCGGCCATACACGCTCCTCCGCCTCATCCGGTTGTTCAGCGACACTAACCTCGTTGATCTGCGGAGCGCATATGCCCGCCCTTTGTTCATTCGTGCGGTGCGACTCGTCGCACGCCGCGTTTGAAGACGACGGTGTCGGCGACCGGTCGCGCCTGGCAGGCCAGCCGCAAGGCCCTTCCTTTGTAGTAGGAGCGCCCTACGAAGCTCTCGAGTCCTGTGAGCTCGAGCTGTTCCGGTGGCTCGAACGCCCCGGAGTCTTCGATGAAGCACGCGGTGCACAGTGCCTGACCGTGGCAGACGGTCGGCCAGCGGTAGCCCTGCCGTTCGGCCGCCGCCATCAGCGTCTCGCCCCTGGCCACTTCGATCGGCACGCCGAGGGGCTCCACTCGCACGATAGCGACGCCGGTGCCCACCACGTTCTCGGGCTCGTTGTCCTTCGTCACGGGCCCGAAACTCGGCGACGCGTCCGGTTGATCACCAGTGCAGCGGTCGGTCGCCGATGATCTTGGCATCCCGCAGGGAGGCGAGGTCTTCTGCGCTGAGCCCCAACTCCTCACACAGGATCTCCTCGTTGTGTTGACCCAAGAGGGGTGCAGGGGATCGGTAC
>Ga0302324_100002796_pt1 | contig 39779 bp, 42 predicted proteins | sample Palsa_T0_1_FD_201949 | JGI IMG/M metagenome (GOLD analysis project Ga0302324, IMG submission 201949) | Peat permafrost microbial communities from Stordalen Mire near Abisko, Sweden - Palsa_T0_1 | ecosystem: Environmental > Terrestrial > Soil > Palsa > Peat permafrost | place: Sweden: Abisko...
GATGCCGTGCGCTCTGATACCGCTCGCGGAACGCTGACTAAGATCCGAGGATACCCGCTCTTGTGGTGGCAGCCCTCGGGAGGTCTCACCGATCGGTAAGGTCTCTCGGGGCGGACTTCGCAGCGTGGCTCCTCGCGGAGGGGCTCCGCTCGGGAGGTCTCACCGATCGGTAAGGTCTCTCGGGGCGTCGCCTTCGGCCGGCTCACGCTCGAGGACTGGGCCCTCGGGAGGTCTCACCGATCGGTAAGGTCTCTCGGGTGATGGGCGCGGACGAGCATGCGGGTCTCCGTGGTAAGGGCTCGGGAGGTCTCACCGATCGGTAAGGTCTCTCGGGGCGCAGCCGGAGTAATTGCCCGGCACAAGCGCACCGCGGCTCGGGAGGTCTCACCGATCGGTAAGGTCTCTCGGGACGAGATGACGACCCACGGGAGACTACCAAACGCGCGCTCGGGAGGTCTCACCGATCGGTAAGGTCTCTCGGGAGCGGGGGCGACGGCGGCAACCCGGGCGGTTACGGCGCTCGGGAGGTCTCACCGATCGGTAAGGTCTCTCGGGGGCCCCCTGACCCTTCCGCGGTCATGAGGGCGGGAGCCTCGGGAGGTCTCACCGATCGGTAAGGTCTCTCGGGTCGCCCGACGCTCGGACGATGGGCTCGGGAGGTCTCACCGATCGGTAAGGTCTCTCGGGAGCTCAAGGCGACGAGGGGCAGTCTCGGGAGGTCTCACTCGGGAGGTCTCACCGATCGGTAAGGTCTCTCGGGATGAAGGAGTGCGAGTGATGCTCACGCCAGTGAACCAGACCGACGTGGACGACGGCTACGACGCGCTCGCGCTGACCGTGCGCGCGAGGATCGCGAACGTCACGCAGTCCCAGGAGCCGGTCTTCGCGACGAGCGTCGACCCGAAGGCGCTCTGGGGCCACTTCCTCCACAACCTGCCCGAGGATCGGCGCCAGCACTACAACTGCCGGGCGTGCGCCAAGTTCGTCGAGACCTACGGCGGTCTCGTCACGATCGACGAGTCCGGCCGCGAGTGGCCGCTCGTCTGGTCGCTGTCCGTTGCAGTCCCCGAGGCGTTCAGCCGCGCGTGGGCGGACCTCGCCGCGCTCTCGGTCGCCGGGTCCGTGACCAGCGTCTTCCTCTCGCCCGACGCCGTCTGGGGCCAGCCCGAGACGCCCGACAAGAAGCGCGGCGTCACTTGGCGCCACCTCTCCGCCGCGAACTTCCGCGCCTTCCGCCACCCGCTCCTCACGGCGGGGCAGAAGATGGCCGAGCTGCGCGAGGAGCGGAAGATGCTCCTCGGCGCGCTGCGCGACTTCCCCAAGTCGCTCGTCGACGAGGCGGTGCGCGTGCTTCGCTCGGACGCGCTCAGTCGCTCCGAGAAGGCGCTCGCAGTCGCGGAGTGGTTCGCGCAGCGCCACGGCGAGAACTCGGGCCAGACCTGGCGCGCCGTCGCGGCGGCACCCACCGGATTCTGTCACGTCCGCTCGACCATGATCGGCACGCTGCTCGAGGACTTGAAGTCGGGGCTCGGCTTCGAGGCCGTCTCGCGCCGCTGGGGCGAGAAGATGCACCCCCTCCAGTATCAGCGCCCGCAGGCTGCCCCGAGCGTCGATCAGGTCCGGGTGGCGGAGGAGACCGTGGAGAAGCTCGGCGTCGCGCGCTCGCTCAAGAGGCGGTTCGCGCGGCTCGAGGACGTGCCGGAGTCGGCTCGGATCTGGCAACCGAAGCCCGCGGCTCCTTCCCAGGCCGGAGCGTCCGGCGTCTTCGGCCACCTCCTCCACGCGCAACAGGCGCCCAAGCTGGTCCTGCCGTCACAGAGGATCACGTGGGACAAGTTCCGGCGAACCGTCCTCGAGACGGCGCGAACGCTCGAGGTCGAGTGCCCGCGAGTCGGCGCCTACTACGGGCTCGTGACGGCGGAGGATCCCGACGCGCCGCCGATCCTCCAGTGGGACGGAGACCCGCGTTGTCCCGTCTCGTGGTATTTCTACCCCGGCGGATCGGCCGCCAGCCGTTGGGGGATCTCGGCGGACTGGCAACCCGTCGCCGCCGTCTTCGAGTCGCCGCACCAGTGGCACCACCCGGAGCGGTTCCGGCACCAGCCGTGGAACGCCCTCTTCGCCGTCTCGGCCATGCACGACCAGGAGCACCACGGGCGCGGCCTCGCGCTGTTCCCGGAGAACCTCCGCGCCGAGCTGCACGGGATCAGGTCCGTCGTCGAGGCGCACTCGAAGACCGGCACGATCACGGGCGCCGGGACGGCGAACGGGCTCGCGTTCGCGTTCGGCGGCACGCATTCGAGCGAGGTCACGGTGCGCGTCGACGGCACGGACCGCTACACGATCGACAGGAGGGACTGAGCCGTGAACCGCCGCATCGCCCGCAAGATCGCCAAGCGGATCAACGCCGGAGCCCAGTGCCCGCGTCGCCACGGTCGCGGCTACACGGAGGCCACGCGCTACCGGGCGCATCACAAGCTCGTGCCGCACCAGACCGGTGGCGTCGTCGAGTCGTTCGACTACGGGCGAGGTCTCGCGGAGATCCTATGGGACTTGTGGTGGAGCGCGTGGAGGGCTACGGCTGGAAGCGCAAGCTTACCCCGTGAGCAAGTCGCACATCGCCCCGAGTAGCTCGCCCGGCTCGAAGGCGTCGGCGGTCCACAGGAACAGGCCCTGCACGTTCGTCTCCAGCGCCACGTAGCGTCCCTCCGGCGTCACGATCAGGTCCGCAGTCCCCATGGCGAGCCCGAGCGCCCGGTGCCACGCGACGATCTTAGCCTCCACGTCGGCAGGGAGGGCGTGCCGCGTATGGCGCACCGAGCAATAGGCGTGGCGGTAGTCGACGAGTGCCCGCGGGTCGTTCTGCGAGTCGATCTCGCACGCGAACACGCGGTCCCCGAGCACTGTCGCACGGATCTCGCAGCGCTTCGCGATCTTCTCCTGAAATATGCCAGGGCAGTGGGCGACCGCCGTGATCTGCGGGAAGCGCTCGGGCGTGATCTCGGAGGTGAAGATCGCTGGGAGCTCGCCTGGTGGGTCGGCCGGGGTCCGCTGCCTCGATGCGAAGGCCTTGTAGATGCTCGGTTGCTCAGCGCAGAAGGCGAGCGCCTTCACTGGATCGTTCGTGATGAGCGTGCGAGGTATCTCGAGGCCGCACGCGCGCGCGACCTGAATCTGGCGGATCTTGCCCCATCCGGCGTCGGTCAGCGTCGCGGCCGCGATCGGGTTCACCCATCGTCGGTCCTCGAGGGCCTGGGCGAGGCCGACGAGGCACTGTAGCGCCTCGTTGACCGCCCACCATCGATCCGTGAGCGGAGGTGGGTCGGGATGCGGCCACCGCCGTAGCCAGACCGTCTCTGCGTCGTCGAGGTCGAAGCCGCCAGCGGCGCGATCGATGACGGCCGTCATGTCGGCTCCCGCATCGAAGCGCACGGAGAGGCGTGCGCGCTGGGGGAGCTCGGAGAGGTCGAGGACATCCACGCGCTTACCGCGGCGGCGTAGTTCGGCCGCTACGGGCGCGACGTGGTCGTCCGTGGGGCTTCCGATGATGAGGATCATATTGAGAACCGGAACACTTGGCCGCTCGCCCCGGCAGCTCCGGCCGTCGGGGCGTCGGGTCCTAGGAATCCGGCCGGGTTGTAGGCGGCACTACCGGCGCCGCCTGTCGCTGTGATGGTCCCCGCCGAGATCGAGGAGCCAGACGCGCCGTAGACCAGGATCACGAGGCCGCCCGCGCCGCCACCGCCTCCGCCCGAGTTACTGCTGTCGTTCGTGCCCTCGAGCGTGCCGCTACCGCCGAACGCGGCGCCGCCGTTGGCCGTGATGGCGGCCCCGGAGTCAACGATCAGCGTGCCCACCGCGAGGTAGACGACTCCGCCGCCGCCTCCGCCGGACCCGCTGTAAATGAAGCTGCCGGATGGGACGGTCTGCCCGAGAGTGCACCCCCCATTGCCCCCTCCCCCCCCGCCGCGGAACTGCGATAGGATCCCCTCAACGAAGCTCCCACCGAGTTGAGCCCACGTGAGGCCGTGCGGCGATCCGACGGCGCCCGTGGTCGGCGTCGACGTGCCGCCCGCGCCTCCGGCCGACGTTCCGCCGACCTTGTAGGCCTGGCCGCCAGCTCCGCCCGCGCCACCCCATCCGTTCGTGGCGTTGCCGCCAGCGACCCCGACCTCGGTGGCGTTGGCGCCTGAGATCAGCCAGCCGTTCTCGCCGTTCGCGCCACCCCCGAGATCGCCGGCTGGCGCACCCGCTCCGCCAAAGTTCGGCGTCGTGGCTGAGGACCCGTTGTTGAAAATCAGCCCCGAGGTTGGCAGCGTGCACGTGCCGGTGCAAAAGATCATGAAGCCGGCCGTATTGAGCAGGTATGGGACGCCGGCGCCGTAGGTCGCCGGGAACGTCATCGAGGTGTAGTAGACGGTGCGCGTCAGCGTATAGACGCCGCTCGCGTAGGAGCAGCCCGCGACCGCGCTACCGTTGAAGTCCGCCGCTCCGTCGCTGCCGTCGCCCCAGAATCCTCCGGCCGTCGTCGTGCCATTCGATCCCCAGGTGACGGTGCCGTCGCCGTTCGATATCGGGACCTGGCCATTGGTGCCGTCCTTCCCGTTGCATAGCTCGCCGCCCCAGGCGTAGGTGTTCTGCGCCGTGTAGTTGAGGAGCAGCGCCGCTTCGTCGGAGAAGGACCCGGTCGCCCCGGCGTAGTCCCACTCGCACGTCGTAGTCGATCGGTTGAGCCAGACGAAGCCGTTCTTGGGGAGGCCGTTCTGTCCAGGCGTCCCCACCGAGAGCGACGCCGGGAAGACGGCGCAGACCGTCGTGGGGATCGTATCGGGCGTCGGGCCCTGGGTGCCGGCCTGGATCGCCTTGATGTCCTGGTTGGGGGCGTGGAGCGCCCACCCGCCGCGCCCGACCCCGCCAGAATACTGCCCGACTCCGTCGCCTCCGCCCTCCGAGGTCTCCGCCGTGCCGCTCGACTGATCGTTGAACGCGGCGAGGACGCCCGAGATCGGCGTGGGCGCGTTGTATGCGGCGAGTTGTGCCGGCGAGAGCCCGGTCGTGTATCCGCGGGTGTCGGGTCCGTTGCAAGCGACCGCGCGCGCGAGGAGGCCCGAGGATGCGACCTCAAGCGGCGATCGGACGAAGCCACGGTCGAAAAAGATCGTGGGGCCATTGCTTGGCGTGGCTCCGACCCCATTTATTACATACCCTGGGCCATAGTTAATGTCTTGGATGACCTTTACCAATCTAGGGATCGTGAACCCGTTCGACCGAGGGAGATAACCTCCGACTCCACCGCCTCCACTCGCTGGGTTGTCGCCGCCAAGCCCACCCAACCCGCTACCACCAACCTGATAACCTCCGACTCCACCGCCTCCACTCGCTGGGTTGTCGCCGCCAAGCCCACCCAACCCGCTACCACCAACCTCTGATCCCGTGGCCACCGCAACGCTAGGAGGATTGCCAAGCGTGAGACCGCCGAACGTCGTGAGCGGAGGCAGCGCTACGTAGTTGGATGTCGTGTAGCTTCCGCCGGGATTGGATGTCGTGTAGCTTCCGCCGGGACCGACCGTTGGATTGAGTTCTCCGCCCTTGATGTCTCCGAATTCGAAAACGGGCTTGGTGCCGTCGGCGAGTGCCGCCGCCACTGGCTTGCTACCAGCAGCGTCGTCTGCGGATCCGTATTCCTTCCCTTGATCCTTAGCGGATCCGTAGTCCTTACCCCCGTCCTTGCCAGCGTCCTTACCGCTTGCCGATCCATCCTTTCCGCTGGCTCCGTAGTCCTTGCCCCCGTCCTTGCCGCCGTCCTTCCCTCCATACTTGCTGGGCGTCCTGTATGGAGTCGTCACGTCAAACGGGACCGCGGTCTCCCACTTCCTGAGCCCGACGAGTTGCCCCGAGAGGAAGGGGTGTTGGTCGTTCAGGTCGTATCGGAAGAGCGTCTCGACAAGGAGCGGGCCGCCGGCCGTGGTGGGCACCCACGTGCCGGCCGTCTTGAGGGGCGCGTCGAACCCGTCACCGTCGATCGGCTGGAGGACGTTCCAGTGCGCGGCGTTGACCGGCTCTGCGTCCTGCGTCGTCGCGATCAGGTGGATGTCCGACGCCTGTCCGACTGAGTGGCCGCCGAAGCCGCGGCGCGACGTGACGCCGAAGACGCTCTGCACGCCCTGCGTCGAGGGCGGCGGCCCGCTTGTCGTCGTGGGCGTCGCGCCGGTCACCTCGCTAGGATCGGGCGCGTCGCCCGTGCCGGTCGCCGTGCGGTTCGTGGGCGGCGGCGGCGGCTGGCCGGCGACCTGGTCGACGATCACGCCGTAGCCGGCCTGCCCGTCCACGTCGAGGCCGATCTGCCACGCGATCCCGCCCGAGAGCGGCGGCGTCTTTGAGTTGCCGGGCGGGACGCCGCCGAACGGGAGGAGCCCGGTGAGCGGCAGACGGTAGATCCGGTCCGACGACTGGAGCCTGGCGCGGCGCAGCGGGTCCAGCGCGCCGGCCGGCGTCACGTCGTGCTCGACCGTGCCGAGCGAGCCCTCCTGCGCGCCGCCATTCCAGACCGCGACGAGCTGCGTCGACGCCGGCACCGCGGCGATCTGCTGCTGCGTCGTGTCCGAGAACGGCACGAGGACGACCTGCGTTCCGGCTGGCAGCTGGCCGCCCGACACGGAGACCTTCTGCTGCAAGACGCCCGTATCCGCGATCCAGTCTCCGGGCGTCGTCGGATCCTCGTGGATCGCCGGCAGCGCGTAGACGCTCCCCGCGACCTGTGACTTGTAGGGGTCGGAGGGCGTGCCCGAGGGCGCCTCCTGGATCACGCCGGCGAACGCTCCGCCCCAGTAGGGCGCGAGGCGCTGCTGGCCGTTGGGGTCCGCGCCGCCCGACGCATACCACACGGCGCGGTCGATCTCGTAGCCGACCGAGTTCGGCTCGTCCGGCACGAGGCCGCCCGGTCCGTCGCAGATCAGTAGGAATCCGGTCCCCGGGTCGCGTCCGTGCGAGCGCGCGCACTTCGTGACGAGGATCTGGTCCGACGGCCACGTCGTCCCTGGCAGCGGGTGGTGCTGCGCTGCGTAGACGCCCTCCTCGTCGACGATCAGGTAGGCCATGCGCCTCCTAGGATATGTTGCGGAACAGGAGGTTTCTACTCGCCTGCGACATGAGGCCCTCGACCGTGGGCGGCGGGACGACGCCGCGAGCCCTGAGAGTTGTGAAGCACCCGTCGGCGGTGAACGTGTGCTGGACCTGCTGGAGCGAGCCCACGGGCATGACGGTGGGCGAGAAGCCGATCGTCATGTCGCCCTCGTAGTGGTCGAGCATGGTGTTCATGTAGCAGGCGAACACCGAGACGGCGAAGTCGGCGAGCTCCGTCTGGTTCACGGGGACGAGCCGAGTCGGATCGCCCTTGAGCGGCCCCGTCGTCTGGAAGCAGGAGAGGAGGTCGCTCCGCTGCGTGTCGTCCCACGCGAACCGCGCGAGCGCCGACGCGGGCATGGGGTGGAACTCCTTGGTCGGGGCTCTCGGGGTCACGGCGTTGGCCGGAGCGCCGAGCCGATCGAGCGCCTGTGCGACCGTGACCTTGAACGGGTGGAGCGCCTTGGGTCCGTTGGGGCCGGCGGGGATCGCGGAGAAGATCAGCGCGACTCGGTGCGTGAGGAGCTTCTGCGCCTGAGACCAGAAGGCGAACGTCGTCCCGTGGTAGAGCTCGCCGATCGCGTTCGACGGCAGGTTCCAGACGAGGCCCATGTGGACGTCGGCCGCGTGCTTCACCTTCGTCATGTCCTGCGCCATGCCGCTGAAATAGAAGACGCCGTTCGTCGCGTCGTAGACCTGCGTCTGAAATGGCGCGACCGTCGCCTGCGAGATCGGGAACGGGGAGACGTTGTAGGGCCCCGGGTTCTCGGCGTAGGTCTTCTGGCCGCTCGGGAAGACTTGCGTGTTCGGGTTGTTCGGCGGCACGGAGTTTACGATCCACCCGAAGGCGTCGTCCGTCGAGAAGCCGGGGCCGCGCGGGCGCTGGACGTGGTCCGCGTAGACGGTCGCCGTCTGGTAGGTCCCTGTCGCGGCGTCGAGGAGCCCCACGCGCTCCGCTTTGATCGAGCCCGGGAGGCACTGACGAGCGAAGATCGGGTTCAGCTTGTAGAGCGTGCGGAAGTAGTTCCTGAGCGCCTGGCACCTGAGCGCCCAGGACGCGTTCGCGCCGACGCCCGTGCCGTGGTCCGAGACGTAGGTGCCCTCGAGCATCTCGGAGAGGAGCGGCGACGCGGACCGGACTCCGCCCGGGCCCTGGAGGAGGAGCTTCCTCGAGATCGGGGTCCACGCTTGCGGCGTCCCTGGCGGAGCGTCGTTGAGCGAGGCTATGGCCTGGAGGAAGGCGCTGGTCGGGACGAGCGTGTTCTGGACGCTTGGGTCCGTCTTCGACGGGTAGGGGATCGACTGGTCCGTGACCGGGATCACGTTGATCATGGTCGGCGTGTTGTCGGTCCCCCAGGTCACGTCGTCGCCCACCGTCGAAGCGTTGCCGGTAGGTCCGGGCGGTCCCTCCCACGAGTCGGCGCGAACCTCGACCCGGCGCGTGAGGCGCACGAGGCCGGCGGTCGGCGCCCGGTTCGCCATGGAGATCCAGCGGAGCAGGCCCTTCCATTCGAGCGAGTAGGCGCTGACGATCGGGTCCACGGTCGACTTCTCGGCGCCCAGGAACGCGTTCACGAGCTCGATCGCGCCGTCGTCCGCGACGCGGATGTCGAGCCCGCCGAGCGCCCCGAGCGCCTGCGCGATCGCCATGTGGCCCATGGCGTCGACGAAGACGTCGTTCGGTATGAAGGACGTGCGCTGGTTCGCGAGGAAGCGGAGCGTGATCGGCGGGAAGTCGTGGCCGGTGCAGGCCTGTTGGAGCACGTCTTGTGCGATCTCGAAGGCGTTCCAGGGCGTCTGCTCCTTCTTGAGCGACGAGGGAACGAAGGTCCAGTTCTGGATCGTGGGCGGCTGCGCGGCCTGCGGCTGGAGGTCGTTCTGGAGCTGGCGGAACGTGCCCGACTGCGCCTTCAAGTTGTAGTTGGAACGGACCTGCCCGAACGGCAAGTAGAAGCGCACGTCGGTGAAGATCACGCCCCGGATCAGCGCGTCGTTTGTCGCCTCCTCTCCGACGACGTAGACGCGCTGGATCGTCTTCGTCTTGCCCGAGGCGTCGGTCATGGTGATCGACGTCTCGCGCGGGCCGGCGAGGATCTTGGCCGCGTCCTGCACCGAGAAGAGCCACGTGATGCTCGGGGCCTGCACGCCCAGTGTCTGCGTCCACGTCTTGGGTCCGAAGCCGTCCGTGTAGCAGACGACGTTACCGACCTTGAGCGAGGCGACGGTCGCTGTCATGGGTTAGCCCGTCACGAAGGACGGCGCGGGCGTGCCGCCCGAGTCGCCGCCTCCCGTCGTCACCGGGATCCCCGGGCTCGATCCGCCTCCGCCGGTCGTGCTGGATCCGCCGCCGGCCGTCGCGACGTTCACGGCGACCCAGAGCAAGTCCTCGTTCAGCTCCGCGTAGGTGAGCGGCTGCGTCTGGATCCCCTGTTGCGGGATCCCCTTGATCCGGTTCGTGACCTTGGGCGTGGCGTTCCTGAGCGGAACCCAGCCCGGCCCGAGCGACGGCGGCGTCACGAAGCGCGTCAGGTCGTAAGTCCCGGTCTTGTAGATCGCCTGGATCACGCGCGTCATGGTCGAGCGCGGGAGGCCCTGCTGCACGAGGTAGGCGTGCGGCGTCCCCGCGAACGCCGCGTCCGCGCGCACGCCGAGATCGTTCACGTTGCCCTGCGTGTAGAGGAAGTTGACGACGTTCGCCGAGTAGGCGCGGATCTGCCCGTCCGCCGTGACCTGGTTCTTCGTCCGGTCCGTCTTCTCGGAGAGAATCACGAGCTCCGAGCCCTGGCCGAGCGCGAACTCCTGGACGAGGACTTGGTAGAGGAGCGGCTTCACATGGCTGACCCAGTAGGCGTAGCAGTCCGTGACGTTGTCCTTGTCGAAGTAGGCCTGGTAGTTGAAGAGGAGCGTCACAGGCTTGACGGCCGGCGTAGCCGAGGCCTGCGTCCCCGGACCGCTGCCCGCGATCGTCCCCGGGTTCGGGAGACTGCCCGAGGAGTTATCCTGCGTCGTGAGCGGTCCCGGGTTCGACGCCTGGGCGCTCTGGGGCGCCTCGCCATTGGGACCGAGGAGCGACGAGACCGCGGGCGGCTCCGGTGTGTCGTCGAGCTCCTGGAACGAGACGCCGACGACGATCGTGTCCCCGCGTATGTTGGGGTCGTTGAGGTAGGGCGCGGCGGCGAGCGACTGCTGCTGGATCAGCTCCTGGTAGACGAGCGTGTAGTCGACCCGGTCCTGCTGCTCCTTGTATTCGACCGTGGGCGTCGTGAGGAGGTAGCAGTCCTGGCCGACGGTGAGCGGACCGCCCTGGCTCGCCGCGAGATTCGGGAGCGTGGTCGCCTCGGCGTAAGCCTGTCCTCCGTTCGTCGAGTCGAGGAAGTTCGCGAGCGCGCTGTTCGCCGACCCATACTGCGAGCCAGCCATGGTCCGCACGCAGGAGCCTCGGATCGTGACCGTCCGCATCTTCTGCGGGCCGTAGAAAATGTTCACGTCGGAGTCGAGGCGCCCGAAGACGTGCTGGCCGTAGGTGCGCGTGAACCTGAGCACGGAGAGGTCGTTCGGGTCCGACTCGTCGCGCGCCGTGATCGCCCACTGACCGACGATCATGGACGTGCTGCCCGACGGTCCCGAGAATGCTCCGTTGAGCGTCAGCGACGTGTCGGACGACGGCGGCGGCGAGCCCGAGACGGTGTAAGACGTGCCTGGCTGCGACCCGAACCAGACGACGGTCCCCGGCGCGATCTGGAGGAACGAGGTCCCCGAGCCCGTGACGCTCGTTCCGGCGACAGTGACGAGGCCGCCCACGGGCCCAGCGTTGGCGAGGAGCGAGAGCCGGTAGGCGACGTAGGAGTCGATCTGCGAGAGGAACTGGTTCCGCGCCAGCGCCGACGGGACCTGAGTCCAGACGCCAGAGACGGTCGCGACGAGGCGCTGGTTCAGGTCGAAGTGGAAGGACACGTCGACCTGCCGCCGACCCGCCGCCGGGCCGTAGGTGTCCGTGTAGTTCGGAGGGCGCCCGACCTTGACGCGGAACTCATAGCCCCGCGCCTCGCCCGAGTTCGGGAAATCGCCCAGCTTCTGGCACGTGGGCTCCGCGGAGAAGCCCATCTGCTCCTGCGTCGCGCCGTCGGTCGTCGACGGGTCGAAGATCTCGACGGCGTTGCCGACGCCCCACGAGACGGTCAGCTTCTGGTAGCGCATGCGCAGCGCCGACTCGACGGCCTGGCACGCGGCGTTCAGCGCGTTGAAGTCCGTCGTCGCGTTGCCGGACGGCACGACGCGCACGACGAAGCGGCAGACGTATTCGGCGTCGTCCTCGGTCGTGACGAAGTGGAACGCGTCCAGCACCTCCGTGCCGTGCGTCGGCGCCGAACCGCCGATCGTCTCCGAGCCGTAGACGAAGTAGTCGGGTATCACGTGCCACCGTTCCAGGTGAGCCCGAAGGCGGCGGAGGTCGGGTGCTGCTCCCGGTTCATGCGATCGATCCGCTGCTCCTGCTCATAGCCCTGCTGCTGGATCTGGTTCTGGAACGCGAGCGCCTGGTTCAGCTCGTCGTCGGAGGCGACGTAGCCGCCCTTGGCTAGGCTCCCGTAGACGCCCTGGAGGTTCGCCGTCGCTCGATCGCGCGGGATCTCGATCGCGTCCTTCGCCGCGTTCATCTGGGCGACGAGTATGTCGCCCAGCACCGGGATCTTCCCGACGGTCGACTCGACGAACGAGGAGAGGCCGCCCGTGATCGCCGCGTCGGCGAGGACTCGGCTCGACCCCGTCGCGGCGCCGCGCACGTTCCGGATACCCTGCGACGCTCCTTCGAACGTCTTCATGCCCACGTCTGCCACAGCGCCGATCCCCGCCGCCGCGCCTTCTGGCAGCCCCAGCGCCGACGACACCGCCTGGCCGATCTTTCCGCCACCACCGCCCGGCTCGAGCCCCGCGGACGACCCAGCCGGTCCGCCACCGCCGCCCGCGGCGCTCGCCCCGCTCCGGGTCAGTTCCTGCTGGAACCGCCGCGCCGTGTCGCTGATCCGGCGGTCGAAGTCTTGCCAGAACGAGTCCGGGATCGCGAGGTCGAGCTTGATCTGTTCGTCCGCCACGGCGTCACCTCTCCCCGCGAAGAAACCGGCGCCCCGCGACGGTCAGCGGATCCTCGGCGCGCGGGGCCTCCTGGCGCATGGCGCTGATCGCCCGCGCGAGGCGATCGGCGCGCTCCTGCTCGACCGTCTCCGCGGCGACCCCGAGGGCGACGTGATCCGAGTCCGAGAGGCGCATGAAGCGGTCCAGGTCGAAACGCCCGCCCTGGAGGAGGAAGCGGCGGAAGAACCCGACCCGGTTCGGGTCAGGGAGCTCAGCGGCCCTCGTCTCGGCAGACTCGCTCATGCGCTCAGGTTCCCCAAGAGGTCGCATGAAAGGTCCCGGAGCGACGCGTCCATGCCGACCTGGGCAATGAACAGGTGCTCGAGCACGGCGTCGACTCGGAGGTCGGCCTCGAGCTTGGGCGCGAGCATGAACGACGGCGCGTAGACGAGGACCGACGGCGCGCCCTCGTAGTCGTCCGCGACGAACAGGAGCTCGCCGTTGCCGGACCCGAGCGCCGTGGGTGGCAGCACCTGCCCCGGCGCGACGTTCCGCCCCGGGAGCGGCAGCGACAGGACGTTGGCGCCCTGATAGCCTCCCGCGCTCGTGGACGACGAGGCGTAGAGGAGGTTCAGGATCGTCTTGTCGAACTGCTCGAGCACGGCGACGAGCGCCGCCGAGTAGCGCCCGCCATATGTCGAAGCCTTGTCGCGACCGTAGGCCTCGGAGTTCCCGAAGGCGTAGGACTGCTCGCGCACGAGCCGCGCGCGCGTCGTGAATCCGACAGGGACGCCGCCATAGGGGTAGGTGCCCGACGATATGCCCGCCTGCGTCGGCCCGATCACGAACCGACCGGCGAGCTTGAGCACCTGCGTCGGGTCGAGCCCCGCCATCAGTTCACCGGGTCGCCGATCGTGCCGGGCTGGAGCGTGAGCGACCCGTCGGCGACGCTGTCCGTGTAGGTCGTGGCCGAGTTGTTCGCTATGTAGGCCACGAGGTAAGGCTGAGCGCTCGCCGCCGACGCCGAGCCGACGCCGCCCGTGAGCGCGCGCGTCCTGTAGATACCGCGCGCCGTCGTGCCGCCGGGACCAGTCGGGATCCCGGTCCACGAGATCGAGTTGCCGCTGACCGTCTGGGCTATGTTCGACGCCGGCCCAAGCGCCGACTCGCCCGCCGCCGTCACGAACGTGACGTAACCGACGTGGCCGCCGTTCGTGACCGTCGTGCCCGAACCGGAGTTCGCGAGCGTCGCAGCGGCGACCGGAGCGGCTGGGAGCACAGCCGACGGGAGCCAGTAGCCAGGGAACATGAGCCTGATCCAGTTCTGGACCTTCGACGGAGTCGACGGCTCCGAGTCGACGGCCTGGAAGGAGTCGTTGACGATCCAGTTAGTCGAGCCGCCGCCGGCCCAGAACAGCTTGCCGCCGACGGACGTGAACGCAGACCAGCAGAAGTCGTCGATCCTGGCCGTCCCGCTCACGACCGTGACGGCGATCGTGACGGCGAGCCCGGCCTCCTCGAAGTTCTGCGCCCAGAGGTTCTTGTTGAGCGTCGGGAGGAGGAGTTGCCAGTCCGACGCGCCCGACGAGACGGAGACGGACTTCGTGCCGACCGTCACCGTCATGGATCCGGACCAAGAGCCGATCGAGCCGTTCCAAGCGAGCCGCTCGAGGTAGGCGGTGAGCGCGAGCTGCCCGGCCGTGTTGTTGGGCGCGATCTGCTGCGTGATCGTGGCGGAGGCCGTGAACTCGAGCGACGCCGGGGACGAGCCCTCGATCGCGCACGCCCGGTAGTAGTTCACCTGGTCGACCTGCACGTCGGAGACGCTGCCCGCCGTGAACGTCCAGGACGTGATCGCCGTCGGCGCCGCCGCCGTGCCCGAGAACTGCGAGAAGGAGGGGTTCTGAATCAGCGCCGTCGTCGTGTCGCCCGTGACGCCCGTGAGGCCGCCCGGAGCGACGAGCCCCGAGCCATAGCCCGCAGCAAACCACGTGAGCGCGTCACGGAACGGCTGGCCCTGGACGAGGAACTGCTCTTGACCCGGGAGCGTGCCCGTCTGGTTGTCGGCGGTCACCTGGAACGTGACCGTCTCGGCGAAGTCGTTCTCGATCGGGAAGCCGAAGCGGTCGACCGTGAGCCGGTAGATCGCTCCGTTGCCAACGTTGCCGCTCGCTGCGGTCGCCGTCCCGCGCGTCAGGTTACGCGACTGGACGAGCGGTGCGGACGCGAATCCGGCGGTGTTCGGCGTGGTGTTGCTGTTCGCCATGAACTGATAGAGGAGCGGGATCACGCTCGTCGCCGCCGTCGGCGGGACGCCCGTGCTGGTCGACGACGCGGCGCCGGAACCCGTCTGGTTGATCACCTTGCCGAGCTCGGTGAAGATCGGTGCGAACATGGCACTAGCGCTCGCGAGCGCTGCACTGAACTGCGCGCGCACGCTCGTCTCGCCCTGGTTGAACGCGTTCGCGTCGAACGTGTCGAGCGGGATACCGTCGGAGAGGATCACGGCCTCCTGCGTGAGGAAACCTTCCGCCGACGACGAGACGAGGCTCAGTCGCTGGTCTTCGACGAGCTGCACCGCCTCGCTGAGCCGAAGGCCGCTTTGCCAGAAGGTGGCGGTCATGTCGAGCCTCCGAAGAACTTCTTCGCCATGTCCAGGATCTGCCGGCGCTCCTCGTCCGTCACGAATACGAACGGGCGCGGCGGGACCGTCACCGTGTAGCTCCCGGCCTTGCGGATCGCCGAGAACGCGCGCCTGACCGCGGTCTTCCGGTCACCCGACAGCGACCGGATCCACGCGTCGAGCGCGCGCTTGTCGACGGTGATCGTCTTCGTGCCGCCGCGCTGCACGTCCGAGGCGTAGGCGACCGTGCTGCCGACCGTGACCGTGTCGCCGTCGACGCGGTAGCTGATCGAGCCGCGGAGCCTGCCCGTGTCGATCGCTGCGGGCCGGTCCTGGAACCGACGCTCCGGCGGGTTCCGGCCGGCGGCGAGGTCGGCGAGGATCCCGGCCTTGTTCGGGACCGAGCGCGGCGCCCAGGACTGACCGCCTCGACCCTGCGAGCGGAACGTGCCCTGGATCTTCCCGGTGAGGAAGACGCCGATGGCGTTCATGAGGTCGCGCGGGTCTCGGGACTTCTGCCGAATCTCGCTGAGCGTGGTCATGGCGCGAAGCCGACCTCCACGGTCATGACGCCGCCGTCGACCGCGCACGTCAGCACGGCGACCTGGCCCATGTTCCGCCGCCGCGCCTCGAGCACGTAGTCGCGCGCCGCGTGGTAGCAGACGAGGTCCAGGTCCGACCCGAGGAAGACCGTGTTCGTGAACTTGACCGGCCACTTCTTCCGCGACGCCGGAGCCGCGAGCGCGGGAAGCGGACCTGGGCTCTGGACCGGGCGCGCGCGCGGAGCCGTCTTGAAGTCGTTGGGCGGGTCGGTCTCGTGGCCCGAAGCTCCGGCGCTCTGGGCGGTGACCGTGCCCGTTGCCGGCGCGGCGAGCAGCAGCTTCTTCACCGCCGACTCGAGCACGTCGCGCGTGAGAGCGACGGCGCCGCCTGCGTATCCTGCGTGCTTGAGCGGAACGGCGGCGTCGACCATGCTGCGTCCTCCTAGATCGTCACGGTGAGCGTCGCGGGCAGGTAGACGAGCCCGGCCTGCGCCGTCTGCCGCGAGCTCCACGCGTTGGGTGCGGGCGTCCCGGGCGGCGAGCCGTTCGTGCCCGTCTGTGGGTCCGTCGTCACGTCGTAGGCCCAGAAGAATGCGTAGGACCACTGCCCCGAGCCCGGCGAGTCGGTGAACGTGACGCCCGCCGCGAACGCCGCCGCCGTGCCAGGAACGAACGTTCCGCCAACGGGGCTCGTCGCCGGGACCGCGCCCGAGGTGCGGACCCACGTGTAGCCGACGAGATCGTAGCGGTTGGGCGGCGCGGACCACGAGGCGGTCACTGTTCCGCCGCCGCCGCTCACCTCTTTCAGGCGCTGGACCGGCGCGAAGTCCGGCAGTGACGGGATCATGGTCGCAACGATCTCGAGGACGCGGACCGCGTCGGCGCCGCCCATCTTCCCCGCGGCTCCCGTCTGCTGACCGACCGCCGTGCGCGGGCGCGCCGTGAGCCCGATCGCGTTCCAGATCTGCGACTTGACGAGCGGCTCGATCTCGAGGATCCCTCGGTTCCGAGACGAGCCCAGGTTGTCCCGGTTGCCGCCCACGATCGCCGCTCCGCCCGGGACCTCAGACGGGTTCGACGTGAAGATCGCGAGCTCGAAGCGCTGCTCCTCGATCAGGTCGGCCGGGTGCTCGACCTGGTCGCGGCTACTGCTCACGCGGACGAGCGCGAAGGGCGGCTGCTGGTCGACGTGGAAGAAGTCCGGCGGCGCCGGGTCGACGAGGACGCGCGAGAAGACGGGCTCCTCGTTCCACGTCGGCCACGCGAACTGGTTCGGGGACAGGATCCAGACGAGGTTCTGGACGAGCTGCTGGGCGTTCACGTCACCACCCCCAGTCGCCCTCGACGCCGCCGCCCGCGGGGCTCGCGTCGCTCGGTCCGGGCGAGAGGATCGATATGTCGCCCCAGCGTTCCGTGTCCGTCGAGGGGAGCCGCGCCGGCCCGACCGACGGCGTGAAGACGCTGTCGGTGTAGGGCGCCGCCCATGCGCCGTCGCCCCTGTTGTGCAGCACCATGTCGAGGCGCTTGCGAGCGAGGCGCCACGCCGCCTCGACCTCAGCCTCGGGCCAGGGATTGCCGCGGCCGGGGTCGTAGAGGTAGGCGACGACGAGCGCGACGCCGGCCCACACGTCGCGGTTGAGGGTGGGGTTGCTCCCCGGCGTCGACGTGCTCTGCGTCACGTCGTCGTAGACGAGGTCCGTCGCGTCCTGGAACTCCGCCTGCGCGTCGAAGACGGCCTGCTGGAGCGCCTGGTAGTTGATCGACGGCAGAACGGCGCCGACGCTCGCGGCCGTGACGCCCGCGTAGGCGCTGTAGAGCGTGAGCGCCGTGTCGCTCTGGACGCTCGCCACGACGTAGTTGCGGCCCGGCTGGCTCGCGAACTGAATCACGATCCCGCCGAACGTCTCGACGAGGCCCTGGAGGCCGCCCGTGACGAAGTTCGTCCCGGAGCCGACGACGGACGCGGAGCCGCCGGTCACGGTCACCGTGCCGGGCAGCGCCGTCGCCTTGATCCCGCCCGTGTTGTCGGCGTTCGAGAGCGCGACCAGCCTGGCGGACGAGAGCCGGAGCATGCACTCGATGATCAGCACGAGTCACCTCCGGTCTCCCGCCGACGACGCGGCGACTACTTGCCCTCGGGGAGCCGCCCCGCGCCGCCGGACACGTCCTTCGTGCGCGGACCACCCACGACCTTGCCGCCCTGGCGCACCATGACGTCCTGCGCGCCGCTGATCTGGGGGCTCGACTTGGACAAGTCTTCGAGCGCCGCCTCGGCTCGCTTCTGGGCCTCGGACTTCTCCTCGAGCTTGCCGCCCTTGCCGGTCTCGAACTCCCGGGCCGGGTCGGTGCCGAACGTCGCGTCGTTGCCCTCGAGCTCGCGCTTCGCCTCGGCCTCGGCGAGCCGGATCGTCTCGCGGGCCTCCTCGACGGTGATGTAGCGCGCGATGATCTTTGTGTCCTCGTAGACTGGCTTTATGTCGAGGAGATCCTTGAGCGGCACGTCGCCGTTCACGGTGCGGCCCGCGACCTCGCGCGGCGGCAGGATCGTCTCCGCGCGCGTGACGGGGTCGACCGAGATCATGCCCGAGTTCGAGGAGTTGATGCGCTTGACGCCCGTGAGCACGCCCTTCTTGCTGTAGGTGAAGCGCGCATACTCGAACTGGAGCTTCGTCTTCACCTCCTTCACCTGATCGTCCGTGAGCACGGCGATCATGCCGTGAAAGAAGACCTGCTGCGCGTCGACGCCTTGGCCCTGCCAGACGAACGAGCGGCGACCGAAGCACGCGGGCCCGACGCCGATCTGGAAGTCGAGGTGGTCCCACGGCAGCGGGCTCGCGTCGGTGCCCTTCCTGATCGAGCACAGATACTTCTTCGTCTTCGCGTCCGAGTGCTGCGGCTTCTTGACGACGATGTCCGCGAGCATGTCGGCGGCGGGCGCCCTCGTCGGCGCGACGGTCGTGGCGACTTCGGTCACTTGCTGGCTCCCTTGGAAACGGTCTTGAACGCGTCGAGCGACTGGATCGCGGCGACGATCCCGCCGTGGGCGATCCCGAGCTCGCGGGCCGCGCGCGACTTGGCGTAAGCCCCGGTCGTGTTCGGAGGGTGCTCCGCGTCGAACGTCTGCTGCGCGGCGAGCAGCGTCGCCTCGAGCGCGGCGAGCACCTTGTCGTCGACCGTCGCGAGGATCTCGGCGCACGTCGGCTTCTTCGGCGCGGCGGCCGGAACCAGCGCCGGGGCGCTGGGCGTCGAGACGACGGCGGGCGTCGGAGTCTGATCGGGCACGTTCGCGTTCTCCTGAATTGCGGCGCCCGGAATCGCACCGGGAATCTCGAGCTTATGAGGCTCGCGAGATACTGTTTCTCCACGCCGCGGCGAGGGGCCGCTTGATGGCGGCCCGGTGCATCACTGAACCCCGCACCATGCGGTCGGGAGGTTGAGGCCGATCGCTCCGCGCGAGCGAACGTAGAGCTTGAAAACGTCAAACTCGCGCGCCACGTCGGAGTTGCCCGGCTCGGCGACGACTTCCTTCGGGGCGACACGCTCGAGCCAGAACGGGGCCTTGGTCTTCGCCGTCGTGGCGCAGATCGCCCAGTTGTTCGAGGTGATGCGAGGGTTGGGGATCGCGATCACCTTGATGTCCGCGTCGAGCACGATGTTCGTCGGGGCCGCGTTGCCGCTCGCCGCGACGACGAACTGCTGCGACAGCGCCTGCCGGAAGTTGAGGTAGTTGGCGCTGTTGAAGAGGATCGCGACCTCGCGCTGGACGTCGCCCGGGTTGAAGTAGGGCTGGTTCTCCTGGTTCAGGAACGACGCCATGCGGCTCATGCCGTTGACGAGGTCGTTGATTATCGCCTGGGCCGAGCCGACGCCCGAGGTCGGCTGGATGTTCCCGCCCGCGACGCCGAAGCGGTTGTTGCCGCTGCCGTCCGTCGTCGAGAACCACGCCGCGCCGTCGGGCGCGGTCGGGAGCTGAGGCTGCATCTGGATCGCGTCGACCGTCGTGCCGCCGGTCAGCATCCAGTAGAAGTGCCGCTCCTTGAGCATGGCGAAGGAGACGGCGCTCTCCATCACCCGCTCCATGATCATCTTCGTCTGGTCGTCCTCGATCGAGACCTGCGAGATCTCGACGCCGACGCCGAACTTCCAGGAGCGCTGCGGGAAGAGGTTCGTGAGGAACTCGTCCGACGGGATCGCCTCGCCTTCGTTCCAGAACCGCGCGACGGGCGCGGCCTGCGGGTAGGCGAACATCTCGCTCGCCATGGTCGAGCCCACCGACATGACCATGACCTTGCCGAGCCTAGCGTCGACCTGCGTCTCCTCCGCCGAGTAGTTGCTGAAGAAGTCGACGCGGAGCTTGGGGAACGCGAAAAGGGAGTTGACTCTCATGGCGCTGCCTCAGTTCCCGCGCGAGCGCGCGTCGTAGGAGTCCGTGAAGATGTCGTAGATCGCCGTCGTGGTGGTCGCCGAGTAGAACTTCGTGATCGTCCCGATCGGGTGGTCCGTCGAGGTCTGCGTGTTCGTCGCATCCGCGATGTTGTCGGACGGCGTGTAGACCTTCGTGCCCTGGTCGACGACCGTGCCGTTGAGCGACCCGTTCGCGAGCGTGAGCGTGACCTGCATCCAGGTGAACGCGCCCATCTCGACGATCGCCTGGTTCGCCGCGCCGGCCGGAGCCGTCGAGACGTTGCCGGGAGCGATCTGCGGAATCGGGAGCGACTGGAGGTTGTAGCCGTCGAGGATCGGGTTGCTGCCGGGGATACCACCCTGGACCGTGACGCCCAGTGCGATCGTGCCCGAGCCGGCGACCTTCTTCTTCAGGTAGCCGGTCGACGCGTCGAACATGACGATCGAGCCCACGTAGAGCTGGATCGCGTTGTCGATCACGTAGGCCTTGGTCTGGCGCGGGCCGAGGCCGCTCCAGTTGACCTTCGAGTCTCCGGTCAAGTTCGCCATGGTTCAGCTCGCCTTCCCGTTCTTCGCAGCGGCCGCGAGCCGCGCCTTGCGGCGGTAGTAGTCGATCGTCCCGCACTCGGGGTTGACCGAGGGCGTCCCCTCGCAGACCTCGAAGAACGACTCCGGGTCGGCGCTGCGGAGGAAGTGGTCGCCCTGCGCCATGAACTGGCCGTAGAGCTCGTTGATCCGCTGGTTCGCGCCGGGGATCGCCCCGAACGTCTCGAGCGCGCGCTTCTTCGCGGCCTCGTGGGGCGAGAGCACCTGCGGCGAGAACGTGCCGAAGGCGCCGAAGGTCTCGGGGCCTCGCTGCGTGAGGCTGAGCCCGACCTTGACGGACTCGAGGAGCTTGCCGACCTCGGGCTCGCCGCCGTCGACCGCCGCCTTGAAGACCGCCGCCTCGAACATCTCCGAGACGACCGGGACGCCCATGTCGACGAGCGCCTTCTTCGCCTTGGCGACGATCGCGCCGGCCGCGTCTCGCCGCTTCATGCGGTCGACCTCGGCCTTGAGCCCGAGGATCGTCTGGTCCTTCACCGCGAGCGCGGCGAATGTCTCGGCGCCGATCGGCGCGGGCGGGACCGCCTGCATGACCGCGGGCACCGGGTCGGGCCCGCGCGACGCCGCCTGGTGCGTCTCGCCGGACTTGTCGGCCTTGTCCTGCTTCTTCTCCTGCTTCTCGAGCTCGGGCGTCGCTTCGGCCGACTCCTTCGGCTCCTCGGTGCCGCCAGCCTTCTCGGTGTCGGCCTTCGCGTCCTTACCGGTCGCAGAACCCTTGAGCCGATCCTCGAACTTCGACATCATCATGTCGAAGCACTTCGAGACCAGGGCCTCCAGCTTCTCGTCCGTGGAGGGCTCCTTCTTGTCCTTCGTGTCAGCGGGCATGTCGCCCTCCTTCGTGGCTTCGTGGTTCTCGCGCTTGGCCGCGTCGCCGACCTCGCCGACGCGCTTGGCCGCGATCTCGCCCTTGTTCGCCATGGACCGCGCCACGGCGTAGGGCTCTCGCGCGCCCTCGTAGTTGAGCGGCGCCGTGCTGACGCCCATGAACGTCTCGACGCCGCCGCGCCAGACCTGCGGAGCGGAGAACCTGCTCGCCCAGGACTCGAACGCCTCGACGAGCTGCGGAGCGAGGCGCTCGCGCACGTTGGGGTAGCGGAAGGACGGCATCTTGTCCTTCAAGAGAGCGAGCGCCGAGAGCTCGTCCGGCGTCTCGATCGACATCTCGACGCTGCGGAACTGGTAGTCCTTGGCCTTGTTGAAGGCGTCCTCGGACTCGTAGACCTTGTCGCCGAACAGAGTGACCCGCGGCTCCTCGCCGGGGTTGACCGCCGCGCGCCCCATGTGCGTGAGCCGATAGGTGCCGACGGCCTCCGGCTGGTCGAACTGATGGCGGAGCGTGAGGAGCGGCTTTTGGTTCAGCGTGAGCCGCGCGTGGTGCTTCTCGAAAGCGCGCTGGAGCCACTCCGGCCCACGCGCCTCGCGCACGCCCGCCTTGACGGCCGGGTCGGTCTCGCGGATCTCGGAGAAGAACGGGAGCCCGCGCACGACGACGGTGCCATCGGGCTGCTTCTCCGCCTGGACGACGCCCGACGCGAGCGGAACGCCGAACATGTCGGGTTCCGCGGTGTCGACCTGCGTAGCGCTCGTGGGCACGAGGGATAGGAAAGCAGCATTCGCGTGCTTGGAATATGAACTGATCAGGTGTAGGATCACCCGAATGAAGGCGGATCAATTGGAGGCGAGCGTGCTCAACGGTGTCCGGCCGCAGGAAGGTGAAGAGAAGAAGTCGACGACGCAGCTGACGATCGCCGTGCCGACCTCCATGGCCGTCGATATCTCGCGGCGCGTAAAGGCCAAGCGTCGCGACGATCCCTACTTCTCCCGGAACGACCTCATGCGCAAGGCGCTCGGCGAGTATCTGTCGCGCCACCCGTTCAACGGAGACGAATCGTGAGCAAGAAGAAGTCGCGAATCGTGAGCAAGAAGAAGTCGCGAAAGAGCATTCCGGTTCTCGTCGATCGAGTCTCCGTGACGCCACAGCAACCAATGCCTGACGCACAGCCTCTCGTCTATCCCGACCTCGACGAGATCGACAAGAAGCTGTCGCGGCGCGACGACGCATTGCCGTGGTCGTTCCTCGACGTGCTTCGGACGGCTCTGTTCATCTTCGGTCGCACCAATGCCGCCGTGGCCGAGATATGCGAGGCGTTCGCGCTGTGGTCGAAGCAGACGGAAGCGTTCCGGGACGAGACTCCGTTCCTGACGCTCTGCCGGGGTAACCCGACGATCAATCCTGGGATCTTGAAGCCCAGGGGAGGCTATCTCGGACCGTGACCACCTCTGACAAGCGGCGCGACCCGCGCAACGAGCGCGAGGAACTCCTCGCCGCCATGACGCTGCCCGCGCGCAAGACCATGCTCGCGCTGGCCGGCACGCCGAGCGCTGCCGCCGACTGGTATAACCGCGTCGCCGACGTGCGAGCCGCGCTCAAGGTCGGCATCGAGGTCATGGAGGCGACGGCTCGCATCAAGAATGCGCGCTCCGTCAAGCTGACCGGCACCAACGACGCGCAGGCGACACGTGACCGGATCGAAGCTGACGCGGCCATGCAGGGCGCCATGTTCGCGCTGGGGACGATCACGGCGCTCGAGTGCGCGCTCAACTGCATCGAGAAGATGCACCCCGAGTTGACGATCAAGGCACGCGCCACGGAGGATCCGCCCCAGAACGGGACGGAGAACCGAATCCGGCGCATGGAGCTCGATTGATGATTGAGTCGTTCAAGAGGGCAATCGCAGAGCATCAGATCGTCAACGGAGTACTCACGCTGGTCGCCATCAAGATCGAGACCGGATACGGAAGCATCACGGTGGCCAGATCCGACATACCCAAGCTCGTGAGCGCCATCCAAGAATTCATGAGTCCGCCGCCCGAAGTGATCGGGACGCCCGTTCCGACAAGCGCCGAAGTCCGATCGTCTCAGCCGTGGGGTTTTTCCTGGCCGTGGGGCAAGAAGAAATGACCGAAGCGCAACTCCAGGCCGCGCTTGACGAGTCGCGGGCGCTCACGCTGGCGCTGATCGAGCGGCTCAACGAGAAGCTCGCGCCGGGGTCGTTCGTGCCGCTGCTGACGAAGGAAGACGTGACGAAGATCCTGCACGGTGCAGAGGTCATGCAGAAGCGGTTCGCGAGGGAGCGGGAAGAACGGGCGCGCGGCCTCGTGCTGCCGCCGGGAGCGAGGACATGAGTCCGGGGATCGACGGCGAGACGCTCAAGAACTGGTTCACCTACCACGCACCGACGGACACGCAGCTCGCCGACTACGCCGAGATCCGAGCGGCCGGGCTTGAGTTCGCCCGTATGATCGTCGCTCACACGCCCGCGAGCGCGGACCAGACGGCGGCGCTGCGCAAGGTCCGCGAGGCCGTCGCGACGGCGAACATGTCGATCGCCTGCGGTGGCAGGTGACGACCACCGCTGAGAAGATGTGCGGGTGGTGCGGCAAGAAGTTCACCGGATCCTTAATGGTTGAGGACCACGACGACCACGTTCGGAAGGGCGCCAAGTGAGCGAGACGATCAAGCTCGAGGGGATCAGCTACAAGTCGCTCACGCTCCTCAACGACTCCGTGCTCGTCCGCGCCATGGCCCGCGAGGAGGTCCGCGCGTCGGGGCTCGTGCTGCTGCACAGCCAGCACCCGGAGCATGTCTCGGGCGACACGTTCTACGGCGAGGTCGTCGCCGTCGGTCCCGGATCGCTCGTGCGCGAGGGACCGAAGCCGGAGGTCGTGGCGGCGTTCGTGCGCGAGACGGCAGACAAGATCATTGATCGCGACGCTGATAACGGCTGCACGCCCGGCGATACGTTCTACACGATCGCGAGGCGGCTCGAGTCTTTCGTTCGCGACTTCCTCGAACAGCGCCGATCCTTCTGCCGCGTCCCGGTGCCGTGGCAGGTCGGCGACCAGGTGCTCTGCCGGCAGGGGCACGGCCCGGAGATCGACTGTCGTGAGGGGCGGTTCCATATCGTCGAGCGAGCCGGCGCCTACGGCCACGGCATCATCGCGGCGTGGGCGAAGGAGCACGTCCACTGCTGGCACCAGGTCGGCGGTGTTCGTGGCTCCGAGCCGCGCCTCGCGCGATGCGCATGCGGTCGCGAGACCTACATCGACACGCGGCTCCCCGCCTGCACCGAGTGCCCGCCCGGCGAGCGACTCGCCGAAGCAGTGCTCGGCGGCAAGCACGTCTACGACATGAAGATCCCCGACGCTCCGACCGCGCACGAGTTCGACCCGGACCGCCCCAGCGGCTTCGCCGCCGGCGAGATGATGCCCGAAGCGGACGACGGGAGGGACGATTGATCGAACACCGCCACTGCCGCCATCGGATCACCGAGGAGCGTTGCCGGTGATGACCTCGTGCGCGTGCGGCGGCGTGCCGACCCACGGAGACGTGTGCTGCTGGTGCTGGGTCGTCGAGCTCACCCGGCCGCTCGCCGAGGGCCACACGGAGTGCATGCTCGCGGCGCGGCGTCTCGGTCCGATCAAGACGCGCTTTCGGTCGGCGCAGCAGGCGGTCCTCGACGGGTGCCTCGCCGTGATCCATAGCAGCGACGCCGTGCCGATCCGGTCCATGAGCGTCGACGTGGCAGAGGCGGCGCGCCGGCACCCCGATCGGATCGTCTCCATGATCCTGGCGAAGCTCGTGAGCGGACTGACGGCTGAGATCCGGAGCAGGGTCAAGGTCTCGTGACGCCGTGCCCTCTCTGCCCAAGCGGCGAGTCCCGTGGCGTCGGATCGTTCGGACAAGTGCTGTCGTGCACGGCGTGCCTCGACGGAGCGCGAGCCGCGGAAGTCGTCCGCGCCAAGAAACGCGAGGCGCGCGGCGGAACGTGCGACGCGTGCAAGAAGCGTCCGGGCACACTGCTCGGCGGATCGAACTTGACGCCGACCGGCGCCTTCAAGTCGGAGGCGCTCTGCATTGACTGCTCCGCCGCCCGAGTGACCGCAGACCTCGACCGAGCGGCAGATGCGTTCAAGCACTTCAACGACGACGCGAACCGGGAGCCGCTGTAGCGTGGACGACGAGATCCGCCGCCTCACCGTAGCCGTCGAGCGCGCCTGGCAGGGCCGCTACTGGGTGCTCGTGCGGCCGATCAGCCGCAGCCAGGAACCGAGCGAGATCTTCCACGCGGACGCCGTGCCCATGCTGCGGAGGGTGACGGCGCACCGAGGCGACGCGCGCGAGGCCGTGTGGGCGCTGCCCGTCGTCACGATCGAGGAGCTCGAGCACCGCTTCCGCGGGCAGGATCTCGTGCGGCAGCTCTGGTTCTGCGCGTGGGACCGAGTCAACGCGCGCCAGTGCCTCCTCCCGTCCACAGGACTCAGGATCGAGCGCGTCTCAGATGGATGGCCGGAAAAGGACGTGCTACCGGCGCAGCGGGTCCGCCCGCTGACCGTCGTCCGGTGCGAGCGGTGCGACCACTTCTTGCCTCGGGTGTTCTCCTCGCTGGAGGAGCTCGGCCAGGGCATAGAGGGCGCAGACTTTCAAATCCTGATCGCAGAACTGCGGTGGGCCGTCAACGACGTCCGCGACGAGCGCGCGGCCAGCGCATTTCGTCGCGCGCTCGACGTTCACCCGAGCGCGGGAGGCGGCGATGTGATGGTCGGACGCGCGAACCCGAGTCGAATGCACCGCTCCGGCGCCCGAGCTGGTGACCTCGTCGATGTTACTGAGGGTGGCCCGGAGGAAACGCGCTTCCGATCCGGAACCTACCGAGCTCGAGTTCGCGAAGTCTTCAACGACCACGAGATGAGCGTCTACCCGGTTGAGCTCGAAGCACTGGTTGAGCCCGGCTCACCGAACCTCACGCTCGCGGACGGAGACGAAGTGCGCCTCGTGCGACCCTAGCGATACGCCCCGCTACGCGACGGCCGACGCCCGAAGCCAGGCGCGAACCGCGCCGCGATCGGCGGAGAGCGGAACGAGTCCGGCACGTCGTCGAACGTCGGGACCGCGACGCACCTGCAGCTGAACCCGCCTGGAGGGCTGTATTTGTCCCAGACAGGATCGTCGACGCGCGCCACGAAGCCGTCCAGCGCCGCGTGGTTCTCGCCGTTGTCCTGCGGGCGCCCGCTCCGCACGTTCGCGTCTCCGGCCGTCTCGAAGCGAAGCGCGATGGGGATCCCGGCTCGGTTGACCTTCTCCGCCTCGCGGAACCTGCCCGCCGTCGTCGCCGTGTTGAACGTCGTCCGAACGACGGTCTCGGCGTAGGCGCTGGGCCAGTCCCACTCCGTCACGAGCTGCTGCACGATCTTCGGCGTCGGCGTCCCCTCGCGCAGGCCCGAGACGAGCCGGTCCTTCACGCGCGCCGCGACCTCGGCGTCGGCGGCCTTGGCGAGCGCGAAGCCGTGCGCGTAGAACAGCGACCCGTCGCCGAGTCGCACCGCTCCGTAGGCGTGCTCGACCTCGAGGCCGGCGGACTTGAGCGCCTCTGCCCCGAACGGGTCGCGCGACTCCAAGTCCTCGATCGCCGCCGCGAACGGGACGGCCGGGACTTCGTCCGGGATCTGGAGCGCGAACTCCTCCGGCACGGGCGTCTCGCGCGAGCGAGAGAGGATCTCGACTCGGCCCGAGAGGTCGGCCGCCGCGCTGAGTCGCGAGAGCGCCGCGGAGAGCCGCTGGAGCGCGGCGAGGTGGTCGTGCTCGCGCGTCGCGCTCGTGAGCCGCTCCGCATGCGCCGTGGCCAGCGACTCGATCGCCGCTTGCGCCTCGCGCTCGGCCCGCTTCGCCTCAGACTTGAGCGCGCGCTGGAAACGAGCGACGGCGTTCACCGCGGCGCTTCGACCCACGTCGAGCCTGACGTGACGACGGCGACGCCGAGCCTCCGCGACGCGGCCTGCTCGGACTCGCGCTGGGCGAGCTCGAGATCCGAGATCCTCGCCGCGAGAAAGCGCACGACCTGCACCCGCATGCGCTGATCGGAGACGACGGGCGCCAGATCCGCGACGAGCGCGTCCCAGCTCGCCGCGTTGGAGCGCGCCTGCGCGGACTCGCCCGCGTCCATGGCGAACGTCTTCGGCCCGTCGACCCGCAGCGGTCGTCCGAGCGCGTAGAAGAACGGGACCGCGGCGAGGATCCCGGCGACGAAGATCGCGGCGAAGGTCTTGGTCACAGGTTGAACGTCGGGTCGTTGACGACCGTCACCGGCGTGCTCGGTGTGATCGCCAGGACGTTTCCGACCGCGATCCCGGAACCTGCCGGAGAGCAGAAGACGTAGCAGTTCGTGAGCGCGCCACCGACCGTGATGCCTACCGTCGCCTGACAAAAGACTCCAGGGATCGTTGGGTGAAGGAACACGTTGCCAGGGACGAGCGACGAGAGGAGCGCTTGATAGGGGTTCATTCAGTCCGTCTCCTTGATAATGCTTTGACGTTGTAGGTGATTCCTCAATCAGGGGTGACCGTGACGCCGTTCCCGAACGGCGTCACGGTCACCGTGCAGGTCACGGATGTCGGGACGAGGGTCGCCCACGCCGGAGCCACCAGGATCGCCACAGCCGTGCTCGTGACGCTCGTGCTCGTCGTTCCGGCCGTGAGCGTGTCGGCGCCCGAGTTCACGGAGGACTCGTCGGTGATCGCCGCGGCGGAGGCGGTGACCGTGCCTGCCTTGTTGACCGCGCTCACGGAGAAGGACCCCGTGGCCGTCGAGTAGTTGGTTCCGTCGGTAGCGACCACGTTGTAGTAGACGATGCACCCACCGCCAGAGCCGCTCTTCGGAACGTTGAGCGTCGTGATCGTCGTGGCCGTGGCCGTCGTGGTCGACATCGTCACGGAATGTCCGGCGATGAACAGGCGGTCGCCGAGGGTCTGGGCCGTCGAGCCGGAGGCGAGGGTGAACCCGGTCTGGAGGTGGAAGTTCGACGTGCCCGTCCCGGTCGGGATCCCCGTCGTCAGGAGCAAACCGCCTCCTGCCGCATTCGACCCCGATCCGGCGCCGCCCGTGATCTGCGCGAGCCCGGGGGTTGCCGCCCCTCCGTTCAGCGTGAGGGAGGGCCCGCCCATGGACGTGCCGGACGCGCCGGCCGAGAGCGTGATCGTGCCCCCGGAGCCGGTGGTCGTCGCGCCCGCGCCTCCGCTCCCTGCCGTGAGGGAGATCGCGCCGCCGTTCCCACCAGCGTTAGAGAACCCGTTTGACGCCGCGCCGCCAGCCCCGGTGGTCAACGACCAACCGCCACCAAAACCTCCTGTGTTAGGAGCGATGAAGGAGGTTCCGCTTGAGGCTCCGCCTGCTCCAGTCGTGCTGGAGAGGGCGCCGCCGTTACCTGCCACCGCGCCGCCCGTGGACGTGGTTGCCTGCCCGGCGCCGGTCGCAAGAGTGAGTCCTCCGCCGTTATAGGTCGTTATGCTGCTCGTCGACGGTGGGCCGCTCCCGGACTGGATCGTGATGAGGCCGCCTGCTCCGCCGCTCGTCGGCTGCGTGGTCTGGATCGTGACCGCCCCCGAGGCGCCGGACGTGGAGCCGCCTGCTCCGCCCGAGATCGTGACCGCCGTCCCGGCGCTCGTCGTCCCCTGGCTGGCGCCGGACAGGAAGAACGTCTGGTCGCTCGGCCCCAGGACGTGCGGCGCCGCTGCCGTGAACGCCCCGAGTCCCGAGACCCACGAGATCGTTCCTGCCGTCGTGACGGGAGTCCCGTTGCCGACCGAGAGGCCGCTCGCGGCGATGAAACCGGCGACGTTGCTCGTGTTGCTGTTCCCGACGTAGAGGGTGTTCGCAGCCCCGCGCGAGAGGGTCACGTCCGTCCCAGCGCTGCCGGGGCCCCAGGCGGTCAACCCGCTCACGAGCACCTTGTAGCGATCGAACGAGTCACCAGTGACAAAGCTCTGGATCGCCACATTCGAGGCGGACGCAGAGGAGACCTGGTAGCCGGACGCTCCGTAGGTGAGGAAGTTGCCTCCGTTGTCTATGTAAAATTTCGCCGTGGTGCCTGCCGAACCCGCGAAGCCTTCGATGAAGTAGTTGCCGCCGGACCCAAGGGCCGCCTCCGTGCGCGCGATGTAGAGGTCACAGCTCGAAGCTGTGTAGATAGACGACACGTTGTAGATCGTTGTGAGCGAGAGCGACTCGTATGCAGCGGACGACGACGAGGTCGGATGAAACTGGGGCGCCAAGCCGATAAACGGAACTGATCCCGACGTGGTCGTGATGCCGGAGCCCAGCGTCTGGAAATTCATGGACTCTGGGACGGCTCCGTCCTGGAGTCCTACGTTGACGGTCCCAGACTCGTATTGGATGTAACCGTCGGACGCCCCGTTGAATAGCAATTGGGACCCGGCGAGGTCTATGTTCGTGCCACCCGTTGCGTTTCCATTCGTCAGCACTTGCGCTAGAGTGAGCGACCCACCGCTCCCGCCGAGCGAGTGCCACGCCGCACCGTAGAAGCCCTCGATCGTTCCGGCCGACGTGTTGACGTAGAGGGGAACGCTCCCAGTGAGAAGAACGCCCGGAGTCCCAGTCGCGACGCCCGCACCGCCCTGAGTCGAGAGGAATCCGTATGTTGATGTCGTTGACGCAGCCCCCGTGCCGGCGAGGAAGTTGCCGCCCTCAATCGTGCCGTTGCTGTCGCCGACCGTGCCATCTCCCACGAGCGCGACGGAGCCGGTGGACCACGAGAGGTCCCATGTGTTACTGCTACCGTTCTGGAAGATAATCCCGGCGGTCGTAGTGTTGTTAAGGTAGAGTGCGGCTGTGCTCGTAAGCGCCCACGCCTGCGAAAGCTGCTCGATCGCGTTGCGGACAAATACGTCGCCGTTCGAGACCTGAAAGAAGACGTTGGCCGAGTCGTCGGTGACGTTGAGCATGGTGCCGGCGGAAGGGGCGGCCACCGCGAGGCCAACCGACGGGGCGGCCGTCCCCACGCCAAGCCCCGCAAACTGGGGCGTGCTCGTCGTGTCGATCCCCTGAGGAGCCGAGAGCGTGACAGCTCCCGTGGACGAGCTCGCGATGATCTCGTGGGCTGTTCCCGTGATCGAAGTGACCCCGCCTCCGCCTCCGCCGCCGGATCCGCCCTGGGCGGGACCGAATCCTCCGAAAGAGCCGGCTTGAACCGCCGCCGCGCCTGCCCAGCACGCGAGGACGAACGTCGCGAGGCACGACCAGAACTTCGTCTGTCGGCGCATGGTTAATCAACTCCCGAGGTCAGCTCGTCCACGCGTATGATCGGCACCGCCGTCGTCGTCCCGACGGAGAAGTTGATCGCGGAGGGCGTCACGCCCGACACGTTGCCGATCGTGCTCGTCGCGCCGCCGGCTCCGCTCTGAGTCACCGACCCCGGCTGCGCGCTGTTCCGAGTCCCCCAGACGAACGTGAACGTCTGACCGCCGGTCAGCGCCGTCCCCGAGTTCATGGCGGAGGTGAACGTGTGCGTGCCGTCCGTCTCGACGATCGAGAACGTGCTCGTCGTCGCGAGGACGACCGAGATCCTGATCGCGCTGGCGCTCGTCTTGAGCGTCAAGTTCGTCGTGAAGATCGACGTGCCGCCCGTGACGCTGGGTATGTTCCAGCCGCTCGCGATCGGTATGAAACCACCGCCGCTCTGCGCGTGGACCGGGCGCGCCTCGCGCAGGTCCCTCAGCGCCGTGAAGCACATGAACGCGACGACGGACGCGGCGAGCCAGTTCCTGCGCATCGGGACCTCCGGTGTCCGGCGAGTCTACACGCTCGGGCGGTTCGCGGGAAGCGCGTTCACGGGCCTTGAAGACGGAACCTGTCGGCGAGCTCCTGGTCCGTCACGCCGCCGCTCCCATCTTGTCGCCGACCGCGCGACCGCCCTCGCCGATCGGCGCCTCGTCTCCGTCGGGTTCGGACCAGGACTGCCCGCCGTCGACGCCGAGGCCCTGCACGACGGGCTCCGGCCACTGGAGCGCCTGCTTGAGCGCGTTCGGCGGCGACAGCTTGAAGATCGTATAGAAGTCCTCGAGCCGGACCGGCACCTTGAGCTTCCACGCGAGCTCGAAGACCTTGAGCATCTGCTCCACGTCGCGCTGCTCGCGGCCCTTGAGCTGGAGTCGCGAGAGACCGCAGTCCGCGAGACCGAGCTCGGCGAGGTTCTCCTGGTTGTGCTCGACGAGGAAGCGACCAACCGTGTCCGACCACGTCTCCTCGAGCGGCGTGCGCAGGTAGGCGACCTGATCGTCCTGCGAGCCCTCCTCGACCTTGGCGCTCGAGTAGCCACCGTCGCCGTCGCCCGCGCCCGTCGGCTGGAGCGCGGCGAGGATCCTCTGTCTCATGGCGTTGTCGAGATACTTCGTCCACTCCATGAGCCAGCGCATGCCCTCGCTGGGCATGTCGACCATGTTGATCGTCGAGCCCTCGTCGAGCGCGATGAAGTTCTCGGCGCGCATGGTGCGGACGGCCTGCACCGTCTGCTGGAGCACGGACGCCTGGTTCGCACCCTTCGCCATGCCGTCCCGAAGCGCCTTCGCCGTGATCGTGAGGAAGCCCTGCCCGAACCGCTCCGCCGCCTGCATGGCCCAGCGGATCAGCTGCGACTTCATCCAGCTGTAGGCGAAGAGTTCGTCGGCGAGCGCGTAGCCGTAGCCGAACCCCCATTCGCGCGTGTCCGAGACGTGCTGAATCCAGTGGTCGAAGGGCGCGATCTTCTCCAGGTCCGTGTAGTAGCTCGCGCGCGCGTTCGACAGAAAGCCGGCGTGGAACTGCCACTTGAAGCGACCGAACGGCCCGGCGTCCGCTCCGCGCTGCGTGATCTTCGCCTCGCCGTCTGCCGCCGGGACGCTCGCGGGCGAGCCGTAGGGTCTCGCCGACACGGCCTCCCCGTCGCCGAGATCCTGCACGAGCCGAAAGCGCCGCTTGTCCGCGTCGCGCACCTTCGCGACGACGGTCCACCACCGCGGCTTGTCGTCGCCGATCGTGAGCAGCCGGCGCTCGGGGTAGAGCCGCCCCCACGTGCAGCCGAGGTGCGCGGAGCGCGAGAGGTTGTAGAGGCTCTGCGCGAAGCCGCGCTGCTCCTTCGTCAGATCCTCCATGACCCGCGCGTGGAGGCGCCCTCGGTCGTCGTCCTTCTTCGGCTTCCAGGTGAAGTCGTGCCCGACGATCGCGCGCTGGAGCACGTCGCATGCGCCAGAGATGACGAGGTCGCGGGACTGCTTCTCGTAGACCTCCGGATCCTGCGCCAAGCCCCAGGATGGGTCCCAGAGGTAGATCTGCGCCAGGAAGGCCGCCGTGTTCGTAGCATAGGTAATTTGCTGGGCCGACCCGAGGACCGGGAACATGCTGCTGCCTCGCTGACCGACGAGTCTACGCCAGCGGTGGGCGGGCGTCTACCGGAAGGCCTTCGGTCGGTTGAGCCCGAAGCCGGCAGGCGTCACGCTCGCTCGCGCGCCGAGCGAGGGCATGAGCGGCAGACCCGCGGCGATCAGCCGTGCGTGCGACTCGGCACAACGAACGTAGTCCACCGCATCGGGCATGCGACGATCACGCTACCTCGCGAACGAGGTGGAATAGTCCGGTCGTCTGCATCGCCGGAAGATCATCACTCCTGATCGTCGTGGAGACCAGGACATCGATCTTGAGTTTCGGGAAGCACTCGCGAGCCGCACGCTCCGCATCAAACACTCGGAACGTGAGCCCCTTATCACGGCGCGAGACAGCGACCGTGACATAGTAGGTGCCGTCCGAGAGCACTGTCTCGTGGATGGCCCATACATCGGTCTCCGTCTCCAACTGCTTCGACATGATCAGGCCCGGCGTGCTCCAGCGCTGTGCACTTTCGCTCGAGAAAGCACGGTCTGAATCGGGGGACAAGACGGTGCTGGCCTGGGGGGCATTGTCGTTCGTGCCCTGGTTGAGAATCATGTCTGGCCTCCCATCGGCGGCGCGACCTCGAGTGGACGAAGGACGATTGAGATGACGAGGTCGCGGGACTGCTTCTCGTAAACTTCCGGATCGCTGGCCAGGGAAAAGGACGAGTCCCCCGTGATCGGAAACATGCTGCCTCGCTGACCGACGAGTCTACGCCAGCGGTGGGCGGGCGTCTACCGGAAGCCCTTCGGTCGGTTGAGCCCGAAGCCGGCAGGCGTCACGCTCGAGCGCGCGCCGAGCGAGGGCATGAGCGGCAGACCCTCGCCGGCGGTCAGTTCCTCGACGACGATCCTCGCGGCGTAAGAGAGGCAGTCGACGGAATCGTCGTCGTCGTCCGAGTCAATCGAGAAGCGGAAGACCTGGCGCTCGAACGCCGCGAGGAAGTCGTGGCGGAACTCGTGACCGTCCGTGCGCCTCGGGATCGCTATGTTCGAGCGCTCCCACATGACGGCAGCGTGGAGCGAAGCGCGCGTCCACTTGTCCTGGGCGCCCGGGTTGACCGTCGTGAAGTTCACGCCCTCGGACTCGAGGAACGAGATCAGATGCTTCGACGTGGCGTTGTCCTCGACGTAGGCGCAACAGCGCCAGTAGTCGCACGCGCGGCGAATCGCCTCGAGCACCTCCACGCCCTCGATCCTGCGCATGTCGAGGTCGAGCAGAACGAGCTTCCCACGCGGAGTGACGCCCCACGCCGCCACGGCCGTGTGGTCGGCGCTCGTCTTCTTCGATGTGGCCGTGTCGACGGTGAGGAACCGCATCATGTCGCCCAGTCGGACGATCTCAGAGCCGTCGTCGATCTCGTAGGTTCCGTCCAGCGGGTCCTGACCGGGCTCGACGAGGAGCTCGTAGCGGGCCTCATCGCCACGACGAAACAAGCCGCCCTCGAGCGGAGAGGGGTGCTGCTGGAACTGAGCCGCCCAGAACTTCTCGAGCACGGTGACCCTGTGCGCGTTCAGGGCGTCAGCGCTGTATCGTTCGGGCCAGAGCGCCTCGCCCGGGCGACGACCGAGGATGTCGTTTCGCTCCGCAAGCGCCGGGAAGTTGAAGTGCTCCCATGACTCGAGGCCCTTCGCGAAGAGATCGAGGAGTTGGCCCATGAGGTCGCGCTCGTGCCACCGCTGCTGCAAGACAACGATCGCTCCGCCCGGCTCGAGTCTCGTCCGGGCCGACGACTGGAAGTTCTCGTAGACGCCCTCCCGCGTCACGTCCGAGAGCACCTCCTTCCACTGCTTGTGCGGGTCGTCGTAGATGAGGAGGTCGGCGCCCTTGCCCATGACGGCTCCGTCCGCGCCGGACGTTTGCATACCGCCTCGGCGTCCGACGATGTCCCATCGGTTCGCCGCGTGGGAGTCCTGCCTCACCTTGACGCCGAAGATCCACCCGTGCTCCGTGAGCAGGTCTCGAACTGCCCGCCCCCACTGCGCCGCGAAGTCGCTCTCATAGGAGACGAGTATCACTCGCTTGTCCGGGAACAAGCCCAAGAACCAAGCGACGAAGAACTTGGAGCACAGTTCTGATTTCCCATGTCTTGGTGGAATCGATATCAAGACGCGCTTCTTCCGGCCCGCAGCGACCTCAACGAGGAGTCGCTCGAGCTTCGCGAGGTGGCGCGGGACCTGATACCAGCCGCCCGTGGCGTAGCGCGCGAAGGCGCTAGGGCTGAGCCTCGCCGCTCTGATCGGGTCGAGCATCCACCACCTTCACGACAGAGCCTTGCACCGCGTCGAGGAGCTTCGTCGTCGCCTCAGGGTCGGACAGGATCTTGGCCACGTCGTCCGTGAATGCGCAAGCCGCCCGGTGCTCGACCTTGCTCTCCGCCTTCGTGGGCGCGTCGAGGCCGGCGACCTTCGCGCGACGCTCGGCGATCTTGAGCAGGATCTCCATGTAGCGGCCTCGAGCCCGGTCCTGATCCGGGCTCGTCGCCATGAGCCACTTCCGCAAGCGCGTCTCGTCGGCGTCGAGCGCGGCGAGCTCGCGCGCTTGGATCACGTCAACCTTCTCGGCGTGACGCCGCTTCCAGTCGGATCGGATCAGCGCGACGGCCTCGGAGACGGACGCCTCGGAGAGACCAAGCTTCTCCGCGATCTGGAACTGCGGGATCCGGAGGAGGAGCAGCTCTGACACGTCGAGCCGGCGCTTGATTAGCTCGTTCTTCTTAGCCGCCTTCGACGCGGAGTTCGGCTTGGCGCGCGGGCTGGTCATGCGAACAGTGTAGCAGCCCTCGAGACGCGAGGCGTGACCGGCATGGCCTCGTAGCGCTTCCCGTCGAGCTCCATGCCGAGCTCGGTACGGTAGGCAGCCGACTGCTTGAAAAAGAACGCGACTCCGCTCTCGGCGCAACGATCGCGAATATCCCGAGCCCAAACGTGGTCCATGGGACGGTAGCCCTTGCCGCTCTCGCCGCCGACGATCGCCCACGCGATCCCGTCGAGCGATAGCGACGGGACAGGTCCGAGTAGCGGTTCGAGCGACAGGAACTTGACCGGCGCCGGCGTCTCGCGGAGCACGTCCGCCCGCCAGACGTATGCGTCGCTCTCGATCGATACTCCGAGCCAGACGTGCGGCGGAAACTCGCTGCGCCACGAGCCGCTCAGCCACGACGCGACGTAGTCTCGCATGCGCTCGGGGCGCTTAGTCAACACCTGGTAGTCGTGCTGGCATTCTCGCGCCATCGTCTCGAAAACACGGTCGACCTGGACGTCCGTGAAGTCCTCGTGGAACAGGTCGCTCATGGAGTTCACGAAGACCCTTCGGGGCCTCAGCTCGCCAGAGACCTCGTCAACCACGGGCTTCCACCTCGCCGGCTCCGAGAGGCGGTGCGGCTTGAACGTCGGCGCGAATCCATTCGGGAACGCCTTCCCCTCAAACTTCGACGCTATTACCTCTGCATAGCAGTGCTTGCACCCAGGGCTGATCTTGGAGCAGCCCGTCATTGGATTCCACGTCGTGTCAGTCCAACGGATCTTGGTCTTTTCCACCTTGTCCTCGGCCCAGACTAACTACTTCAGGGCACCGCTTCCAGGTTCTTTGCCGGATTCCAGCGCGAGTTCCGTCCAGCGCTTCCTGATCATGTCGCACCACTTCGGCTGCTGCTCGACGCCGCGCCAGACGTTACCGGCGGTGTGCGTTGCAAGCAGGGAAGCGCCGCTTCCGGCGCAGGGGTCGTAGACGATCTCGCCGTCGTGAGCCATGCACAGGAACACCGCGTACGTGGCCGGGTTCTTGGCCCAGCTCATGTCATTGCGGCGCGACGCCAGCCCCTCGTAGAACGAGAATGGCCGGTCGTCATTCGTCAGCCGCAGGTCGTACGCGCGCGCCGGCCCGGGACGGCACTTCGCCCCGCGCCCCTCGCCGCGCCGCAGGACGTACACGACCTCGTGGATCAGGCACGGCCACTCGGGCCGCGCCCAACCGCGCGCCTGCCCCGAGAACGCGAGCGTCGAGACACCCCAGAGCGGCGCGTCGCCCACGCGCTCGCCGATCCAGCGCAGCCCCGTCGCGCCACGCGCCCAGATCATGGCGAGCCGCACGTCGGGCGCCGGCTCCCACGGCGCGTAGTCGACGTCGAACGGTGGGTCGAGGATCAGGACCGTCGGCTTGTCGTCGCCCAGGAAGGCCGCGACGGCGCCCGCGTCCGTCGAGTCCCCGCAGAGCAGCCGGTGCGGGCCGAGCTCGTAGACCTCGCCCGGCACGCTCACAGGGATCGCCGGGACCTCGCCCGGGCCTTCGTCCGTGCCTTCGTCCGTGCCTGCCTCCGCGAGCAGCGCCTTGAGCTCGTCCTCGCTCCACCCGAGCCCAGTCACGTCCACGTCGTCCGCCTGGAGCGACAGCATGACCTCGCGCAGCCCCGCGTCGTCCCACTCGCCGCCGAGTTGGTTGTCCGCGAGCATGAGCGCCCGTGCCTCCTTCGCGCTGATCTCGAGGAAGCGCACGGGCACGGACTCGCACCCGAGCTTGAGTGCCGCCTCGAGCCTGCCGTGCCCCGCGATCACCTGGCGGTTGGCCGCTCGCGCGAGGATCGGGGCTCCGAAGCCGAAGCGCTGGATCGAGGACGCTACCTCGTCGACCTTGTGGCGGCGCGGGTTTTTCGGGTCGGGCTTCAACGTCGAGGGGTGGACGTATTCAGCGGCGGGAGCGGCCGGGGCTTGTTTCTTCGGCGCTTTTCGTTCGGACATGCCCGCCGAGTCTACACCGCGCGGGCGACGGCGTCACAAGTCTAGAGTCGGCTGCTCTACGAGTCAAGCCCCCCGATTCGTGACGCAACGCGCCGCAGCCCGGGCTGCGGCGGCAAGTCGGTCATGGCTCGGCCGGAACCCCCCCCCTCAGACCCGGAACTCCCCCCCGGAACCTAATTAGGGTTCCGGTTTGCTTAAGTTTAAACAATTCAACATGTTACCGCATATCTACCTGGAACCCGGAACAAAGCTCCCATCCGGGGCCAATAGAATACACATCATCTCTTCCCCGTATTCTCTCAGGGTCAAGGATAGGTTCCGAGGTTCCGGACATGTCTACACAAGCAATTACACAACAATGTTTTACAAAAACAGTAACCTCTACTGAAACCCCCCCGGAACCTAATTAGGGTTCCGGGGTTGCGGCTTTCCGGCGAGGCAGAATGCCCGGAGGACCGTGAGCGCGTCGACGCAGAGCGAGGGGTGGCGCTCGAGAGCCCATGCCGGTTGCTCGCGGAGGAAGACCCGGCCCTCAGGCTGCTCGACCTTCGGGTCAATGTCGACCGGGATGCAGCGCCGCGCGAGGTCGCCCTTGATCTGGAGGTTGTTGCCCGTCGCGGCGAGCACCGGGAGCCGGACCTCGAGCGTCCTCGTCTTCCCGAGCTCGCGCGCGCGGAACGTGGGAGCGGTGAGCGCGGCGGCGAGCACGTCGGAGCCGAGCGCGTGCTCCAAGTTGTCGAGGAGCGCGAGCGGTGCGCCTTCGGCCCCGAGCGCGAGGAGGGACTTGCGCTCCTCGCTCGGGTCCTTCTCGGGCGGCGAGACCGCGACCTGGCGCCCGAACGCGCATGCTGCGGCGACCTGGACGACGAGGCCCTTGCCCGACGCCGCGACCGGGCCGCGCACGGCGAAGAGCGGCACGTTGCCCTCGATCGCTGGGCGCGCCACGAGCGAGAGGACGAGCGCGAGCGCAGCGCTCTGGTCGTAGAAGTCGACGAACGGGAACTCCGAGAACGGGACCAAGAGCCTCCCGAGCGCCGACTCGGCGTCCTCGCGCGTCGGGGCCTCGGGGACAGACGGGTAGCTCCGGTGCGGGTCGAGCGCGACGAAGACGCCCGACTCGTCCCAGCCGTCGTGCGAGAGGATCCGGCCGCCCGAGGTCATGCACGGAGCCTCGGCCATGGTGCGGATCTCGCGGAGCGACCAGGTGCCGCGGGCCATGAGCGCGCTCACGACGGTCAGGGGCGGCTTGCTCGGGACCGGGCTTCCGTCGCGGCCCGAGCGCGTCCACGCGACGTTCTCGGACAGGAGCTCGAGGAGCGTGGGTGCGGGGAGCGACTCGAGGGTCGCCTGGTGCTGGCCGCGTCGGACCCTGACGAGCTGGCCGCCCCGGTGGAAGACCGGGGCGCGGCGGACGAGGAGCGCCCGCTCGGCGGCCCGCGTCATGGCGGCCACGTCGTGACCGTCGTGGATCTCGGGTAGTTCGCGCCCCGACTCGACCGGTCCCGAGCGCTGGAGGAGCTCGTCTTGGAGTCGCGCCGCCTCGACGATCTTCGAACGCACCTGCGAGAGCTCTCGGATCGTCTGCGCGTGGTGGGGAACGCTCCCTATTGGGCACGCGCAGTCCATGAGCTGGGCGAGCTCGACCGGGCCGCAGATCCTCCTCGCGACGAGGTCGGCCGGGACCGACTCCTCGGCCACGCCGCGCGCTATGGCGTCGCCGGCCGCAGCGAAGACTGAGCCCATGAGCGCCGAGTAGAAGTCGCCCGCGTCCGCGTCCCTTCGGGCGAGGGCGTGGGCGCCCGGGTGGACGACGGCCGCCGCGGCGACGCACCGCTCGGACTCGAGGCTGTGAGGCGGCACGCGCCGAAGGAGCGCGTCGTTCGTCACGGGTCCCGGACTGCGTTCGGGCGCCCGGGCCGGGAGCGCGTCCGACCGGATCGCCGCTTCGAGCATGGCGTAGAGATCCTCGGCTGGTCGCCCCGAGCGCCGGGCGAGCTCCTCCATGGCCTCGGCCTTCTCAGGCACCGCCCGCATGGCCCGCACGGCCGAGAGCGCGGCCCGGACGCGCTGCTCGGAGACCTCGGGGGGCGACGTGGGCAGGAGGTCGCCGAGCGCCTCGTGGAACGCGGATTTCATTCAGGGCCTCGAAGACGCGACCGCGCGGCCCAGTCACCCGCTACGGAGACCAGGCCGCGCGGTCCTCTCAAGGGACGTTCCGTTCGTGCGTCGCGAACGCCTCGTTCCTGGTAGCGGTCCAGTCCGTGGCGCTTCTCGGGACCGAACGTTACCGCGGGATCGTTTCGTCGTCTACTTCCGTTCAGTGAGACGAACGAACCATTGACGCCAGAAGGTCGTTACGTCCACGCGCGGCTTTCGCGGTCTTCTTGAGCTTGAGCTCGGACTCGTCAGAAGACGCCGCC
>Ga0302324_100002797_pt1 | contig 39767 bp, 38 predicted proteins | sample Palsa_T0_1_FD_201949 | JGI IMG/M metagenome (GOLD analysis project Ga0302324, IMG submission 201949) | Peat permafrost microbial communities from Stordalen Mire near Abisko, Sweden - Palsa_T0_1 | ecosystem: Environmental > Terrestrial > Soil > Palsa > Peat permafrost | place: Sweden: Abisko...
TTCCCCCGCTCCGACCGCCGCGCTACTGTCTGATCACTTGTGCGGCTCTGGGATGGGCTGCCTCGCTCGGTCACTAGTCGCCAAGCTATGAGGGCAGCCACAGCCAGCACCAGGACCAGTACTGCCCGTGCCCGTATAGGCCGAACAACGGGAGCACCTATCTGTCCAGCCGTACCGGCGGACGGATCCAACACTGACCGCCGAGCATTGTCGAACCCGGATGAGGCATTGGCTTCCGCCGTGGGGGCCGGAGCGTGATGAGCGTCCGTCCGCGTCCTCCGTGTTTCCTCGGGAGCAAGCGCGGCGCGCAAGGATTCACAGGCGCCCTGCATCTCACCCGCCGTCTGGTAGCGCGCCGTGCGGTCGGGCTCAAGCGCCCGCATGACCACACTAGAAACTGGAAGCGGCAGGTCGGGCCTGAAACGATGCGGCGGTGGGGGGCACAGCCGAGGCCGGTTTTCCAGTATTGCCTCATCTGAATCGCCACCGGAAGGCGGCCTCCCGGTAAGCATCTCGTACAGCACTAGACCCATCGAGTAAATATCCGTCCTACCGTCCAATGGACCCACGAGCGCCTGTTCGGGCGAGGCATACCGCGGAGTTCCCAGAAAGAACCCGGTCGTGCCTTGTTGCACCCCAGTGAAACCAATCCCGGCATCCTTCCTCACTTTTGCAATTCCAAAGTCGATCAATTTGATCCCTTCGGCTTCGGCGCGGGCTATCAAGAGATTCTTCGGCTTAATGTCCCGGTGGATCATTCCAGCACCGTGTGCCGCAGCGAGTCCGGAGCACGCCTCCTCCGCGATACGTAGTGCCTCCTCCGGCCGCATAGGCCCCGTCCGAAGCAATCGGGCCGCCAGATCCTCGCCATCGATAAACTCCATCGCCAGGAATGGCCTGCCATCCTCAAGAAAATCGGCGTCCTCCACCCGCACAATATGGGGATGCTTGAGCCGCCGGAGCACGCGGGCCTCGGCCACGAACGCGCGCCGGTCCGCTTCGTTGAGAATCTTAAGGGCCATCTCCTCGTCGTAATGCACATGGCGGGCCCGGTACACCACTGCCATCCCGCCACGCGCGATTTCCGACACGATCTTCTATTTCTTTAGTAGGATGGTGCCGGGCTGAAGACTGAGGACAGTCGCATCCTGTGGGCAGAAGATAATGTCGTCTTGAAAAGAGTGGCGGCAAGTTGGGCAGACTCTCACGAATCGGTGTCCAGTTCGGATTCTAACATTGGGCGGGGCGACGGGCGCGATCCTCCAAGGTCTGCAACACGCCGCAACCAGTCACCGCTGTGATGGGCGGCCTATCGATCAGGACCGACCGTAAACTGCACCACGCGCACAATCTATGCCAGTGCACCGAGCGGACCACGCCGCCGTGGTGCCGCTGGCCTCGCTACGGCTTGGGCGGGTACTTCTTCAGAGATTTCCCGATCATATCGTCGAGCTTGCCTTCGAGCTTCTCGGCATTACCCTTGTCCACGGTGGCCACGCGTGCCAGACCACCGAATGCGTCGCGGCGTCTCGGAAATCGATGACCAGCGTACCCTCGGCGAACGGCTCTTTGGAGACGCTGGTGGCCCCGTTGCCATAGCGCGCCGTCTCCGTTCGCACCATTCCTTGCGCTCCGAATGTGTATACCACGATGAGATCGGCTGGCCCAGGCGCGGCCACCATGGCCAAGCCCCTGGCGGTGAGGTCGCGCTCGATGGCGGCTTCTATGTGCTTCACGATCAGGTCGGGATTCAGCTTGGGGTTATTGCTCTTCAACTGGGTGTGGCCGATGGTGAATGTGTGGTAGCTGGGGAAATGCGCGGCCCGGTCGAAATCGATCGAAACTTTCTGGCCGAACGCGCCCGTGGCTGCCAGCGGGGTAGCCAGCAAGGCTACGGGCAGGAATCTCATTTCCGAGACTGTACCATAAAGTCGGGAGGTCCGGGCCGCGCGGGACGCCCCCGTCCCGCCTTCCCCGGCGGACACTGAGTAGCGGACCCGGCCGCAGCCACCCTTTAGGCGGCCAGAGCCGGCTGAAAGCCGGCTGCGGGCAGAATTGCCCGCCCCACAAAAGTCCACGCCGCTACGGTTTTGGCGGATACTTCTTTACCGATTTCTTGACCATATCGTCGATCTTGCCTTCGACCTTCAGCATGTTGCTCTTTTCCACCGAGGCGATGGAGCGCCAGACGAGCGCATGCGTGGTGGGATCGCGCAGGTCAATCACCAGGGTGCCTTCGGCAAACGGCTCTCTGACGACGATCGTGCCCCAGCCACGCCATCCGGCGGGATAAGCCTCGGGCTGCATCCCGCGGGCCGCGCCGAAGGTGTATCGGACGTTGAGATCGGCCGGCCCGGATCCGGGCGCCAAAGCCAAGCCCTTGGCCCCGAAGTAGGTCGCGAGGTCGGCTTCGATGCGCTTCTTGACTAGTTCGCCGCTCACCCTGGGGTTCCGGCTGTTGAACTGGCCGTCGCTAATGGCGAAGGTGTGATAAGTGGCGAAGCGCGCGGCCGGGTCGAATTCGACCGTTACTTTCTGGGCAAACGCGCCCGCGGCGGCAAGCAAAGCTACGAGGATTATTCTCATGCTTCCGAAGTTATCACAAACTGGCGTCACGTGGCCGGGCACAGTGTACTCAACCGGACACTACGTTGCAGGCGAAAGCGCCTGCCCCACCGTTTCGGGCAAAAGGAAGATCAGCGCGCCGCCCGCCGCGAAGAACACCGAGGTGAACGCCAGCGCGCTGCCGATGCCGAAACGGTCCGCCAAAGCGCCGATCGTAAATGGGGCGAGCGCGCTGGCGGCGCGTCCCACGTTATAACAGAGACCCTGCGCGGTGGCGCGGATGGAGGCGGGAAACAACTCGGCCAGCATGGCGCCGAATACGCTGAAGTAGCCGTGTCCGAAAAAGCCAATGAGCGGCCCTATCAGCATCAACGCCGTGCGATGCCGCCCCCACTGGCCGTAGATGGGAACCAGCACCGCGGCCGCCAGAACGAACGCCAGGAACACGGGGCGCCGGCCGAAGCGATCCGCCCAGAAGCCGAACATGGTGTATCCGAGGAACGCGCCAATCTGCATGGGCACGATCCAGCCGGTGGACTGTAGCACGCTCATACCCGCGCCGCCGCGCGCCACGGGAGTCGAAAGGTAGCTGGGCATCCAGGTGAAGAGTCCCCAGTAGGCGAACAGCACGCAACTGGTCACGGCCGAAGCCAGGCCCATGCGCACCAGCCTTGCCCGGTGCCAGAAGATCGCCCCCTCGCCCGCTCGCCCCCTCGCCCGCTCAGCATTGTGCACTTTCGAAATGGCCCATGCAGCCAGCAGCGCGGGCGCGGCTCCCGCCACGAACAAGGGCCGCCATCCCCAATGCGGCATCACCGCGGCGGCCAGCAGCGCGGCCAGGATGTAACCGATGGCCCAACCGGATTGCATGAATCCGGCGGCCTTGCCGCGGTGCTCCGCCGGCAAGGATTCCGCCACCAGCACCGATCCGGCCGACCAGACGCCGCCCATCCCCAGGCCGACCAGCGTGCGCCACACCAGCAGCGTTGCAACGCTCGTGGCGGTGGCGGTGATGCCCGTGAAGCCGGCGTAAATCAGGACGGCATACACCAGCGCGCGCGCCCTGCCGATGCGGTCGGCCAACACGCCGAAAATCACGCCGCCGCATGCGGACGCCAGCAGCGTGGCCGCGGCCATCGCGCCGGCCGCCGCGGAGCTCAAATGGAACTCGTCGCGAATGGCGGTCAGCGCGAATGCATATAGCATGACGTCCATGGCGTCCAGCATCCACGCGAATTGCGCGGCGGCCAGCGTCTTCCATTGCGCGCGCGCGATGGAGCTATACCAGCGAATGGAGCCACTCCTCCTGCGCGTGGAGAAGCGCGCGCGCCGCGTCCATGGAGACTTGCTCGAAATGTACCTGGCCGCGCGGGCGCAGTTGCCCGACGGCGCGAAAATCGGCGGAAATCACGTTGGCGATCTTAGGGTAGCCACCGGTGGTCTGGTGCTCCACGAAGAGGATGATGGGCTGGCCGTCGGGCGGTACTTGGACCGCGCCCAGCGGGACGCCTTCGGTGAGCATTTGGCCCGTGTGGCGATCGAGCGCGGGGCCCCGCAGACGGAGGCCCATGCGGTCGGAGTCTTCCCGCACTTCCCAGGCTGCGGCGCAGAGGGCGTCGGCACTGGCGGGGGCGGTTACGCGGATGATATCGGATTGGAGGGCGGGCTTCAGCCGGCGCGGGGCTTTAGCCCCGCTGCCTCCCTGTCCTACGGTCAACACATCGCCCCGCTTCAACGCGCGGCCCTCATATCCCCCCAGCCCAGTCAGCAGGTGCGTCGAGGCGCTGCCCAGCATGAGCGGCACTTCGATCCCGCCATTGACGCACAAATAGCAGCGCGCGCCGGACCGCGCATGGCCGCAGCGCACTTGCTCGCCCGGCTTCACCCAGACGGCGGTCCACATCGGGATGCTGGCCTCGAAATCCGCGCCGGTGAGCGCGACGATGGCGCGGGACTCGAATTCGAACGTGCCGCCGGCAAGCGTCATTTCGAGCGCCGCCGCGCCTTCCGCGCTCCCCACAAGCAGGTTCCCCGCGCGCAGCGATAGCGCATCCGCCGCGCCCGACGCGGATATGCCCAGGTGCGCGTAGCCGGGGCGTCCCAGATCCTGGACGGTGGTCAACAGACCCGGCGAGATGACGCGAATGTGGTTCAGACGAGGCCTTTCGCAGCTTTAGCAATGGGCACGAATCTTACATGATCGCCCATGCGCAGCAAGGCGGGTGGACCGGCGGCTGGGTCGAACAGGCGCAATGCCGTGCGCCCGATGATGCGCCATCCGCCTGGGGAGGCCATCGGATAGACGCCCGTCTGCCGCCCGCCGATGGCCACGCTGCCAGCCGGCACTGTTCTGCGCGGCGTTTCCAGGCGCGGCGCGGCGATCGATTCCGGAAGGCCGCCCAGATACGGAAAACCGGGCGAGAAGCCCAGGAAATAGACCAGATATTCGGCGCCGGAATGTATGGCGACGACTTCGTCGGGCGTGTGCCCGGTTAGCGCCGCGACAGTTTCCAGATCCGGACCGTATTCGCCGCCGTAAGCCACGGGAATCTCCACGGCGCGCGGCTCAGGCAGATGCACGGTGGCCGCTTGTGCGAAAAGCTCCTGCGCGACGCGCTCTACGTCGCCGTGACGGATCGCACGCGGGTCGAAGTCGATCAGAATCGAAGCGTAGGCCGGGTGCACGTTGGTCACGCCGCGCACGGATTGCAGCAGGGGCGTGAGGCGCAGCACGTCCTGGTGCGCTGCGAGCGAGATGCGGTCGTCGAATACCAGGAGCAGCGATCGGTCGCTGGCGTCCACAACGCGCATGCCGGGGGATTGACTCACTCTTCCCAGTTTGCTACTTTTCAGACTGTTGGGAGGTAACGAAATTATGACATCGGCGCAACTCACATCGGCAGGCAGCGCAGAAGTTGTTTGGCAGGACGGCGACAGGAAGCACAAAGGCTGGACGGTGCATCTGCATATCGGATCGGAAGTGATCAAACATACGCATCCGGAAGCGGAGCGGAATACGGACGATGCCACGCTGGTTTCGCTGGCCGTCGACGACGCCAAGGACGACGGCTACGAGTTGGATCCGGCGGCGGTCAAGGTCGTGCGGTAATCCTCGAAGGAGGCAGACCACGAAGGGCGATGGTCTGCCCCACTCAAACGTTCATCACGCGGTTCATGCGCTCGATGGCTTCGTCGATCTGCGCGGTGTTGGTGAAGCCGATGGTCACTGCATCGACGCAGCCCAAGTTCATGGCGAACTTCATGGAGGCGTCGCGGTCTTCCGCTTTGGTGAAGCGGCCTTCCCCGACCAGCTTCATACTGATCACGCCCATGCCCTGCTTGTGGACCGCCTTGGTGTGCGCCACCACTTCCTCCACGTTGCCGAGCTTGTCCACATCCTTCATGTCGGGCGTGTCCATGCGGGTGCCGTTGTGGTTCATGCGGATCATGGCGATTTGGAGCCACTGATTGCCGGGGATGGTGCGCAGCGCGGGCAGGCCGTGGATGGATGCGCCGTGGGCCACGATGATTTGCTTCTGCTGGGCGAGCGAAAATCCGTCGCGCAGGCTTTCGTAATCGGCGGCCCAAGTGGGCGGGCGCAAGCAATGCAACAGCAGAATGTCGATGTAATCCGTGTTCAGTTGTTTGCGGAATTGATCGATTTTGGGCGCGGGATCGCCGGAAGCGGGCGTGCTGTACTTGGTCATCAGGCGGTAGCTATCGCGCGGCAGACCCTTCAGCGCGATGGCTAGCATCTCCGGCATGCCGTGATAGCTTTCGGCGGTTTCGAAGAAGCGCACGCCGTTATCGTAGGCGTGGCGGACCAGGCGCGTGAACCCCTCCTGCCCCAGTGCGCGTTGCGCGGCTCCGCTGGTGGTGCCGGTGCCGAAGGCCAGGCGGGTGACCTTCACTTTGGATTTGCCGAGCGCCACCCAGTCGGTGGCTGAGCGTTTGTGCTTCGCCAGGGCGGCGCCGCCGGTGGTGGAGATTACCGAGGCGGCCACGCCGGTCTTCAGAAAGTCGCGTCGCGTGAAATGGGGCATGCATTCCTCCTGAAGGACACTTTACCACTGATAGGCATGCTTCGCTCTGTTCAACTATTGACACTGTTCACGGAACGTGTACAATAGAACTTAGTGAACAGACGGCCAAAAGCGATCCTCAGGGCAGCACTGGCCGCATTCAAACGGAACACCGGCCTCCAGGCCCTCGTAATGGCCAAGCCCCGGTCCGCTGCCGGCGGGAGCGCCGACGCCTGGATCAAGATCCCAACCAGCCGGGGGCACAGACAGTTTGCGGTCAAAATCACGGCGGTCGACCGGTTCCGGACACCCGCGCAAGTCAAGGCCCAACTTGAGCACCATCGAGCACTGCCCCTGCTCGTAGCTCCGTTCATCAGCCGGCAAACGGCCGAGCACTGCCGCAACCTGCGTCTGTCCTTCTTGGATACGGCAGGAAATGCCTACCTCGAAACCCCCGGCCTTTATGTCTACATCACAGGACAACCGCGTCCCAAGGATGCTGGAGAATCCAAGTTTCGGGCTGTCGGAACCGCCGGCCTCCAGGTCACCTTCGCGTTGCTCTCCCGTCCCGAGTTGCTGCATGCCCCGTATCGCGAGATCGCGCATAATGCGGCGGCGGCATTAGGAACGATCACGCATGTGATGCGAGATCTCGCAGCCCGCGGCTTCCTAAGCGGAGACCGGCATCGCCGCATGCTCGACCCGCGCCGGCTTCTTGACGAATGGGTGACGCACTATCCCATCGCGCTCCGCCCCAAGCTCCATCCCAGGCGTTTTGAGGCTTCCCGTGATCGACTGGCGCAGGCCGATCTCAAGTCCCTGGGGGCTTGCTGGGGTGGCGAGCCCGCCGCCGAACGCCTCACGCAGTATCTAAAGCCCGCCGATTTCACCATCTACACACATAAGCCGGTTAACCAGTTGGTCGCCGCACTTCGTCTGCGTGCGAATCCCGCGGGCAACGTGGAGGTACTCGACGCTTTTTGGAACTTCGAATCCGATCCCCAATTCCCCGACGTGGTCCCGCCGGTCCTCGCATACGCCGATCTCCTGGCAACCCGCGATGGCCGCAATATCGAAACCGCCAACATGATTTATGAACAGCGCATCGAACCCGCCTTTCGGGCTGTCCAAGCAGCCCACTGAAGACTTCCTGCGGGTAGCCCGCGAACTGAACGCGATCGCCACCCGGCTGGGTATTCCTTTCTTCCTGGCCGGCGCGGCGGCAAGAGACATTGTGCTCGAGAACCTTTGGGGCCACCCATCGGGGCGGGCGACCGCCGATATCGATTTCGCTTTCGCGGTGACTGGCTGGGCCCAGTTCGAACAACTTCGCGATGAACTGCTGGCGACTCGGTATTTCGAGCGAGTGCGCAGCATGGATCAGCGCTTGAAGTACAAAGACCCGGAACACGGATTTCAGCTTCCGGTAGACTTCATCCCGTTCGGCGGTGTCGCCTCGGAAGCCCAGACCATCGCCTAGCCGCCGGACGGCGACTTTGTCATGAACGTCGCAGGATTTGAAGCGGCTTTCGAAGCCGCGCTCCGTATCGAGTTGGAACCCGGACTGGTAATCTCCGTGGCTTCACTTCCGGGCTTGGCGATATTGAAAACGGTCGCGTGGGCCGACCGGCACCCCGTGTGCACGAAGGACGCCGCGGACCTCTACAACATTCTGAACGCCTTCGAAAGCGCGGGGAATGTGGACCGCATTTTCGAGCGGGAGCTCGACCTTCTGGAGAGCGTTGGCTACGATCTGACGCTGGCTGGCGCCCAACTCCTCGGCCGGGACGCGGCGCACATAGCCGATTCCGCCGCCACGGGCCAGATCGTGAAGCTGCTGAACAACGACGCAATGGTCGATTTGCTCGTCAGCCACATGCTCTCGACCGCGCGCTTGGAAGAGAATGCCGAATGGGTTGCGATGATTCTCGATTGCTTTCGCCGAGGTTATCTTGAGGCGGCGGAACAGTCCTCACCCGCCTACTTCCCGCCGCCCGCGGCCGCGCGCCGCAGAGCTTCGATCTCGCGCAGCATACCCTCTACCGTCGCCCGCGCCACCGCCTCGCCCTTCTCCCGCGTGGCCAATGTGGCGTCGCCATAAATTCCGCTGGCCGAATACGCGCCGGGCTTGTGTGGATCGCGCGTCAGCCCGCCCTCCGCCGGATGATAATCCTTGACGGCTTTGCCCATATCCACCGACACCGGATCGATGTAGAGCATCAGCGACGTTTCGATCTCATCGGCATGCGTCCCGCCGGCTTCCTGCTTCACGCGTCTCTCCGCTTCCGCGCCCACTTCCAGAATGTCGGTGTACCGCAGCACGATTCCGTCGGCGGCCAGCATCTCGGCGGCGGGCTTGAGCGCGCGCAGCGTCGAAACGCCTGTGTTCAGGGCATAGAACCGGTGCGGGCCGTAGCGCGCCAACCCGCGGCAGATATCCACCAGCATGTCGCGCGCGGTCTCCAACCGCAACGTCGTCGAGCCGGGATACTCCACGAACGCGGGATAGAAACTATAGTTCACGGTCGGCGCCACTACTACATCGGCGCGTTGCAGGATCTGCCGCTTGTAATACTCGGCTTCCAGATAGTCTGTCTTCAGTTTCAGGTGCGGCCCGTGCTCCTTCGCTTCGGCCCCGATGGGTATGACCACGACCGTCTCCGGCCGCAGCGCCTTTTCCGCTTCCACCCAGGTCAGATCCGCGAGCACGACGCCGCGCTGCTGTCCGAAACTGAGACTGGCTGCGGCAAGCGCAAGCCACAAGCCCCGCATGAAGTGCCTCCTCTGTTGTGCTAACGTAGCATGCTATGTTCAGCCGAATCGCTTTGCTAGCCTGCGTACTCGCGGTGCCCGTCTGCTCCGCCGCCGATAAGGTCACCACCCTCGATGTGCGCCTGCTCTCCACCATGCTGGCCGATGAGGGTTTCGGGGAATGGGGCTTCGCGGCGCTAGTGGTCGCCGATGGACACCGTATTCTCTTCGACACGGGCGCGCATCCCGATACGGTCCTGCGCAACGCCCACGAACTGCACATCGATCTCTCGAATGTCCCGGATGTGATCCTCTCCCACCATCATCTGGATCACACCGCGGGGCTGGTCACGCTCCGCCGGGAATACGCCAAGTCGAACCCTTCCGCGCTGGCGCGCGCGCATGTGGGCGCAGGCATTTTCCAAAGCCGTACCGACGGAACTCCGGGCGAGGCGAATACCATGATCGCCACCAAGCGCGAATACGAGAGCGCCGGCGGGACCTTCATCGAGTACACCGAAACCCGCGAACTGTTTCCCGGCGTGTGGCTGACCGGACCTGTCCCGCGCAAGTATCCGGAAAAGAACTGGAGCCCCGGACGCAAGCTCCGCCTGGCCGACGGCAAGACTACGGAAGACAATCTGCCCGAAGACCAGTCGCTGGTGATTGTCACCGGCAAAGGCCTGGTGGTGATTTCCGGGTGCGGGCACTCCGGCATCGTGAATACCATGGATTATGCGCGCGCCAAGATTGCACCGGCGCCGGTCTACGCCGCGCTGGGCGGCTTCCACCTCTATCAGGCCAGCGACGATACGCTGGCCTGGACCGCGTCGAAGCTGAAGGAATTCGGCCTGCAGAATCTGCTGGGCGCGCACTGCACCGGCATCGAAGCCGTCTACCGCTTGCGGCTGCTCACGGGTCTGGACCGCAAGACGGCCGCGGTCGGCGCGGTGGGCGGCGGCTTTAATTTGGCCACCGGCCTCGATCCGGGATCGATTGCTCGATAGGCCATTCGCAAAGCCCACTCGTGCCGGGTTTCGACGGCGCGGTGGTAGAGGCTGCGCGTCTTACTGTCAAGCCTGTGACCGCTCCCTGACGGGTCGCGGCTCGGCAACTCTCGCCTCTCTTACTGACCCGCGACCGTCAGGGAGCGGCTCTACTCCGTGACTAATTTCCAAGTGGGATCCGGATCGTACTCCACAATGCCGGCCGCTATCTCCGCGGTCTTCGCGCCCAGGTTCTTCTCATAGACACGGCCCTGCTGGTTGACTATGAAAGTCATCACACCGGAGCCGTTCCACTTATCGGGATAAGCGATCAGGGCATACCCGGCGATCATATTGCCGTTGATCGCATAACTGAACCTGCCGCCCGGCGCGTGCGGACCCTGGCGCTTCAGGATCTTGAAGTAATATCCGTGATAGGGGCGCTTGGGCGTCCCGGCGGGCCGGGGCTGGCCTGCGGCGTAGCCCTCGGCGCGGGCTTGCGCAACCAAGCTGCCCAGAGGACTGGTCTTGGCGCCAGGCGCAGTCTCCCAATAAAGCCCATCGTGCTTGCCGGGCGTGCTGACGAACTTCTGCGCATAGACCGCTAAGCCATCCTGCGCCGTGCCGTTGGCCTGGGTGTAATACTCCCACTGCGCCAGCACGTAGGCGCGGCAGGTCAAAATGGCGGAAAGCTCGTCCTCGCCGACGTGCCGGTTGAGGATCTCTTCGATCCCCGCGGCGGTATCGAAGCGCCACTGGTTTCCGTCCTTGACGATCGGAATGGGCGCCGGCCAATGGTCCTCGCCCACCACGAGAGTAAACTTCGAGTCAGTCACTTTCTCGAGCTTGTGCGCCTTCTCGAGGTTGGCGGCGAAACGCTCCAGCGCGCCGTTGTCCTCCACCGGATCGCCAGTCAGCAGTTTGGCGCGGTCGGGACCGAAGATCGCCGTCAATGCCGTTTGGTCTTTGGTCTTGGCCGCGCGCGCCAGAGCTTCGACGGCTTCTTCGGGAGCCGCGAAGCGTGTCTGGTTGGAGGCCGGGGCCTTCTGTGCGGCTGGCGTGAGCGCGGCAAACAGGAGCGCCAATGCGCCTACCAGGAACGCGTAGCGCGCTTTCGTCTCGAAACGTCGTGGATGCATTAGTGCCGCCCTCCACCGCCGTGCGATCCACCGCCGCCGCCGTGCGATCCACCGCCGCCGCCCGACCTGGGCGCGGGGGCGGGACGGGAAGCCGCCGCACGGCTGCTCTGGCCGCGCTGGCTGGAGGCTTTCGGCTCGATGTTGCTGTGATTGCCTTCAAACGCCGGGGCCGCGATGCGTTCAGGGGCACGCGGCGGCGCCTCTGCCTGCTGGCTCGGCTCGACACGATTTGGCTCAGACCGCGCAACCGCGGGCTGATCGGGTGCGTGGCCCCGGTATTGATCGATGCGCGCATCGTTGACGTTGCCATTGCGCTCGATAATCTTGTTACTAACGCTGTTAGCCGACGCGGCGTTACTCGCCCCGGCAGTGACCCGGACAGCGCCATATTGCACATTCCGATGAACGGTATTATAGCGAGTCAGGTTTGCGTAATTTACCGGCCGCGCAGTCACTCCACGGTTGACGGCAACATTCTTAAAGTTGTAATTCACATAAACGTTGTTGATGTGGATGTAGGGGCGGGACCGGGCAATCCAGGCGCCCCCTTGCGACCAGCCATGATAGTAAATGTGGTGATGCCGCCAGTCGAAGTCGTAGATTAGCCAGACGCCGACGGGGAAACCGGCGCCGAACGTAACGACCGGCCCTCCGAACACGCCGCCGGAGCCTATGAAGGCCAGGCCCGGATCGTATATCGGCACGTAGCAGAACTGCGCCTGGGCGGGCCAGATCTCGATGTAGCCGTCGTCGACCTCCACGTCCTGCTGCGGCGTAGTGACCAGATTGCCCACGTTACGGGCATCCTGCCGCAGACGCTGCACCGAGGCCATCACGTCGTCGGTCTGATTGACATACGCTTGGCCCAGGGCGGTAGTCCAATCCAGGCTGTCCGCCATCATATAGAGGACCGTGGGGTAGTGCGCTACGGCTTTCACGCTGACATCCCAAGGTTGCATGTCGATATCGTCGGAATTGGTGCCGGCTCGGCATAGGCGGGCGGCCTCATCGACCTGATCGGGGAAAGTGGCGGCCAGCAAAACCTGCGCCAGCAGCGGGTCGGGATAGAGGGCGATGGGCGCCAGCAGGTTATCGAGCTGCTCCGGAGTGAAGGGCTGGTAGGACGAATCGTCCTGCGCGGTGAGCCGCGGGGCGCAGACCGGAATAATGAGAACTAGGGAGGCAGCCAGAACCTTCCACATGGAGTGTTTCCTCCTTGTCTTACTCGCCATAATAGACGCTGGATGGGATTTGTAAGTTACCGCACTTTGGGGTGGGGCAGACCGTCGGAGGGCGCTGGCATCGGCGGCATGGCGCGTCATGGCAGAGGCAGTTGCGCTGGCCGCCCGGACACGGTAGATTAAAGAGGAACGCTCCCATGCGCCCGTAGCTCAGTTGGATAGAGCGTCTGGCTACGAACCAGAAGGTCAGGTGTTCGAATCACCTCGGGCGCACCACAAAACCCCTAAGTTTTCAGTTCTTTACGGCAGTCTTGCCGCAATCGGCAACGAGCGCGCCAAGCGCACTGTGCCCATTCTTGTGCCTCCCCGTGCGTCGTGGCGCGGCCTAAGGATGCTGTAGGCGGTAGTTGATATAGTTGATGAGCTCACCCAGATTGTTGTTGGCGGGCGGATGCCTCTTTTCGATGCGTTCGCAAGCCGCCAGCGCGGACCTTAATTTGGCGGGGTCCCCTGAGTTCCAGTTCGCGCTACATACCCGCACGTCCGCAACTCCGTACTTGTCGCATCGCGGTATTAAGGCGTTGCACCGCCAAAAGCACTGCCTGTCGGTGTAGGACGGGGGACAATCACAACAAAATTCGGCGAAGTACGTCGGAGTCGCTTGCGCAGGTTCGCTCAGGGGCGTTCCCGAGCTTTGGCCGGCCCCCGTCTCAGAACCATCCAATCCGTCTGCGGTTGGCGGCATCGCGGCCGCCCCGTCGGTGAGCCGAGTCCATTTCGTATAGTCGGATGACGCCACTGTCGTTTCGAACCAATCTGGCGTCTTGATCTCGTATGTGCCATCGAAATGGCGCCCGGCAGGCCCCTTTGTCAAATGAAAGACGCCGTTCTTGGCCTGAATCGAACACCTGAGCAACGCAGTTCCCAACATGTCGAAGTGGGAGTTCCCGTCGAGCTGAAGCGCGAAGTTCCAGGGCACTCCGCCCATGTTTCGCGACGCCTTCCAGCTGGATCCATTGCGCGACCAGCGCAACGTGGTGAGGTCATAAGCATTCGTCGTCTGCACGGAGCGCTGCCCAGGAAGCTCTGCACCGAACATGTTGTATGAGTAGTTCAACAGGACGTTCACCAATGCGAGGGATTGGGTGACGAGTTGACCGTCACGCGTCTGCGAGCACGACACCGAATCGTTACCGGCAGCGCTGCCAGAGCAGGTCCCCTCCGTGTGGTACGTTCCGGCAACCGTGGCGGTCCCGTCCGCCTCTATGCTCAGCCGTTCGGTGCAGCATCCATGATAGATACTGTCCGCGGGCCCGCTCCCGCTCCAAGATCCCACCAGTCTCGGATCGACTACGCCACTCTGCTTCCAGGGCTTCCAAACGAACACGACAAAGATCAGCGCGGAGATGAAACCGAGGGCCGCGAAGCGTCCAATCTGCCGCCCCAGCTTGGCTGCCCGTGGTATCTCAGCCGCTTGGTCCGGGCCTCGCCCAGCGTTAGGGGAACCTCGCGCAATGAGGGGAGCGCCGGTGGCGGAGGGAGCCTGCGACAGTTCGAGCGCGCTCTGTCTTACTCCCGCCAACTCGAACGCATTCTTGATGGGCAAACCGTTTCCGAGGCATTCGTAGAACGCGCGCGCGAAGTCTTGGGCGTCTTCGTCGCTGATCTTGCCTTTGACGCCCACGGCGTAATCCACGACGCCGCCCTGAGTGAGATCTGCCGCCATCGAGTGCGAGTGACACGCCGTTAGAACGAGCAGGCGAAGGCGCCCGGGCAGATTGCTCAGCACCCGTCTGAGGTCGTGGCTACTCAGGTTCGCGGTGCTCCCATCCGGGCTGAGCAGCAATAGCTCCCTGTCCACGCCATGGCCACCGAAATGTACGACCTGAGGCTGGTTTCTGAGAATGCCAGCGATCAGCTCATCTAGCGTCACGTCATGGATGGTGTCCGCAACCCGCAGTCGGCCGCGGTGGTGGCGGTGTGTCCGGTCAACCGCATCCGCGACGGCCTTAGCTTCCTTGGTCAGGTTGACGGCAGGTTCGCCCACCAGCACCCGCCCGCCTGCGAAGAAGACGATTCTTACGTCAGTGTCCATGTTGACACAGTTCCGCGGCGACGTCAAAACGCCATGTCGGCCGCCTCAGGATCCTCTTTCCACCTCTTGCAGGCGCCAAGCAGCCGCCGGACCTCTGCTGCCTCAGCGGCCGGCCGCTGAGGGGATCTGCGGGCCTCACGCGTCGCCCACGTGCTGGGCTCGCCGATTTCTGCAAATACCTCGCTCTCCCCGACCCGTACCCCGGCAGTGAACTTCACGAAATCCGACTCATTTGTGGCGTACAAATACGTGAAGTCATTCAGATACGGCTTGGAGTACGAGGACGGCCTGGCTCGGTCTTCGAAGAACTCCTTTCGAATGTTGTGATCCGTATGAATGAGCCCAGCGTATGTCGTCCAGTCTTTGCCCTGAAGCAGATTAAGGACCTCGCCCTTGAACGGGCAGGGGATGCTCTTCTTTAACGGCTCGGGGTCCACCAGGTCGAGGAGCCACGTGATGCGGCCTTCGCTCCTCGGGTCTGCGGGCTCTGATCTTGGTGTGGCTCGGTGGGCCAGGGAGATAGTCTGCATGGCGAGCCTTAGAAACCAATCCCCCCGGTCGGGTCCCTCGCCTCCGTACCACTCTTGGTATTGCTTCATGTGACCGGTGGCGTTTGCTGTGAAGGCGATCCCGCCGGGCACGCGGTGGTCATGCCACCACCTGCCGTCCCCCGCCGCCCCAAAGAAGTCGAGGTTGAACTTAAATCCGTAGTAGAAAGGGTCGTGCTTTCCCTTCAGATAAAGGAAGTCGCTTGCCACTGGAGCGTTGGTGGCTTTGGAGGGCTTCCATCCGGTCAGATCCCGAACGCGCGTGGCGAGCCGGAGGAGATTGTCGTCAGGGGCGGCGAACGCCAACGCCGGCGAAATCACCGCTAGCGCGAAGGAGTGCTCGGGATACTGTTTATCAAGCGCTCGCCGTTTCCACAGCCGCTTCTCCTCATCGAGCTTCGCCTTGACGTGTCTCTCGCCTTCATTGAGGTCGCGCTCCGTCAGAATGGCGATATGAATGCCACCCCGCTTGGCTGCGTACCGGCCGAACAGACAGGGCTGGCGCCTCTCGAACCATAGCCGAAGGGTTTCGGCGATTTCATCCTCGGTTGCGAATGGGTGATGGATCACCTCATGCGCCTGCCGGATGTCTTCGCTGAACGCGTGCTCCCGCCGCCAGTGATCCCCCTTAAGCGCAGCCATTAGTTCCTTAAACATCGCAATCCCTCCGAATCAGAGATGTCCACGTCAATGCGCCCCGACTCCGCGATCTTATCACGTCGCACCACGGCGGTCGTTTTCCCGGGACCCCTCGCCGAAACTGCTTGCTAGTGTAGTGTCCGCGAAATAACTAGACCACGATGAGGACTACCAGGCAGGCAGAGCGTGCTGCGCGACATTGGCTAGGGCGGCGTCGGCCCATAGGCGGTGCTCGATCCAGAAGGCGCTGTGCAGGCGCGGGTAGTATTGCTGCCTGGCAGCGGCAAGATCGAACCGCTGCGTAGGGCGGGCCAATAGGCGGCCACGACGGCGGCGAACGTGGATAGCCAAGTGGGGGGACGCGGCAGCGAGTTTCATCGGTGGCCTCTTTAGCAACTTAGCGCAACTCTTAGCAGCTGTTGGGAGCGCCGTAAGTTACTTGATAATACGAGGGCAACTGGCTACGAAGGTCAGGTGTTCGAATCACCTCGGGCGCACCACCAACTCCAGGACTCGGCGGTTCAGGCAGCGGGTCAGTTTGCCTGTGGGGCAAACCGACCCACTACCATTCTCGCCGGCGGCTATTTCTTGTCCAGAGGCGGCGCCACCTCGACGATCACGCCCGGCCTCGGCTTCGGCCGTGTCTGGGGCGCCATCTCCGTGATGGGTCTCGCGGGCTTCCTCTTCGTCGCGGGTGCAATCTCCTTGATGGCTCCCCCTGGCGCGGTTTCCGGAGCGACTTCCACGATCACTTCGGCGCTGGGCCGCTTCGGCCTCGTCGCGGGAGCGACTTCAATGATTCCCGGCTTCTTCGGCGGCGCCACCTCTACGATCGGTCTGAACTGCGGCTTCTTCGGCGGCGCCACTTCCACGATCGGCTTGCCCTTCGGCTTCTTCGGCGGCGCCACTTCCACGATCGGCTTGCCCTTCGGCCTCTTGCCGGGCGCGACCTCTATCACAGGCCCGTAAGGTTTCTTCTTCTTGGGTGGCGCAACTTCGATGATCACGCCAGGTCTTTTAGGTTTTTTCGTCGGATTCGGTCGTTTCTTGGTTGCCATTCTGATTCTCCTAGTCTACGTGGTCGTTTACGAAAATATCCGGATGCCGCTCCATGATCGCGGCAAGGGAATGCTGCACAAAGTCGATGCGGACGTGGCCGCTGTACAGGCTTTCGCGGAGCCCTCCCCCAGCATAATCCGCGTTCCGCAGGATCGAGGAATCGCGATCCTGGACGATCAAGCGGTCGAGGAACGCGAAACCCAGCCGCCACGCAGCGTCGTAGCGGCGTTGCCGAGCCGTTTCCGAGAGGGCTGCCGCGACGTCCAGCGCCGCCGCCACAGCCTCCAGGTAAACGGCGGTCGTGAATCCGGGCGTGTCGGGTTGCTGATCGGTTAGAAACGCCCCCTGCGCCGCCTGTTCTGGGAGAGTCTGCTGAAACGTCAGTATCCAGTCGGCGATCTCGAACAGGAGATCGGCCAGCTCGCGCCGCCCGGTCAGGCGCCACCACGCCGCCGCGGCCAGCGAGATCCAGGAGACCTGCCCAAAATCGCGCTTGCAGCGGAACCGATGGCGGTAGTAGCGGAACGCGCGCTCAATGGTGCGTTCCTCCGCGGCTGCCGCACCGGTCCTGGCGGCCGCTGCCAGCGCGAGCAAGACTTGCCCGGGCACATAGTTCTGCAGATCCTCGGGGGACACTTCTTCCGCGCCGCTCTCGTCGCCGCCCTCGTCGTCTTCACTGGGGGCTGGGGGAACCCACGTGGCTACCCGCCCATGCCGGTCGATGGATGCCCACAAACTCGCCGCGAGCTTCCGCCGGTCCGCGGCCTCCGGCATTCCCGGCTCGGATAGCGCCAGCAGCACGAACGCGTCCCGGGCGAGGCGCATGGCCCGGTCCTCGGCGTCGTCGAGGGTAGGTTTCAGGGCGGCGGCCGCCGCATCCAGCTTGCCCGCGCGCGCCAGCGTCCAAGCGCCGTGCGCCTGACGCGCCATATCGATCCCTTGATACAGCGTGTTTTGGAACGGATAGTAGCCGAAGTATAACGTCCCGTCCTCGCGCTGGTTGCGCAGCAGATAGTCGAGGTGCAGCCGCGCAATCTCGACCACGCGCAACGTGGGCGCCAGCCGCTTGAAGCCGCCCTCCAGTTTGGCAACGCCGTCTGCATCCGCGAGCCACGTATCGGTATCGAAACGAATCCAGTTATACGGGGATCTGGTGACGCCGGCCTTGTCGAGTACCTCGTCGACAAAACCCTCGGCGTCCAGGCTGAGCCAGGACGTGAGGAACGGCAGCAGCAGACCCGTCCGGGAGTTCTGTTCGACCATCAGCGCCTGCTGGCCATGCCGGTACTTGACGCGCACCTCTTGCGGCGAAAAATCGCCCATTTGGAGTTCGTTCGAGAGCAGCGAAACGCTCACCGCGACGCTCGAATCCGCGTCGATCTCGGGATGCTCGAAGCGCTCGTCCGCGAGTGCGGCCTTCGTCAACGTGACCAAATCTTCCTCTAAATCGCCGATTTCGGACCCCATGCAGCCGCAAGGCTCGCCATCCACGTAAATCGTGACGAATAGCCGCTGCCCCGTGGGCTGCGGCGCGATGGGCGGGAACGGCTCGGACGGTTCGCATCCCAGGACGATGTCCCGCGCGCGCGCCGCGAGCGCACCCAGATTCGGCGCCTCGTCCAGGCCGGGAACGCCGCTCGGCTGCCAGGGTGCGCCAGACTCGACGAATTTCGCCACACCATGGCGATAAATGACGTAAGGCTCGTATTCGTAAAGTTGCGCGTTGTTGATGCGGGCGTGCCGGAACTGCTGCCATTCGTCGCGAATACCCGGCATGCGAGGCAACCCACCGCCCATGATCTCGGGCCGTTCGCCGCTCACCACCACGATCCCGTAACGATTGTTGTCCAGTTCCCCTACTGTGACCGCCTCCAGAGCGGAAAAGAAAGTCACCGCCACGTGGCTGGACGCAAGCAGCTTCAACGCATCGGCGCCCTTGGGCAATTCCTGGGCCGTGCGCAGGGCGGCGCGCACGACATCTTCGGCGGGCCCCCAGGAAGGCTCGGTTGGAAAATGCCAAAAACCGTCGCGCGCATGCCGGTCGTGGATGTCCTCGCCCGAGCGGATGCTCACCCATGCGCCCCCGCGCGAATCGTAGCCGTCACGGTCGAGCGAGCGGGGCGGCAACAGCAATTCGCCGGTGGTGCAGTATTCGCGCAGGACTTCGCGCGCCAGGTGCGCCGGATGCAGCCCTTCGGGCGCGCGCCGGGCGCTCCAGGTAAAATCCGGGAACCGTTTGGTGGGGTTGTAGTCCGGCCCGCTCTCGCCCTCCATGCGCGCCATGAAATCTGCGAAGATGTCGAAGATGGCTTCCACGCGATAGCCGCGCTCCGCAAAATCCGAGCATCCGCCTTCCCAACCGAAGCGGACCAGCGCGATGCATCCTTCGACGCGCAGGCCGGCCTGTTCGAGCTTGGCAATGCCCTCTCCGGCGCTGGTTCCCGAAGCGATCGAATCCTCGATCAGGATCACCGGTTCGTCCGGATCGATTTGTCCCTCGATCAGCTTTTGAGAACCGTGCGCCTTGCGTTCCCGGCGGACCAGCAAGCCGTTATAGCGATCTCCGGATTGCACCACCGCGGATTGCAGGATGGGAACGGCGGTGAGCCCGTAGGCCGCCAACTGCCGGCCGTCGAACCGCTGCAATCGCTCCAGAAGCAGCCGTCCGGCAAGTATGGCGCCGCGCGGAGTCAGCGTGGCCGCGAGCGAATCCAGCATCCATCGCGCCGGCGAGCCGTCGCGCGAGAGCACTGGCTGCGTTTCCGAACGCCGCAGAATTCCGCGGTCGAGCAACAGCCCGAGGAGTTCTTCCCGTTCGGTTTGCCGTTTTGCGGAGACAGCGGTCAAGCCATCACCTCGCGGCCAGTTGGATGGCTGGCACGAAACCCTCGACGGGCCGCGGTTGCGGTAAGGCGGCGGATTGCGGACCCATGGTCATCTCGAAGTTCGGGTTGGCCGGAAGCGCCAGGCTCAGATAGCGGCCGTCCAGGAATAGCACGAGATCCCTGGCGACGAAAGCGTCCAGCGCCTGCTGCACCCACGGCTCGGCGCCCATGGCCGTCGCAATGTCGCGCGGTGTGCGGGCGTCCGCGCAGTACTCGTAGAGCGCCGCGGGGCCGTCCGCATACGAGTAATTCCGTTGCTTGCGCCCACGCCCGTCCTCGATGGTAATGCTGGTTAGCGCTTTGCGATAGCGCAGAAACGGGCGGCGGTTTCCCGACCAGCTTTCCTGCCACTGGGCCACGTTATCCAGCAGATCGCCGTAGTGTTCCTCGTCGACGATGTTGTCCATTTCGTGGTCGAAGTAATACGACACCCGATCAAGATTGAAGTTCTTCGGAAACATATAGTTGTAGCAGACGGCCGGTTTGAGCAGCCGGATCGACTGGGACGCCGGATCGGTGTACATCGGCGAACCGCGGTCCGCGCGCGCCTTCACGATTCCCCAGGGTGGCTGCAAATGCGCGATCTTGGGCACCAAATCGGCCTGCAGCCGGTAATCCTCTACGGTCTCGCCGGGGAACCGCATCAGGATGTTGTACATGCAACTAATGTCGTAGTATGTGCACCACTTGATCAGCTCCACGTTGCGCATCCCGGTGGTCATCTTGCGCATGCACGTCAGAATGTTGGTGGAGAGGCTTTCGACGCCCGGCTGCACCGAGGTGAGGCCGCCCTTGCGCATGCGCCCAAGCTGGGCGCGCGAGAAGTTCGGGCGGATCTCGTAGTGCAATTCCACATCGGTGTGGGCCTCCGCGAGACGCCGGAAAAGCTTTTCGGTGTACTCCGGCGCCATGATGTTGTCGATGGCATTGAAGCTGTAGATGCCGTGTTTGCGCGACAAATGCTCGATTTGCTCGATGACCCGCTCGGGGTCCTTGGCGCGGAACTCCATGCCGGAGCGGTTCAATCCGCAGAAGGTGCAGTGGTGTTTCTCGCCCCACCAGCAGCCGCGCGCCGATTCGATGGCCAGCATCGGCTCGCAGGACTCGTCCCAGTCCTCATACCCTCCCTCCTGCCGTGCGTAAAAGTATTCGTCGAACTCCGGGATGGGCGTCTCGTTCATTGCCTGGAAGTTCGGCGCGCGCCCGGCATATTCGATCTTGCCGCCGTTGCGCCACATGATGCCGCGCAGGCCCTGCATCGATTCGCCCCGGTCCAGGCGGTGAACCATCTCGGGGAACGAGATTTCGCCGTCGCCGCAATGCAGGTAATCGACCTGGGGGCATTCGCGCATGATTTCGTCGGCAATGTCGTCTTCCAGGCTGGCGCCGCCGAATACGATGGGGATCTCCGGGTACCGCTGCTTCAGCGCCTTAGCCAGCGCGATGCTGGCCAGGGTCTGTTGAAACACCACCGAGAAACCGATCAGCCCGAACCGCTTCCAGTCCACCGCGTCGACGCAGAAATCGATGAAATCGGGTGCTTCTTTATCGCGGATCTTGCGGAACCGCCGGGTGGTGCACCCCGCGCGGCGGCAGATCGCCCGGAAAATGTGGTCGTAGGCGCGGAAGTACTCGTCGTCCCGCGCTTCGATTTCGTCTCCGAACGCGGCTTTGGTCCAGATCCATTCGCCCACCATGCTGGGCCACACGTCCGCAATCGCTTCGTTGATCTTCCACCCGATGCGTTTGCCAAAATACATGAAAAGCGAGAAGTTCTGCGCCGGAATCCCCGCCCGTTCGAGGGTGGGCTTGAGTAAAGCCAACTGGAACGAGGGGAATCGCGCGGAAAGGGTCGGCATGCTGATTAGGGCGACGGGTTTCATAGCACGTTTGGAATAGTATACTTCGGAGTTGCGCCGAGTGCCAGCTTTTTCTTTGTTGGGCGGGCCTCCAGGCCTGCGCCGGTTCTCCAGAACCCGCTCCTCGGCTGCGGCCAAGATTGCCCGCCCTACCAAACCGGGCCGAATTGTTAGTTTTTTAACGTTTTCGCGCCTTTATCGAGAATCTATTTGACAGTCCGGGGAAAATCGGGTATAAATTATCAGCTACACAAGGAGGCGTTATGGCCGAACAAGAGCGTTCCTCCGCGGTTCCCTATGGACCGCCGATTCAGGAAGCCATCGCCAAGGGCGATCTGGCTCAGATGAAGCAGCTCGCCGCGGAGACCGAGCGGTACTTGCAAGAGGTCGGGGACGTTCCCGCCGCCTTGCAGGCCCTGAAAATAGAGATCGCCAAAGCCGAGCACAAGAAGTAGGAACGGCTTTGCCGAAACCCGCGCGAATCCGCAGCGACGACGACTATCGGAATTTCGTTCCGGTGCACGTGGTCTGGGAAATCACGCTGGCCTGCGACCTGAAATGCCTGCACTGCGGGTCGCGCGTCCGCCGCACGAGCTTTCCACCGCCGAATGCCTCGACGTGGTGGAACACTTGGCGCGCCTCGGCACGCGCGAGGTGTCGTTGATCGGCGGAGAAGCCTTACCTGCGCTCCGACTGGACCCGGAGCGTGCGCGCGATACGTTCCCACGGGATGTATTGCGCCATCCAGACCGGCGGGCGGAACTTTACCCCCAAGGGTTTGGCTGCCGCGGTCGCAGCGGGACTGCAGGGTATCGGGGATAGGCTTCGATGGGCAGTTTTTAAACGAGATAACGCCCCATGCGAATAGCAGAATCGCAACCGCTAGCACCAGGAGGCGGCGGCGGCCTGCGAGGGCTTCTATGGTTTGTTTTCATTGTGGATGTCTCCTCGATGTAGGCGGTAGCAGTTGAGCTGATAGGACGGCGGCAGCCCATCGACCCCCCCAAGCATTGTTACGGGAGGGACGGAGTTGGTTTTGTCTTCACTCGCAAGGACGGGAGCTTCTGAAACAAATTGCCCGTACTTTACATCGCAGGATCGATCTCTGTGCACTCCAAGTACCATCTCGTTCGACGTGTCCAATATTTCGGAGTAGCCATCATGCTCATAGAGTACCTTGACAACCTCCCCAGCCTTCCCGTCGACGCGCAGAAGGAAAGCTTCCCGATTCACCACACCGGAGACGGCTTGACCTATCCGTTCGGCTGGCCTAAAGGCAACGATGTGTCCACGGATTGAAGTCGAGTGAGACCTCCCGGTGGCAACCACATTCGCGCCACAAAGCACGACCAGCCACCAAGCTACATCTCTGGCTCTCATTGCTTCTTCTCCACGCTAACGGGATAGTATACTTCGGAGTTGCGTCGAGTGCCAGCTTTTTCTTCAGGGTTGACGCTTTGAAGGGGACCCAGGCCAAGACTGGCCGCCCTCCGAAACCAAACCGACGGATTGTTAGCTTTTAACGTTTGCGCGCAGTTGTCGAGAATTTATTTGACAGTCCGGCGAAAATCGGTTATAAATTATCAGCTATGGCCGGAAGGCCGGGCAATCCCGGGCGAAAAGCGGTAGACGCTACACAAGGAGGCGTTATGGCAGAACAAGAGCGGTCCTCAGCGGTTCCCTATGGACCGCCGATTCAGGAAGCCATCGCGAAGGGCGACCTGGCCCGGATGAAGCAACTCGTCGGCGAGGCCGAAAGCCACCTGCAGCAGGTTGGCGGACGTGCCGGCCGCGCTCGAATATCTGAAAATCGAAATCGCAAAACTCTCGCACAAAAAGTAGAAAAGTAGAAAGGGGAAGATTTTATGGCGCAAGCAGAGCGAGGGTCGGTGCCGCCGTACGGACCGCCGATCCAGGAAGCCATCGCCAAGGGCGATCTGGCTCAGATGAAGCAACTCGCCGCGGAGACCGAGCGGTACTTGCAAGAGGTCGGGGATGTTCCCGCCGCCTTGCAGGCCCTGAAAATAGAGATCGCTAAAGCCGAGCACAAGAAGTAGGAACGGCTTTGCCGAAACCCGCGCGAATCCGCAGCGACGACGACTATCGGAATTTTGTTCCGGTGCACGTGGTCTGGGAAATCACGCTGGCATGCGACCTGAAATGCCTGCATTGCGGGTCGCGCGCCGGCCGCCGCCGCCCGAACGAGCTTTCCACCGCCGAATGTCTCGACGTGGTGGAACACTTGGCGTGCTTGGGCACGCGCGAAGTGTCGTTGATCGGCGGAGAAGCCTACCTGCGCTCCGACTGGACCCGGATCGTGCGCGCGATACGTTCCCACGGGATGTATTGCGCCATCCAGACCGGCGGGCGGAACCTCACTCCCAGGCGTCTGGCTGCCGCTGTGGAAGCGGGACTGCAGGGCATCGGAGTTTCGCTCGACGGCCTGGAAGCGCTGCACGACCGCGTCCGCGGAGTGCGCGGCTCCTTCGCACGGGCGCTCGGCACGCTGCGGCGCGCCAAGGCCGCCGGGCTGAAGACCAGCGTCAACACCCAGATCGGTTCCCAGACAATGACGGATTTGCCCGCACTGATGGACACCATAATCCAGGCCGGGGCCACCCACTGGCAACTCCAGATCACCGTCGCCATGGGAAATGCCGCGGACAACGACCACCTGTTGTTGCAGCCCTATCGCCTGGCCGAGTTGATGCCGTTGCTCGCCCGCCTGTACACCGAAGGTGTCGAACGGGGACTGTTGATGGTGGTGGGCAACAACATCGGATATTTCGGGCCTTACGAGCATTTGTGGCGCGGCTTGGGCGACGAGCGCGTGCACTGGACCGGCTGCAGCGCCGGACATACCGTCCTGGCGCTGGAGGCGGATGGGACCGTCAAGGGATGTCCGTCGCTCGCGACCAACGGCTTCGCCGGAGGAAATGTGCGCGACATAAGCCTGGATCGAATCTGGGCGGAAAGTCCCGAGATCCACCTTGGACGGCTGCGCGGCGTGGACGACCTGTGGGGATTCTGCCGCGACTGCTATTATGCGGATGCCTGCCGCGGCGGCTGCACTTGGACGACGCACGCGCTGCTGGGCCGGCCCGGCAACAATCCGTATTGCCACTACCGGGTGCTCGAGCTGCGGAAGCAAGGGCTGCGGGAACGGATCGTCAAGCGCCGCGAAGCCTCTGTCGCATCGTTCGGCGTCGGTGAATTCGAGCTGGTCGCGGAGCGTATTCCGGACGACGGCGAGACACCCGCCGAAGTCGTCAGCCGCACGCCGGCCCGCAACGATCTGGTGCAGTTGACGCGGCGCTTTAAAGGCGCGCCGGCGGCTCGAGACGGACGCATCCCGCCTGCGCTGGAGGTCTGCCGGGCGTGCGACCAATATATCTGGCCCGGCGAGACGAGGTGCCCGCACTGCGGCTCAGATCTTCAGGAGGCGACCGAGGCGTACGAGGAGGCGCGCCGGTATCGGGAGCGGCTGATGGCCGAAGTAACCCGGCACGTAGAGGCGGTGCGCGCCGGGAGGCGCCTGGGCGCTGTTGCTTCGCAAAGTGAATTGGCTTGATCGTAACCGGCGCGCCGATGAATCGCAGTTCGGCCTGCCCCTCGCCGGTGAGCTTCAGCTCCAGTTTTATTAGGCTGCGGAAAAAGGCTCAGGGACGCACGTCAGGTGCACAGACTAAAGTCTGTGCCACCTGTTATCAGCGACTTACAGGCACATTGTGGCACAGGCTTCAGCCTCTAGGGTTGATGTGTTTCCGGGCGCCGCGGAAACACGCCCCTCAGCGAATCGGGGAAGCGAGGCCGCACGGTGGATCTAACAGTTTTACCTCTCCGGCTGCGGACTCTGCTTCGCAGCGACGAGCCGGCACAACTGGTAACGCAAATGAGCGCTTCGCCGTTGTAGCTGTTCAGTCCTCCGATACTCAGATAATTCAGCCCGGAACTCGTTCCGCCCGGCACGGTCACGTTCATCTGGTATCCGGCCCCAACCGCGAGTGGAGTTCCCGGCTCAATGCCAGCGTAGTCAATGGTACCTGTCACGCCGGAGAAATCGACCGACATGTAGCGGAGGTTGGTGGCGTTGCCCGAGGAGTCCAGCGTGCCAAGGCCCGTCAGATAAACCGCCAATTCCTCACCGGCCACGGCTGGGTTCGAAGCGCTGACGATCGTATTGTTGCCGTGGAAAACGGCTGGTGCGGAAGTTGCACTGTTGAATATGCCGGGTTGGGTCTCCCCCACGTAGTTACTTACTGTGTTCGACGTTCCCAAACTGTTGACCACCTGAATCGAGGCGATGCCGGTGTCGATGCCCAGCGGGATCACCGCGTTCACCTGGCCGGGGCTGACGTAACGGACGGCCGCCGGAGCACCATTCACCAGCACTTGCACGCCACCCAAGCCGGTGGGGAGAGTGGGGTCTGTCGCAATTGTGGTTGCCAGGTCGGCCCCGAAAATCGAGATGAATTCTCCGGGCACGAACTCCGCGGTGAAGGGGACGAAGGAGCCTGCGTTCACGATGCCGGTCGGATAGATATAGGGCGCGGAAGTGGGAGCCGACGTGTAGCTGGGCCCCTCCATCAGGACCTCGATCCCGAGGAAACCGGAGCTCGCATTCGCAAAGCCGATCGCGAATGTGCCATCCGGGCCGAAGAAGTATTCGTTGTAGAAATCGGTGTACGTGCCGCCCGACACGCTTAGCGGAAGGGAGTAAGTGTAATCTTCGAGGAAGCTGCCGCGTGGCGGGCCCACCACGTTATCCCGCTGATGCGCCAGAATCTGCCCGTTGTTCGCATCGGTGAGGACGTCATATCCGCCGTAGGTGCTGTTGAGCCAGGCACAGCCGCAACTGGCGAACTGGGAATCGTCCTGAAAGAAACCGCCTGTGTAGTACGGAGTTTGGGCAGCGAAGGAACCGCTGGGGCCATGGCGCACGCCGACGATGAAGTCGGTATCCTCGGGATCGCCCCCAAAAAAGAAATTACCATCGGGCGAAAAATAGAAGTATTTCGTGCCGGACATCAGGTTACTATCGAGATTAGCGGCCGTCAGCTCGTTACCGAATGTCACAGCCGCAGCGCCGGCGCCGACAGAATAATTCACCCCGGAGAAAGCCGGCTGCGTCATCGCTGTGGTGTTCAACCCGAGGGCTCCGGTGAGGGCCGTGGTGGCGACTGTGCCGCTGGTGCCGGTCATAGTAAACGAGTAAGCGCGCGTGTGGGCCAAGTCAAGGGTCAGCGCGGGTATGTCTACGCCGATAACGGAAAATGTGCCCTGCAACGAAGGCGTCGATGTGGGCGCCGGCGCTGCAACGAACAGGTCGTTATAACCGCTGTTGTTATCGGTGGCGCTCCCTACCACGACTTTGGATGGGGACACCAGCAAATTGATCTCATCGCCCCCGAACTGGGAGTTAACGATCCGGAGCGGTGTGGACATGTAACCGTAGCCGCTGGCGGCGATGGTGTAGGCGCCGCTGCCGGTAATCGATGTGACCGTGTTTTCGGCCGCATCGGCAGCCTTTGCGGCGAGAGTATAGGTTCCATTACCACCGAAGACGATGTTGCCGTAAACCGCAATGGCTTCATGAAGATCGTTGGCGGAATTATACCCGCCGAGCCACATGACCTGGCGGAAGTAGTACGTGCCATTCAGCAATCCATTTCCGCTGGTATCCCAGCTTTGCGCGGCGGCGGGCCAGGTAGCCGCCATGAACAGAAGCAAAGAGCTCCAAGCGAGTCGTTTCATACTTTGGTCACAGCCCTCTTTCATTGAACACGCTTCAAGGTCGCGGCGCCTCGCCTGTAGCCCGGCTCGCAGAAACAGACACCGTTTCTCCTCTTTCCGGCGGCGGTCATGAGGGGAGCGTTTGGCCTGACGTTCCGATGCAGCCGCGCGGTGACGGGCAGCCGCTAACAAACCGGCAATCGGCAAGCTGCGGGCCTCTTTGGCAGCGTTGCCAACTTCGAATTTGAGGCGCATCGGCCGTTGGCATATGCGCTACAAAATACCACCATGAAGAGTCGAGATGCAACGGCGCGGACTCAGCCCAAACTCGGCCCGCGGACGCGAAGGAGGAAGGCCGTCAGCTTCGCTGTGGCTGACTTCGGCCACAAGGCGGGTTTTCACAGGAGCGCTTGAGCGCTGAATGTGGTTGTGGGCGAACCTAACTGAGCCGGGTGGAGCGTGGCATCCTAAACTCATAGGCTGCTGAAAAAGGCTCAGACATCGCTCGGCGGGACACAGGCTAAAGTCTGTGCCGCCTGTTATGAGTAGCTTACAGGCACAACGTGGCACGGGCTTCAGCCTGTGAAGGCTTTTTTCAGCATCCTGATAATCTAAGCCCCTACTGCCATCCACGCACCACCAACCCCCAAATCACCGCGTCCCGTAGCGGCAACGCGCCTTGACGCTATTGCTTCGCAAAATGAATTGGCTTGATCGCCACCGGCGCGCCGACGAATCGCAGTTCGGCCTGCCCCTCGCCGGTGAGCTTCAGTTCCAGTTTCAGAGGCGGCTCGCCGTCCTCGTCCTTGATTCCGAAAGCAAGCGTGCCTGCTTGTATTTTCGGATCGAGAAGCGGCTCGGGTTTATCGTCGGTCTCGGCGGCTTCCGGCTCGATGAGTTCGCCGTCGCCATCGACGTGGATCTGGCAGGCGTGCATAGCGCCGGAAATCGTCTGGGCCGCTTCCAGCTTTATGGTGCAGACCACCTTGTCATGGACCTTTGCCACCCATGCGCCGGCGAAGCGCTTCTGCACATCGGCATCCTGGGCGAGGACAAGCGAGGTGAGAGTTGCGAGATAGAGAATCGGGGTTGCGAGTTTACGCATGGCGTCGACCGGCAGCACGCGGAATGCCAGTTCGGGCATGAAGCGCAGCGGCAACTTTCCGCGAAACGAATTGTGGCAATTGGGACCAGGTGTGAAGGATATGCCATTTCCGTGGCGACTGCCCCACCTTGAAATGGGTAGTGGGTCAGTTTGTTTTTTTGACGGCGGCCAGAGCTGGCTGAAAGCCGGCTGCGGGCAGAATTGCCCGCCCTCCAAGCTGAAAATGCGTTATACTGTGCCAGTTCCCGCGCCAGTTGCCGTCCCGCGGGCCAAGTAGAGGCCGCTAAAGTGTCTGATCCGTCGTTTTTTGAATGGCTGACCACGAGTCCTTGGGCGAACGCCATGAACGGCCCCGAGTGGGCTTTCCCGGTGGTCCAGAGCCTGCACTTTATCGGGTTCGCGTTCTCCATCGGAACCATCGCGATCGTCGATCTCCGTCTTCTTGGACTGGCGATGCGCCGCCAGTCGGCCGCCGATCTGGCCGCGGACCTCAACCGGTGGACCCTGCTGGGATTCGCGCTGATGCTGATTACCGGGCCTTTGATGTTTTCCGCCGATGCCGTCACCTACCACAACAACGCCTCGTTTCAATTCAAGATGACGGTCCTGTTATTGGCTTTCCTGTTCCACTTCACGATCCATCGCAGAGCCACGCGGCGGGAGGCGTTGCCCCTGGCGGCCAAATTCGCGGGAGGTCTGTCGCTGCTGCTATGGACCGCGGTGGTGGCGGGCGGGCGGATGATCGCATTCGTTTGATAGGATCAAACATTTGATGTCGATTCCTTCACTGCTGCAATGGATCGAAAGCACGGATCTGAGCACGGCGATTCGGGAGGGCGCGCTGCCTTACCCGATTATCGGAGGAGTCCATCTGCTGGCGATCGCCCTGTTCGGCGGCATGGTGCTGATGACCGATCTGCGCTTGCTGGGCTGGGCGATGCGGCGCAGCCCGGTGTCGGACGTCGTGCGGCAACTCCAGGCATGGAAGCGGTTGGGCTTCGTGGTGCTGGTGGCAAGCGGTTTGTTGCTGGCCTGGGCCGAACCGATAAAGCTCTACCGCAGCCCGGCTTTTTGGGTTAAGATGGCGCTGCTGGCCTTGGTGGGAGTGCACGCTCTCGTTTTTCGCGCGCGCGTCTACGGAAACCCGGCCAAGCTGGACGTGGCGGTGACGGCAGAAGCCAAGCTGGCCGCGGCGATTTCCCTGCTGTTGTGGGCTGGGCTGATCGTCTCCGGGCGGTTGATCGCTTACGATGCCTGAGAAGGAAGATAGAATGGCATGGGGGATAATAGCCGGATGCAAAAGTTGATCGGAGCGCCGCGGATTGCAGCCGGCGCGATCGCTGTCCTGTTCCTGGCAGTCACTCGAGTTTTCGCCCAGCCGGCTCCGCAGCCGCACCGGATGCCCGATGGAAAACCCGACCTGAATGGGATCTGGCAAGCCCTGAATACGGCGAACTGGGACCTGCAGGAACATGCGGCGCGGCCCGGCCTGGTAGTGGCCATGGGCGCCATCGGCGCAGAGCCCGGAGGCCCGGGCGTGGTCGAGGGCGGCGAAATCCCTTACCTGCCGGCGGCGAAAGAAACCAAGAAAGCCAACTTCGCGAGCCGCTTGAGCGCCGACCCCGAAGTTAAGTGTTATTTGCCCGGCGTGCCGCGCGCCGCCTACCTGCCCTACCCGTTTCAGATTTTTCACAGCGCCAAAGCCATCTTCTTCGCCTACGAGTATGCCGGCGCCGTGCGCAACGTGTTCCTGGAAGATCCCGGACCGGCGCCCGCGGATTCCTGGATGGGACAGTCGGTGGGCCACTGGGAAGGGGACACGCTGGTGATCGATGTCACTGGCCTGGACGAGCGCACGTGGTTCGACAGGGCCGGGGATTTCCATAGCGACGCGTTGCACGTGATCGAGCGATACACGCCAATGGGCCCGGACATTTTATCGTACGAGGCGACCATCGAAGATCCGAAAGTGTTCTCGCGGCCGTGGAAGATCAAGATGCCGCTCTATCGTCACGTCGAAAAAGACGCCCGGCTGATGGAATTCAAGTGCGTGGAGTTCGCCGAAGAACTGATGTATGGCCAGTTCAAGAAGAAAGACGGAAAATGAAAGAGTCCGTAGGAGAATCGCAATGAAGACGACAGTTTTCGCCGTAGCGGCCGCGGCCACCTTGATGCTGGGGGCGGCGCCGGCTTGGGCGCATCATGCTTTTGCGGCGGAGTTCGACGCGAAAAGACCCGTACACCTGGTAGGTGTGGTTTCGAAAGTGGAACTGATCAACCCGCACGCCTGGATCCATGTGGACGTCACCGGGCCGGATGGCAAAGTGACTAGCTGGATGGTGGAAGCCGGCAGCCCGAATGTGCTTCTGCGGCGCGGTTTCACCAAAGCGAGTGTGGCGCCAGGCACGCCCGTGGTGGTGGACGGGTATCAATCCAAGGACGGATCTCTGCGGGCCAATGGCAAGGACATCACGCTGCCGGACGGCCGGAAGCTGTTCCTAGGCTCTTCGGGCACCGGCGCCCCTTACGACCAAAAGAAGTAATCGACGAAAGGAGAGCGGATCCAAATGTGCAATCGTTTCTTGGTAACCCTGGGCGCTCTGTCAGTCCTGCTGGCGGCGCCCATTGCAGCGCAAACCGTGCCGCGCACTCCGGACGGCCACCCCGACCTGCAGGGCACCTGGACCAACGCGACCGTCACGCCTCTGGAGCGCCCCGACGCGCTGGCGGGTAAAGCCACCCTGACCGACGTGGAGGCGCGCGTGCTGGAGCAGAAGAGCGCCGACGAGCTCGCCGAGGCCGATGGAAAGTCGGAAGGACCGTTACTGACCGCGACCGGCTCCGCGGGGACGGGCGGGTATAACGCGCTATTCATCGACCGCGGGTCGGAATTCGCGCGCGTGGATGGAGTCAAGCGCACCTCGCTGATTATCGATCCGCCGGATGGAAAGGTTCCCCGCATGTCGGCGGAGGCGGGGCGGAGGCTGGCTGCATCCTATACCGGCGGCAGCTTCGACAGCGTGAAAGACCGGCCACTTTCCGAGCGGTGCCTGATTGGGTTCGGATCGACGTCGGGACCGCCCATGCTTCCGGTTCTCTACAACAACAACTACCAGATCGTGCAGACTCCGGACCACGTGCTGATCCTGGTCGAGATGGTGCACGACGCGCGCATTATTCGCATGGATGCCAAGCATGCCGCGCCGGATGTGCGCCAGTGGCTGGGGGATTCGGTGGGCCATTGGGATGGCGATACGCTGGTGGTCGACACCACGAATTTCACGGATAAGACGCGTTTCCGGGGATCTACCGCTAACCTGCACGTGGTCGAACGATTCAAGCGGGTCGACGCCGGCACGATCTTGTACCGGGCCACCATCGAGGACCCGGCGGCGTTCAGCCGGCCATGGACCATCGAATACCCGTTTCTGGCGACTAAGGGCCCGATCTACGAATACGCTTGCCACGAGGGCAATTATTCGTTGACGGACATCCTAGGCGGCGCGCGCAAGAAGGAAGCCGAAACGGGGCGGTAGGGCAGCCCCACTCAGGACTACAGACTCGCCTGCGCGCCGCAAGCCCCCTGGAAATTGACCGTCCAAGTTGTGTTGCCGCCCGTGACGGGGTCGTCCGCCGTCCCGTTCTGGACTAATAACTGCGTTCCCGCCAGGTTCCACCTGGGGTACATCGCGTCGCCAAACTGCGGAGTGTATTCGGGAGATCCCGGCGTGTTGAAGTAGGTCAGTTGCTGGACATCGGTTCCATTGGCGCTCATGAGGAACATCTCATTATGGAGATAGGTACGAAAATCTGCCCATAGCAACGTGCCATACTGGGAGATGATATTGGGGAACGGCAGGGATGAAATATATGCAATTTTTTGCCCATCGGGTGAAAATTCTGCATGCTCGTCCCACGAATAGGGCGAATTCGTGATGTCCGTATACTGCCCGAAGGCCGCACCCGGCGCCAGATTAACGGTGTAAAGATCGACCCCGTACGCATTCATGCCAGGCGTGTAGGATTGCACGATGAGTTCCGTCCCGTCCGGAGAGAACGACTGCGGCTCGTAGAAAACATCGCCGGGCAGAGAAATATCGGTTACGTTCGAGAAACTGGGGACTCCGGTCGTACTGTCGACGGAGAAATTGGCGATATAGAGATGCCAATAACCTTGCAAATTGGCCTGATCCGGCGCCGCGTAGGTTTCCGAAAACATCACCATGGTCCCATCGGGAGACCACTGCGCGCCGAGTTCGCCGTACGCTCCCGGATTGCCGCCGGGCGGCGCGATAAACTGCGTAAGCTGATACCATTGGCTTCCATCCGTGTTTGTAACCCATAAGTTTGCGTAGTATCCGTTGTTCCGTATCACCTGCAGCTCCGTGGTGCTGCTTTGGTTGATCACCGGTCCATTCGCGCCTTCCACGCGCATCAGAATCCAGTCGCCCTGCGGCCGCAAGGTGGGCGAGTTCTTATACCGGTCTATGGGCGGCGCGCTGGGACTGGCGCAGGACAGGCAAATCTGGTCCTGCAGAGTTCCATCCGAAGCCACATCCGCGATGTACAGTTGATCGACATTCGCGCTCGTGGCTTGCTGGACGTATACGGTCTTGCCGGCCGTATAGGGCCAGGAACTGGGCGGGTAAAGCGCACCCGGACTGGCCTCTGCGACGCTGGTCACGTCGCATGCGCCCGATACCTGAGTCGCGAACGTGTACGGTGGGTCGGTATATTGCGTGCATCCGGCACAAGCGGACGCCGCGGTGGCAAAGCCGAAGCTCACTGTCAACACGTTTGAGACGGTGCCTGCCACCGAAACACTCACATTGACAATCCCGGTGCCCGCCAGACTTGGCGGCAGCAGGACGTTGACCTGGTCCAGCCCCTCAAAGCCCGTTGCGGGACCGGCGTAAGTGGCCGGAAGTGTCTGGTTGCCGACGGTCACCGTCACAGCCGAAAGTGCGGCAGCGTTGCGAATTCCGGTGCCGTAGAGCACCAATGCGGCAGGGCCCGCCGATAGGTTCAGGCCCAATGGCACGCAGCTTCCGGTTCCGGCTCCGGCTCCGCATTGAAATATGTTGTTGAGGCTCTGCGAACCATCGGAATAGTTAATGGCGAACTGCGCCGCGGCGGCGTCCTTTCCGGTTTCGTTGGCGGAGAACAGGCCCGGCGCCACCGCGGCTATCGTCACAGGAGCGGAGACAACGCCGGACGGCGTCATTACGCTTAGTTGCGCCAGGCCGCTCTGGACAGTGGCCGGAATCATGGCGTTGATTTGCCCGGGACTGACGAAGAATAGAGGCAACGGGGTGCTGACACTGGTGCTGTCGACGATGGTTGCGACAACGTCGCTCAAGCTGGTGGGAAGCGGCAGCGCAACCGCCGATGCCGTACCGTCTGCCATATCCGTGCCGTATATGCTGACGATGGATCCCGGCGCCACCGGCGCCGTACCGCTGGCCGCCGATACCATCGCCGGGCCAGAAGCGGCGGCCTGCCCCGCCGCCATTATCGTGAAGAGAAAAACAGCCTCCGTAAACCGCATCACACGCTCCTCTTGAGGTTACCCTCGGGAACGCTCTAACACGTCTCTGGCCCTTGTGAGTTATAACCCGGTTGGTATCCGCGGAAGGTCAGGAGAAACCGATCCACCTGCCACAAACACCGACGGTCGACCACAATAAAAGTGAAATCAGCGAGGCGGTCCTGGCCCACAGGGGCCGTATGCGGCCCGGATCGGCCAAAGCCACCTTGCGCATGACCGTGAAGGTGAAGAGCATGGCCAACAGCAGCGAAATCATCTTAACCCAAAACGCCCCGTGATAGTAGAGCTTGGTCGCTTCGGAAGTGAACAGGAGCATGCCGGTAATCAGCATCACCGTCAGGCTCCCCACCAGCCACGCCAGGGTGTCGCGCCAAAGCTGGGCGGCCGGCTGGCGCCGGAGGCCCAAACCGAGCAGGCGCAGGTTCATCAACAGCACCGCTCCGCCGATGACGGCGAGGGCCAGCAGATGCACGGACTCGATGGCCGGGAACAGCCAGCGCGAGTCCCGGATCGCCTCGCCCAGCGAAGTGTTTTCGCACCACGTGAAAAAAGGAAGCACAGACATTGAACTAAGGATTCTTGTCGAACCAGTTGTACGCGATCATCCGTCCCGCGACTACAATCCCCGCCCAAAGGACCAGCGAGACGCCGGCCGCCAGCCTGGCCCGGAAGGGCGGGACCGCATCGGCATCCCACCGATCCATGCTGCGCGCAACTGTCCGCTGAAAAACGGCGACGTTCACTCCGGCCAGCACCAGGAAGGCGACCTTGACACGGAAGAAAATGTTCAAGTAAGTCTTGACGGGAATCGCGTAAAACAGCAGCGCGCCCGTCACCACCATCACGGCGAACCCCACGATGGTCCACGGCAGCAGCCGCCCCAGCACTTCCGATGCCGGCGTGCGGACCATGCTCACTCCCAGCAGCCGCAGATCGAGCATCACGGTTAGACCCAAAAACAGGCACAGGGTCAGCACGTGGACCGACTCGACGATCGGATAGGCCCAAATCGATTCGTGGAGCGCGACGCTCCCGCTGGTGCTTTCCAGCCACTGGCAAAATCCGAGCAGGCTCATACAGTCTTCAACCAAGCGCCCAGTAACCGCAACGCCTCTCCACTCCGGGTGGCTTGGACGCCTTGCGCCGCGATGGCGAGCCGCAACGCCCCTTCCGCGTCTCCGGCGTCCAGCGCCTGCCGGGATGTCCGGCGCAATTCCCAGGCTTTCACAGTCAAAAGCATCAGCGGCTCCAGGACGGCGCCGCAACGCGAGCAGACACGCGCGCCGCGAAAGCGCGCCTGGCAGACCGGGCATCGGTTCTCAACACCGGGGGTGGGCGGTGCCGAGGAAAGCGGCGCGCGTGGGGGAACCGCTCCCTGACGGTCGCGGCTCGGCAGCGGGCGCCGCGCCAGTGCCGACAAGAACGCCGACGCGGCACACAGGAGCGCGTGCGCCACGCGAATGGAGCGGGTCAATTTTGTCCCTCTACGAAGAACAGCAACTCCCTCAGTGCGTCTGCGGCCTCCCGCAATGCCGCGGCATCGCCCGACGACAAGGCGGTATCGATTTTCTCGTGCAAGTCGATGGCTTCCTCGCGGTCTTCCGCGTGCATTTTGGCGAGCAGCCGGCGGGAACGGTCCAGAAGGCTCTCCATCGCGGCATCGCCGCCGGCGCGCACGGGAGCCGGCATTTCGATCACTGCGCCCACGGCACGGTCCTCTTCGATCCCGTCCAATTCGAGTACGTCATCCGCGAGGTCTTCGCCCGTGCCCCACTCGTCGTCAGCCATCTCGCCGCGGGTTTCATACAACTCCTGAATCCGCTTGCGTCCCGCCGCGATCTCCTCGGCGCTCTTGGCGCGCAACGCATTTTCGATCCGGATGTGCTTTGTTTTGCCGGTGCGCTTCTCCACCGCCGCGACCTCCAGAATGCCGTCCAAATCGAGGCGCATGCGGCACAGAAGCTCGTTGGCTTCCTCCATGGCGGTCAGGCCTTCGATGCTAAAATCCCCTACCAGGATGTTCTTCAGCGCGTCCTCGTCGTCGCCCTGATATACCTGGACATCCACCTGAGTCTGATAGGGGTGGCTGGTCAGGTACCGCTCGGTGCGGGTCAAAGGCAGTGGCGTATTGCGCCGGATAATGGGCTTATAACAGTGCGGATAGGGATATCCGCCGCGGTCGCCGAGATAGGAGACGCCGAAGGAGTATGGCGAAACGTCCACCAGCACGCGCTCCACGGCGCGTCCGGCCAAGCGCGACGCCAGCACACCGGCGCCCAGCGCCACCGCCAGATCCGGATGCACGTCCTGGCGGGGCTCCAGACCCGTGTTTTCGATGAGCATGCTGGAGACCAGCGGCGTGCGCGTGGAGCCGCCCACCAGCAGAATCGCATCCATATCGCCGGGCTTTTTGCCGGAATCCTGCAGCGCTTTGGAAACGCTATCGAGCGTGGATTCCACCAGCGGACGAATCATAGCTTCGTATTCCTCGCGCGAAATCTCGACTTCCAGATGCAAAGGCCTGAAGAGCTTGGTGACCAACGCCTCCTCGCGTATTTTGACGTAGGGTTCGAAGCTCAGTTTCTTCTTGGCTTCTTCCGCCGCCCACCACAACCGGGCCTTCGCCGCCGGGTTTCCCTGGCGGAGGTCGATGCCGTGCCGCTTTTCGAATTCCGCCGCCAGGCGCTCGGCCAGCAGATCGTCGAAGTCGTCGCCGCCCAGGCGATTGTTGCCGTGGCTCGCCAGCACTTCGGTGACGTCGCCCTCCACCGTCACCACCGAGACATCGAAAGTGCCGCCGCCGAGGTCGTAGATGAGCACCGTGTGCCGCGATCCGTCGGCGTAGCCGTAAGCCAGGCTGGCCGCGGTGGGTTCGTTCAGAATGCGCACCACTTCCAGTCCGGCCAGCGCGCCGGCCTCGCGCGTGGCGTTGCGTTGCGCATCCGAAAAGTAGGCGGGTACGGTGATCACGGCCTTCTCCGGACGTTCACCCAGCGCGCGATGGGCCCACTCGGCGAGTTCGCGCAGGATGAGCGCGGAGATCTCCTGCGGCAGAAATTCCTTGCCGGCCATGCGCACTTTTTCCTGGCTGCCCATCTGGCGCTTGATGCTGCGCACGGTGCGCTCGGGATAAAGCGCCTGCTGGTTGCGCGCCGCCTCGCCCACCAGCAGTTCTCCCGACGACGAAAATCCCACGCAGGAAGGCAGCATGCGCGTATCTCCGGGGCCCAGCACGCGCACCTGGCCGCCGGTGAACGCGGCGATCTCCGAATTCGTGGTTCCTAAGTCGATACCGGCAATTAGATCGCTCATTTTTCTTTCCCCGCCGGCGCGTAGGATACTTTCACCTGCGCCGGTCGAAACACTTCTCCATTCCATTCATAACCGCTGCGGTAAACCTCGATGACCGTGCCTTCGGGAACGGCGCTCGATTCCTGGCGATCGATGGCGCTCATCAGGCGCGGATCGAATGCCTGCCCCTCACAGGCGATTTCGCGCGCGTCGTATTCCTCCAGGGTCTGGTCCAGGCGATCCAGGCCCATTTCGTACCCTTTCGTCAAGGCTGCCAGCGTCTCCTCGGCGGCATCCTGCCCCGCCTGCGAGAAAAGCCGCGGGAAGATGCGCGCGTGCCAGCCTTGCGGCGCGGCCGACGAGATCTCCCCAGCGCTGGCCCGCACCGATTCGAGGCCGCGCACCAGCCGGTCGCGCAGATCGATCAGGACGCCCAGGGCGTCTTTGCGGCAGCGGCGCTCAGTCTCCCGCCGCAAGTCGCGCTCGCGTTCGGCCATGCGGCCGGCCTGCGCGTCCAGAGTGTCGCTTAAATCTTTGAAGGACCTGCCTTGCAGCTTAACTTCCTGCGTGAGCGCCGTCATAGCCGCCCACAAAGAGTAAGCGTCGGTGGGCGCGGGAGGCGCCTCGCCCTCTCCGCCGCCTGCGATGGCTGCCAGAATTTCCGCGCCGACCCCGCGCGGCGGCTCCTCGGCGGCCATCGCGCCGTCCAGCCATTCCTCAAAACGCCGCAGGATCTCCTCCCGGCTCATTCCGCCGATCACTTTCCTTTCGGGACCTCCAGCGCTTTCAACCAGGGCTGCGGCCCGGCGAACCGGCGGGGCCGGGCCTGAACTTCTACCACGGAAACAAACGGCGCAAAAGGATCGACGGAGAGCAGCCTGTCCCGCATGCGACGCCGGGGATCGCGCAGGCTATCGTAAGCATCCCGAATTCGCTCGAACTCCTCCGGCGACCGGTCCGGCGGATGTTCTTTAACTTTGCGCACGTAAGCCGCGCGGATGTCTTCTTCGCCGGCATCCTGGCCGACGCCGAGTACTTCCTTGGGGTCCATTATCTGCGCCTGCCTTTCTTGGGTCTGCGGCCGGATCCCATCTCCGGTCCGAAAATCCGGTTCAGCATGGAATCCAAGGACTCGCCACGCTGCACGGCCTTCTTCGTTTCGTCGAACAGCATTCTCGCGATTTCCGGAGGTATCTCCGGCGAGACGGAGCCGAGCAGCTCGTCCATACCGAAGTCTTCCTCGTCGTCTTCGAAATCCTCGAAGGGACCCAGGGCCTCTCCGCGCGCGCGGCGGCACTTGGGACAGTTGCACGCGGCCGCCCCTAGGAGATCGTTATAGTCCGGGCCGCGGCGGTACGGCGTGGGGAACGCGCGCTCCTTCTTTTCCGTGCGGACCACCGCGGATGCCTGTTCTTGCGTGAGAGGCAGATCGTCGAATGGGGAATCGGCCACCAGTTCCACGGCCTTCTCGACCACCTCCATATGGCGCTGCTGGCGGGCAAGCTGCGCGGCCGCCACGGCGCACACGGCCCGCCGCTCTTCCAGGTAGTCGGGCAACGACTGCGCACGCAGCAGCAAAAAGTACGCCTCGGTAGCGCCGCCGCGTTCCAGCCCCGCCGCGGAGACCGCATAAGCCAGTTCCAAATGCTCCGCGGTCAGGCCCACTCCGGCGAGGGTCTGCAATTGGCTCAGACTAAGCGACTGGCTGCTTTGCCTGAATTGCTCGGCCGCTTCGGCCAGCCAATCCTCGGGAATCCGCTGGTCCATTTGCATGTCCTTGGCCAAGTCGGCTGCGCGAATCACGGCTTCGGGCAGGCCCGCGCGTTCCATCTTCCCCAAGGTTTCGACGCGAGGAAGTTTCGCGAGCGCGCCCTGCTTTGCGGCTTGCGCCAAGTCGAAGATCAGCAGCGCCGCCGCTTGGCCTCCGAGCAGACGCTCCACCTCCGCGCGGTGCGCGGCGGCCGCATCGCCGGAGCCCCGAGCCACGCAGACAACATAACGCAATGCCGCCACGAAAGCCGGCCGATCGCCCTGCCGGGACTGCGGCAGCGACTCCATCTCGGCCAGTTTCTCCTCCGCCAGATTGGGCTTCTTCTGCTGCAGGTGCCGCAAGGCGCTGCCCGCTAACAGGCGCAACCGCGCTCGGCGCACAGCGGGATGCACGCTGTCGATGCGCTCCGCCTTTGCCAGGTATTGCAACGACGTGTGGAACGCGTTGCGCTTCTCTTTCTCGTCCATCAGAAAGAGGATCGGTTCGATATCTGCCGGACGGATCCTATGCCATGTTTCGGCTACGCTTTCGGCCTGCTCGTCCCGGTCGCGTTTGGCCCAGTCCAGCCACTGCGAGAACGATTCGAAGTG
>Ga0302324_100002798_pt1 | contig 39750 bp, 36 predicted proteins | sample Palsa_T0_1_FD_201949 | JGI IMG/M metagenome (GOLD analysis project Ga0302324, IMG submission 201949) | Peat permafrost microbial communities from Stordalen Mire near Abisko, Sweden - Palsa_T0_1 | ecosystem: Environmental > Terrestrial > Soil > Palsa > Peat permafrost | place: Sweden: Abisko...
CGTCGACCGGCAGTAGGACGGACGCGGCAGTCCGGCGCATGAGCGGAGCCAAGCCTGGAGGTCCGCAATGATCGCCGAACCGTCCGTCGCCGTGCACCTGCGCGCGCTCGACCCATTCGACTTCCTTGCCCGCGCGGCGTTCGTCTACCCCGAACGCATCGCGGTGATCGACGGCGACGCCTGGCGCACCTATCCCGAATTCCTCGACCGCGTGCGGAGGCTCGGCGCAGCGCTGCAGGGTCTGGGGATCCGCAACGGCGAGCGCGTCGCGGTCCTTGCACCCAACACGAGCATGGTGCTCGAAGCGACCTTCGCCGTTCCCGTCGCCGGCGGCATCCTGTGCGCGCTCAATACGCGCCTGGCGCCTGAAGAGATCGACTACATCCTCGGCCATTGCGGCGCCGAACTGCTGCTCTACGACGGCGAACTCGATCCGCTCGTCGACCGGCTCAGCACGCCGATCCGCCGCATTCGCGCCGCCGCGCCGGGCACGCCCGGTTCCGTTGCGGGCACCGCCGGCTACGAAGAACTGCTCCATGCCGCTTACTCGCACGATCTGACGCCCCGCGCCGGCGACGAGAACGATACGATCTCGATCAACTACACCAGCGGCACGACCGGCAAGCCGAAGGGCGTCATGTACACCTTCCGCGGCGCCTACATGAACGCGCTGGCGGAGATCTTCCACGCCGGCCTGCGCCCCGAGAGCGTCTACCTTTGGACGCTCCCCATGTTCCACTGCAACGGCTGGTGCTTTCCCTGGGCGGTGACCGCCGCCGGCGCGACGCACGTCTGCCTGCGCAAAGTCGACGCGCCGAACATCAACCGGGCCGTCCACCACGAAGGCGTGACGCACTTCAACGCGGCGCCGACCGTGCTGATCGCGCTCGCGAACCATCCTGACACCATCGCCTTCCCGCGCCGCGTCATCGTCACGACCGCCGGCGCCCCGCCCTCCCCGACGACGATCGGCCAGATCGAAGCGCTGGGCGCCGAGATTCACCACGTCTACGGTCTAACCGAAACCTACGGCCCGATCACCGAATGCGCGTGGCATAGCCCCTCGTGGGATGCGCTGCCGGCCGCGGATCAGGCGCGCCTGCGGAGCCGCCAAGGCGTGCCGATGGTAACGCTGGCTCCCAACGACGTGCGCGTGGTCGACCTCGAGCTGAACGACGTTCCTGCCGACGGCACGACGCACGGCGAGATCGTCATGCGCGGCAACAACGTGATGAAGGGCTATTACGCCGATCCCGAAGCGACCGCGCGCGCATTCGCCGGCGGCTGGTTCCACTCCGGTGACATTGCCGTACGCCACCCGGACGGCTACATCGAGATCGTCGACCGCGCCAAAGACGTGATCATCAGCGGCGGCGAAAATATCTCGACCCAGCAAGTCGAGAAAGTGCTGCTCGAGCACGAGGCCGTCCTCGAATGCGCGGTGGTCGCCGTACCCGACGAAAAATGGGGTGAAGTTCCCAAAGCCTTCGTCACGCTCAAGCCCGGCCGCGAGCTCGACGCCGAAACGCTGCGCGCCTTCGCCCGCGAACGCATCGCCGCATTCAAAGTCCCCAAAACCTACGAGTTCTGCGAGCTCCCAAAAACCTCAACCGGAAAAATCCAAAAATACGTGCTAAGAGAACGGGAGTGGATGGGTCGGACCAAGCGCGTAAACTAACGGGCCCGCTCCGCCCTGCCGACTAAACGACTGGTAAGATTCAAAGAGGGAAACGCCCCTGCGCGACCGCCTGCACCGTGCCGGGCGGGTAGGGCGCATGGGGTGCGGCCGGTCTTTTGTGAGGAGCGAAGCCGGGACGGCGAGAGCGACGAACAACGCAGCGCCCGGAGCGCAGGAAGCGCGCAGGGCGCATAACGGACGCACCCCATGCGCCCTACCTGCCTGCCACAATCAAAAACCGCGCACCGACCAGGTGAGACGAATCTTACCGAGGAGGCACGATCCAACTTGTGTGGGGGATGCCTAGGAGGTCGGGCCACATGCGGGCGTGCCAGGTTTCGTAGGGGACTTGGACGCCGGCGAGGACCGGATAGAAGTAGGCGAACATCAGCACGACGACCACGGCGTAGGCGCCGAGATACCAGTTGCGCTCCGGTGACTTGAATCGCGCGTAGATGTGCTGAATCAGAATCGCGTTGCAGAGCACGATCACGGCCAGGTTCGGAAAGAAGTGGTATTCGAACAGCAGGCGCGGCGAGCGCACCCAGGGGAGCCACTGCACGAAATACGTGATGACCAGCAGCGCGTAGCCCTTGTTGCGCCGGAGCCAGGCGAGGACGCCCACGACCGGGATCGAGACGAGCCCCAGCAGGAACACCGCCGGATTGGGCAGCGCGAGGATTTCGGCGACGCAGCATGCGTGTGAGTCCTGCAGCGCGGCGCCCGTGCGGAAGTCGTGGTAGTAGTAGGAGATCGGGACCTGCATGATCGGCCACTGCCACCAGACCGACGAGTACGGGTGGGTCGCGCGCACGTTCTCGTGGTACCAGTACATTTGCTGCTGCAGGGCCAGCATGTCGGCGAAACCGTGGTGATCGAAGAAGAATGGGATGTACGCGAGCGTGTAGATCGTCGCCGCGACGAAGGCGATTGATCCCAGCAGGACGTCGACGGTGAAGCCGTTCGGGTTTCCGTAGAGAGCGCGCTTCGGTAGGAAACGCTGGCCCCAGACCAGCACGATCACGGCGCCGACGACGACGAAGTCGAAGGCCCCGTTCCACTTGCTTGCCGCCAACAAGCCCATCGCGCCTAACAGCACAAACAGCCACGTCCGCGCCGTCCGCGCTTGAACGACCTCGGCGTCGTCGACGGTCATCGTGCCGCCGGGCGAAAAGACGGCGCTGCCGTCCGGCGTGGCGTAGCGCAGCGAACCGTCCTTCGCGTAGCTGACCTTGAGCCCGGGTGGCGGTTCGGCGGCCGGCGGCTGCACGATTGGTTTTTCCGAAGCGTCGCCGTAGACGACCGTCCCCTCGGCATATGACGCGCGCCAGCCGGCGACGGGGAGAAATCGCGGTACGATGACACGCGCGACGAGATACGCGCCGAGCATTGCGTAGAGGAACGCGATGAAGTACGAGCCGGTGCCCGCGTTGGCTTGGCTGATCCCGGATGCGATCCACGCGTTGTGCGCCGGCGGTTCCAGATTGATGAGCCAGGAGAAGAGCATCGCGACCGGCACTCCGGCCGCGAGCGTGATCCAGAACGCTTGGCCGAACGTTCCGAAGACGACTTCCTGAATCCGGATCTGCACGTTGGTCCAAAAACGGTACAGCGCGTAGAGGACGAGCAGGATCAAGGTCGAGATTGTGATCTCGCCCGTGGCAAGGCGCGACTCGACGAAGTGGAAACCTTCAAAGGCCAGCATCACGGCGGCCAGCGAGGCAAAGAGCGTCGATGCTGTCAGCCGCTTCGCGAAGGCGTAGATCAGGCCGATCTCCAGCGCGCCGATCACGATGTTGAGGAAGCGCCAGCCGTACGACGTGTTGCCGGCGCCGTGCAAGCCGCCGAAGAGCAGCATCGAGAGCGCGATGACGAGCTTGGTGAAGGGCGGGTGCGTCCATTCGAACTGCAGGCCGCCGCGCAGATATTCTTCGCCGGCGCGGGCAAAGTAGATCTCGTCGAAGATGCGTTCGGGCGGCCACGCGTAGTTGACGATGGCGACCAGGAAGCCGATCAGGGTGAAACCGCACAGCAGGGCGACGTCCAGCCGCGTGAGTGAGGCCAGCCCTTCGCGCGGGCTGAACCAGCCGCGCGCCCGCGCGGCGAAGCGCCTCACGCCGGCCATCACACCGCCCGCGGTCCCGGCGCCGATACCGGCCGCGGCCGGCCGGCCCCACCAGAGGGCGCTCTCCGAGGGAGCGGCCGTGGCTGCTGCACCTTCGGCGCCGTCGGTCTCGACGCGTTGTACGCTGCCGCCCAAGTATTGGTAGCCGAGCCAGAAGAAGAGCGCGACGTTGGCCAGCGCAGCCGGGTGCGAGATCAGCGGCCAGAGGTTCGTCGCGTCCACGCCGGTGACGTGGTTTTCCATCACGCTCTGGTACGCGAACGAGTACGCCAAGTTCGAGTACATCGTGATGCTGAGGATGATCGACGAAGTGAGGCCGATGCGGCCGAATGCGATCAGCGGCATCGCCAGCAGGAAGGCGCCGTAGATGTACCGCTCGTGCATGCGCGTCGCCAAGACGAAGAACGCGAGCGCACACAGCAGCGCGCCTTCGAGCAGCGCGCGATCGTCGCGCAGCTGCAGGTAGCGCCCGATGATGAGCGCCGTCGCGCCGAGCACCAGCAGCACGCCCCAGAGTGCCAGCGGACCGACGGGAATTCCCAGCAGATTGAGGGGCAGGCTGTCCGGCACCCACATGTTGCGCACCAGCGCGTACAGATTGAATGCGTTGACGGTGTTGTACTGATAGACGTTGCTGCCGTACAGATAGCGGCCGGCCAGCCAGCCGATCACGTCGGCGCTCGGATGGAAGAGCAGGGCGACGCCCAGCGTGAGCGCAGCCGCAGCGCCGAGGCCGATCAGCGTGCCTTTGATGCGACGCGCGCGAACGGCGAGGTCGCCGGTCGCGAAGGGGTAGGCCAGCAGCAGCAAACCGATGGTCGCGCCCTGCGGCTTGATCAGGACCGAGAACGCGAACGCGAGCCATGCCCATGTCAGCCGTGCGGTCATCTTAGCGGGATCGTCGGGAGCGCGCAGCACGCACCACAGCGAGATGAGGATCAAGCCCCAGGAGACGGAGTCGACCTGGCCCCAGTACGACGAGACGTAGATGGCGGCCGGATTGAGGGCCAGAAAACCTGCCGCGAGCAGCGCGATGGTCGGCGCGGCGTAACGCCGGACGATCGCGTAGAGGACCACGCTGTCGACCAGGTCCATCGTAATCGCCGGAATTTTGACGAAGGTCCGCAGCAGCGCCCAGCCGTGGCTGGACTCGTTGCCGCCGAGCAGCAGTGCGGCCGCACCGTAGAACTTCGCCAGCACCCATAAGACCACGAAATAGCCCGGCGGATAGTCGGCGAAGCCCGTGCGCGCGTAAAAGACCCAGGGCGGATTATCGCGCAGCGTGAGCGTCCACGACTCGAACGCGCTCAAGTCGTTGTGGAAGCCTTGGCTGCCGATGAAGAGCAAGCGCAGAACGAATCCGGCGGCGAGGATCGAGATCAGGGGAACGTTGAACGTCGGCCGGTCCAGCGCGGCCATCACGCCGAGTCGGGCGCTTCTCTGCATGCTCACTCCGTGGTGCGTTGAACGCCCCGTTCGGCGCCGCGCTCCCCAGTCCATACTCCGCCGCCGCGCCCGGCGACCTTTGCACGTCGAGGGGCACTCGGTCAAGCTGAGGTAAAACGCCCGGCATGCGCCCTTCGGTGATCGCGGCCGGCCTGTTCGTGACGGCCGGCGCCCTCCATTTCCTGCGCCCGCAACTCTACGCGAAGATCGTGCCGCCGGCGCTGGGACATGAAGCGGAACTGGTTGCCATCAGCGGCTTGGCCGAAATCGTCGGCGGCCTGGGCTTGCTGCACCCGCGCACGCGACGGGCGTCGGGGTACGGCCTGATCCTGCTGTTGGCCGCCGTGTGGCCGGCGAACATCTACATGGCGGCCGATGCCGCGCGTTTCTCCTCCGTCGCACCGGCGTGGGTCTTGTGGGCGCGCGTGCCGCTGCAGCTGCCGCTCATCTGGTGGATCTGGCGGGTCAGCCGTTGACGCCGAGACGCGCCAGCACTTGCGTTGCCGCGCGGGTCCCGCTTTGCAGCGCGCCCGCGACGGTCCCGGATTCCGCAGCGGACGCCGTCGCTTCGCCGGCCAAGAAGATGCGCTCGTCGATCGGCTCTGTGAGCGCTTCACGCGCCTGCGCTCCGCCGACCAGCGCGTAACTGTACGCCCCGCGTGCGTACGGGTCGCGCTGCCAATCATGCTGATATGCGGCGACGAACTCGCGGTGTGGATCGGATGCCTCGCCGAAGAGGACGCGCAGGTCGTCGAGTGCCGCGCGCACGCGCGCCGGTTCGTCGAACGCGTGCAGCGCGTCGGCTTTGGGACCGCCGGCCCACGCGATCAGGAGCGGCGCCCGTACCGGCAGCTGCGTCCAGAAGGTCGGAAAAGCGCCGTCGCCGGCATGAAAGAACGCCGTATCACGGTAACGGCCATCAGCCAGCGTCTCCCAAAACGCGGTCTGGAAAACCAAACCGAGTTTGACCACCGGACCCATCGCGAGCAGGCTCAGCGCCTCGAGCGTCGGCGCCGGCAGCGGCGGTTCGAAGACCGGAACGCCTGCCTGCAGCACGCCGACCGAGAACGTGACCACGGCCGCCCGCGCGCGAACCTGCAGCGCGGCGCCGGCACCGTCGGTTGCCCAAACCTCGACGGCGTCGCGATCGCGACGCACCGCGTGCACCACGCAGTTCAGCAGCAGCATCGTGCGCGCTGCCTCGAGCGCGGCACGCAGCGTACGCAGCAGCGGCGGGTAACCGCCGAGCGGCCGAAATTGGCGCGACGTTTGACCGCTTTGGTCGTCGCACCACTCGTGGGCGATCGCCAGGACACCGGCACGCGCCGGGTCGGCAGCGTCGAAGCCTTCGACCAGCATCCGCGTCACCTGCGCTTCGCGTTCGCCGGCCGTCGACAGAAACGCGGCGACGCTCTGGTCGGCGGGAAGATCGCGCGCGCGAGAGAGCGTGCGGGCCGCAACCTCGAAGGGGTCCTCATCCTCGCGCAGCGCGCCCTCGCCGAAGGAAAAGGACCCCTGGCCGACGTCGATTGCGGCCACGTTTGCGGCGCGCAGAAGTTCGAAGCTGATGGGCGCCGTTCCGTGCACGAATTCGCCGCCCAGCTCAATCGGGACGCCAGGGCCTTCGCGCGTGAGCAGGCGGCCCCCGATGCGCGAGCGCGCCTCGAGTATCACGACCGCCCGGCCTGCCGTCACGAGGGAGCGGGCGCACGCAAGTCCGGCGGCACCGGCCCCCAGGACCACGACGTCGCATTCCACGGCTCCACCGTACCCTTCTCAACTTCGAACGTGAACTTCACGCGTTCTTGACGTTTGCGCTTCACATTCGGTGCCCGACCCGATATTCTAGGGCAATCGGCCACGCGTCAGAGCGGGGGTTTCTTCGTACAGATGGACGTCCCTGAAAACATGGACACCTTTCTCAGCGATCTCCTCAAAGAAGAGGAGACCAACGGCTGCGTCCAGTTGGACGAAGAGGACCGCGCGTTCATCGAGCGGATCCTCAAATCGATCACGCTCGGCAGTAAGGGCGTGTTCGTCGTCGTGCACCCCAACGACCGCATGCAGTATATGCTGCTCAACACGAATCGCGCCGGCGCGATCGCGCTGCTCGCCAAGGTGATGCAGCGGACCGCCGAAGCCCTCGAAGCCGACCTGGACTAGAGGCGCCGCGCCTTTAGCGCGCGCGGCACCCGAAACGCTGATGCGCGAGGTCGAGATCGACCACACAGCGCGTCCACAACCCGATGCCGATATGCACCCGCTCTTGAATGCGGTTGACCGCTGCGCGCGTGGGACCGAGCGACTGGTCGCCGAGCCGGACGTCGGGAATCGTCACGAAGAAGGCGTCGGATGCGCCGGCGACTCCGGCGGCGAGGGTGCGGCCCGCGACCGGCCATTGCGGCCAGCGCCGGTAATCGGCGTAGCCGAGCGACACCGCGAGCGCGTCGCCGGTGTCGAGCAGCGCGCGCGCCGGCTCGTTGTCGAGGACGGTGTCGATCAGCGGTACGCCGTCCGCAAAACCGACCGGGAGACTTCCCGGCGCCGCTTCGCCGCCCGGCGCTTCGACCCGCGCGAAACCGCCCGCTCGATCGATCACGACGTGCAGGCGAGCCAACAGATCGGTGCCGACGACGACGTCAAAGTGACCCATCGGAACCGCCGGAACGACCGCGAACCGTACCGCGGCGAAGCGGGCGCTGCCGAGCACGAGCGGCCCCGTCTCGACGAAGCCGGTCGCGAACCGCGAGAAGCCGTTGATTTCGAGTTCGCCGCGCGGTTCGAGCGCCAGCGCTTCGGTCAGCGGCAACGTGATCGCGCTGGGGGTCGCGCCGGTATCGAGCAGACAGCGCGCCGCACGCCCGGCGAGCGTGCACGGTACGATCGGGATGGGCGCGTCCGCAAGTGCGACGCGGGATTCGCCGCCGAAGGTCGTCGACACCCCATCCGGCGCACCCAGCGGACCCGCCACCGCTTCGACCGCGTCGACCGGTTCCTCGAACAGCCCATGCCGGTCGAGCGCAAAGCTCGCGCCGCCGGCCCGGACGTCGTCCCCAAAATCCGCCAGCAACGTGCCACGGTCGTCGAGGATGCGGCGCAGCGCCAAGCTGGCGGGATCGAGCTGTGCGATCAGCGTCTCGCCGTCGGGGGCGCGGACGCGCCAGCGAGACGCTCCATCGGCGACGGCACTGCCGCCTGCGGCGCGAAAGTCCGGTTCCGCGAATGCATAGGACGTGATCGCAAAAAAGGTGCGCCGGACCGCCGCCAGCGGATCGTCTTCGGGCAGCCCGACCCCATTGAGCCCGAACGTCGTTCGCGTTCGGCCGTCGAACCACGAGCCGGTGCAGACCTCTTCGGCGCACCGACGGACGAGCAGCCGGGTTCCGAGCTGATCGATCGTGATCGTGGTGCGCCGGCCGTCGATGATCCGCAGGGCGGTCGCACGCAGGTGCGTCGCGGCGGCGTGACCGTTCATTTCAGCGACGTTAGCAAGCGAATCGGTCGCCGGCGCGACCGCTGCCGCCAGCGCTGCGGCGGGAAGCACGAGCAGACGCAGCGCGAATCGCATGCCCATGGAACTGCACCCACTTGACGGGTACTTCCTCGACGGAACGCCCTCGAAGGCCGATGCGATCCGCGCGGTCTTGCGCGAACGCTCCGGCGAACCGCGCGCGCAGCCGTTCTACCGTGCACTCGACGCGGTCGGGGTAAAGGCGGCCGATGAGGCCTTGCTCGCGTTGCGGCTCGTGCTGGGCGGCAACGCCGCGACCGACGAGGCCGTCGTCGCGGCACGGGCGGCGCTGCGTCGGCTCAAGGCCGGCGACCCCACCGCACGCGCGGATTATCTGCGGACGGTAGGTGGAACGGAGAACTGACGCGGAACGGACTCTTCCCCGCATGCGTTCATCCGTCGCCATGTTCCGATTCGCGCCCGTCGTCATCGCGGTGGGTCTCGTTCTCATGCCGGCCGCCGCACTCGCCCGCAAGGCCCCTGCGCCGACGCCGAGCGCGTCGGTTGCCGCGGTCGCCGACGATCGCGCCCAAGACACCGGGGGCGTGATCGAGGGGCGGGTCACCCACGTCGACTACAACTTGGGCGTGATCAGCGTCGATTCGCCGCAAGGCAAACTCGACGTGTCGACGATGCCGACGACGTCGGTGACGGCCAACGACCCCGGCTACCACACCCTAACCGATGTGTCGAAGGGTTCGAAGGTGCAGATCTTCATCTCGAGGACCGCCGGCAAGCTCGTCGCCCAGATCATTCGCCTGCTCAAGCACTGACCCGGGTTCGTGCCGCGCGCGTCGAACCGCCCGGCATGACGTTTGGGCGCAGCGCGAACGACGACGTCGATCCGGAGCAGCTGGCGCGCGGGATCTTCGCGGTCGGTTTCGACGGCGCTGATGCGCCGAACGCGCCGCTCACGCAGCTGCGGTCCTTCGCGCCCGGCGCGCTGATCGTGTTCGGTCGCAACGTCGCGGCGCCGGAGGCGCTCGGGCCGCTGGTTGCGGAACTGCGCGCGCTCGCATCGCCGCCGCCGTTGGTCATGATCGATCAAGAAGGCGGAGCGGTGGCCCGCATTCGCGCCGGCGTCGCGCAGCTGCCGTCCGCGATGGCGCTGGGTGCGGGCCACGACGTCGCGCTGACGGAAGAACTCGGAACGCTGCTCGGCCGCGACCTTGCCCGGCTCGGCATCAGCGTCAATCTCGCGCCGGTCGCCGACCTGGCCGCGCGGGCACCGAATGCGCTCGGGACGCGTGCTTACGGCGATGACCCGGTCGGGGTGGCTGCGTTGGCCGGCGCGTTCGCGCGCGGCTTGACTCGCGGCGGCGTCGCGCCGACCCTCAAGCATTTTCCCGGCCATGGCGCAACGAACGACGATTCGCACCTCACGCTGCCGCGAGTCTCGGGCGACGCCGCGACGCTGCGACGGCGCGATCTCGCGCCGTTCGCACAGCTGATCGCCGAGCGTGCCGCGCCGCTGGTAATGACGGCGCACGTTGTGGTCGAGGCGTTCGATGCGCAGCGTCCGGCGACGCTCTCGCGCGCCGTCCTTGGGGGGCTGCTGCGCGACGAATTGGGGTTCGATGGAGTGATCGTGACCGACTGTCTTGAGATGGATGCGATCGCGGCGCAGGCCGGGACGGTGCGCGGGGCGGTCGAAGCGCTCGCGGCCGGCGCCGATCTGCTGCTGATCAGCCACCGGCTCGAACTCGCGCACGCAGCGGCAGAGGCAGTCGGCGTGGCGGTGCGCGACGGCGTCATCCCGCTCGAACGGCTGCGCGAGGCGCACGCGCGCGTCATGCAGCTGCGCCTCCGCTACGCGCGGCTCGATCCCTACGCAGGCCCGCTCGACGAGCACCTGCCGCTCGAAGCGGCGCGGCGGGCGGTGACTGTCCTGCGCGGCGACGTCCGCCTGCGCGAGGGCAAAGCCGTCACCGTGATTTCGTTCGAGCCCGAAGCGTCGGACCGGGCCGCGACCTCGGGCGGCGCGGCGCCGGGCGCGGAGGGCGGCTCGCTGAGCGCTTTGCTGCGGCAGCGCGGCTGGAAAAGCGAACACATGCGCGTCGCCGGCGAACCCGACGCGAACGACATCGGACTGCTGCTCGAGCATGTGGTGCGGTTGGGCGATCGCGAGTTCGTCCTGGTGACGCGCAATGCGGATCACTCTGCGGGCCAGCGCGCGGCGGTGGAACGTTTGCTCGGCGCGGCGCCCGAGGCGATCGTCGTGTCGGCGGCGCTGCCCTTCGACGCGCTGCTGTGGCCGGACGCCCGCCGCGTGGCCTGCACCTACGGCGATCGTCCGCCGGCGTTCGACGGCTGTGCCGACGTCCTGACGGGAGGCGCAGAGGCGCGCGGCCGGCTGCCGTTCCGCTCGGCCGAGAACGTCGCTGTTCGCTGAACTCGAGCACGTCGTGCGGGCGGCGCTCGGCGAACGCTTCAGCGCCGCGGTCGTGCGGGTCGAGCACCGCGGGCGCGCCGTGTTCGAACGCGCATACGGAAGGATGGGCGATCGCGGCGACGCGCCGTCGTGCGCGGTCGATACGCGCTTCGACCTGGCGTCGCTGACGAAGGTCTTCGTAGCGACGGTCGCGCTCGAGGATGCGGGCCAGCTCATTCCGTCGCTCGATGGTTCGCTGCTCGAGCTGGTGCCCGAGTGGCGCGGCACCGCGCACGCGCCGATCACGCTGCGCCGGATCCTCGCGCACGACGCCGGTTTTCGCAGCGGCGCGGATTATCGCACCTTGCTGGACCGCGACGTCGAGGCGTTCGCGCTGACCGAACCGCTCGCCGCAGCGCCGGGCGCGCAGGTCATCTACAGCGATCTGGGATTCATCGCGCTGGGAGCGATTCTCGCGCGCGGTGCGCGCCGCGGGTTGGCGGCGCACACGCAAACGCGGCTGCACGCGTTGGGGGCGGGCTCGATCGGCTACAATCCGCGCGCCGCCGACTGGTCCGCCATCCCGGCCACCGAGACCGAAGCGTGGCGGGGCGCCGTTCAGGGCACCGTTCACGACGAGAAGGCCCATCTGCTCGGCGGCGTCGCCGGGCACGCCGGGCTGTTCGGCGACGCACGCGACGTCGCGCTGCTCGGCGAGTGGTATCTGGGCGCCCGGTGCGGCCGCCCCTCGCCGCTGGATGTCGCGTGCGCGCAGGCCGCGGTGCGCGAGCAGGCGGCCGATCCGGTGCTCCGCCGCGGCTTGGGCTGGGCGCTCAAAACGCGCGACGACAACTCTTGCGGCGCGCTGATGTCGATGCAGACGTTCGGCCACACCGGCTTCACCGGCACGTCGTTGTGGGCCGATCCGGTGCGCGATTGCAGCGTGACGCTGTTGACGAACGCCGTGCACTACGGCCGCACCGACCTGCGCGCGCTGCGCGCCGCCGTCGCCGACGCCGCCGTGCGCGCGCTGGAGGGGGCGGCGTGAAGATCGCCGGCATGCTCTCGGGCACCTCGCTCGACGCGATCGACGTCGCCGTCTGCGAGGTCCGGTGGGTCGAGGGCCGGGTCGATGCGCGCTGCGAGTCGTTCGTCGCGGTGCCCTTTGACCACGGCCTGCAGGCGCGTATTACGGCGGCGTTCCCGCCCGCGCCGGTCGGCGCGCTCGAGATTTCCGCACTGCACGCCGCGATCGGCGATGCCTTCGGCGAGGCGCTCGCATCGGTCGCATCCGGCGTTGTGCTCGATGCCGTGGCCTCGCACGGCATCACGCTCGCGCATGACGGCGACGCGCATCACAGCCTGCAGTTGGGCGATGCGTTTCGCATTCGCGAACGCGCCGGCGTGACGGTCGTGTACGATTTTCGCTCCGCCGACACCGCGGCGGGCGGCCACGGCGCGCCGCTCGTCCCGTTCGTCGACGGCGTGCTGTTCGGCCACCTCGCTCCGTGCGTGGCCATCAACCTCGGCGGAATCGCGAACGTGACCGTGCTACCCGAAGGCATCGCCTTCGATGCCGGGCCGGCGAATCTCCCGATCGACACCTACGTGCGGCTGCGGACCGCCGGCGTGCAGCACTGCGACCGCGACGGGCGGCTGGCGCGCGCCGGGACCGTCGAGGAACGGCTGCTGGCGAGGCTGCTTGACGATCCCTACTTCCGGCGGCCGGCGCCGAAATCGACCGGACGCGAACGCTACGGCGCGCCGTTTGTCGCCGCGCAGCAGACGGCGCTCGACGCGCTCGCCTTTCCCGATGCCGTCGCGACCTTGACCGCGCTCTGCGCGCGCAGCTTGGCCGCGGCCGTTCGCGAGCATGCTCCCGACGCGTCGCTGGCGATCGTCAGCGGCGGCGGGGCGCGCAATCCGGCCCTGATCGATGCCCTGCGCGCGCAGCTTCCGGGCGTGCGCGTGGCAATATCCGACGAATTCGGGATCGACGCCGATGCCAAGGAGGCGCTGGCGTTCGCGGTGCTCGGCGCCATGACGCTGCACGGCCGCGCTGCCGGGCTGCCCCGGGTGACCGGTGCCCGCGGCGCGCGCTTGCTGGGTGCGATCGCGCCGCTGGGCCTGGAGGCGCTGCTGGAACGTCTGCGTCGCGAGGCGGGCAGCGGAGGGCCCAGCGGCCCGGAGAAGCACGCCCGGTGATCTGCGTGGGAGTCGACGCGGGCGGGACCGCGACCATCGCCGCGGTGTCGGAAGACGGCGTGTACCTGCGTGAAGCGCGCGGTGCTTCCGCGAACCCGTCGTGGGGCGGCGTCGAGCCGGCGGCCGGCGTGATCGCGGCGACCGTGCGTGCCGTGCTGAACGGTTCGCAGCCCGACGCGGTTCACGTCGGAGCGGCCGGCGCTGCGCGCGATGCGATCGCAGCCGAACTGGAGCAGCAGCTGGCGCGCGCGTTTCCGGGAACCCACGTCACGGTCGGCGACGATGCCTCGATCGCGCTGCGCGCGGTCCTGCCCGAGGGCGACGGCGCGGTGCTGGTCGCCGGAACCGGATCGGTCGCCTACGCCGAACGCGCCGGCGAAGCGCGCCGCGTCGGCGGGTTAGGGTGGCTCGCCGGCGACGAAGGTTCGGCGTTTTGGATCGGCTGGCAGGCGGTCAAGCTCTATGGCCGCGTCCTCGATGGACGTGCGCAGCGGGACGAAACGACCGACCTGGTTGCGCGCGCGCTCGATGCCCCCGACCGCGATCGCTATCTCGACGCGCTCTACGGCGCGCCGCGCGACCCCGCGTCAATCGCAGCGCTTGCGCCGAGCCTGATCGCCTTCGCCGGCAAGGGCAATCGCGCGGCCACGAAGATCGTGCAAGCCGCTGCAACGGAACTCGCCGATCTGGTCAAAGCCGTGGTGCGCGGAGCCCGGCTGCTCGACGCGTCGCCGCCGGTCGTGCTGACGGGCGGCCTGTTCCGGGACAACAGCCTGTTGTCGTTTCTGGTCGAAACGCGGATCGTCGGCGACGTGCCGGGCGTGCACTTGTTGAAGGGCGGCGCCGAGCCGGTTCGCGGTGCGCTGCGCCGTGCCGAACGCGGCGCGCGTTGAGCGAGCTCCCAGCCACCGAGTCGCGCGATCCCGCGACCGCCGGAATCGACCGGCTTGACAGTGCCGCGCTGGCGCGCGCGTTGGTCGAGACGCACACGGCGGCCGTCGCGGCTGCGCTCGGCGCGGTCGATGCCATCGCGCGGGCGATCGATGCGGTCGCCGAAGCGCTCGCGCGCGACGGACGGGTGGTGCTGGTCGGGGCGGGGACCAGCGGCCGGCTCGCCGTGCTCGACGCGGCGGAGCTGCCGCCGACGTTCGGCCTCGATCCGGCGCGCGTTGTGGCGCGCGTCGCGGGCGGGGAGGCCGCGCTGCGCGCGGCCGTCGAGGGCGCGGAAGACGATCGCGAGGCCGGCGCGCGAGCGGTCGCCGACGTGCGGGCGGGCGACGTCGTGATCGGGCTTTCGGCCAGCGGGAGCGCGCCCTACGTGGTCGCGGCGCTCGCTGCCGCCCGCGAACGCCGCGCGCGCACGATCGCTATCGTCAACGCACCCGAAACTGCGCTCGCGCACGCCGCGGAGTTTGCGATCGTTCTCGCGACCGGCGCCGAACCGATCGCGGGCTCGACCCGCATGCGTGCCGGTACCGCGCAGAAGATCGCGCTCAACGCGATCTCAACCGGCGCGATGGTGCGGCTGGGAAAGACCTACGGGAACCGGATGGTCGACCTCATGGCGACCAACGCCAAGCTGCGCGCGCGCAGCGAACGTCTGGTGCGCGAACTGGCCGGCGACGCCGGCGATCCCGCTGCGCTGCTCGCCGCGGCCGGCGGTTCGGTCAAGCTCGCGGTCGTGATGGCGCGCCGCGGCGTCGGGCGCGCCGAAGCGGAGGAGTTGCTATGGGCCGCCGGGGGACGTCTGGTCGCCGTTATCGGCGAGCACGGCTGAATCGCACCGCCGGCTGCGCTGCGTAACCGCGCGCGGCGAAGAAGGCGCGCAGCCCGGCATCGCTGCCGCAGACGGCTTCGGTGCGGCGCACATCGAGCTGATCGAGCCTTGCCTGCAGGGTGATCACCAGCGCCGAGCCGATCCCGCGCCGGCGATGTGCCGGAGCGACGAAGAGGTCGCGCAGTTCGGCCGCCAGGCCGCCGGCTTCTGTCGAGATGGCGAAACCGACGCTGACGCACGCCGCGGGCACGCCGTCGTCATACGCGAGCCAGATGAAACCGTAATCGGGCCGGTCGACGAACAGCGTCAGCGCATCGCCCAGCGCCGCCGGCTGGTCGCAAAACTGCTCCATCAGCGCGTAGGCGTCATAGCGCTCGGCGCTCGCCATCGTTCGGCATTCGATCACGTGCGGATCCTCATGCCGGGCGGTGTTCGCCTCGCGGCACCGTTCGCTCCTCACCCGTGCGGAGGCAATCGCATTCAAGAGATCGTCCCGCCGGGTGACGAACGCCCGCGGCGGTGCTTCCGATCGCCGCGCTTGCCTCGTCCCTGTTGGGCCTGACCTTCGTCGTGGTTCCGCTCGACGATCGTCCGGTCACCGCGCAGTTGCCGCGGCTGCTCGGCGCGATCGCGGGCGTGCAGGTCGTCGAGCCGCCGCGTCCGCTGCTGGGGCGCTTTCTCACCCCCGGCGATCCGGCGGCGATTCTGCGCTGGCTGCGCGAGGACGCGCCGCCCGACGCCGGCGCCTACGTCGTGTCGACCGACATGATCGTCTACGGCGGACTCGTCGCTTCCCGCGTGCCCGGCGTCTCGCGCGCGCTCGCCTACACGCGTCTGAACGATCTGGCCGCGTTGCGGGCCGCGCGGCCGGGGGCGTCATTCGCCGTGTTCGGCACGGTGATGCGGCTGGCGCCGACCGGCGTTCCGGCGCGGGGTTCAGCAGCCGAGTTCCCGTTCGCCGGCGATGCGTGGCCGGCGCTCCAAGAATACGCCAACTTGCCGGATCCGCCGCAGCGCGAGGCCGGACGCGCGCGTGCGCAAGCTTTACGCGCGCAGCTGGGTGCTGTGCTCGATGACTATCTCGCCGTGCGTGCCCGCGACCGGGACGTCGATTTGTTTGCATTGCGAACTGCGGCGGAAGGCGGATTCGATCGCATCGTGCTCGGTCAGGACGACGCCGGTCCGGTCGGGCTCCACGTGCGCGATTTGGCGGCGCTGCGCGCGTTTGCTGCGCGTTGGCTGCCGCCGGGGGCGGCCTCGATCGAACCCGGTGCCGACGAGTTGGCGATGGCGCTGGTCGCCGCAGCGCTCGCCCGGCAGGCGCACGTGACGCCGCGGGTGCGCGTCGTCTACTCGCGCGCCGGCGGCGGCGCGGCCGCCGATCCGCTCGAATTCGCACCCGTCGCGACGACGGTCGCCGCACTGATCCGCACCTGCGGCAGCGTCGAAGTGAGCGGTTCCGAACCGGCGGACATCGTGCTCTACGTGAAGGTTCCGGCCACCGGCGAGGGCGACGAGCGCGCCTTTGCCGCCGCGATCGCGGCTGCGACGCGCGCGACGGACGCGGCACATCCCTTGACCGCGGTCGCGGACCTCTCGTTTCTCGCTGAGGGCGACTACGCGCAGCAGCGGCAGTTGACGGAAGACCTCATCGCGCGCGATGCCGCGGGGCGGATCGACGCCTTCGCCTCGTGGAACACCGTCGCAAATACGGTCGGCACCGCGCTGCCCGAAGCGATCGCGGTGCTGGCCGGGAAACGGCTCGGCAGCTACGATCGCCGTGCGCACGCGACGTTCACGCTGCTGCGCTATATCGACGACATCGCGTTTCATACCGCCGTCCGTCCGCGGCTGATCGCCGGCCTCGACGCGGCGGGCATCGCCGACCACACCTACCTGACCGGGGACACGGCTGCGCGCGTCGGTTCGGAAAATCGGGCCTTGCTATGGCCGGCGGGACTCGCGCTTTGGGCGCAGATCGCGCCGGAATTCCGCGATGCCGGGTTCACGATCGCGCTGCCCTGGGACCGCTCCTTCGAGACCGAGATCGACCTGCGGCTGCAGCCCCGCTAGGGTGCGCTGCTGCTTCAGGCCGGCTTGGGCTCCGGCTGGCAGAGTTCGATCAGCACGCCGCCGGTTGATTTGGGGTGCAGGAACGCGATCGTGTTGCCGTGGGCGCCGCGCCGCGGCTGCTCGTCAATGAGCCGGACGCCGGCGGCTTTGAGCCGCGCGAGTTCGGCGCGCAGGTCGTCGACGCGGTAGGCGGTGTGGTGGAGCTTCGTCGCCGCATCGCCGCGATAGATCGCGACCGGTGAGTCCTCGCGCAGGGGCCGCAGCAATTCGATCACGGCATCGCCCGCGCGCACGCCGACGGCTTCGACGCCTTGGTCGGCGACGATCTCCCGGTACACGAGCGAAAATCCCAGCGTCTCGGTGTAGAGGCGCAGCGTCCCCTCGAGGTCCTTGACCACGATCGCGACGTGGTCGATCGGGGCGTCGATCACGCGATGCGCTCGTGCGCGACGTGCCGGCCGAAGACCTCGCGCAGCATGCTGCAGATTTCGCCCAGGGTAACCCCGGCATCGACGGCGTCGACGAGTACCGGCATCACGTTGGCGGTCCCTTCGGCGGCGCGCCGGACCGCGCCCAGCGCGGTGCTCGCGCGCGCGGCGTCGCGCGCGCTGCGGAAGGCGCGCGTGCGCGCCACTTGGTCGCGCTCGATCGCGGGGTCGATGCGCTGAACGGGGATCGGCACCCCGTCGCCGGTATCCGCGAAGGCGTTGACGCCGACCACGATCGCTTCGCCACGTTCGATCGCCTGCTGCGCGCGGTAGGCCGATTCGCCGATCTGGTCCTGCATCCAGCCGCTTTCGATCGCGGCGACGGCACCGCCCAGCGCATCGATCTCCGCGATGAGCTCGCGCGCGCGAGCGATCAGGTCGTCGGTCAACTGCTCGACGTAGTAGGATCCCGCCAGCGGATCGACCACGTCGGTCACGCCGCTTTCGTTGGCGATGATCTGCTGCGTGCGCAGCGCGACCCGTGCCGACTGCGCGGTCGGCAGCCCCAGCGCTTCGTCTTGGCCGTTCGTATGCAGCGACTGCGTCCCGCCCAGCACGGCCGCGAGCGCCTGGACGGTGACGCGCACGACGTTGTTCTGCGGCTCCTGCGCAGTGAGGGTCGAACCGCCGGTTTGGGTGTGGAAGCGCAGCATCTGCGAGCGCGGATCGGTCGAGCCGAACTCGTCGCGCACGATCTCGGCCCACAGCATGCGCGCGGCCCGGAATTTGGCGACCTCTTCGAAGAAATCGTTGTGCGCGTTCCAGAAGAAGGAGATGCGCGGCGCTACCGCATCGATGCTCAAGCCGCTGGCGATGGCCGCCTGCAGATACGCCTTCGCGTTGGCGAGGGTAAACGCGATCTCTTGGAGCGCCGTCGAGCCGGCCTCGCGGATGTGATAGCCCGAGATCGAGATCGTGTTCCAGTTCGGGACTTCGGCGGCGCAGTACGCCATCACATCGGTCACCAGCCGCATCGAAGGGCCGGGTGGAAAGATATAGGTACCGCGCGCGACGTACTCTTTGAGGACGTCGTTTTGGACCGTACCGCCCAACTTCGCGAACGGGATGCCGCGCCGGCGTGCCACCGCGAGGACGAACGCCAACAGGATCGCGGCCGGCGCGTTGATCGTCATCGAGACCGTGACCCCGTCGAGCGGGATACCGTCGAACAGCGTCTCGACGTCGGCGATCGTATCGATCGCGACCCCGACCTTGCCGACTTCACCGCGTGACTGCGGCGCGTCGGAATCATAGCCCAGCTGGGTCGGCAGATCGAACGCAACCGAGAGCCCGCTGACGCCGTTGGCCAGCAGGTAGCGATAGCGTTCGTTCGATTCGGCCGCGGTTGCGAAGCCCGCGTATTGCCGCATCGTCCAGGGGCGGCCGCGATACATGTCGCGCCGAATGCCGCGCGTGTACGGAAACGCCCCCGGCGGCGCACGCCGGATAGGCGGCTCGGGCATATCGTAGTAGGGCTCGAGCGGAATGCCGCTTGCATTCTGATCGCGGGCGCTCATGAGGTATCGATGCGCCGCCCGGGGCGCTGATCCCCTGGCGAGCGTAAGCAAGCCTACGGAACATCCGCCGGGCGATGCGGTATCGTTACTACTGATATGACCCGCCGCACCGCATGCATCGGACTCGCCGCGCTCGCGTTCGCCTTCCGGCCGCAGCCCTCACGGGCCGCCGAGGGAGAAATCCACCACACCGACGCCGAGTGGCGCCGGCTGCTGCCGCCCGCATCCTACGCGGTCCTGCGCGAAGAGGGGACCGAGCTGGCCTTCTCCAGCCCGCTCGACGCCGAAACGCGTCCCGGCCTGTACAGCTGCATGGCCTGCGATTTGGCGCTCTATTCGTCCAAGACCAAGTACGACAGCGGCAGCGGCTGGCCGAGCTTTTGGGCACCCCTTCCGCACGCCGTGGCTACCAAGAACGACTACGACATCGGCGTGCTGCGAACCGAAGTCCACTGCCGGCGCTGCTTGAGCCATCTCGGCCACGTCTTCGACGACGGACCACGGCCGACCGGACTGCGTTACTGCATGAACGGCGTTGCGCTGCGCTTCGCGCCCGGCCGGACGGCGCCGGCGACGTAGAGCGCCACCAGCAGCAGCTGGAACGGCATTGGTCCCAGCGTCTTGATGGTCGCAGGGATGGCGCCGCGCGCGATTTCGAACGCGGGCAGCGCGACCCCGAGCGTCTGATCGAGCGCGCACAGCCACAGCAGGGGCCGGAAGCGGACCGGGTCGATCAGCGGGAAGAAGTAGATCCCCGCGGCGACGAGCAGTTCGCCGCCCAGCAGCAAGGTTGCGGCGGGATCCTTGACCGGCACGTCGAGCAGGATCGGCAGCAGCGGCTGAACGGCCAGCGAAATCACTCCGGCGAAGCCGTCGATCAGGATCCCGACAACCAGCGCGACGCGGACCGCGCGGTCGATCATCGCGCGCGGCTCACGTTGCGGCGCTGCGAATCGCGAGCAGCGGCGTACGCGCCTCGACGGTATCGCCGGCAGCCACGCGCACCGCTTCGACGGTGCCCGCCTTGTGCGCGTGGATTTCGTTCATCATCTTCATCGCTTCGATCACGGCCACAACGTCGCCGGCGTTCACCACGGAGCCCGCAGCGACGGGGATCTCGACGACGACGCCGTGCATCGGCGCCAGGACATCATCGCCCGCCGGGACGGCGCTCGCGCGCGCGGGCCGGGCTTTGGCCGCCGGTTTGGAAGCCGCGGCTGTGCCGTTGGCGGGGCGCGCGAACGGAAGATCGACGAAACGCACCCGGAACAGGCGGCCGTCGACTTCGACCTGGATCGTGGCCTCATCGCCTGCATCAGGGACCAGCGAGGAGGCGGCTGCCCCGTTGGCCGCTGCGCCGCCCAGCGTCGCGGCGAACGGTTCCAGCGTCGCCGTCCCGTATGAGGCGTCGATGACCGGCGGGTAGTCGATCAGCGCGCGCAGCATCGGCAGCGTCGTCGGCACCCCGGCGATCACGTATTCGTCGATCGCTCGGCCCAGCCGCGCCAGCGCTTCGTCGCGCGTGCGCCCGCGCACGATCAACTTCGCGATCAGCGAATCATAATCGGGCGTGATCGTGAAACCCGGATACGCGGCGGAATCGACGCGCACGCCGAAGCCGCCGGGCTCGTGATAGGCGCTGAGGGTACCGGGCGCGGGCCGAAATCCCGCCGCCGGATCTTCGGCGTTCACCCGCACCTCGATCGCGTGGCCGCGCAGCTGGACGTCCGCCTGCGAGAACGACAGCGGACGTCCGGCGGCAACCAGAATCTGCTCGCGCACCAGATCGATCCCCGAGATCTCTTCGGAGACGGTGTGCTCGACTTGGATCCGCGTATTCATCTCGAGGAAGTAAAAGGCGTCGCCGCTGACCAGATACTCAATCGTGCCGACCGAGTCGTAGGCGATCGCGCGCGCTGCCTGCAGTCCGGCCGCGCGCAGCCCGGCGCGAACGGCCTCGGGAAGCTGGGGCGGTGCCTCTTCCCAGACTTTCTGATGGCGCCGCTGCAGCGAACAGTCGCGCTCGCCGACGTGCGCGATGTGGCCATGCTTGTCGGCGACGATCTGCAGCTCGATGTGCTTGGGGTTCTCCAAGTAGCGTTCGACGTAGATGGCCGGGTTGCCGAAGTACGCGGTCGCTTCACGTTGCGCGGTCGAAAAAGCCGCCGCGAGCTCGTCGATGCTGTGCGCGATCTTGAGACCTTTGCCGCCGCCGCCGCCCGAGGCTTTGAGCGCCAGCGGCAACCCGTACGTGCGCGCGGCCGCGGCGGCATCCTCGGCGTCGGCGATCGCCGCGCTGCCGCCGGGAACGACCGGAACGCCGGCGGCGACCATTGCGGCGCGCGCGCGGATCTTGTCGCCCATCGCGTCGATCGCGTCCGGGTGGGGCCCGATCCAAGTCATGCCCGCGGCGATGACGCGGCGCGCGAAACTCGCGTTTTCGGCGAAGAACCCGTAGCCCGGATGGATCGCATCGGCCTCTGCGCGTGCGGCGACTTCGAGCAGCCGCTCGGCGTGCAGATACGATTGCGCCGGCGCTGCCGGGCCGAGCAGATACGCGGAGTCGGCATAGCGCACGTGCAGCGCGCCGCGGTCGGCCTCCGAGTAGACCGCGACCGTTTCGCAGCCGAGTTCTTTCGCGCTGCGCATCACGCGGATCGCGATCTCGCCGCGGTTCGCGACCAGAATGCGCCGGAACGGCGGCTCAGTCACCGGCGCGCCCAGCGCGCGTCCAGCGCGAGATCGCGCCGTTGCCGCGCGCGAAGGCGTCGCCGGCATTGCCGGGGCGGCCCGCCTGACGCCACCGCGAGCGCTGCGGTGCGGCAGGGCCGGTGCGTTGCGCGAGCACCGCGTAGGCGGCCGCGATCGCGGCCAGCTCGGCCGCCGTGGGGCCCATCACGGGCGCGCCGGATCGGCGTACATTCCCATCGCATGATAGCCGCCATCAACGAAGTGCACGTCCGCGGTCACTTGCGACGAGAGGTCCGACATCAGGTACACGGCGCAGTTCCCGACGTCTTCGCTGCTGATCTTGCGCTTGAGCGGAGCCGCGGCCGCCACCTTGGCGGGCATCGACGAGAAGCCGGCGACCTGGCGCGACGAGGCCGTCGAGATCGGGCCGGCCGAGATCGCGTTGACGCGAATGCCGCGTTCGCCGAGGTCGAAGGCGAGATATCGCACGCTGGCCTCGAGCGCCGCCTTGGCGATGCCGGCGATGTTGTAGTTGGGAACGATTTGCGAGGAGCCCAGGTAGGTCAGTGCCGCGATCGACGCGCCGTCGTTGAAGTTGTCTTTGAGGTGGCCGACCAGCGTAATCAGCGAGTAGGCGCTGATGTCCATCGCCAGCGCGAAGCCGTCGCGCGAGGTGTCGTACACCTTTCCCGAGAGGTCTTCTTTCTTGACGAAGGCGATCGAGTGGATCAGCCCGTCGATCGCTCCGGCGTTCGCGGCGAGAGCACGCAGCGAGTCGTCGCTGGTGACGTCGCAGGGCAGCAGCGCGGCGTCGCCCAGCGCCCGCGCATGCTCGCGAACCGCGTCTTCGACCCGATCGCCCTGATAGGTCAGGATCAGCCGGGCACCATGCTCGTGCAGCCGGTGCGCGATTCCGCTGGCGATCGACCAGCGGTTGGCGATTCCGGTGACGAGGATCGTTTTTCCGTCGAGCAGGCTCACGAGGTCGAACGATGGTCCTTCCGCCCGGCCCAAACCTGCTGCGCGCGTCCCCTTCTCAAAGCGGGATGTTGCCGTGCTTGCGGCTCGGGCGCGCGACGCGCTTGTTCGCGAGCGCGTCGAGCGCGCGTCCGACGGCGCGCCGCGTTTCGGACGCCTCGATCACATCATCGATGTAGCCGCGCTGTGCGGCGATGTACGGGTTGGCGAAGTGCGCGGTATATTCGGCCGCAAGTTCGGCCGCTTTGGCGTCGGGATCGGCAGCGTCGGCGATCTCCCGGCGGTTCAGGATCTTCACCGCGCCGGAACCCCCCATGACCGCGATCTCGGCCGTCGGCCAGGCGAAGTTGAAGTCGGCTCGGATATGCTTGGACGACATGACGTCGTACGCGCCGCCGTAGGCTTTGCGCGTGATGACGGTGATCTTCGGCACCGTCGCTTCGGCGAACGCGTAGAGCAGCTTGGCGCCGTGCTTGATGATCCCGCCCCACTCTTGCGCCGTTCCGGGTAAGAAACCGGGAACGTCGACGAAGGTCAGCAGCGGGATATTGAAGGCATCGCACGTGCGCACGAATCGCGCCGCCTTGATCGAGGCGTTGATGTCGAGGACCCCGGCCAGCACTTTGGGCTGGTTGCCCACGATCCCAACGCTGCGTCCGCCGATGCGGCCGAAACCAGTGACGATGTTGGGTGCCCACAGCGGCAAGATCTCGAAGAAGTCGCCGTCGTCGAGGGTCGGCACGATCGCGTCGAGCATGTCGTAGGGTTTGCTCGGCGCGTCGGGGATCAAGTCGTCGAGCTCGGTCGCGCTGCGCAGCGGCGGATCGTCGCTGGGCACCAGCGGCGGATCGTCGAGATTGTTCGAGGGGATGAACGACAGCAGCCGCCGGCAGTGCTCGTTCATCTCGTCTTCGTCGGCGGCGATCAGGTGCGCCACGCCGCTCTTGGTCGCGTGCGTAAGCGCGCCGCCAAGTTCGTCGAAGCTGACCTCTTCGCCGGTCACCGCTTGCGTGACGTCAGGACCGGTGATGAACATCTGCGAGATGCCCTCGACCATGATCGTGAAGTCGGTGATGGCCGGCGAATACACGGCTCCGCCCGCGCACGGTCCGGCGATCAGGCTGATCTGCGGAATCACGCCCGAGGCCTGCACGTTGCGCCAGAAGATCTCGGCGTAACCGCCGAGGCTGACCACGCCCTCTTGTATGCGCGCACCGCCGGAATCGTTGATCCCGATCATCGGCGAGCCGGTGCGCACCGCCAGATCCATCGTCTTGCAGATTTTCTCCGCCATCACTTCGCCGAGCGATCCGCCCAGCACAGTGAAGTCCTGCGAGAACAGGAAGACCTGGCGTCCGTCGATCCGGGCGTGCCCGGTGACCACGCCGTCGCCGAGAAACTGGCGAGCCTCCAGGCCGAACGCGGTCGTGCGGTGGACCGCAAAGCGATCCATTTCGACGAACGAGTCCGCATCGACCAGCGCGTCGATGCGTTCGCGCGCGGTGCGCTTGCCGCGCTCGTGCTGCCGTTCGTTGGCGGCTTCCCCGGCCGGCGCCAGTGATTCCGTTCGCATCCGCTCGAGACGGCGGGCGGCTTGCTCGTGGCCGGACTCGGCAGTGGACATCGGGCGAGGCTTCGCCCGGCGCCGACGTCCCTCCGCCGCGGCGCTCGTTTTCGTAAAGTTATGGCCAAAACCGCCGACACTCTAGGGAGGGGTCGATGTATGGCGACGATCGGGTATTGCTCGAATTACGGCCCGTGCGGCACGGCGAACGCGAAAAGCGTCGTCGATTTAAAGTCGAACCTCGATCATTGTCCGGACTGCGGCCTCGCCTTGCATCCGATCGCGGACCTCGAGCCGCTGATGGTGGCGGCCGCGGCCAACCGCGAAGCCGCCCACGCCGGTCCTCCCGAGGTGCCCACGGCTTCGTCTCCCGCCGCCGCACCGCGTCCGGCATCGCCGGTCGCAGCGCGCAGCCCGCGTACCGAGCACTTCTCCGATCCGGCGCCGGTGCCGGCGCCGAGCCCCGCCCCGGCTCCCGAGCCGGCGGCCGCGGCGGTCGAGCAACCGCCGGCGGCACGCCGCCCCAATCGCGCCTTGATCGCCGGCGTCGCCGCAGCCGGCGCGCTGGCGCTGGCGGGCGGGATTGCCTGGACGGTGTTCCCGAGCCGGCCGGCTGCGGCCCAGATCGCCTTTCGGCTGTGTGGAAGCGATGCGCTCGGCGGCCGGCTGGGATTCGATCTGGTGCAAGGGTACTTGAGCCGCGCGGGCGGCACGGCGCTCGAGGTCACGCCGTTCGACGCCACCGGCGAAGCGACCGTCGCGGCGGACGTCAGCGGCAACCCGACCCGGATCGCCATCACGGCTGCTGGTTCGTCGGCCGCCTACGCGCAAATCGCTGCCGGCGTGTGCCAAACGGCGATCACCGGCCGGCCGCCGACGGCGGCCGAACTGGCGAAGATTCGCGCCCGCTATCCCGCCGCGCCGAGTACGTTCGCGCGAGCCATCGCGCGTGACGGCGTCGTGGTCGTGGTCAATCCGGCCAACCACATCAACGCGCTGAGTTTAGATGCCGTGCGCCGCGCGTTCACCGGTGCGGCCGCGAATTGGTCCGCACTCGGCGGCGCCCAGCTTCCGATCGCAGTCGTCGCGCCGGACGATGGTTCGGACGTCGCCGATCTGTTCGTATCGCGCGCGCTCGGCACGCAGCGCATCACCGCGAGCGCCGCCCATAAGGCGACGCTGCGCGCCGTCGCGAGCGCCGTCGCGCACGACGCCAATGCCATCGGTCTGGTCACCTTCAGCGACTCCAGTCCGGCCAAAGTCATCGCCCTCGAAACACCGAACCACCGCAGCATTCCGCCGAGCGTCCTCACCATCGGCACCATCTACCCGCTGTCGATGCAGTTCGGATTGTACGCACCGGCCCGCGGCGACAACGCCAACGCGGACCGGTTCGTCGCGTACCTCGCGAGCGACGACGCACAGAACGCCATCGGGAATGCGGGTTTCGTCCCAGCGTCCCCGTGAACGGAGAACCGTCGTGACCCCACCTCACCTGTTGGTCGCCGCCGCCATCGCGGCGCTGACCGTTTCGTCTGCGGCGGCCGCGCCGCCGCCCGCGCCGCTCGAAGGCGATACGATCCTGTTTGGGGCCGCGGTGTCGTTCACCGGATCGCTGGCGAAGGAAGGACGGCTGACGCGCGAGGGCTACGACTTCTGGAAGGACTACGTCAACGATCACGGCGGCCTGCGCATCGGCGGTAAGGTCTACCACGTCGACATCAATTACTACGACGACGAATCCAATCCGCAGAACGCCGCCCGGCTGGTCGAAAAACTGATCGACCAGAACCACGTCAACTTCATCTTGGGTCCCTACGGATCGGCGACCAGTTTCGCCGTTGCGGCGGTCGCGGAGCGCCGGGCGATTCCGATGGTCGAGGGAAACGGCGCCGCGGAGAAGATTTTCAATCAGGGCTATAAGTACACGTTCGGCGTGCTGTCGCCGGCGCGCAAATACTTGGCCGGGATCATCGAGTTCGCCAGCAAACGGAAGCCCCGCCCGAACGCGATCGCGATCACGGCCACCGACGAAGCGTTTTCGCTCGAGATCCAGCAAGGGGCGATCGAACTGGCCAACGATCACGGCATTCACGTGGTCTACACGGGCCGCTATTCCACCACGACCTCCGACGTGTCGGGAATCGTCGCCGGCATCAAGGCCTCAGGGGCCGACATGATCCTCAATGCCGGTCACCTTCAGGATGCCCTGCTGATGCACCGGACGCTCAAAGACCAGAACGTCCAAGCGAAGATATACGGCTACTCGGTCGGACCCGACACGCCGGATTTCCGCGACGGTTTGGGACGCGATGCCAATTACGTGCTGGGCAGCGCGCAGTGGTCGGCGGCGGTCCACTATCACGGCGCGCCGGGGTTTTACGGCTCCGCGCAGCAGTACGCGCGGGCGTTCGCGCGCGCGGTCGGCCACGCGCCCGACTACCACAACGCGGAATCTACCGCTGCCTGTCTGGCCTTCCAGTACGCGATGCAGCGCGCCGGCACGCTCGATCCGGCGCGCGTGCGCGACGCGCTCGCGAACCTCGACGTCGTGACGTTCTTCGGTCTGCTCAAATTCGACTCGCGCGGACTCAACGTGTTCAAGCCGATGGTCGTCAATCAGATCCAAGCCGGCAAACTCGTGACGATCTATCCCTACCGCCTCGCCGAGGCCGACCCCATGTACCCGACGCCGCCGTGGGGGTCGCGCTAAGCCCGAACGGCCGGCGCGCGCGCGATTATTGGTGCGTGGTGCCGTTGATGACCGCGTAAGCCGGTTGCGCCCAGTTGCCGTCGGCGGCGCGCTGCGTCCCGTCGATCCATTCGGCGCCCGAGGAGCTGCGGTGGTACCGCCCGCGCAGGACCACCATATCGCCCGGCTGGGCGGTGAAGCCGGCGGCCACGATCGAGATCGGCGGCGTACCGTCGACGTTGAGCGCGAAGGCCGCGCCGCGGCCTCCCGGTTGGACGACCGATCCGCAAATCGTCACCGCGCGCGTCCAGGGCAACGGGACCGAACGGTCGGCGAGAAACTCGTCGTTGGCGCAGCTATCGACGGCCAACGGCGCGGCCACGCTGAGCGGCGGGTTAGCGAGGCCGACCATCGGGGTGTCGGTCGGGATCGGAAGTGCGCCGGGAGTCGGGACGACGGTCGAGGCGCCGGCGCTGCCGGCGACCGCCGCGGCGGCGATGCCGAGCGCTGCGAAGGCGGCCAGGAGACGGAACGGAGGCGCGTTGCTGTTCACGCCGTTCTTCTACCCCGTTGGGAGCGCTCTACCAGATGCCCAGCGCGAGTTTCACGTCTTCGCTGGCCATCGTCCGCGGATCCCAGGGCGGGCTGAACGTGATCTCCACGTTGGCCTTCTTCACGCCGTCGACGCTCTCGACTTTGCTCTGCACGGCCTGCTTGAACATCGGGCCGACGGGACACATCGGCGAGGTCAAGGTCATGAGGACGGTGACGTCCTCGCCGCTTTCGCCCTCGCAGGTCACGTCATAGACCAGTCCCAGGTCTAAGATCCCCAGGTTGAGTTCGGGATCCTCGACGTCTTTGAGCGCTTCGCGCACGGCCTCGGTGGTTACCATAACGTGATGTTCAATCCCCGGCCCCGGGCCTTAGTTCCAGGCGGGGCCGCCGCCCTTCGGCGGGGACGTCCGCTTTGGCCGATCATACCGCCAGGTACCGCTGCATCGTGGCGGCGTCGGCCTCGAGCTGCGCGATCGTCCCCGAGGCCATCACGCGACCGTTCGAGAGCACGTAGCCGCGGTCGGAAAGGCTCATGGCGACGCGCGCGTTCTGCTCGACCAGCAGAATCGTGTTGCCCTCGGCGCGGATGCCGCGCACGACTTCCTCGACGCTGCGCGCGATCAGCGGCGCCAGCCCCTCCATCGGTTCGTCGAGCAGGATGATGTCCGGATTCGCGACCAGCGCCCGGGCGATCGCCAACATCTGCTGTTCTCCGCCGGAGAGCTTGGCCGGCTTGTCTTTGCGTTCGCCGAGCACCGCAAAGTAGTCGTAGATGCGCTTCTCGTTCCAGGCCCCTTTGCGGCCGGCTAGGGCCGCCAGCCGCAGGTTCTCGCCGACGGTGAGGTTGGGGAAGATGCGCCGGTCTTCGGGGACGAACGCGATCCCGAGCTGCGCGAGCGCGAAGGGTGACTTGTTGGTGATCGCCTGGCCCTTGAAGCGGATGGTCCCTGACTTCGCGGGCACCAGGCCCATGATCGTCTTGCAGGTCGTCGAGCGGCCCGAGCCGTTGCGTCCCAGCAGCGCCACGACTTCGCCGGCGTCGACCTCCAGCGACACATTCTGGAGGACGTGGCTCTTGTCGTAGTAGGCGTTGACGCAATCCAGTTCGAGCAGCATTAGGCGATCTCTCCGAGGTAGGCGCGCTGGACCGCTTCGTTGGCGCGAATCTCGGCCGGCGTTCCGACCGCCAGCACCCCGCCGGTTTGAAAGACGGTGATCGTGGTCGAGATCGTCATCACGACGTCGATGTCGTGCTCGACCAGCAGGATCGTGCGTCCCGGCGAGATTCGGGTGATCAGTTTGACCGTTTCATGGGTTTCGGTCGGAGACATCCCGGCCAGCGGCTCGTCGAGCAGCAGCACCGGCGGATCGCGCGCGATCACCAGGCCGATCTCGAGCCGGCGCTGGTCGCCGTGCGAGAGGTTCTCGGCGCGCGTCTCGCGCGCGTCGGAGAGACCGATGTCGTGCAGCACGCGATCGGTGCGCTCGGCGAGGTCCCCCATGCGCGCCGTCGGCAGGAAGAAGTTGGCCTTGCCGTCGTGGACGGCTTGGACCGCCAGCCGAACGTTTTCGTAGACGCTCAGCCGGCCGAAGATATTGGTGATCTGAAACGAGCGCGCGATGCCGAGCCGCGCGCGCTGGTAGGCCGGCAAACCGGTGATCTCGCGGTCGCGAAACCACATCCGGCCCTCGCTCGGCGGCAAGAGCCCCGAGAGCAGGTTGAAGAAGGTCGTCTTCCCCGCGCCGTTGGGCCCGATGATGGTGCGGACGCCGCCCTCGGGAATCTCGATCGACACGTCGTTGACCGCGGTGAAGCCCGAAAAGCGCCGGGTCAGCCCGCTGGTCTTGAAGATGTAGCCCGCGGCGGCGGCCGGTGCCGGAGCGGCGGCGGCGGGCGCGCTCACCGGACGCCCGTCTCGCTGACGGCGGGACTTTCATCGAGCGGCTTGAGTTCTTCGTCGAAAGCCGGTTCGAGCGGCGCCCGGCGCTTGAACGGATTGCGCAGGATCGCCGCGACCCCATTGGCCCGCACGTCGTCGATGATTCCCATGATGCCGCGCGGCCCGGCCAAGACGAAGACCACGAACACGACGCCGATCCAGGCCTCCCAGTACTTGGTCGCCTGCGAGACCTCGTTCTGCAGTTCGTAATAGATCGAGGCGCCGAGCAGCGGACCCATGAAGGTCTGCATGCCGCCCAAGAGCGACATCATGACCACGTTGCCGGAGTACTCGACCGAACCGGCATCCGGATTGATGGCCTGCTGGAAATAGGTCCACAGCCAGCCGGCGATCGCCGGGAACACCGCCGAGAGCACGAACGCGTTGACGCGGTATTTGTCGACGTCGTAGCCCAGGAAGCGCGCGCGCTGTTTGTTCTCGCGAATCGCATGCAGCACGCTGCCGAAGGGCGAGGCCAGGATCCAATACAGCGCGCACAACGCGATGAAGACGCACAGCGCGGCAAACCAGTAGAAGTGGTCGGAATCGCGCAGCACGTCGGCGCCCCCCAGGGTCGGGCGCGCCACGTTCTGCAAGCCGTCCTCACCGCCGGTCAGATCGCTCCAGCGGTAGGTTGTGAAGAACACGATCTGCGCGAACGCGAGCGTGATCATCGAGAAGTAGATGCCGCTCGAGCGCGGGATGATGATCCGCGCCAGCAGCCACGCCCAGAGCAGCGCCAGGATCAGCGAGATCGCCAGCGCGACGAACATATTGTCACCCTTGCCGTGCGCGAGCACCGCGCCCAGCACGGTCACGTTGAAGCCGTTGGCATAGAGCGCGGTCGCATAGGCGCCCAGCGTGAAGAACATCGCGTGTCCGAACGACAGCTCGCCGACGTGCCCGAAAAGCAGGTTGAACCCGCTGGCGAACAGCGCGAAGATCACCATCGTCGTAGCGATGCCGACGAAACCGCTCCACTGCCCGTGGAAGGGGTCGGCGCCGGCGATGTGCGGCAACGCCAAAAACAGCAGCGCGGTCCAGAGCAGCGGGTGCAAAAGCAGCCGTCGCGCCCGGTTGGGCGCGCTCACTCGAAGAGGCCCTCGACGCCGAACAAGCCGCGCGGACGCACCAGCAGGATGATGCCCATGATGAAGTAGCCGGTCATCTCGACCGCCGGCGGCCACAAGAGCGCCATCAGGCTGGTCAGGATCCCGATCAGCAGCCCGCCGACGATCGCCCCCCAAAACGAGCCGATTCCGCCGACGATCACGATCACGAAGGTGAGCACGATCCACTCGGACGCTAGGCTGGGCTGGATGGCGTAGATTGGTGCCGCCAGCGCTCCGGCCAGCCCGGCCATCAGCGAGCCCAGTCCGAACACGACGGTGAACATCAGCGGCATGTTGATGCCGAGAATCTTGACCATCTCGGCGTCGCGCGTGCCGGCCCGGATGATGATCCCGATGTTCGTTTTATTGAGCAGCAGCCAGACGCCCGCTAGAATGACGACCGTCAGCAGCACCAAGAACACATCTTTATAGAAGGGGAAGGCCAGGCCGGCGATGTTGATCGAGTCCGGAATGTACGGCGGCGTGTCGACGCGCACGGCGTCGTCGCCCCAGACCCGGCGGACGATCTGCGCGAAGATGAGCGCCGTCCCGAAGGTCAGCAGCAGCGTATACTCGGGGATGCGGCGGTACAGCGGCCGCACCAGCACCGACTCGAAGACCATGCCGAGCAAGCCGACTAGCACCGCCGCCACCAGAATGGCCGGCCAAAACCCGATCAGCCCGTTGAATTGGTACATCAGGTAGGCGCCGAGCATGAAGAATGAGCCGTGGGAGAAGTTGATGACGCCCATCAGGCCGAGAATGATGTTCAACCCCAGCGCGACCAGAATGTACAGCATCCCGAGCGTGATGCCGTTGACGAGCTGATCGGTCAGCTGGGTGAGCGTCAGGTGGATCGCGGGCAGCCTCGCGCGGCGGGGGTACGTGCGGAAGCCCCTCCGTTCGCCTCATGGGGAGGTGGTTCCATGCTACGTTGGGCCGAGGGTTTGAAACTGACGAAGCCGGGCCAGAGTTTAACCACCACCAAGGCACGGGCGAATTCCGCGTTCGCGCTGTTTGGAGGCAGGAGCGGCTGGGCCGCTCGGGGAGTTTCGTAGCGTCATGTCAATGTGGGAACCGTTTACCGAACGCGCTCGGCGCAGCATCGTGCTGGCCCAAGAAGAGGCTCAACGGCTCGGGAACAATTACATCGGGACCGAGCACATCTTGCTCGGCATCATCTCCGAGGGCGAAAGCCTGGCCGCCAAAGTGCTGGAGACGCTGGGCGTCAACCTGGCCAAGGTGCGCCAGGAGGTCGAAGCGATCGTCGGCCGCGGCGGGCAAACCGTCCAGCAGGAGATGGTGTTTACGCCGCGCGCCAAGCGCGTGATCGAGCTGGCGTTTGAAGAAGCGCGGCAGCTCAACCACAACTACATCGGCACCGAACACCTTCTGCTCGGATTGATCCGGGAGGGCGAGGGCGTCGCCGCGCGCGTGCTCACCAACCTCGGCGTCGACCCGGCCAAAGTGCGCGTCCAGACGACCTCGCTGCTGGGCGCCGAGGGTCAGCCGCCCGCGCCCAAGGGCAAGTCGAAGACGCCGACCCTGGATGCCTACGGACGCGACTTGACGACGCTCGCGCGCGAGAACAAACTCGATCCGGTGATCGGACGCGCCAACGAAATCGAGCGCGTGATCCAGATCCTGAGCCGGCGCACCAAGAACAATCCGGCGCTGATCGGCGAGCCGGGCGTCGGCAAGACGGCGATCGCCGAGGGTCTCGCCCAGCGCGTCATCAAGAACGAGGTCCCCGAACCGCTGCGCGACAAGCGGGTGATCACGCTCGACTTGGCCGGACTGGTGGCCGGCACCAAGTATCGCGGTGAATTCGAGGAGCGCATGAAGCGCGTGATGGACGAGATCCGCGGCGCCGCCGGCGAGATCATCCTGTTCATCGACGAGCTGCACACGCTGGTCGGCGCGGGTGCCGCCGAAGGCGCCATCGACGCCTCGAACATCATCAAGCCGGCGCTGGCGCGCGGCGAACTGCAGTGCATCGGCGCGACGACGCTCAACGAGTTCCGCAAGCACATCGAAAAGGACTCGGCGCTCGAACGCCGCTTCCAGCCGGTCATGGTCGGAGAGCCGTCCGTCGATGAGACGGTCGAGATCCTCAAGGGTCTGCGCGACCGCTACGAAGCGCACCACAAGGTCACGATCACCGACGAAGCGCTGGTTGCCGCCGCCAAGCTCGGCGACCGGTACATCTCGGACCGCTTCCTGCCGGATAAGGCGGTCGATCTCATCGACGAGGCGGCCTCGCGCGTGCGCCTGCAGGCGACGCTGCCGCCGCCCGAAATCCGCGAGATCGAAAACCAGATTCGGCAGATCAAACAGGAGAAAGAATCGGTCGTCAAATCGCAGGAGTTCGAGAAGGCGGCCGCCATTCGCGACCGCGAGGAGAAGCTGCGGCTCGAGAAACAACGGCTGGAAAACGAGTGGGCCGAGCGCCGGGCACAGCAGGACAAGACCATCAAGGTCACCGAGGCGGACGTCGCACACATCGTGTCGTCGTGGACCAAGATCCCGGTCTCGAAGCTGGCGCAAGCCGAAACGGCGCGGCTGCTCGGGATGGAAGAGCAGCTCCACAAGCGCGTCATCGGTCAGAATCAAGCGGTGTCGACGCTGACGCGTGCGATCCGCCGCTCGCGCGCGGGGCTCAAGAATCCCAAGCGCCCCATCGGCTCGTTCATCTTCCTCGGTCCGACCGGCGTCGGCAAGACGGAGGTCGCGCGCTCGCTGGCCGAGTTCATGTTCGACGACGCGGAGTCGATGATCCGCATCGACATGTCCGAGTACATGGAGAAGTACGCCGTCTCGCGGCTAGTCGGCGCACCGCCGGGATACGTCGGCTACGAAGAGGGCGGCCAACTCACCGAAGCGGTGCGGCGCCGTCCCTACTCGGTGGTGCTGCTCGATGAAATCGAGAAGGCGCATCCGGACGTCTTCAACCTGCTGCTCCAGGTCCTCGAAGACGGCCGGCTGACCGACTCTCAGGGCCGCGTCGTCGACTTCAAGAACACGGTCATCATCATGACCTCGAACGTCGGGGCAACCGGCATGACGACCAACACCGACATCGGTTTCCGGCCGCGCAAAGACGACGGCGAACCGAGCGATCAGGCTTACGAACGGATGAAGAACAAGGTTCTCGACGAGGTCAAGCACTCGTTCCGGCCCGAGTTCCTCAACCGCGTCGACGAGGTGGTGGTGTTCCATCAGCTCAGCCGCGATCAGATCGCCGAGATCGTCGGACTCGAGCTCGAGAAAGTCATCCGCGAGGTCAAGGCCCAGGAGATGTACCTCGAAGTCACCGAGGACGCAAAGCAGCTGCTTGCCAAAAAGGGCTGGGATCCCCAATTCGGCGCCCGTCCGCTGCGCCGCGCGATCCAGCGTGAAGTCGAAGACGAACTGGCCGAGGAGATGCTCAAGGGCAACTTTGCCAGCGGTGACCGCATCCTCGCCGAAGTGAACCCGGATCTGCCGGAGAAGCTGCGCTTCTCACGGATCCCGCGCATCGAGCCCCCGGCGCCCAGTCAACCGGAGGCCCAGTCGGTCTAGCGCGGATGCGCCGGCCGCGACGATCTTGCGAACCCGTCGGGAAACCGACGGGTTCGTGACGAATAGCGAACGGTTGACCCCGTATGCATTGTGGCGTTCGCGCCTGCCGGCGCAGATCGGCACGTGGTTCGCGCGTGATCTGACCCGCTCGGCGATCGACCTTGTCGACGGCGGCCGCGTGGCCTTGCGCTCGGTGGAACCGGCGCGCGTCGAGGCGACGGTCAAGGATCGGGTGCCGGTACAGACCGCCGTCGAGTGGTCGACCGGAACCGGACCCCAGGCGCTGCGCTCGGTCTGCACCTGCGGCGCGACGGGAGTCTGCGAGCACGTCGTTGCGACGCTTGAAATCGTGCGCACCGCCGAAGACGAAGCGGCCCCGCTGGCCGGCTCCGAAGTGGCCGAACCCGACCTGTCTTGGCTGCCCGATACCGAGCTCGACGGCTCGCGCGCGCGGGCCCGTGCGGTGTGGCCGGTGCTCAGCGTCGGCGCGGCGGGCACGATGAGCGCGTCCTTGTACCTCGACACGCCGCGGCTGCGCGGCGTGATTCGGGACGCCGAGGCGATCCTCGCCATGATGGATCAGACCCCCAACGACGATTGGGACGATATCGACCGCTCGCTGCTGCGCGACGATGCGGTGCAGGAGGCGTTCGGCGCGCGCGCATCGCCCAAGGCGCTGGCGCGCGCGATGTTTCGCCTCGCGCGCCATCCGCGGCTGCGCTTCGACGACGCGCCCGGGCAGAACCGGCATCCGGGCGAACTGCCGCCGTTCGGCGTCGAGACGCGCGGCGCACGTCTGCGTGCGCGCCGGATCGGCTCCGTGTTCGCGCCGATGCTCGAAGCGCCCGACGGCACGCGTGTTTCGCCGGCCGATGCGGTCGTGATCGATGGTCCGCCGACGTGGCTGGTCGCCGAACGCACGGCGTATCTCCTCGACGGCGCCTTCGACGCGCGGCGCGTGATCGCGGCCGCACGCGTTGCCGATCCGCCGCCGGGCAGCAACGGCGTCCCATCGATGCGGGCCATCGCTCGGGTCGCGCCGTTCCTTACCGGCGAGGAGCGCGCCGCGCTCGGCATCGCCGACGCCGAACGGCCGGGCCTGGTGATTCGGGCCGCGTGGCGCGACGGGGCGCTGCTCGCGCGGGTCGCCTTCGTCGACCGGGCCGGCGGCGCGTACGTCGCCTTCAACCCGCACGGCGCGGTAACGCCCAGCGCCGGACGCTTCGTGCGTTTCGCGCCCGAAGTGGCGCGGGGTTTCGCGCGCCGTTTTCTCGACGCCGGGTTCGTCCCGCGCGGCAGCGACGGGTTCGCCCTGCATGATGCCGACCGCGCCGCCGAGGTCGTGCGCACGGTGTGGCCGAGTTGGGACGACGCCGACGTGCGGCTCGATGATTCGCTGGTCTCGCTCGCGACGGGCGGGATCGTCGACGTCGCCGTCCACGCGACGGCCACCGAGAGCGGTGACTGGTTCGACCTCGACGTCGAAGTCTTCGTTGGCGGCGGCGAGCCGCTCACGCGCGACGAACTCCGCGCGCTCCTGGGCGCCAAGGGCCGCTACGCGGAAGTACGCGGCAAACTGGTCGACGTCGGCGATCTGCGCTCGCGCCAAAACTTGCTCTCAGAACTCAGCGACCGCCGCCGAACCGGCCTGGCGTCGCTGGTCGCGATGCGCGACGAGCTGCACGAAGCATTCAGCGAAGTCGCGTTGCCCGAAGAGGTCGAGCGCATCCGCGAGCGCCTGCGCAACTTCGAGGGGATCACCGAGGTCGAGGCGCCCGCGGCGATGGTCCTGCCGCTGCGTGACTATCAGCGCCGCGGTCTGGACTTCTTGTCGTACTTGGCGTCGTTCCGCTTCGGCGGCATCCTGGCCGACGACATGGGGACCGGGAAGACCAGCCAGCTGATCGCGCACGTGGCGCGCCGCAAAGAGATCGAAGGCCCCTCGCCGGTGCTGGTGATCGCACCCACCTCGGTGACGCACACCTGGGAGACCGAGATCCGCAAGTTCGCGCCGACGCTCACGACGCTGCGCCTTCAATCGGGCAGCGACCGCGCAGCGAAATACGACGAGATCCACGGCTACGACGTCGTGATCACGTCATACGCGCTGGCCCGGCTCGACGCGCAGCTGCTCGAACGCTTCCGCTTCCGTACCCTGGTGCTCGACGAAGCGCAGAATGCGAAGAACCCCGCCTCGCAGATCGCCAAGGTCGTGCGCGGCCTGCAAGCCGAGCACCGCCTTGCGCTGACCGGAACGCCGGTCGAGAATTCGCTGCGCGACCTGTGGGCGATCTTCGGCTTCGTCGAACCGGGTCTGCTCGGCTCGGAGAGTTCGTTCCGGCGCCGCTTCGAACTGCCGATCGCCGACGGCGACGAAGCCGCCGCGATGTCGCTGCGCTCGCGGCTCGAACCCTTCGTACTGCGCCGCACGAAGGAAGACGTCGCCAAAGAACTTCCCGAGCGCACCGAGGCCGTCATCGAGTGCGAACTTTCGCCGCTGCAGCGACGCCTCTACCGCGGCATCGCCGAAGCGGCACGGCGGGACGTGCTGGGCAAACTCGATCAGGACGGCAGCGAGGTTGCAACGGTGCACGTGCTGGCCGCGCTCACGCGCCTGCGCCAAGTCTGCGCGCACCCCGGGCTGCTGGTACCGGAGTACTTGGACGATCCCGACGCGAGCGGAAAGTTCGACGCCTTCCTCGAGACGGTCGACGAGATCCTCGACGGCGGCCATAAAGTGCTCGTCTTCAGCGCCTTCGCGTCGATGCTCAAGGTCATGCGCACGGCGCTCGACCGGCGGTCGATCGCCTACGGGTATCTGGACGGCGCGACCAAAGACCGCGACCGGCAAGCCGAAGTTGAACGGTTCATGTCCGAGACGGGGCCGCCGGTCTTTCTGTGTTCGCTCAAGGCCGGCGGCGTGGGCCTGACGCTGACCGCCGCCGACTACGTGATCCTCTACGATCCGTGGTGGAATCCGGCCGTCGAACGTCAGGCCATCGACCGCACGCACCGCATCGGTCAAGTCCGGCCGGTCACCGCGTACCGGATGGTGACTGCGGGTTCGGTCGAGGAGAAGATCCGCGCGCTAGCCGAGCGCAAGACCGCGCTCTCGAAGGCGGTCGTGAAAGCGGACAGCGCAGTCGCCAAGACGCTGACGCGCGACGATCTCGCATTCTTGTTCGCCGATCCGGAGTAGCTCAGCTACCTGTCGAGCGCGGTCGCGGAGGCCGTCAACTATGCTTTTACGTCTCGCTGCCGCCGCTGCAGTTCGGCGCGCTGCGCCGAGTTCTGCGTCAGCGCGATCGCCCGGGCATAGGCTGCGGCCGCGCCCCCGGCGTCGCCGTCACGCCGCAAGAACTCCGCATGCGCGGCGTGCAGGGGCGCGTAGCTGTCCAGCGAGCCTTCCTCGATCAGCGGGCGCAGCAGGGCCAATCCGGCGCGCGGGCCGTCGGCCATCGCGACGGCGACGGCCCGGTTCAGTTCGACCACCGGGGAGGGCATCACGCCGGCCAGCAGTCCGTACAGCGATGCGATCGCGGCCCAGTCGGTCGCTGCGGGCCCTTCGGCGCGCGCGTGGAGCGCTGCGATCGCCGCCTGCAGCTGATACGGTCCGGGACGCCGCACCGCGTAGGCGGCCGCCAGCAGTTCCTCGCCTTCGCGGATCGCGTCGCGATCCCAACGGCGGCGGTCCTGCTCGTCGAGTGCGACCGGACGGCCGAGCGAGGTACGCGCCGCGGCGCGCGCATGATGGAGCAGCATCAATGCCAACAGCCCGGTCGTTTCGGCATCGTCCGGAACGAGTTCGTGCAGCAGCCGCGCGAGCCTGATCGCCTCGTCGCAGAGGTCTGACCGCAGCGGGTCGTCACCCGACGTCGCCGCGTAGCCTTCATTGAAGATCAGGTAGAGCACCGTCTGCACGCCCTCGAGCCGCTCGGCCAGATTCGGCCCGGTCGGAAGTTCGAACGGGATGCGGGTCGCGGCGATGCGCCGTTTCGCACGCACGAGACGCTGCGCCATCGTCGCCTCGGGAACCAGAAACGCGCGCGCGATTTCGGGGGTCGAAAGGCCGGCGACGCAGCGCAGCGTGAGGGCGATTTGCGCTTCGGATGCGAGCGCGGGATGACCGCACAGGAAGATCAGGCGCAAGCGGTCGTCGGTCACGGTATCATCCTCCGGCTCCGCGGGCGGCTCCGGCGCCGGCACGTCGCGCGCGAATGCGGCGTCGCGTTCGCGGCGGCCGCGCTCCCGACGCAGCCGGTCGATGGCTTTGCGTCCGGCCGCCAGCATCAGCCACGCCGCGGGGTTGGGCGGGATGCCCTCCCGCGGCCAGCGCGCGGCGGCCGCGGTGAAAGCGTCCTGCGCGGCGTCTTCCGCGACGCCCAGGTCGCCGACACGCCGCACCATCGCCGCCACGATCTGCGCCCAATGGGCCCGGAACGCGGCGGCGATCGCATCCGCGGTCGTCAAAAGGACATGACCGGGCGGATCTCGAGCGAATGCAGGTTCGCGTCGGGCATGCGGGCGGCCCAATCGAGCGCGGCGTCGAGATCGGCCACGTCGAGAATGTAGAACCCGATCAAGAGTTCCTTCGTCTCGGCAAAGGGGCCATCGGTGACGGCGCGCTTTCCGCCCCGCACGCGCAGCGTGGTCGCCGTCTCTTTTCCTTGCAGCGGTTCGCCGGCGAGAAAGATGCCCGCGTCCTTCATCGCCTGGGTGTAGGTGGCCCAATCCTGATACGGTGCGTGCTCCGAGGTCGTGTCTTCGGGATCACCATAGATTAAAACAGCGTACGACATGCATGTATCTCCCGGGAGAGGTGCGTTGATGCCCCTATTACGCTGCGGCCCACACGTTTTCGACACTGCGGCAGAAAAAAAGGCGCCCGCTCGCGCGGACGCCGCTTTTCCTTGGGCCGAAGGCGGGCTAGACCTTCAAAACGGTGTAGTCAGCGCGCGGCCCGATCTTGTCCGACGTGATGATCGCGGCGGCGGCCGTGCTGTCGGGATTCGCGCACGACTCGGCGGCGAAGTCGCCGCCGACGCTGTTGCCGATCACGAAGTACTCGCCCTCGGCATGGCGCTTCGCGGCCGGCACGATCACGCCCGCGTAGGTCTGCTGGACGGCCTGATGATCGCAGGCCCGGAAGTACGCGCCCTGCTTCTTGGCCGCGTCGTAGTGGTAACCATGGAAGGCCTCGACCAGCTTCTCCGCATCGGTTGTGCCCGCGTGGGAGAGACGGTCGGCGATGTTCATACCGGCCATGTAGCCGAGGTACATCCGCCAATCGACGGCCTTCGCGCGAGCCTTCAGCGCGGCGTAGACGTGGTTGGTCGTGGCGCCGCCGGCGTCGGGACCCCAGACGTAGCCCCAGATCGAGCCGATGAGGTCGTCGACCGGCATGCCGACCGCGACATCGTTGCCGCACAGGATGCCGCCGAACTGCATCTTCTTGTTGAGTCCGAG
>Ga0302324_100002801_pt1 | contig 39736 bp, 34 predicted proteins | sample Palsa_T0_1_FD_201949 | JGI IMG/M metagenome (GOLD analysis project Ga0302324, IMG submission 201949) | Peat permafrost microbial communities from Stordalen Mire near Abisko, Sweden - Palsa_T0_1 | ecosystem: Environmental > Terrestrial > Soil > Palsa > Peat permafrost | place: Sweden: Abisko...
CGCGAGCCACGATCACGCTCGAAGCGCATGCCAGCACAAATGAGAGCAACGTTGTGAGATAACGCATTCGACGATCCTTTCAGGGATGCCATGCACCGTCCTCAGGGTAGCGTAACAGGCAGCCCAAGCAGGTGGTGGATTCCCCACTCACCTCCGCCTCGACGAGGTTGACAGCTTTCGCTGGTGGTTCCTCGTTCGCCATTTGAAGTAATCATGACTCAGTAAGCGACTGCAGATAGCGCTGCAGTTCGTTTGGACTGCCATCAGGTTGCCTCACGGCCCCAAAAGACAAAAGTTGCGGGAGGTTTTCGCAAGCACTTGGCCGTCTAACGGCCTATTCGTGGAGTGACTCTCGACTTCGCTACCGGCGCGGCCCTTAAGCCGTCACTTCCAGATGCACAAATCCCGGGAGGCTCGCAGGCTGATTCCCCAGAAACACAATGCGGCGCGTCTTGGGAAATGGCAGGCCGGATTGAATAGCGCGCGAATATAGACCCACCTGTCGCAGAATCTGCCGGTAAGTCTCATCCTGCGTATCCAGGAACGCGATCTTCGAGAGAAAACCCGCTCCCCAACCAAGTGGAAGCATGCAGCCTCGCTTGGCCTCGCGAATGGCGGCCAGGCGAGCGTCCAGCTGCTCGATGGTCGATTTCAGCAGAGCCAGGCCAGTCCACTCGGCGTATTGTTTCTGGATGCGCAGCAGCTGCTCGGTGTACGCGTTCACCAGCTCGAACATGGCATGGGCATCCATCGGCGCGCGGCGTCGCAGGGCCTTGCCGATTTCAGGCCTCGAGAGGAACGCGTTCTGATGCCACTCGCCCTCGAATACCGCGCCAGGGTCGGCCATTTCGGCGAACGTCGGCGTACTGTCTTCGGCTCGCTTCACGTTGCCGCGCGGAGTCTGCTTCCAGGCCACTTCAAATTTACTGCCGCCGCGGGCTTCCAGCGTGGAGGTACGCAGGAGGTAAATCTTGAATGTGTTGGCCGGGACGCTCTTCGAGTCGTAGGCGGAGATGACGCGCAGCGGATCGGCGCCGGATGGTCCGAGAGCGGATTCTTCGACGGAATTCGCAGGGTGTCGGGGCAGACGGCCCTCGGAAGCGCCGCGCTCGGCGAGATCGGTGAGCATCCGCGCGGTAACGCGGCCGTGGACGACGCCGGTGCGGAATGCCCCTTTTATCGCCGTGCCCGGCAGGTACGGGCCGCTTGGTCCGGTGCTGAAGGTCGGGATAAACAAATGCTCGGCGTGCGTTCGTTCCCAATATTGCGTCGAGCTCGGGTGCTCGAACGGAATGCGGCGCCCGGCGTAATTTTGCGCGAAGCCGCCCCAGGACGCGAAGTCGAGCTTTTCGGCTTTCTTCAGTTGCGAAAGATAGCCCTCCAGGCGCGGCCCCTTGGCGAGCAGACGGAAGATGCGCCATTGATCGAGTACATTGACGTGGTCCTTCCAGACCATGTAGTCGATCGGAGAAAGCCTCTGGCCGTCGCCGACTAGCGTGGGCGTGAGACACGTCAGGCGGTACTTCATGCGGCAACCCGCCAAGGAATGGGGACCGTCACCGCGAATCCGGAGCGATACACCGGATGCGGAAAACCGTCCGGGGCCACGTTGCTCGCGGCCCCCAGCAGTTCATGGGAGGCCAAAAGCACGGAGCCTTCGGCGATCATCGTGGTAAGCTGTTTCGGCTCGCCCCAACGCGCGCTGCTTTCGATGCGGCCGCGTCGCGAGACCGTGACATAGCTGCCGCGCTTCCAATCCACCGAGTCGTTTCCCGACGGCGTGTAGAGCGAGAGCAGCCAGTGTGCGCGTTCCATTGGCGGCTCCGATGCCGGGGCTTGTGGCCGCGTCCAAGGCTGCCATTCGGGCGCTTGCGAGCGGCCCCAGCCGCGCGAGCGCTCGCCACCTAAACCGGAATCGGCGAGCAGCAGCAGCGCGCTCCGGACGGGCGCTTCCCACTGCGCAGTAGCAGCAGCATTGGCGAATTGAACGATGGTCCACAGCCCGGCATCTCGGGCGAATTCGAGACACGCGGTGGAATGGACTTCGACACCCGCCTGCCGCAGCCGGTCTACACCGGCGCTGGAACGCAGAGCCACGCGGAACGGCCCTCGGCCGTGTGATCCGGACGGTGTCAAGCATTCGCTCTCGCCATCGACGGCCCAGCGGTCCTCGTCAATCGCTTGATCGGAGAGCAGCGCTTGGATTACCTGCAGCGGAACGAAGTGCGCGCCCTTGTACCGCACCTTGGTGGACTCGGGCGGCGGCCAGAGGCTGCGCGGGGGCACGACGAACATCGTGTCGCCCAAGAACGGGAAGAACGAGCTGAAGCGCACCGCGGGACTCGGCGCAGTAGCCGTGGCCTGGAACCAAGCATCCGCCAGGCCGAGCTGCGACATAGCCGAACAGACCGCGGAGTAAAAAGCATCGCTGTGATAGATGAGATCCACGCGATCGCGCGCGCCCGAATCGGGGCCGAATCGCCATGGGCCCATGGGCCGGAACCGCACGGCAAAGCTGGTATTGGTGGAATCGCCCGGCATGCCTACTCGGCGAGTTTTTCCGCAAAATCGGGCGCGGTGACAAGCGACTGAACCGCAGCGACATCGGCGCCAGTGAGCAGCTCTTGTTCGGCTGCGCCGGAAGCGTAGAAGCCGCGGCCACGCCACGTAAGCTTGACGCTGGAAAGCGCGACTCGCCCATTGCCGCGCGAGCCTCCGCCGCCCAGGCTGTCGTCTTCAAGCAGCCGCAAGCCCTCGATCAAGCGAGGCAGCAGCTCGCGGTCTTCGGGACAAAGCACATCCAGCACGATGCGAAAGTGAAAGCGGGCGCCCGCGGGCACGCGTTCCAGGGTGCGCGGATTCGCCTGTGACGTGATGCGGTCGATGGCGTTTTCGCTCTTCACTTCGGTCAGTTCGTCGTCCATGTTCTCGCGCATCTGCGGGGTGATGCTTTCGGCGATCAGCGGTGCGTCGTAAACGGTAAGCCGAGCCGGCGTGGCGGCGCTGGATTCCACCGAATCGCCCGAGACCCGCTCCATGCGTCCGGGATTGCGTCCGAACAGGAGGCAGACTTCATCGTCGGGCCGCTCGCTCTGGTGGATGCGCACTTCCTGGCCCTTGCGCTTGGAAACGTAAACCAGCTCGGACGGCACCGCCAGACCCGAGGATTGTTCCAGCAACGAGCGAAGTTTGCCTCTGAGCGAACTGCCCGGAATGTAGGGCAATCCAAAAGCGTCCTTGACTACCGGATTGTCGGCGCCGCCGATTTCAAGCGATCCTTTCCCTGCCCCGATGTGCAGTCCGGTTTGGCAGGCGATGTCGCCCTCCACGATCAACTTTCCAATCAGTTTCAATTCGGTTTGCGCGGTGTGCGAACTCATGTTTGGTTATTAGTTGTTAGTTGTTGGTTATTGGTTATCAGTTATTCGTTATAGGCCACGATCGCTTCAAACAGATCGCGAAAGCGCTCGTAGCCGCGTGCTTCGTTCTTGCGCGTAACCTGTAGCAGCAGTTTTTCGAGCGGATCGAGGCTGCGCAGGGAGTGGCGCGCGATGGTATAAGCCAGACGCGCACGCAGCATAACGAATTGCTGCTGCCGCTCGTTTTCCGGTGCGCGGACGGCACGGCGCACGGCGTTGTAAAGGCGGCGCAGTTGGCTCTTGGTGCCGGAGTCCATGTCGCGCATGCGGCTGACCACGCCATGGGCCTGGTTGTCGAGGTACAGCGGATCGGAGATCAGCTTCTCGATGTCGATTTCAGGGGGGCCTTCGAAGCGCCCGCGATCGCCGCCGCGCCGGTCATCGGAACGCTCGCTTCGGCCTCCCTCACGGCCACCGTACGGGCCCCGGCCTTGCGGGCGTTCTCCACCCGGCGCTCCCCGGCCACCTTCGCGACGTTGGCCCTGCGGGGGTTGACCGCCCTCTCGGCGTGGTCCTTGGGGCGCACGATCGCCTTGCGGTTTGCTCTCCGGCCGATCCGTCTTAGCCGCTTCACTTCTGGGCGCTTCACTTTTAGGCGCTTCGATTTCCGGGCGCGCCGGCTCGGCTTCGGGAGTGCGTGGTTCTTGCTCTGTCTGCTGCGTATCAGCCATCCAAACCTCTGTATTGTACGTTAAGTCTCTGACGGGCCTTCGGTCGACAGTCTGGCCCATTCTAGCGCCACGCGGCCCGACGGACGCAATTTCAGGTTAGCGGGATTCTTGCCGACCAGGTCCGCGATCAGGCCGGCGCGGGCTTTCTGGAAATCGCGCGAGCGCGAAGTCCCCAGGATTCTAAGCAGCCGCCGATGGAAACGCCAGGGGCGCTCCACGCGCTTGGCGCCGGGCGCGCGCCGGGTTTCACGATAAATGCCGCACAAGTCGCGCAGGTATTGCGGTGCGACGCCAAATTCGCGCACCATCGCGGTAAGCTCGTCCTTGAGCTCGGCGGCATCCGAGAGTTGCTTCCATTCCAGAGTGCGGCCGAGCAGAAAAAAGCAATCCTTATCGGCGGATTTTGCGATTTCGAGCCGATCCAGCGATCGGCCGTAAACCGACCCGAGGGGCGTGTCGAGCTCCGGCGCGAGCGCCAGCGCCATCGTAATGGTTTTGCCCTCCGGCCCCGGAAATTCCTTCAAATGTTCCTCGGTAAAGCGCTGGAACAGACGCTGCAATTCGCGAGCAAATCCGATCAACGCATCCCACGCGCCATAGACCGCGAAGTCGTCCCCGCCGGTGTGCAGCAGGTTCACCTTGCGCCAGAACTCCGGCAGCGAGCAGAGCACTTCCACTTCGCCCGCGAAGAACTGTTTGTAGAGCACGGAGAGCTGCACGTACTCTTCGATGCTTTGCAGCCGGCGCATGCGGATGCCGAAACTGTCCACGTCGCCCCGCAAAACTCCCCACACCGGGCGGCCCTCGGCTCGATATGCCAGCACCGGCGCGGTGGCGGCTTCACGTCCGTCATCGGTGAGCGCGGTGTGGCGAGCCAGCGGCACCGAATCGGGCGATGTGCCGATAGTCCAGGAATGCTTTCCGCCCGTGGTTAGGATAGTCGCCGGCGATTCGGGCGACCACTCGACGTTGGTGGTGTCGCGCAGGCTTTGGCCGAGTCTCTCGAAATACTCCGTGTCCGGCTCGGACGTGGCTTGCGGCTGGACGAAACCGGTGGAGGCCAACGGCGTCCCTTGCTTACGCTGGAATTCATCGTTCAAACGCTTTCGGACCACGGTCCAATCGCCGAGATTTTCGGTGATGGCCCAGAACAATTCCAGGCGGTTTTGACTGAGCTCGCGAATGCCTGTACGCGCGGCCGCCAGGAAGTCCGCGGCTTGCGCCCGCACCTCTTCGGGAAGAACCACCAGAAACTGATCGCCCCCGCTCGAGCCCAACAGCATTTTCGAGAGTCCCAACTCGGCGATGAGAGCGCGCGGCAGAATCTCGCTCAGCAGAGTGACCCAGCGCAGGCGCCCGGTGAGGAGGGCTTCCCTGGGTTGCCCGGATGGCAAGAACTCCTCGACACCCAACAACTTGCCCTGCAATAGGATCTGTACGGACATGCGACGCGGCGGTGAAAGCTCAAATGTACCACGAGACCCCGGCTTCGCCGCCGGAAACGAATACTTTCAACGCCTACACTTGACGCTATCATGAGTCGTCGCGCAATTAACGGCTGAGCAAATCCCAGCGGTGAGTTGCTAATCTAGTGATCGAGTGTCATCCGGCGCGGTCACTACTCAATCCCCTGAAAGCTGGCGCAGCCGCCTAGGGCATTGGACAGACGGCGAGGCCCTCCTCCAATACGAAGATAAAATCCTGCTGCTGCTGACGCTGATCATCGGCGCGCTAGTCGGGCTGGTGGTCGCGGCGTTCATCTACGTCACCGAGAATCTAGGCGCTCGCATGTATCCGGCGGGAGGCGCGGCTTGGCGGCGCGTATTAATCCCTACCGGCGGCGCGCTCATCACCGGTTATCTGCTTTCGCGTTTTTTCCCCAACGCCCGCGGCAGCGGTATCCCGCAGACCAAGGCGGCGTTGTTCCTGCGCGATGGTTTCATCAGCCTGCGCACGGTGCTGGGGAAGTTTGGATGCTGCTCGGCATCCCTCGCCAGCGGCATCGCGCTTGGCCGCGAAGGGCCGTCGGTGCAAGTGGGAGCGGGGATCGCGTCGGTGCTCGGACGGCGCCTGGGGCTCGGACCCCACAGAATTCGCGAACTGATTCCCGTGGGCTCGGCGGCGGCTCTGGCGGCTGCTTTCAACACGCCCGTGGCAGCCGTGCTGTTCACGCTCGAAGAGGTGATGGGCGATCTGCACGCACCGGTGCTGGGCTCCATCGTGCTGGGCTCCGCGACGTCTTGGGTCACGCTGCACCTGCTGCTCGGCGATGAACCGCTGTTTCATGTTCCGTCGTACCAGCTCGTCAGCCCGATCGAATTCATCACCTATGCGGTGCTGGGAATCGCGGGCGGATTCGTCTCGGTGGCGTTCGTCAAGCTGCTGCTGGCGATCCGCAAATATTTTCTCGCGTTGCCGAAGTGGAGCGAATGGCTGCAACCCGCCGCCGGAGGACTGACCGTAGGGCTGATGGGATGGTTCGTGCCCGATGTTCTCGGAGTCGGCTACGGGCACGTGAGTGAAGCGTTGAACGGGCAGATGACGCTACAGGTAATGGCGCTGCTGGTGGTGTTGAAGCTGATCGCGACCACCAGTTGCTACGGGACTGGAAACGCGGGCGGCATCTTCGGCCCCAGCTTGTTCATCGGCGCGATGCTCGGCGGCACGGTCGGCACGGTGGCGCATCAACTTTTGCCGGATTTCACAGGCGGCGTGGGAGCGTACGCACTCGTCGGCATGGGCGCTCTGTTTGCCGGCATCGTGCGCGTGCCCCTGACCTCGGTGATCATGATCTTCGAGATGACGCGCGATTATTCGATCATCGTGCCGCTCATGATTTCGAACCTGATCAGCTTCTACATCTCGTATCAGCTGCAAAAAGAGCCGATTTACGAGGCATTGCAGCATCAAGATGGCTTGCATCTTCCGTCTGGGCTTCGCTACCGGCAAGGATTATTGATCGTGCGAGACGCGGCGGAGGCGCCGCCGCACCTGCTTTCGAGAGCAGACCGCGTGGAAGATGCGTTGAAGTATCTCGACGCGGATCACAACGCCTGGCCTGTGACTGATGGAAAGGACGCCGGGCGACTTGCGGGCGTGATAACTCTCAATCAGGTGGAGCACGAGATCACCGCCGGCCATGGCGACCGCACGCTGGGTGAACTGCTGCCGGTGGACGTTCCGAGCCCATTGCTCACCTCTGAGAACTTTCCCCATCTCCACATGGATCACCCGCTGGACATGGCGCTGCGGCGCATGGCGCAGAGTAAGTTGAACCTGTTGCCAGTGGTGGGGCGCGCGGATATTCGCGATCTGAAGGGAGTGGTCTCGCTGAACGACATCCTGCAAGCCTACGGCGTCACGGGAGAAAAAAGCGAAGCGAAGCAGGCCATCGAAGTTCGCGCATCCCGCAGACTATTGCCCGGAGTAATCGCGGCCGGCCTCGCGGTGGTGCTAGTGATCGGATTCCTCAACTACTACTACCGGTCAGCGCGATCACAGCGCGCCGAGCAGTATTACAAAACCGGCAACGAGTTGCTGCAGCAGGACCGCGATGACGAAGCCGTGCAGCAGTTCCGCGATGCGCTATCGGCATCGCCTGGGAACGCGCAGTACCGGCTGGCGTTGGGACTCGCGCTGGCCAAGGACAATCATCCAGCGGAAGCCTCGGTCTATTTGAATGCGCTGTTGAAGCGCGATCCAGAAAATGCGCTGGCGAGTCTGGGAGAAGCGCGGATCGCGGCGGCGCAGGGTAAGACCGCCGACGCGGTCAAGCTTTACCGCCGGGCCGTCGATGGCACATGGCCTCCGGGCCAGGACAAGAAAGGGCAACTTCTAGAAGCCGCTCAAATCTTCCGGGAGGTGCTTAAAACTGACGCTCGGAATGCGGATGCCTACGCGGGTCTCGGGTCCGCTGAGCTTGCCTTGGAGAATTATCAGGACGCGCGCGATGCTTTCCAGAAGGCTGTCGAGCAGAATCCCTCAGACCAAGTAAGCAAGAAGCAGCTCGATTTGAGCGAGCGTGTGCTGGCGCTCGATCCGGACGCGCCAGGCTTGAAAGCAACCGAGCGTTATGAGCGCAGCAAAGAGCTGCTTCAGGCCGAAATCATCCGATTCGACCACTGCCAACCCGGCGGCAACAAGGCCCTCACCAGCCGTTCAACCGACGTAAATCTCTCGCTCGCCAAAGCCCTATGGAGACAGGCGCAGAAGCTCTGCGGCACGCCGGATCCCAATGACGCAGCTGAACGCGTACTGGCCCGGCTGTCAAAATAGCTTCTGCATTCTGACTTCTGAATTCTGAATTCTCAGTTACTTGCCTGCGTAATGTGCGTGCGGCGATTCTTCTGCCAGCACGCCTCATCGTGATCGGTGCAGATCGGTTTATCCTTGCCGTAACTAATGGTCGCCAGCTGGTTGCCGGGGAGCCCCAGTGTCGACAAATAGTCCTTGGTCTGCTTGGCGCGCGCATCGCCCAGCGCTAGATTGTACTCATCCGACCCGCGCTCGTCGCAATATCCCTCCACCGTCAGCTTGAAGTCCGGATACTGCCTGAGGAGGTCGGCTAGCGTTTGCGCGTCCGTCCTGAGCGCAGTTTCGGCGTCCGGGCGCAGCGTGTGTTGGTTGTAGTCGAAATAGGCGTCCTGAATGCGGTTCAGCAGATCTTGAATGCGCGCGCGCGTGGCGGCGTCGGGCGTGCGAGACGGCGTACTCGTAGCCGCCTGGGCGGGCCCCGAATGGTCCCGTGGGGTTGCCGGCTGGGTCGCGACCGCCGCCGCAGCAGGGGCAGAAGCCGGCGGAGGCGGAGCCTTCGCAGCAACTTTTTTCGCACATCCGGCAAACGTCAGAGAGAGCGCTATCACGGCCGCGCCAGCCAAGAATCGAAGTTTCATCCAAAGCCTCCTAGGGTTTCGTATCTATAGAATATCGGCGCTTAGAGCGGTAAAGAATCCCGTTGGCACTGTATTTCCGTCGGCCATTCGCCTTAATACCGGCCTTAAGGCGCGCCTGATACAGGATCGACGCGATTCCCGTAGGGTGCCCCAGGTTTTACCTTAGGGAGGTGAGATCCCGTCCCGCCGCCGAACCACGCCCGCATAGCGTGCAATACACTGAGGGAAGAATGCGGCAGCGCCCGAGAGTGGTTTTGGTGGCGGGATTTGGCGGCCTTCTGCTCATCATGGCGGGGGCCGAAGCCGGAGCTTTGCTTTTCCTGAATAGCCTGCGGCATAACGACACCGAGCTGCAAGCGCGCTTCCTGGCGCGCAATCGCACGCTCGAGCGGATTCGATCCAACATCTATCTCTCGGGCACGTTCGTGCGGGATTCGTTGCTGGCGCCGGAGCAATCGGGAGCCCGGGCGCAACTGGCTACGCTCGATGGGCTGCGGCGCGATTCAGAGAGCGCGCTGGCGAGCTACGCAGCGGCGCTGGAACCGGAAGAGGCGGCGCCGTTCCAGGATTTGCACTCTCAGATCGAAGCGTATTGGAAGGTGCTGGACCGTGCTTTTGAATGGACTGCAGACGAACGCGGCAAGTACCGCTATGCCTTCTTTTACGAAGAACTGGTTCCGCGGCGAACGTCGATGCTGCAGATCGCCGACCGCATCGAGGCGTTGAACGAAGAAGCGCTGCGGCGTGGCGACGTGAAGCTGGGCGACCTGTTCGGACGCCTGCAACTCGGGCTGCTGGCGATGATCGCGGTCACCCTTCTGGGCGGTGCTACCTTAGCCGGGTTCACCATAGTTCACATCTTGAAACTGGAGGCCGAGGTGCAGCAGCGACTCACCGAAAGCGTGCGTTCCCAAGCCAGTCTCCAGGAGCTTTCGGCGCGGCTGGTGCGGGCGCAGGAAGAAGAGCGCCGCGCTTTATCGCGCGAGTTGCACGATGAAGTCGCTCAGGCCTTCTCGGCGGTTCTCATGGAAGCCGAGAACCTGCTCGATCTGAATCCGGCGCCGGAAGTGCGCGTGCATTTGGATTCCATCCGCGGCGTGGCCGCAAGGGGCATGAACGAGATCCGCGACATGGCGCTGCTGCTGCGGCCTTCGATGTTGGACGATTTCGGCCTGCTGCCTGCCTTGGAGTGGCAGGCGCGCGAGATCGGCAAGCGCACCGGACTGCGCGTGCAGGTGGCGAGTGAAATGTGCGGCGAACTACCGGAGGAGCACAAGACCTGCGTGTACCGTGTGGTGCAAGAAGCGCTGAACAATTGCGCGCAGCATGCGCAGGCCAGCGCAGTGCAGGTATGCGTGCGGCACACGGACGGCCAAATTCTCGTCACTGTGCAGGATGACGGCAGCGGCTTCGATCCGGAGCGCGGGCGCGGGTTGGGCTTGCTCGGAATGGAGGAGCGGGCGCGACACCTTGGTGGATCATTTCAAATTGACTCACAGCCCGGGCGCGGGACGTTGCTGCGCGTAACGTTGCCGCGGCGGGACGTGGTGGTACCAGAGCCGGAACCCGCGACGGAGCTGGTCTGGAACGGAGTGCCGTATGGAGCAGATTCGCATCCTGCTGGCTGACGATCACAACATCCTGCGCGACGGAATGCGCCTTCTATTGGAAAGGCAGCCCGGTTTCGTAGTGGTAGGCGAAGCCGCGGACGGGCGCGAGACGCTGCAGCTGGCGCAGGATCAGTCCCCGGATGTAGTGATCATGGACATCGCGATGCCCAACATGAATGGCATCGAGGCCACGCGGCGCATTGTCGAAAAGCATCCCACCATCGGCGTAGTGATCTTGAGCATGCACCATGATGAAAGCTACGTCATCCGCTCGCTCAAAGCCGGCGCCAGGGCATATCTGCTGAAAGACGCGCTCAAGACCGAGCTCATCGCCGCGATTCACGCCGTGGTGGAAGGGCGATCCTTCTTCAGCCCCAAGGTCAGCCGGATTCTGCAGGAAGACTATATCCAGGCGCTGGGGCGCAAGGACGCCGACGACAGCTATGAATTGCTGACCGGCCGTGAACGCGAGATTCTACAGTTGGTCGCCGAGGGCAAAACGAACAAGGAAGTGGCGAACACCCTGAACTTGAGCCTCTACACCGTGGACACCCATCGCACGCACATTTTGCAGAAGTTGAATCTGCACAGTGTCCCTGAGCTGATCCTTTACGCGGTGCGCAAGGGAATTATTTCGTAACTAGTGGGGCGGACGCCCGCGGCCGCAGCCCCGCTGGTCCGGTTAAGGATTAGCCTTCGCCGGTTCCGAATTGTCCGTGACAAACACTTCCATCACGATGCCCACGTGCCCTTCTAGAAAATGCCCGCCCTTCGTGCTGCCATCCGGCAAGCCGACTACAACGTGCGCGTGAACGTAGGGTTTGCCATTCAGCGTTGAGATACTGCCGGCAAAGGACAGCACCTCGGCCTCCTGATTGATCTCGACTTTCTTGAAGGCGCGCTTGTCGGGGTCGGTCCAGCCCAGCAAAGCGGAACTGAAGGCGCCCACGCCGGTGAAATGCGCTGTTGTGATGTGGTTCTTCTCGGCGAATTCGGTCAGGCCGGAGGCCACTTCATCGCCTTTGCCGAAGGAGACTTCGTAGGTGTGGCCAGCCGAGCCTAGGTCTTTCACTTTCATGGCCGGCGCAAGTCCTCGCGCTGTGATTTCCTTGCGCGTGACATAGCCGTCTGGAAGCGCCTGCGGGGCCGAAGACGTTTGAGCTTGAGTGAGCGCCGCCGCGGCCAGAATCATCAACAATAGTTTCATTCGTATGCCCTCGCCAAAACCGACTCCCTTACGGTCGCGGCTCTGTAACGTACCAAGTCTACCGAGCCGCGCGCACGTCAGTAAGCGGTGCTAGCAGCCTATCACGATCCCTCGCTACTCGGTCACGGTCAGCTGGGCGGTCTGGCTGGCCACGCCTCCGACGGTGACAACCACTGGCTGCGGACCGAGCGGAGCACTAGCGGGAACCTCATAGTTGATCTGCGTGACACCCACCAAACCGGGCGGGATGCCGACGAAGTCGATGGTCGCCGGCTCGTTGGCGACAGTCATTGTGACCCGCAGTTTTGGCTTCGGAAGTTGGCTGACTGGCGTTGTCGAAGAAGGCGACGCGCCATCGGCTAAACTCGGGGAGACTTGACCTTCGCCGGTGATGAACAGTGTGGTAACCGTTCCGCGTCCGGCGCTGGAGAAAGGCGCCGAAACGAACCCGTTGCTCATGAAGATGCCGGGCGCGGCCGGCGCCACGCGAAGCGTGTAGTTGACGTTCACGTACGGATTGCCCACCGTGAGCGTCGCGTCCCCAGGCTCGGTTTCGTAGGGGATCTGCAGGTTCACCTGGTTGGGCGACACGTAGTACAGCGAAGCCGTGACGCCGTTCACTTCGGCCTCGAAACCTTGCAGGTATTGCGGCAACGGAATCGTCCCCGCCGATTGTATGGAATTTCCCATGGCCGTTCCGTAGACGCTAAGCACCATTCCGGGAGCGTAGCTCTGCTGGCCCGATGCCGCGTTGCTTGCGCCACCCACGGTGAGCTGCGGTTGCGGGCCATCAAACGGTACGGTCAACTGCTCGGACCAGTGATTGCCGTGGGCATCAATGCCGCTGTATCCGAACACGACATTGGTGGGCACCGACAGGTTCGCCAAGCCCAAATCCATGGAGGAAATCGATCCGTGCGCGGCGATGTGGTCGGTTCCGAAAACGGTGGTGACGTTGTACGATTTCCCGTTCATGGTGAATCCGGTGACCGTGGCCGCGACGCCGGCCTCCTCCGACAGTGTGATGGTAAACTGCCACTGGTCGCCGTTTGCATCGGCTGACTGCTCAAACACTGGATTCTGATCGATGGATGCCACCACCGCCGCCTCAGTCGGAGCCTGGCTGGTCCATGCGTGGATCAAATTGTAAGCGTCGGGAGAGCCCAGGCCGGATGCCCGATCATAGCCCGGGCCCGCGCTATATCCGAAGGTTCCGGTAGCGCAATCCGGAGAGCCAATCACGCACGGAACGTCGTTGTTGCCCACGGTGATGTCGTGAAAAACTCCGCTAGTGCTCTTCGCCAGCCGGTACAGCTGGGGATTGATGTTTGCAAGCCCGGGTTGAGCTTGCGCGCCGGTGGACACCAGATATTGGTTGAGCAGTGTAACGATTCCGGCCATGGTCGGCGCCCCCATGGACGTTCCTCCGATAATCTCCAGCGCGCCGGAGGTGTAAATCAAGTAGCCGTCGTGATTGGGCGAGGCAGCTATGGAAACATCGGGAACGTTGCGATAGCTGTTGCTCGGAACACCTGGGCCCGTTTGCCACACAGGTTTTGGAAAGAAGATGCTCGTTCCTCCGCCGCCGGCGCCGGCTAAAAGCCCATATCCGATGTTGGTATCATTCCAAACTCGTTCGGGAATATAGGAGAGGGCGGAGGCCTCCGTGGCGGAATTGGTGGGGCTCCAATAGATGCCGCTGCCTTCGTTGAACTCGCTGCCGCCCATGGAGGTGACTTCGGGAACGGTGCCTGGGGAATCGGCGGCCAAACCGTCCTGCGCGATCACGGCGTCCTGGTCTTCACAATCGGCGGCGCCCGCGTCACCGGCCGCGTTGAGCCATGTGATGCCTTCGGAATTGGCTTGCAGCGCCAAGCTTTGATAAATCGGCAGGATGCCCAAATAGGCGCCCTCGCACAATCCGTAACTCATGCTGATTACCGGCGCGTAGGCCTCATCTATGGCGTCGGTCAACGACGTGCCCACGTCGTTGGAGTTGACGTAGAAAATGGTGGCCTCCCGCGCTACCGAGCCGGACCATTCCAAATCCAGGTCCGCTTCCGGGAGATCGTCCTGGCTGACGCCGGGATCCGGTGACCGCGGCACGAGAATCACCTTGGGAGGATTGGCCGGCAAACCATACATCGAGCGGAATTTTGCAATGTCCGACAGCATGATATCCGTTTGGCCCATGATGGCCAGTTTCTGGCCCGTTCCATTGATGCCCGCGGAATACAACCGGGCGACGTCGTAGATGGTGGCGAAATCGTCAGGCACGATTTGATTCTGGCCGCCCGACGTATAGTCGGGATTCGCCCGCCGCGCGAATAGCGGCTTCAGGCGATAGTCGTTCAGCCCGCGGAATCCCCGCACCATTCCCGAGAGCGCCGTGGGAATGCTTGGATCGGTCGCGTTCGCGTAGTGAATCTTGCCGTTTTCCAGGTACTGATCGATCTGCGTATGGAGCGCAGCTCCCACTTGCCCCGCCGAGCCGCTGAATTGAATCCAAGTGCGGCTGCGGGCCACGCGTTCCACTTGCAGGCCTTGCGACTGCAGCCACTCCGTTATGCGATCGATATCGTTCCGGGTGGCGCCGAACTGATCCGCGTACTGTTCGGGTGACAGCCACTTGTGGTAATTCGCCGAACCGGGGTCCTGCTGGCCGGCCAGCAACTGCTCGAGCGATGTCTGCTGGCTGGACGATGGCTGCAAGTACATCGTGATGAGGGGCAGAGGAAAAGACGCGGCCACGGGCCCTTGGTCCACCGCCGCTCGCGCCCGGGACGGCACATGGCCGGCCAGCACCACCGTGGGGCCGTTGCCGATCCGCGCGCCGATACGGTCCTGCTGAGCTGCGGCGGTTAAAGTGAGCAGAGCGGTTGCAGGAATGAGGACCGCGAATGATCGCAAACGAATGAACATAGTTACTGCCAATAGATACTGAACCTAGGATGGACGCGTGCCGGACTAGGTTTCGACCGGATGCTATATATCTTCCCACAGGCGTGTGCGACATCAAAGCGGAATGGCTAAATCCAATACCCTGGTACATCCGGCTTCAGCCGCGTCTTCGCCAACGCCAGGAAAAACGCGGCTTGTTGAAGCCGCGTGTACCCGAGCCTCCGCCCAGCGTACTCCCTGCGCTCGGGTTTTTCCTGTTGGCCGGCCTTTTCGAAAACCTGCACCTTGAAGTCGCACACCCTTCCCACAGGCATGCGTGCCGAAGATAGTTCCGAATCCGATAAACTAAACACGAATGCAACGGCATTGGCGCGTGGTGATGTGGGTAGTAATCGCGTTTCTCCCCGGCATCGCGAACGCACAGTCACCCTTCGCGGGCCGCTGGGATTTGACGATCACTACGCCGAAGCGCGTCTATCCTTCTTGGTTGGAGTACACTGACCAGGGCGGCTCGCCGGCCATTCGCATGGTTGGCCGCACGGGGAGCGCGCATGCGGTGCGCGACGCGAGGGTGGAAGGATCGCACTTGATGTTCGCCGATCCACAGTCATCCGGCGACGGCCGTTGGGACCTGACCGTAAAAGATCGTAAGCTTCAAGGACGGACGCCCGAGGGCGAGGTCTCAGGCGTTCCGGCGCCGGCGCTGAACCGAAGACCTCCGGCAGCCTGGACTGCGCCCCAACCGCTGTTCAATGGGCACGATCTCTCCGGATGGCTAGCGGACCAGCCGTCCAAGAGCCACTGGGTGGCCGAAAACGGCGAACTTCGAAATCAGGACGCCGGAGCAAATCTACGCACCGTGCCCACCTTCGGCGATTTCAAACTGCATATCGAATACAATTGCCCGGGCGGAGGCAACAGCGGCGTGTACTTGCGGGGACGCTATGAGGTGCAGGTGGAGTACGAGCCGCCCGACAAGAACGACGCGTTTCACGGCATGGGATCGATCTACGGCTTCATCGCTCCGGCGAAGGAGGTCGCGCCGCGGCCGGGCGAGTGGGAGAGCTATGACGTGACGTTGGTGGGCCGCAACGTGACCGTAATTCGCGACGGCGTGCTCATCATCGATCACGCCGAGATCCCCGGCATCACCGGGGGTGCGCTCGACAGCCACGAGGCCGAGCCTGGCCCGCTCTATCTGCAAGGCGACCACACGGGCGGCCTCAAGTTCCGCGCGATCACAATCTCGGTGCCGGGCCAATAAAAGGAACTGCACCCACCGCCCGATAAGCTTCCAGCAGCGCTCCTACGGCTGGATCGTGAACGGGAGGGGTCGGGACCAGGCCCGGTTCGCGCTGCAGCGCCGCGCGAAAGCGACCCAATAAGATGCGGCTTCGGAAAACTCCACCCGTGTAGGCGCAGCGTACGCGTTCCGGCGGTTCGAACAACTGGTTCCGCACGGCGCCGGCCAGCAGGGCAAGTTCCGAGGCGGCCTCGTCGAAGATTTTCTGGGCCATTGGATCGCCACGTTCCGCCGCGTAATTCACCACTAACGAAAGATCCGCGATCCGCGGACGCGGAAACTCCGGAGTATAACAGCGATGCATCAGATCATTGATGTTCCTTGCGCCTGTGCTATCCAGCAACATGGCCCGCAGCGCCGTGGGCGATCCCCAGCCCTCTTCCCAGCGCAAAGCCGCGCGCAAAGCTTCACGAACGATCCAGAATCCCCCGCCCTCGTCTCCAAAAAGATAGCCCCATCCACCGGCGCGCGCGCTTCGGCCTTGGGCATTGCGGCCAAATGCGATGGAGCCGGTCCCGGCGACGATCACGATTCCAGGCTGGCCCGCCAGCGCGCCCGACAGAGCGATCACGGCGTCGTCGGTGACGAGCATGCGATCGCTCGCCAGGATCTCGCCGAGAATGGCCTGTTTGTCCGCCGGACCGCCGCTGAATCCCAGGCAAGCGCTGGCAAAACGGATCGTGCCAGCGTCCAGCCGAGCTTCGGAGCAGGCTGCGCGAAGCGATGCATTGATGGCATCCACGAACTTCGCCCGAGCTTCCGACGCGCCCACGTGATTGCACGGTCCGCCCCGGCCGATCCCGAGCACGCGGCCGCTTTCGTCGCCGATGATCGCGGTGGTGCTGGATTGGCCGCCGTCAACGCCCAGGAAATATTCACTCATTACCGGATGCGGTACAGCCGGCCGCCGCTTTCCTGGCCGGCCAGCACCAAGCCCCAGGCCGCCGGATAACGGAAGAAATCATCGGCGTCAGGATCTCCGGGCCGAACCCAAACGTAACCAACTCCGCGAGCTTTCAGTTCGGCAATGGCAGCCATCCGGAGGCTCCCGCGTATCGGATGGGGGGATGCCGCGGGATGATCGGAAACGGTTGTCCATTGGCCGTCCGTCCCCATGCCTTCCAGAGCGATCTCGCCGTTCACCTTGTCATAGCTGGATTCAACGATCACCGAACTGGCTCGTTGGGGACGGGGGAAATCCACTTCCACGTACATGCCCGGCGACGCTGGTTGCCAGCTGCGCCAGCGGGTCACGGGACTGTTGTCGAACGCCATTTGCACATCCCAGGGATTGGGATGCGCTGTAAGCCGCCAGCCTGGATCGCGCGGCAACTCGTTCGCGCCATCGAAGATGCGCAATTCGGCCATGGACCATTCGTCATGGGGTTCGCTTCCCTTTTGGACGACACGCAGCTTGCGAAACTCACGCGGAGGAAAATCGAACTTCAAAGTGCGCGCTGGCTGGAAGCCCCCAAACAACGGCGTCCACAGAATATCCTGCATAACCTCGTTGGCGGCGCTCTGATAACCAGTCAGCAACTCGCGCGGCAGGTAGGACCTGCCACCCTGCCCGATGGCGAAAATGACGTTCCCCGAAGGAACCACGCGCCCCATCATGCGCACGATCTTGTAGTCAGGGTCCTGGCTGAGATACGCGTCCTCGGATTGACGCCGCAGCGCGGCCTTCACCGGCGCATTCTCGATCCGCCACGCGCCCGGCGTGCAATAGCGCTCATACACGCTGGGCCAACAGGCGACGACGTTCGCCGCCACCAACGCAAACAGCAACCAGGGAAGATTCGCCACCGCCAGCGCCAGCGCGAGAGAAATGAAAGGGACCGTCGGAATTAAGAAGCGCGTGCCGATATTGCTGAAATAGGTGGACCCGAAAAGCAGCCCCGCGAACAGCAGTTGCCGGCCTTCGCGGAAGCGCAGCGCGAGCAGAGCCAACGGCGTGAGCAAGAACAAGGGACCGAGGAAGCCTCCCAATTGACCACCCTTGACCGTCACCTCCAACGGGATTTGCCGGCGGCTGGCAATGCCGTAGGTGCCGAGATAGCTACGCCACTCCGCTTCAAAGGAGATGTGCACATAGGGATTCGGAAAGATGCGATTGGCGAGCGGCGAGATGGGATTCGCAACTTCGATCCAGTTCTTCGCCATCCAGGGCAGGATCATCACCGCGGCCCAGAGCGCGACCACCAGCGCGGGACGAAGCAGCGGCTCTCGCGCGCGCTCCGTTTTGCGCGTGTTCCTCCAAAGCTTCCAGACCACGAAGCCCACCGCATACGGCACCGCGAGAAAACCGGTATATTTCACGGCATAACAAAACCCGGCCAGTATGCCGATCGACACCAGCAATTTGGGATCGCGGCTCTCGTCCCAAACCTGCAGCAGGTAGAACAGCGCGAACAGAACAGCGGCCAGCGCGACGTCGATGAAAGCCGTGGTCGCATCGCGCAGCACCACCGGACAGGTGTAGGTGAAGATAGCCGCGGCCACACCCACGGCTGGCCGTCCGATTCGCCGTCCATACGATAGAACCAGGAACGCCAGTGCGATCAGGAAGGCGTAGTGAACCAGACTAGCCGCCGAGTGTTTGCCGAAGTCGAAGGCGAACAGGTAGAGCATCTCGATACCCTGCGACAGATTGGCGTAAATGTCGTTGGTGATGCGCGGAAATCCGTGGGCGCGCTGGTAGATGAACACCTCGCTAAGGTGATACGACATACCGTCGGAGCTGTGTTCGGGCGCGAGCGCGTTGAAGAAGCCGTACCAGGTGAAGGCGGCAAAAGCCGCGGTGAAAACCCATCGCCAAAAGGGCGCGAGCGGCGCGAATGGCTTTCCGGGGGTGCGCAACGCCCCGGAATAAACGGCGTAGCCGATGCTGGCCAGTCCCAGAGCGAGCAGCACGCCGCGATGGACCAGCCTTGCCGCGCTCAGCGCGAACATGATTTCACTAAGGCACGCCGATCCGGCAACGAACGCCAGCAGGCGTCGCTCCCAGATATCCAGCGACGGCGCGACGCTGCGCAACAACAGCATGCCGAGTGACCAGGCGGTGGCTAACGTGAACAGCGCGCCGAACAGAATCGGGACCACGCGGATCATGCTCGAGAAATTCCAATCATGCTTGAGATCCAATCATGGCTTGAGACCCATTCGCGCCAGGATCACGCCGAATTTGGCCCCGTCCCGCGGCGCGATGTACGGTTTATCCACCGACATGGCCACGGTGGCGATGTCACCCTCCAGCCAATCGGCCGGCACGGGCTTCTCGAAATGCTTGGTGCCAGGCGTGGTGTAGCGGACCTTGTCGAGCAGCTTGCCGTTCACGAGAAACGAAATCTCCACCGGGCCAGTGATCTTGAAACCGTCATCCCAAATTGCGAAGTCGGTGCTGAACTTAATATTTTCGGCCGAAAGCACCAGCACCTTGACGGTCGGTTCCTGCCTGGTCCAGCGCCAGGGAACACCGGGGCTCGATCCGTCAATGTCCTTGACGATGAGTGGATCTGCGCCGGTGCCTTCCATGGACACCATCATGGCGTCGGGCCCCAGATCGAGCCTCGCCACGGGCTGGCGCTGCTCGGGCGGCGGATAGCTTTCAGGAAGACGGTCGCACGCGGCCAGCAGGAGCAGGCATGGGAGAACGCAACCTGTTCGGATCAAGAACATACGCGGTAATAATCTTCCAGCGCGAGCGGGCGCGCCTCGCCGGATCGAACGGCAGAGAAACCCAGCAGCATCAGGACGGCAAGCTTTTTCATGGCAGGTATCTATTATGCCAAGGCGGCTGAGGTTCGCGCCCCGTTGCACCCGTCCGGTCCGGTAAAAAGTACCTGAGCCAAAGATCGGCTCCTGCCAATTTCACCTTTTCCTTTAATAAGCCGATAATCCGCGGCGCTTAGTGATAGGCTTGCACCAGGAGAAACGCGCTGCGCTCCATGCTCTTTCAACTCTTGAATTCGTCCACTTTCCCAACGCCGTTTGCAGAAAGTGAAGCCACGCCGAAACGTAAGCTTCCGGCCTTATGTCTAATGGCTGTCTTCTGCGCTGCTTCGGTGGCCGCATTCGCCCAGGCGCCCACGGTAACCGCGGTGCAGAACAGCGGCGACTTCAGCGCGAATCTTTGCCCCGGCCTTCTTGTTTCCATTTACGGTTCGAATTTCGGACCATCCACTGCGAATATGCCGGGGGTGCCCGTTAAGGGCGTGACTGTCACCGTTGGAGGGGCGCAAGGTTACGTCGCCGAGGTCGTTGCCTCCAATCAAATCACCGCGCAGCTCCCTTTCGACGCGCCGACCGGTGCGGTTGCAATTATCGTCACCGTGAGCGGTGTTTCTTCCGCGCCACTGAATATCACGCTCAACGCTACTGCTCCGGCCTTTCTCACTGTTGGCGGCCTTGGAACCGGTAACGCGTTGGTCCTCAGTGCTGCCGGAAAGATTTTGACTTCCACGGCGCCCGCGAATCCCGGCGATAACGTGTACCTCTATGCCGTGGGTCTCGGTCCGACCACCCCCGCCACGCCCACCGGCATAGCCACCGCGACCAACCCCACCGCCGTGTTGCCCACGTTGACTGTCGGTGGAAAGCCCGCCACCGTCGCTGCTGCGGTTGAAGTGGCCCAATATGCCGGCCTTTATCAGGTCAATTTCCAGGTGCCAGCCGGCGTGCAAGGCAACGCGCCTGTGATCCTAACCGTCGGAGGCGTGAGCACCAAGCCCACCAGCCCGGTTACGATGCTCGTGTTCGGAATCACCGATATCGTCAGCAACGCTTCCTTCGGCTCTGCGGGAACGGCGGCGGCGTGCTCCATTGCCAGCATTTTTGGGAACGGTTTTGGCACCACCAGCCAGTCCACCGGTTTTCCCTCCACCGCTTTCCAAGGCGTTTCGGTTAGCTTCAACGGTACGCCCGCGCCGCTCTTCCATCTGACGATCACGGCGCCAACCGCGTCGACCGTGGGCGCGTCTCAGATCGACCTCCTGATCCCCTGCGAACTGCCGGCGACGGGATCGGTCAATGTCGCGCTGACCAACGCATCGGCGACAGGTCCGAACTACGTGCTGACGATGGCGGCCGGCGCGCCCGGTCTCTACTTCATCCAAGACCCCTCCATGACAACGCGCTTCAATGTCCTCGCCCAATTCAACAACACGGCCTGGCTGGCCATGCCGGCATCCATGGCGACCGCTCTCGGGATCCCGGGGAATTGCACCGCTAATAAATACAGCGCGCTTTCGCTATGCGGGGAGCCCGCCGCGCCTGGTAGTTACCTGGTCCTGTACGTTACCGGGCTCGGGCTAGCCACGCCCAAAGGAAATCCCAACGGCCAACCTCTCACAACGGGCGATATTCCCCCCGCCAACGGCAGCGTGATATACGAGACCCTTGCCACGCCCACCGTCACTGTTGGCGGCTTTCCAGTGGAAGTGCTATTTTCCGGCATGGCGCCGGGATTCGCCGGACTCTATCAGATCGATTTCCAGGTCCCTACCGGCGTGACCGGCGACGACGTCCCGGTCGCGGTCAGCATATCCGGCAGCCCGGCGGACACACGCACCGTGTCGATCCAGCCGAGCTCCTAAGGCCTTCCCGCAGGTCCTCCCTGCCAACGAGTCTAGGGAACTTTCACCTGCCCATTAGCGTATTGCTACTCCCGAGCTTCCAGGGGCCGGCCATGCTACCCTCAACCGCAAAACCACACTCTGGCTTCAGATTTTCCCGAACATCAGTACACGAAAACGCCGCGTTGGATTTCTATCTCAATTCCAGCTGCTGCCGGATTCTTCACCCTAGCCTTGTTGACCGCCGCGCTCTTTCAACCCTCACTCCGCCTCCTGCACGCGTTTCAGGCTTTGATCTATGTCGCAGTCGTTTTCCTCGCGCGCAGGAACAGCGCCTGGGGATTTGGCGCCGGCTGCATCATCGGTGCTTTCTGGAACTACATTTTCATCAGAGGAGCAGCCCCAGACATTTGGGCCTTCCTTACGGGACAGGTAATTAGACCCGATGTCGCGCTTCAGCTCGCGGCAAGCGTGGCCCATTTTTTGCTCATCATCGCATGCACGGAAGGGTTCTTGCGATTGAGGCCGGGTGCGAAACAGTGGGCGAAATTCTTGGGAGGCGGAGTAACAGCGGTCGGCTACTTGCTGCTGCTTATGATCACAATGAGGCCGCAATATATACCGCTGCTGAAACGGTGTTTTGGACCTTAACCGCTACACCGGCGCCACCAGCGACAATCGCGACCATGGCCGATGCACGCGCACCTCGGCGCCGCCCAATCCCGCGCGCGCGGCAAGAGCCCGTAGCTCTTCCTTCTTAAACGCCGCCCCCACCGAAATTTGGCCATCGCTGATGGTAATCGCATGCCAGCCGAACAGCCAGCGCGTGTTCGGAAGGAAGTAATAGGCCAGCGGTCCCCGATCCAGATCGATGGCCAGCACAGCGCGCCGGGCGATCGAGCGAAAGCTGGTGAACAGCTCCACCACCTGCTCATTGGTGAAGTGATGCAGAAATAGCGAGCTGAAAACGAAATCGAAGCTCGCGGGCCGGAACGGCAGGTGGAACGCGTCGCCGGCCACTCTGGGATCGGCGGCTTGAGCAAGGTGATCGCTTTTGTAATCGAGCGAAGTCACGCGCGCTCCGGGAAAACTGCGCTGTATGGCCGCGCCCATGTCGCCCGAAGCCGCTCCGATGTCCAGAACCGAAAAGCTCTCGCCGGGCCGCACCACGCGCGCGAACATCTTCCGCAACACAAGATATCCGCCCAAATAGCGATTCACCCGCGCCAAATCGCGCAGGCTGGCGCGCGCCACTTCGGGGGGCGCGTGATCCAGCATCTCCGGCACAATCCGGCGCTCACTCAGCAAACTGCCGGCTACAGGCACGTTCCCATGATAAGATGCGGCTTCACTAACAAATGGACATCGTCACAGGCAATCTGGGTTGGATTGAAGCCATCTGCGGTCCCATGTTTTCCGGCAAGAGCGAGGAGCTGATGCGGCGGCTCCGGCGGTCCATGATCGCCCGCAAGCGAGTACAGGTTTTCAAGCCGGCCATCGACCAGCGCTATTCGATCGACGAAATCGTTTCGCACAGCGATCTGCGCATGAAGTCGCAAGTGATTCATGGGGCTTCCGAAATCCTGCCGCAGCTCGATGCGAGGACCGAAGTGGTTGGAATCGATGAGGCCAACTTCTTTGGTCCGGACCTGGTGGAGGTCGCCACGCAACTGGCCGACAGCGGCAAGCAGGTGATGGTTGCGGGCCTGGATACCGACTATATGGGCCGGCCGTTTCCGCCCATGCCGGAGCTGCTCAGCTTGGCCGAATCCATCACCAAGACCCTGGCCATCTGCATGCGGTGCGGCAATCCAGCCAAGCACACCCAGCGGCTGGTGGAATCGAGCGACTTGATCGTAGTGGGCGCGGGCGGGATGTATGAGGCTCGCTGCCGCCGCTGTTTCGAACCAGGCGTGCCGAAGCAAGCCTTTCTGGAATTCACGGTCCCAAAGGCGAAAATGTAAGCCCGTGGAAACCGGTTGCAACCTCCGTCCATCCAACGTGTTATATAACTGCTAATCTACGGAGCGGAGGTCTCATGTCCATTTTCCCCAATCCCAGCCCCGGTTTTGGTTCGGAGCCGCCGCCCTCTACGCCTCCTGCCCCGCCGCCCTCCGCGCCACCGCCCTACGGACCGCCTCCAGGAGCGCCGCCACCATACTACGCCGCGCCGCCGCAATACTATCCACCGCCGCCTCCACCTCAGGCGGAAGGGTCGGGGTTGGGGTGGAAGTTCGGCGTTCTGTTTGGCGTCGTGATCGCCCTGATCGCAGCCAACGTTTATTGGTACATGCAGTTGGACAAAGTGAAGAAGCAGCTGACGGCGGCAAACGATGCGGCGCAGTCCCGGATCGACAAGCTGGAAGAAGCCACGTCGGTGAATACGCGGACCAACCGCAAGACCGTGGACCAGTTGCGGGACCAGTTGGAGCGCGCGCGTAGGCAGGCCAGCCTGGCGGCGGGTGAGGCTAAGGATGAGGCGCTGAAGAAAGTAGACGAGACCCGCACCGCGCTGGAAGCAGCGCAAGCGCAGGCCAAGCAGGAGCTCTCCTCGGATATTTCGAAGGTGCGGGATGCCGCTGACAGCAAGATCTCGGAAGTAGGCACCCAAGTGACCGCCGTGAAGGGCGACGTGGCTTCAACCAGATCGGAACTCGAAAAGACGGTAGCCGATCTGAAGCGGGCCACCGGTGAGCTGGACGGCCACAGCGTGTTGATCGCCACGAATCAGAAAGAGCTGTCGGCGCTCCAGGCGCTGGGCGAGCGAAACTATGTCCAATTCACGATCTCAAAGGCCAAACAGCCGCAAAAAGTGGGAGACATCGCGATCCGTTTGGAGCGCGCCGACCCCAAGAAAAACCGCTACTCCATCGAGCTCACGGCCGACGACAAGACAGTGGAGAAGAAAGATCGCGTAGTGAACGAGCCATTGCAGTTCATGACGTCGAAAGCGAAGCAGCCTTACGAGATAGTGGTGAACGACGTGAAGAAGGACACCATCGTCGGCTACGTGTCCATTCCTAAAGTGCTGAACACCCGTAACTGAACCGCGCCGAAACTGAGCCGCGACCAGAGGGAGCGGTCTTACGTCCTCACGTACGCCAGCGCAACAACTTTTCCGAGCGCCGGTGAATACGCCGCGGATGTGACCTCGGCCCCTGTCTCAAGCTTCGTGCCCGACTCCGGGGGTTCTTTCGTTTCCAGCGTCAGCGGCTTCAGCACGCGGTGGATCTGGCCGCGCGACCGCACGCGCTCCACGATCTCCTGCCCCAAATAGCAGCCCTTGCTGAAATGCAGCGCCTGCGGTTGATTCGCTTCCTGGGCGAGAAATCGTTCGCTGATGTCTTCGCCATAACGGGGCTTGCCATGCTCCAGGCGAACCACGCGAGCTGCTTCGGCGTCGGCGGGCTCGGCCCCGGCAGCTTCCAGGCGCGAGATCAGAGCGGCCTTTTCATCGGCGGGCGCGAAGATAAAAAATCCGATGCTGCCTGTGGAGTTAAGCCTTGCGACCACCGCTTGCTCCCAATCGACGCTCGAATATTCGGCCTCGGGAACCGTCGCGCCCACGCGTTCCAGCACGCAGGCTGCCTCCGGGCCTTCGATGGCGATGGTTGCCGTGGCGTCGGTCATATCTTCAAGCGTGACATCATCCGCAATGATGAAACGGTCCAGATGCTGGTAGAGCGGCTCGCGCGTCTCTGGTTCCACGTCGAGCAAGAAGTGATCCGGACGGCACAATACGCTCGCGTCGGCGAGGACGCGTCCTTTGTCGTTCAGAAAAAACGCGTAACAGCCCGATCCCGGCGTGAGCTGCTGGATGTGGTTGGTGGTCATGGCGTGCAGCAGCCGCGCGCGATCCTCCCCGGTGAGTTTGATTTTGCCACGCGCGGAGAGATCCAGCCAGGCAGCGCGATTTCGGAGCGCTTCATATCCGGTCATCTCATGATTCTCATCTAAGCGACAGGTACCTCAAGTAACTCGAGATCGCGGTCACGATCACGCCGGAGATCACGATTCCGAGCGCCGTGCGATTGCGCTTCGCCTCGTTCGACGGGCGCACCGAATATAGGATCGCCGCGGCGGCGATGTGGAGCACCAGCAAAATCTTAATGCCAAACCACATCTGGTAGCCCGGTGGATAGCTGGCCTTGTTCGAATAGTTGTAGATCCCCGAGCCGATGGCAGCGATCAGAACGAAGAACAGCAGCGGACGGAAACTGCTCACCGCGACCCCGCCGGCGAGTTCGCGCTCCGACGGAGGAAGCGAGGCCAGCGCCGGAGCGAGAGCGAATCGCGCGTAGATGAACCCGCCAATCAGCGTAACCACCGACGCGATGTGCAACCATCGCAACAACACTCCGAACACCGCGCGTACGGCTGGGTCCATAATTCGAGTATACGATTATGATTCATGAAGGCCTCAAATGATCCATGAAATCCTGCCGGTCGGCATGTTGCAGTGCAATTGTTCCATCTTCGGCGATGAGGCGAGCGGCGAGGCGGTGGTGATCGATCCAGGCGACGAGATCGGGCGCATCACCGCCGTCTTGGACCGGCATCGCCTGCGCGTGAAGGCGATCATCATCACGCACGCGCATATCGATCACATCGGCGGCGCGCAGAAGCTGAAGGCCGCCACCGGCGCGCCGGTCTACATGAATGCGAACGATCAGGAGCTCTACGATCAGATCGATATGCAGGCTAGTTGGCTGGGAGTGGCCGCGCCCGAAAAAACCAGCGTCGATGTAAACGCGCGCGAAGGCGAAATCGTGGAGCTGGGTCCGGCCGAGTTCCGCGTGCTAGAGACGCCCGGCCACACCCAGGGCAGCATCAGCTTGTGGATTCCGGCGGAGAACAAGCTCGTGGCGGGCGATACTCTGTTTCTGGATAGCATCGGCCGCACGGATTTGCCGGGCGGAAATTCGCGGCAGATTCTGCGATCGATCCACGACAAGCTGCTGCCGCTGGATGATACGGTGGTGGTGATCCCCGGCCACGGTTCGAACACGACCATCGGCCGCGAGCGGCGGCGAAACCCATTCCTACAGGGGATCTAAGCTACGGCATAACGCTAAACCAAAAACGCGATCGCTGGCAGTTGCTCGCGGCTGAGCCGCGCGCGTGAGCAAGCGGGGCCTGCGCGGCACAGCGACGCTATACTTGAATCGAAGTCCGATGCCCCCGGAACCGATAACCAACAACCAACAACCAACAACTAACCCCGGCAAACCACCTGGCTACCAGCCTTCGCCCGGCCGCAAGCTCTTCATGCTCGGCCTCTGCATCGCGGGCTTGATCTTCGTCTGGACTTATTACTACTTCGCCACGCGCCCGCACTAGCGGCATCACCTTTCGCTCTACCCCGCCGCCGATTTCCGTTTCAGCTCGCCCATCACGTCGGCCACCAGTTCCTTGGCGTCGGTCAGGCATTTCGAGATCATCTGTATATCCATGGCGGGCTTGCCCGGCTGCCGCGCGCTCTGGCAATAGACGCCGTGCTGGCCCACTAGCACCAGCGCATCGGTCAGTAAATCCAGCGTGACCGAGAGCCGCCCCCGCTCGGCCCCCATCATAAACTCTTGCTGTTCCAGCTCTTCGCGGCGTTCGTCGTAGACAGACATAGTGCTTTCATTGTAGTGGCGTAGTGGCGAAAGGCCACGGGGAGAAGCCTAAAGTGTTGGGACTTCCTGGCCGATAGTACTCTCCAGAAGCGCACAGCGCGGGGCGCGCTCAGATAGGAAGAAGATTAATCGCGGCCCGCTGCGTTGTGCGCGATGTTCTAAAGGAGAGGTACTGTATGTTCGCAATCCGCTCAATGCTCGTCTCGACCTTCATTTTCGCCGCCGTGCCACCGGCCGTGCTCCGCGCCGCGTCCAACACCGTGCAGTACGTGGGAGGCACCGTGAAATCGATCCCCGTGAACTCGGCTGGCTGGTTCAGTTTTGACGACGCCAAGGAGTTCCGCTTCAGCTACAATGAATCGGTTTTCCGCTTGCCTTACGATCAGATCACCAGCACCGAAATCGAAAAGGCAGATGTCAAGCACGTCATGCACGTGATCCCGGCTGAGTCGTTAATCTTCACCCATCGCAAACGAACCCTGGTGATCAACTACAAGGATGCGACCGGCGCCACGGGAACCCTGAATTTCGAACTGGCGGCGTATCGAGCCGCGGACGCACAGGAAACCATCTTAGCCAAGAAGACCCCTCCGCCCGCCGGCATAGTTGAGCCCGCATGGTGGGGCGATAAGATCTGGAAGACGGCTCGCAACAAGTCGGCCTGGGATGCACAAGCCGTGTTGAACGCGCAAGCCGCCCAAGCCGCCGCCGAGAACGCGCAAAATACCGCCGCGGCCCAGCCAGGCCAACTCGCGCCCGGCGGTACCAAGTAACCCGGCACCCGCCAACCGCATCGGTGTTCACTTAGTAGGGTCGTGCCCCGGGTACACACGGCTTCAGCCGCGTTTGTTCGGCCTGGAAGAGACGCGACCAAAAAAGTCGCGTGTACCAGCGTCTCATAAAATGAACCGTATTGGGCTTAACTCCAATCGGGGTCACTCCCGTTTTCGCGCGCTTCTCAGTGCGACCGCTGACCTGGATGACTCGGTCTCAAGAAGTCACGCTGTACGCCCAGTTCAGCAAAGCGCGGCATCGAACACGAAGAAGGCGTTCGGGCAAAGCGACCTACTATGATCGAGGCCTCCGGCTTAAACGGCCAGCGCCGCCTTAGGTGATCCACCTTTGGGCCGTCGTTCGAACTGCCAGGCCTACCACCCTACCTTTCGCTTTTCTCGCTCGGTGAGTGTTTCGTGCAATAGCGATTTGATGTAGGTCTGGTAAGGCAGACCCTTGCGTTCAGCCTGCTTTCGGGCCAAAGCCAAATCGGCTGCGGGAATCCGTAGCGCCACTGTAGGCGCTGGCATCTTCTTGGACGCAGCTATCCGCTCCCGCAGTTTGTCCTTCGTCAATACCTGAGCCTCGCCGTTTTTCGCGGCGGCAAGTAGTTGTTTGCCATGTATGTTGCGGTGCTTATACCACCACTCCGCCTCTTCCGCCTCGGTGGCGAAAGTCGGTATCACGCGCTTGGGTTGTTTCTCTAACTGCTTCCTCATTTGAGTTTCTCCAGAAATGCCTTTCTTTCGGAAACACTAGCCGGAAAGGCGGTAATGGCACGCACCTTGCCGTTGCGAATCGTCCACACCACTGACAAGAAACGGCCTCCATTCGTAAGGCCGACAGAGCGGTACCGTTCTTCGTTATCGATCAGTTCGAAATTCAAGTCTATAGGATCGTTGTACAGCAACTGTTCGAACTCCGCGGGCGCGACTTTGTGGGCTCGAGGTGCTTCTTGTTCTCGTCATCCCAATCGAATTCGATTCGGCTGGCCAACTCCCAATACTGTATCGCAACGTATATACGTTGCCAGATTCTTTGGTGTGTCGATCACTGTTTTCTTTCTCCAGCCGCTAATGCGTCATGTAGGACTAACTGTGGCACGTTTTTTCAAAAGCCTGCTGAGAAACACCGGAACGCGCCCACCGCTCGTGCCGTGAGCCCGTAGCGGCGTCACTCCCGTTTTCGCCCGCCGGATGCTAGTCTGTTAGTGCTGCACCGGAGGCTAACATGGCGACTGCAACGGCGGCGAATAGGGCTCTCCAGGAACGGTTAGATTCCGCCCGCAAATTAACTGACTATGTCTTCAGCCTGCTCAAGGCCGAAGCCATTTACGCGCGCCCCATTCCCGAGCGGCACCGCCTCATCTTCTACCTGGGACATCTGGAAGCGTTCGATTGGAACCTGATCGCGCGAAAAACCCTGGACATTCCCTCGTTTCATCCTGCCTTCGACAAGCTCTTCGAATTCGGTATCGACCCGCCGGTTGGGCAAGCCGCCTCGGATGAACCGTCCGATTGGCCGCGAGTGGACGAGATTCGAAGCTATAACCGGCGCATCCGCGGCATCCTGGACGAGTTGCTCGATCAGACTCCGGAACACAACATTCCGGAGCAAATCATCCAGGTTGCCCTGGAACATCGGCTGATGCATGGCGAGACCCTGGCTTACCTGCTGCACAACCTGCCATACGAGCAGAAGGCCCCGGGAGCGACGCCGCTATCTTATTCCTCGCATGGCTTGGCCGCGCCGGCCATGATTGACATCGCTCCCGGCCTTGCGACCCTCGGACAAAAACACGGCAGGTTCGGTTGGGATAATGAGTTCGCCGAGCACCAGGTGGAAGTCCCCGGCTTCCGCATCGGCAAGTACAAGGTCACCAACGGGCAGTATTTGGATTTCGTGCGCGACGGCGGCGCACCGCCGCATTTCTGGACGCAGCGCCGATCTCAACAAGGTCCCCGCTGGTATTATCGCGGGATGTTTTCCGAGGTACCGCTCCCGCTAAATGCGCCGGTATACGTCACGCACACCGAAGCCCGCGCTTATGCGCGATGGGCCGGCAAATCGCTGCCCGCCGAAGCTCAGTTTCATCGAGCCGCGTACGCCACGCCCGCCCGCGAAACACCCGCTAACGAAACAACCGCCGCCGCCGAGCGTCCCTATCCGTGGGGCCACGCTGAGCCGAGCTCGAAACGAGGCAATTTTGACTTCCATCAATGGGATCCGTTGGACGTGGATGCCCATCCGGCGGGCAACAGCGCGGCGGGTGTCTCGCAGCTCGTGGGCAATGGCTGGGAGTGGACAGCCACGAAGTTTGGCCCGTTCCCGGGATTTCAGCCCTTGCCGTTTTATCCTGGCTACTCCCAAGACTTCTTCGATGAAGAACACTACGTGTTGAAAGGTGGATCGCCCGTGACGGCCGCTTGCATGTTGCGCCGTTCGTTCCGTAATTGGTTCCGTCCCGATTATCCCTATGTCTACGCAAGCTTTCGCCAGGTCGAAGACTAAGGCCGGGGGCCACCCCGCGGACCCCAGCGTGAGGCGCGAATTCGCGTGCGACGTGCGCAGCGGCCTCGGAAAGCCCCAAAAAGAACTGCACTCGAAGTATCTCTACGACGAGCTCGGCAGTTCGCTGTTTGAGGCCATCACGCACTTGCCCGAATATGGCTTGACGCGCGCGGACGAGCGCTTGCTGCGCCTGCACGCCCCAGACATCGCGGCGCTGCTTCCCGCGCCCATCGCCGTCATCGAGCTCGGCAGCGGCGTGGGGCAAAAAACGCGCCACATTTTGCGGGCTCTCAGAGCTCTGCACCGAGGTGGTCCAGCCCCGCTGCGCTATTATCCGATCGACGTGTCCGCCGACGCCCTGGCGCGTTGTGAGCGCGATTTGGCCGACGTCGCCGAGGTGCATCCGCTGGTCCAGTCCTATCTCGATGGGATGTCGCGCGCCGCAGCCGAACGTCAGCCCGGCCAAGCGTTCCTGGTAATGTTCCTCGGCAGCACCATCGGCAATTTCGAGCGCAAGTGCGCCGTCGAGTTTTTGCGCGATCTCCGCCGTTCCCTTGTTCCCGGCGACTCCCTGCTGATCGGCGCGGATCTTGTAAAAGAGCCGGACAGAATGCTGGAGGCCTACGACGATCCCACCGGCCTCACAGGCGCATTCAATCTCAACCTCCTCGGCCGGATCAACCGCGAGCTCGGCGGCGATTTCCAACTGCGCCAATTCGAGCACGAAGCCCGCTGGAACGGCGAGCACCGGCGCATCGAAATGCACTTACGCTCGCGCGTGAACCAGACGGTCTTCATTGCTCAAGCAGATCTCAGCGTGCCCCTCCGGGCCGGCGAGACCATCTGGACAGAGTCGTCGCACAAATTTCAACTCGCGGAACTCGGCGCCATCGCCGAGCAGACCGGCTTTCACGTAGCCGGCCGATGGATCGATGAAGAGTGGCCCTTCGCCGACAGCCTTTGGACGGTTCATTGAGCGCCGGGAATGGAACTTCGGCCAGCGGCGCGGCCACCCTCGAATTTCGCGAAGTTTCGTACCGCATCGGCGGCAACCTCATCCTGGACAAACTCAACCTTCGCATCGTGGAAGGCCGCACGCTGGTGCTGCTCGGCCGCAGCGGTTCGGGTAAGACCACCGCGCTGAAGATGCTGAACGGCCTCCTGTTTCCTTCCGATGGCCAGGTGCTGGTGGACGATCGCGCCACCACCGATTGGGATCTCATCCAACTCCGGCGCGGCATCGGCTACGTGATTCAAGAAGTCGGCCTGTTTCCGCATTTCACCATCGGCGAGAATGTGGCCCTGGTGCCGCGCTTGCAGGGCTGGGCGCCAGACCGCATCACGGCGCGCGTGTCTGAATTGCTCGATCAAGTGGGCCTCGAGCCGGCGCGGTTTCTCGATCGCTATCCGCGCCAGCTCTCGGGAGGACAGCGCCAGCGCGTGGGCGTCGCGCGCGCGCTCGCGGCCGAGCCGAAGCTTCTGCTTTTCGACGAACCCTTCGGCGCGCTCGATCCGGTGACGCGCGTGGAATTGCAGGATCAATTTTTGGAGCTGCGCGACCGCCTGCGGAAGACCTCCATCTTCGTCACCCACGACGTGCGGGAGGCGCTGCGCCTCGGCACCGAAATCGCGCTCCTGCATCGTGGCAGACTGGAAGTGCTGGCCACACCAGGCGAGTTCGTAAAATCGGGCGGCCCGGAGGCGCGCGCCTTCCTAGCCACACTATGACGATCCCTCCCTATTTACTGCAGGAGATGGCGCAGTTGACCGGCGAGCATATCGTTCTGGTGCTGATCGCGATGGCGATCGCGGCCTCGGCCGGCCTCCCGCTCGGCGTTCTGCTGACGCGCCGCGCTGCATTGCGCACTCCCTTGCTCGGCTTCGCCAACGTCATGCAAACCATCCCGAGCCTCGCGCTGTTCGGCTTCTTGATTCCCATTCCGTTCATCGGCGGCATCGGCAAGCGGACCGCGATCGTCGCGCTCGTCCTTTACGCCCTGCTGCCCATTCTTCGCAACACGCTCGCTGGCGTTCTCGGCGTGGACTCCGCCGTGCGAGAATCCGCCATCGCCATGGGCATGACCGGCCGTCAGTTGCTCTGGCAAGTTGAGCTGCCGCTTGCGGCCCCAACCATACTCGCCGGCGTGCGCATCGCCACCGTCACCACCATCGGAACGGCTACCATCGCGGCCGCCATCGGCGGTGGAGGACTCGGCGTCTTTATCTTCCGCGGCATCGCGTCGGTGGACACCACGCAAATCCTGGCCGGCGCCATTCCCGCTGCCCTGCTCGCGCTGCTGTCGGACGGAGGATTCAGTTGGATCGAACGACGCGTCTCCATTGCCTAGCTCCCATCCTGCTCCTCGCCGCCCTACTCAGCGGCTGCTCTGCGCGCAACCACATTGTGGTCGGCTCCAAAAACTTTACGGAGCAATTGATCCTGGGCGAAATCATCGCGCAGCACATTGAAGCGCGCCTGCACCAGCCTGTGGAGCGCAAGCTCGACCTCGGCGGGACACTCCTCGCCCACCAGGCGCTGCTGTCCAAAGGCATCGATCTCTACCCGGAATACACCGGCACTGCCTTCACCAACGTGCTTAAGCGCAGCGGCGTCACCGATCCGGCCGTGGTCCTGGAGCAGGTTCGCGCCGAATATGCGAGCGGCTTTCATCTCGATTTGATGGACCCGCTGGGCTTCGACAATTCGTTCGCGATGACCATTCGCGGCGAGGACGCCCGCGCGCGGCACTTACAGACCTTGAGCGACGCAGCGGCGGATCCAACCGGATTCACGCTCGGCGCAGGCTACGAATTTCTCACGCGCCCCGATGCCTACGGGGCGTTGAATCGCGCCTATTCCATCCACTGGACCGCGGCTCCCAGGAGCATGGACCTCGGCCTTCTCTATCAGGCCCTGGAACAGAATAAGGTGAGCATGGCCGCCGCCAACACCACCGACGGGCTCCTGAACAAGCTGGATGTCACCGTGCTCGCTGACGACAAGCACGTGTTTCCGCCTTATCAGGCCTGCATTGTCGTCCGCGAGGATGCGCTCGCCGCTTATCCAAATCTTCGCGCAATCCTCAGCGAGCTGTCTGGAAAAATCTCCGACAAGGAAATGCGCAACATGAACTACGCCGTGGACGCCCAGCATCGCCCCGCGCGCGACGTCGCCAAAGAATTTCTAGCCGGACTGCGCTGAATTCTTCTGACTCACCCGCGAAATCGCCCGCACCAACTTTTTATACGGCACCTGATCCAGCCCCGCGAACCCGATCCACTCGCCGTCACTCCAGCTCGAATAGTGCCAGCGCGCCAGCAACGCCAGATGCTCCTGTTTCTCCGCGAGCGGCGGCGTCACCGGTTGTATAGACCCCACCAATTCCCGCAACCGCTGATCGAGCGACACCATTGATGTGAAGTGAGGCGCCGTAAGCGTAAATCGCACCGGTGCTTGCCACGCCCCTTGGCAAACGAACCACAGCAGAACGCTGTCGGGCGCAAGACAAGGCGCGATGGCGACTCCATACAAATGATCGATATCGCAAACCAAATCGCCGCGCAGCGCAAGCACGCCTTGGATGCGTTCCAATTGTTTGTGCTGGCGCGCGGCCTCCTCGAAGTTCATCTCGGCGCTCAGGCGATCGCGCGCTGCCATCGCGACACTGAGCAAGGCGCCGCCGTTACCAGTGAGGAATTCCTCGACGCGCTCCACTTCGCTCAGATACTCATCGCGCGTCACCACCTGCTGGCAGGGCCGCAGGCACCGATTCATCTCGCCATAGATGCAGCCCGGATGCTGCGGGCTAGGCTCCAGATTTTCCTGGCAGCGGCGCATCTGGAACAAATCCAGAAACTGGTTCTCGAACAGCTCGGCCGCGGCTCGCGATTGGAACGGACCATAGTGTAGAGCGCGGCTGGCGCTCAGGCGCGCGCTCACCTGCGTGCGTGGGAATTCATTCGCCAGGATCAGCTTGACGTAGGCCGGCATCCGCAGCTTCAGCAGCCGCAAATAATCTTCTGGAAAATAACGGCGCGCCAGCGCGTAGTGCACCAGCATCGATTCAAACCGCGACGCCGTGGGCCAATACTCCACGCGCGTCGCCACTTCGCGCAGATTCAGCGACCGCCGCGGCGAGGCGCCTGGATTAGAATCGGCGGGCTTAAATATGCGCAGCAAGCGCCGCCGCAGCATGCTGGTCTTCGCCATGTACGCCGATCGATCACCCGCCCAAACCACAAACACCGCATCCGCGTTCGGAACCTCGACGACGCTCGTGTCCAAGTGTTCGCGCTCAATGATCGTTGGATCGGGAACCTGCATCCGTACCCAGTGTAGTGGGGCAGTGGGACACCAACCAACAACTAACAACCAATAACCAGCAACGTCACAGCGTCCAGATGCAATGACCTTTTTGATAGAACGAAAATTGGCCGTTTTCGCTCACCATCAGCACAGCGCCAAATTGTGACGCGCTGATGGCCGCAGTGGTGCGCCCTCCTTCTCCGATTTCTTCATATTGATCCGTCGGAGGGCGATGACTCAGGATCGCGCCGAACGCCAGCAGGCTCGAATCGCGATCAAGCACCACGCTGCCATCGATCTGCGCGATGCTTTCCAGCACCACCGGCGAAAGCTCGGTGACCAGCTGTCTTCGCAACAGGTAGTGGAGTTGGTTCTTGGCGCCGGCTCTCTCCGGCCAATCGCTTTCCAGCAGATCGAGTCCGCTCACCAATTGCCGGACTTTCCGCGTGTCCTCGAGAACCACGAACATACCTCCGCGCCGGTGTTCCGCCAGATTGAGCGCCGCGGAGAACAGCCGCGATGACAGATCCTTGTTTCCGATGGCTGCCTCCCAAGCTTCATATTTCGAGACCGCGTCAGTCAGATGCCAACGTCCGTCCAGAAAACTGAACAGCTGAACGCCTTGGCCGAAAATCTTGATCTCGCCGTTCGGCGTGAGCACCAGGCAGAGGTGGCCGCCGCAGAGTGTCGCCTGGCAGTGCGTCCGGTAACGGCGCGCGCTGGGAACCGGAAGCTCAATCCCGCTGTAGGGCTGCGCCCACTCCTGCACATCCACCAGCTCAACCATGAGGCCGCTCCTGTCCACCAGCGCCATGGTTCTCAGACCGTCACAGATGCGGTGAAAGCTGCGAATCGAAGTCAGCCCGCTCGAATAGGGAAGCGCGTCCGCCGGCCGCGCCGGCAAGGAGTGACAAGCGTCCGGCAGGGAACCGAACAACAAGGCGCCGGTCGAGATTCGTTTGTCTTCGTACGAACTTAAGGCGCTGATTCGCAGCACTTCGATCGCCTCGGAAATGCGGTCGGGAACCGCGCCCATGCTGCCTGCATCGTCGAAGACGCTTCCATCCAGAAACGCGGAGACGTAGCGATCCTCCGGTAGTCCGGCGAAGATCCCCAGATTTCGCACGGCGATCTCGCTGTCGAACAGAATCCTGTACCGCCGGGAGAGGAACCTCCCGATGCCTCGGAGCATAATCTGTTCGTGTTCGCTGAATTTCCTGCTGCGGGTAAGCGCGTACCGGTTTCCCAGCCAGTCGAAGTTCAAACCGCCTTCAATCCCCGGTTGGAAAATCATTGCCGGCGTTGCGTCTGGAGCGCGTCCGACAATCTCTAAGCGGCTCGAAGGTAGGAAATATTGGACGCCGCGCCTTAACAGTTGTTCAAACAACATGTCCGCGACAGGAGCGCCGTTTTCGGTTGGCGGCTCTAGGTTCATATTTCTTTGATGCCCCCAGTTCACCGGACGTATCAGGAAGTTGCGCGGCCCAAATTTCTACGCCAGCCCGCTAACCTCCGTGTGCCCGCAGTGGCGGACGGGGAATCGTCCGACGCCATTCCTGAAGATCGCGGGCGCGAGATCACGGTTCAGGAAGGCGAGACGGCTACGGTGGATTTGCTAACCGGCTAAACGCCCGCAGCTTCTCCACCGCGCCACGCTTGCCCCCGGAAAGGCGGCCACTATTCACGGCCTGCTGCTGGACTTCTTCTCCCTTGTATACGACCCGGTCGTCAAGTACCAGCCCTCACAAGCTTACGCCAGCATCCCGCGCGATTCAGGCAGCTAATCCCGGTTTCAGACTCTTGCCGCCGTGGACGGGGATCGAAATGACTCTCGGTTCGCCCTGCTTGGCTTAGACGTGATGGCTTCCCCTAATTCGGCGGAGCAACCAGCCATTCTTCTCAATCAGCCGGCACATTTCGGGTCCGGTGACCGATTTCAAACTGCTACGTCCAGAATCCGAATGTTCGCGTCAGGCTCCCTCCCCTGCTCTCTCGGCACTTCGAGCACACCAGTGATGGCTTCGCGGATGTTGTCCTTCAGTTCATCAATAGTCTCGCCCTGCGAATAGCAGCCCGGAAGCGCTGGGACTTCGCCCCAAAAACCTCCTTCGGGATCCTCGTGGATGACAACGGCGTATGTCCGCACGCCTAAATTTTCGCATAATGCGCCTAAGTTCCGCCTCTTTAAGCCACTTAAGTGACCGCTCCTCCCAGCTTCCTTCCACCCCAAATCCAACCACTTGCGATCTCCGCCCCCGCCACGTCCGCTCCTTACTGCTACGCTCGAACCAAAGCGCGACCCACTCGCTCGCTCTGCCGAACGGACAAAGATTAAGGAGAATTCAGCACGGCCAAACACAAAACTAGCCGACTTGCGCCACCTCCCGAATTTTCGCAACCAGCCACCAACAACCAGCCACCAACAACAGCGGCCGCAGCGCACGCCGCGCCCGCCCGGTGTGTAACCATAGGAGCAACAGCTTTCAGGTAGCGGCCGTCGCCACGAACATGGATTTCGCCGAGCAAGTCAAGTCGTCCGTCGATATCGTCAAAACCATCAGCGAGTATGTGCCGCTCAAGAAAGCCGGCGGCTCGCCGCGCTACACCGGACTGTGTCCGTTCCACACCGAGAAGACGCCCTCGTTCTCCGTGCATTCGAGCCATCAGTTTTACAAATGCTTCGGCTGCGGCGTGAGCGGCGACGTTTTCAAGTTCATCATGGAGATCGAGCGCGTCAGCTTCTTCGAGGCGCTCAAGCTCGTTGCCGAGCGTAACGGCATCGCGGTGCCCAAGCGCGATTATTCAGATCCGGATTCGAAACTCCGCGGCGCTCTGATGGAGATGCACGAGATCGCGGCGCGCGTGTTCCAAAGCAACTTGAACGGCCCCGCGGGCGCGGAGGCGCGCCAGTACCTCGCCGGCCGCAATGTGTCGCCGGACCAAATAGCCGAATTTGGCCTCGGCCTCTCGGATGCCTCGTGGAATCAGTTGACGCGCCAATTTGAATCGCGCTTCGCTCCCGAGCAACTGGAACAGTCGGGATTGGTCTCCAAAAGACGCGAGGGCCCAGGCTTCTACGATTATTTTCGCGGCCGCCTGATGTTCCCCATCCACAATGAGTCGGGCAAAGTCATCGGCTTCGGAGGCCGCGCGCTGAGCCCGGACGAGGAGCGCAAGTATCTGAACTCCCCGGAAACGCCGCTGTATCGCAAAAGCTACGTGCTTTACAACCTGCATCGCGCCAAGGACGCGATACGCAAATCGGATTATTCGGTGCTGGTGGAAGGCTACATGGACGCGATCGGCGTCCATTCCGCGGGAGTTCACAACGTAGTGGCCAGCTGCGGCACATCGCTCACCAACACGCAGGTGCGCGCGTTGAAGCGTCACTCCGAAAGCATCGTTGTGAATTTCGACCCCGATACTGCCGGCGCCAGAGCCACCGAGAAATCCATTCAACTGCTGCTGGACGAAGGTCTGCGCGTGCGGGTGCTGGAGCTCGGCGGCGATCTCGATCCCGACGAATTCGTGAAGGTCTCGGGCGCTGAAGCCTACCGGGCGCGGCTCGAGAAAGCTCCCGCTTACTTCCACTGGCTGGCCGATCGCGCGCGCGGCAAATTCGACATGCGAACCGTCGAGGGGCGACTCGAAGGATTCAAGTTCATCGCGCCCGCCATCCAGAAAATCTCCGACCGGCTGGAGCGCTTCGCCGTCGCTAACGACGTGGCCGACTACCTCGGCGTGGACGAGAAGCTGGTGCGCGAACATTTCAGCAAGGGCGCGTCGGACCGCTCCAATATCCAGCGCCGCCCGGAAGCGCCCCCCAACGAGCGGCTGTTGCTGCATTCGCTGCTCGCGAGCGAATCCGCCCGGTCACTTGCGATCCCCGAATTACGCGACCTCGCGGCCATCGACCGCTTCGTCACCCGGAACGTCTTTAAGGCCCTGTTTGCAATGCATTCCGATGGAGCGCCCTTCCGCTTCGCCGACCTCGAAGGCCGGTTATCCGACGCCGACCGGGACCTATTGTCGTCAGTCGTTTTTGCCGATGAAATACTGGAGGAGGAGAAGGCCGCCGAACAGGCCTTGGCGTGTTTGCGCAGCCTCAAATCACAAGACCCTCGATCCGAGGCGGCCGCCTTGCGCGTCCGGATCAAAGCGGCCGAACGCGAAGGAAATCTTCAGGAAGCCATGCGGCTGGCGCAAGAACTGGATCAAAAGTCGCGCGCCGCCAGCGGGACTGCAAGATGAAGCGCCAATACCACAACCGGATGGCCGAAAACAGCCGGAGAACCACGGCACGATGTTGTACACTAAATGGAATCAAAGGTAAGCGCGAAGGGTGCGGCGCGCACCGCAAGACGAAGCAGGAATTCACTCGCGCCGCAGTCCGTTTTGCGCGGGTTGGCAAAAGATATCGCTGGTAAGCGGGGCAGCCAGTGGCTACGGATGACAAGTACGGCCGGCTAAAAAATCTCATGGACTCGGGCAAAGAAAAGGGGTTCGTTCTGTACGACGAAGTGAACGAGTTGCTCGCCGAGGATTTCCCGTCCGGGCGCGAGTTCGAGGATCTGCTCACGGATCTCGATAGCGCCGGCGTCGAAATCCTGGAAGAGCCCAAGCTCGACTTTGAGAAAGCGTCCAAGGACGAACCGGACGATTTTGGCGACCTGGAGCTCGCCCAGGATGTCGGCGACAAAACCAACGATCCGGTCCGCATGTATCTGCGCGAGATGGGCACGGTTCCGCTCCTCACCCGCGAGGGCGAAATCGAGCTGGCCAAGCGCAATGAACGCGGCCAATGGGCGGTTCGCAAGGCGCTCTCCCGTTCGCCGCTGGTCATCCGCGAGATCATCCAGCTGGGCGAGGACCTGCAGCGCGGCGTCGCTTCCGTGCGCGACGTCCTGGTGCTTCCCGAGTTCGTCATCACCGACGAAGATTTCAGCAC
>Ga0302324_100002806_pt1 | contig 39699 bp, 27 predicted proteins | sample Palsa_T0_1_FD_201949 | JGI IMG/M metagenome (GOLD analysis project Ga0302324, IMG submission 201949) | Peat permafrost microbial communities from Stordalen Mire near Abisko, Sweden - Palsa_T0_1 | ecosystem: Environmental > Terrestrial > Soil > Palsa > Peat permafrost | place: Sweden: Abisko...
CGAAGCCGAAGCGCAGCGCGACGCCCATGGTGCAACGGGGGCAATACACTAAATACGCGAAAGAGGGGGCCCGCGAATTGCCCCCACCGCGCCGTGGGCGCCTCGCAGAGCCTCGGCTACGCAGATGACACGAATAACGGATCGCCTATTCGTGTGATTCGTGTGTTTCGCGGGCAATACCCGGGCGAGGTAAATCGTGGCCAGAGATTCAGGCAGGTTGCGTACAGTCTAAACGGTAGCGCTGCAGAGAACGCGGTCGCGGCACGGAATCGACGCTCACCTCCCGCGGCCATTCTGCGCTTGCCGTTCAAGAGCCGTGCAGGATCATCGACAAACCTATGAACCCGTCCGAATTCGGTTTTGGCATCGCGGGCCCGGGCATGATCGCTGGGGTCATCGCGGATGCGCTCGCCCAGGCGCGGAATACCCGGTTGCGCGCCGTCTCCAGCCGCACCCTCGATAATGCGCGCAAATTCACCGCCGCTCGTCCCGGCGTCGCCGCCGTGCAAGGGCACGAAGCGCTCCTTCAGCGGGACGACGTGCACGCCATTTACGTGGCCACGCCGACCGTGGCCAAGGAAGCCATCGCCCTCGCGGCGATCGCCGCCGGCAAACACGTCCTGGTCGACAAGCCCTTCGTCGATCGCGCCTCCGTCGCGCGCATGTCCGAGGCGGCGGCCGCTCGCGGGCTCCTGTTCATGGATGCCACCCATTTCGTGCATCATCCGCGCACCACCGCGATCCAGGCGGCGACCGCGGAATTGATCGGCGCGCCGCGCTCGTTGCACACGGCGTTTTATTTTCCTTTCTCCGATCGCGATAACATCCGGTTCAATCCGCAGCAGGAACCCATGACCGTCCTGGGAGATATGGCGTGGTATTCCATGCGGGCGGTGGTGGAGTATCTGCGGCCCGCGGGACCGGTTCGCGAGGCCTTCGCCGCGGGCGAGCGCGATCCCCGGACCCATGCGTTCGTGCGCGTCGAGGGCCTGATTAGCTTCCAGAGCGGCGAAGCCTCCACCTTCGACGTGGGTTATACCGCCGACAGCATCCTCATGGACTTGCAGCTGGTCGGAACCAGGGGAGTGATCGGCATGGACGATTTCGTGCTGGATTGGACGAATAGCTTTGCCTTCAAGAACCCGGATATCGCGCCGGGCTACACCCACCGCACCGGCATGGCCAGCCGGAAGGAGATCAAGCTCGTGCCCACGCCCTCGACCACGCCGCAGGACGTCGCCATGGTCGAAAAATTCGCCACCCTGGCCACCTCCGGCCCCGCCGCCGAACGGGCAAAATACGCCGCGGCCACGCTCAAGACGCAGGAATATCTCGACGCCCTCTGGCAGGCGCTGAATCGGTGAAACGCTGGAAATGTTTACCGCGCACTTTGGCCACGCCGGTAGCACCGCGACTGGCGTGCGCAAGGATAGGGTCCCTGCGGGTGAGCTTCTTCAGGCGAGGCATGGGAAATCAGAATCATACTGAAGGCAGCCGAACTTAACTTCGTAAAGTTGGTTGAGAGCAGCTATACCACCGGAGCCGATTCGCAAAAACTGAGGGATTGGGGCAAATCTCAACAGTCAGCACTAGAGGTGGATGGCCAATCAGTTCAAGAATGTCACAGTTGAGATGTGGCCTATTGCCCCGATGGCTTCGTCCTACCGCGTGCTGCGCACGCCTCGGAGGGATGACCGCGGCGCGCAGAATACGAACTCCACGGTCAGTGACTTAAATGTTGGATCACTTTTCTCCACATTTCCCGTGCATTCACTCCCACGTACCCCGAATCCTGGCCATCATTGCATTCGATGACAAGCCAGGTTCCGTCGCACGTCTCCGCAAAATCAATGACAAGAAACGGGACTCGCAGCCGGGCGGCAACGATATGACCGATTTCTCGAATCCGCTCCAAACCCCGTTGGCTAATCTCGTAATTCTCGGAAACCCAATACCGTCCAAGGCCAACCAGCTCTCCTTGGAACCAGAAGGTGCGAAACTCATAGGTCTTTGGGATTGTTGTGCCGGAATCTTTTGCCACAGGGCGCAAGCGAGCATATTCCCGGCAGACGAGCCGCTGCCACCAAAGAATGGTTTCCGAGGACCACTCGTCGAGAAGCCGTCGCAAGGCTTCCTTGCTCTCGATGATACTTTGGCTGCGCGAGTGCTGGTTGGTCTGTCGTTCCCCCTTGATGAATATCGGGAACTCAAAGTGGGACGAGATTTGGTCGGCGGTGGGAATGTCATCAAACCAGACACTGCGGGGAGTAAACTCGGAAATTGCGGGATACCAATAGGGAAGAAGGCTGCTTCGCAGATATTCCTCTGGTGAGTTAATTAGCCGAATGTTCCATTCCCGCATTTCCGCGAACCGCCGCGGGTAGTCCGGCGCGCTGCCCATGCGAGCAATCGCGCTAATCTCCCGCTCGAGGAAAATGGGATGGGTGCACGGAAACTGTTCCTCGAAAGCAAAATCATACTGGGCAAGGCCGATCGGCTTCCACACGACCCAGAGAGCGCCATCAACTAGCGTGGGGCTTGGCGGATGGGGTTCGTTCATTCTAAAGCTCTAGAATGGGAATATTGAAAGGCGGCTTCAATTTTGAGACGCATCCGCCTCCCTGATACGGCCTTTTGTTTCACGGTGTCAGCGCCGCTTCGAGCTTTTTCCGCCACGGCCCGACAATTTTGGGGGTCTGTATGACCCGGCTTGGATGGCCCATCGCCGAGGCTCGCGACAGCCGGAGATTCGACGCCAACGTCCGCTCGCGCAGGGCGGCACTGCCACCCCTCCGGGGTGAACGACTGGTGGGCGCAGGTTCCGGTGGTGTTCGCTCACGGAACTCGCTCGACCACCGGCTACGAAGCTCGGATGCCTTCGGCATCAACATCGGAGATCGGGAATCGTAGGTCCCAGTGCTGACCCCGCACATTGATCACTCCCGGATGTCCCGGATGATTTCTGAGAAGGCCTTGGCCATTTGGTCGCGAATTCCCTGCTCCTCGGCAAGGTTGCGCTGGAAATAGTCGTAGCTGAGATAGCGCTGGACATCGGTAATGTCGGACTGGCAGGCGACTTTGAGGAAGGAGATGAAGTTTGCATCCGCGTTTTCCCGGTCGCTGGCGCTCAGTTTGTGGGACTTCGACTCCTGCCACTGGGCGATGCGGGTTTTGATGATGGGATTCGTGTGCCGTGAAACGGTGACGCGGCTTTTGTTTTCGTAGAGGTCGCGAAAAAAATCGTCCAGCGCGCCCGTCAGCGTGTGGATCTTTTCCATCGCCGCCGCCTGGGCGTAAAATGCCGGCCAGTTCACCGGTTGCCATGCTTTCACGCTGTCGATCCGGAAACCGAAGCGCCGCACCACGGGCTCGCTGAGTTTTTCCTTCGTCGCGGTGTCATATTTTCGGATGACCGCGTAGGTGGCAACGCCGATGACTTTTCCGGATTTAAGATGGACGATGGGGCTGCCGCTGTTGCCGGGGACGAATGGCGCGTCGATCTCGACGAGATTCGGCCCGATGCCAACGATTTTGCCCATGATAGTATTGACGACGCCGGAGCCCTCGGCATTGCCCAGCACGACGACCTCGTCGCCGATGCCGGCGTTTTCGTCCACGCCCCGCATGACCTCAAAAGGGGCGCCGCCTGCCGGGAGCGCGAGGCGAAAGATATCGTGCCCGACGGCAACTCCCGCCGGGCCGCGTGGAAGGGCCGTGCCATCCAGGGTCTTGAAATCCGCGTCGTTGAGGCCCGCCGCGACGTGGGCATTGGTGACGACATAATTGGTTCCGTCGACATTGGCGATGAACCCGCTGCCGGCGCCATCCTTGCCGGTGACAAAGACGAGATTGTTGTGGTTGGCTTTGACGAGATTGGAAGCCGCCTGTTGTGACTCGCTGGAAGGTGGGGCCGGGATCGTCGGGGCAGGCCCGGCGGTTGTGGCGGGAGGTTGCCGAGGCTGCGCTTTGGCCAGCATTTCCGCGGTGGGCGATTCGATGAGCGTCCAGGCAACTGGCAGGTTGTACGTTACCGGTGCGCCCGGAGCCATCGGTGGCCGGGGACCAAGCCTTCCGTCCATCCCCCTGTTCAGAGCGGCGTTGAGAGCGACGCGCGCGGTGTCGGGAATCTGCCCGATATAATGCTGAACCTGAACCGTCAAACGCCCGACGGCTCTCCACGTTCCCAACCTGTCACTTTCGCTGCTGGTGGTGGTGCCGTCTGCGTTCAGGCTCAGCCACGGTTTCGCGGCCGTTTCGTTCCTGGCGCCGGGGTTTGAAACTGACCAGAAAGTTCCGGAAAGCCTTTTCGTCAGATTTTCCAAGTCTGCCTGTGTCATTGGACTCGTGGGAAAGTTCATCCCCGGAAAGTTTGCGGGTGGCCCAGCCGGCGCGGTGGAGGCCGGTCGGGCCGTGGCCGCCGCCGGGTCGGTGGTGGCGGTGAGCATCCGGACGATTTTCTTCTGCGGGAGGTTACGCTTCTCGGCTTGAGCGACTTCCGCCGATCCGCTGACATTCATCCCGGCGGCAAGATCCGAGATGCTTCCCCGCTGGCCATCGATGGTGATGACCGAGCTGCTGGTGACGACATACGAATCCCCTGAGCTGACCGCGATGGTCCCGGTGTTCGGGTTGACGCCGGTGATCTTGCCCGCAACCGTCAGGATTGTGCCGACCGCTACGCCCGCCGGGTGCGCAGCCGGAACGTGCGCGAGGAATAGGAACAGGGTGAGAAGGGCAATGCTCGTTTTCATGGCGGCGACACAGGGTTGATGGCCGGAACCCGGCCACGGCGGACACCACGCTAAAAGCCGTCCCGCCGGTTAGTCGAGTCGGGAATCAACCTGGAGTTGCTGGCAGCCGCCGCTGCCGCCCTTCGGGCAGCCCCGCATGCGCGGGGCTGGCCTCTCGCTCCGCTTTGAGTTCAAAGACAAGTGCGTGCCCAATCCCGCAGGCGCGGGATTGAGCACGAGGGGGATTATCGCTCTCGATCTCGTGCCGGGGGAATCCGGCGTGACGCCGGATTCGGCGGGCAGGACGCCCACCCGACCCGAGAGCCCTCTGTCGCCGCGGGTGACCTCCGAAAGCGGCGGAGCACCGCCGCAGTCCAAAACGCAAGCGCACGCGGTATGCCAATTCTTGTTCCACGCCGTAAGTCTGCGCGTCTGCGCGACTGCCGGATTAGGCACGAGTAGCGGAATTCGCCGGTGCGGGGCGCGTAGCGCCCAATCCCTCAATCCCGCAATCGAGAATCGAGAATCCGATTACGGTGCGATGAGGCCCTCTTTGAGGGCGATGGACACCGCGGCGGTCATGCCGTTGACATGGAGCTTTTTGTAGATGCAGCGCATCACGTAATCGGTGGTGTGCTGGTTGAGGTCGAGGCGATCGGCGATTTGCTTTTTGCCGAGACCTTCGACCATCAATTGCAGGACGCTCGTTTCGCGGTCGGTCAGGCCGTAGTCTTTGCGTTCGGGGGTGAGTTTGGAAAACATGTCCAGCACGCGGCGGGCGACGCGCGGATTCATCGGCGAACCGCCGGCCAGGGCCTGCTCGATGGCTTCGGCCACGCGGTTCATCGGCTCGGATTTGAGCAAATATCCGGAGGCGCCGGCGCAAATCGCGCGGAAGATTTTTTCGTCATCCTCGAAGACGGTGAGGACGAGCATGGCGGCATCGGGCAGGACGGCCTTGAATTCGCGGATGCCTTGAAGACCGTCCATGCCCGGCAGGCCGACGTCGAGCAGGATGACGTCGGGCTTGGGATCGGCGTTGGGAATCGCCTCGAGGGCGTCCTCACAGCACTCGAAAGCGCGCACACCGCAAAAAGTGCTGCGGGATGACAGGGCGCGCGTGGCCGCGCGGCGAAAGGCGGCGTTGTCTTCGACGATCCAAACGTGGGGCATGGGGGCTATGTACGGCAGCCGCAGGGATTGCGCAATGGGATCAATTTGGGAGCGGTTTTGCCGCAACACCCAACGGGCGTCCCGCAGTCGCGGGACGAACATCCAACATCTCCGCCAGAGGCGGATCAGCCTCCGGCTGACAACATCCAACACCCAACATCCAATTTCGGAGTGCCCAGTGCGCAGTGTGCAGTTCCCCGCCCGCATCGCTACGCGAAGCGTTGCGGGCGGTTCAGTAAGCGCATCGCTTCGGTGAACCAGAAACTAGAGTTGAGGCTTTGTCCCGCAAGCGCGGGAGGGGCAAACCAGAGCCGAGTCTGCGAGACGCCCATGGTGCAAAGGGGGCAAACCAGAAACCAACGGTACTAGCACGGCGCACGCGAGACCTCATGCACGGAAATCTTCCTGAATAAGAAGAAGCCTGCGGTACTAGACGGGCGCGCGCAGCGTGATCGTCGTTCCTGCCTCCGGCGACGAATCGATGGCGACGTGACCGTCGAGGTCGCGGGCGCGCTCTCGCAGGTTCTTCAAACCGATGCCCTCCCGCACGTGCGCCGGATCAAAGCCGACACCGTCGTCGTGGACGGTGAGGACAAATTCGCCGTTTTGGATTTCACTGTGCAGTTCCACTTGTTTGGCGCGGGAATGCCGGACGATGTTGGCGAGGGTTTCCTTGAAGAAGAGGAAGACCTCGCGGCGCGCTTCGGCGGGCCAGTCGGCGGGTGGGTTTTGCGGCGGGGCCACCCAACGGATGGCCTGCCTCGCGAGCATGCGCTGGGCAGTACGCTGGAGGCGGGTGGCCAGGTCGATGCCGGCTTCTTCGCGAGCCCCGAGGACCCAGAGCACTTCGCGCATGGCCTCCATACTCTCGCGGCTCACACGCTGTACCTCGCGCCAGTCGTCGCGGGTGTCATCGGTGGCGGATTCGGCGGCGAGTTCGCCAGTCACGGCGAGGCTGGCGAGATTGCTGCCGATTTCGTCGTGCAAATCCCGGGCGAGCCGCATGCGCAGTTCCTCGATCTCACTTTTGCGCCGCTGCCGGGAGCGGACCGTGAAGGCGAAGGCGCCGAGGGCCAGCAGGGCGACGACGACGCCGAGCGAGCGGATGCCGCGGACCAGGCTGCGTTCGGCGACGGCGGGGCGGCGATCGGCCAGGGAGGCCAGTTCGGTTTGCAATTCGCGACGGCGCGTCCACGCCGCCAGCCAATCGGGCAGTTCCATTAATTTCCCGTAGCTGGTGTACCCGTCGACGAGCAGGGAGCGCGGCCAGTTTTTGCTGAGTGGAGTGGAATCCGGACTCGCGGTCACTGTCCCTTGGCGGGCGACATTGACGCCGCCCGAATAGACTTCGATTTCCGAAAGGCCGTAGCGGCGCGCCGGGCCACTCGGCGAAGCGCTCAGAAAAACCACGCGGACCGCGCGGGCGGCGCCGCTCACGGGGAGGGTCACCGGGTTGTTGCCCGGGTTGGAGAAATCCACGGATTCAAAGAGCGTCACCGGGGTGGTAAATTTGGCGTCGGCGCTGGCCTCGAGGCGGAAGCTCTTCGGAAAGGCGAAGCCCGGCACATCCGCGCCGATGCGGGCATGAACGGGATGAAGGCGGACCTCCTGCAACTCGAAGGTGCGCCCGAGGTCCACGGCCATGAACGGCGGTGAATTGTCCCGCGGCACGTCGGCGAAGAGACCATCGTACTCCAGAAGCTCCCGGCGGATGGGCGGCCCGAGCGGGGTGCGGCCGTCGACGAGATTTTGCTGGGACCAGCGGGGCGGCAGCTCGTAGCGGCCGGAGACCGTGACCGGGCGATTGATGGCGATGTTGCGGTTGCCCGAGAGGACCATCAACTCGGCGAGGGCGAAGAAATACTGGCCATTCTCGAGGGAGAACTTGGTGACGGTGACGCGGACGTAGCGGGCGTTTTGGTTGGCGAGCTTGACGGCGACCGGGGCAATGCCGGGATCGGGATAGTCCGACTCGGTGAAGTCGGCGACGGTGGTGAAGGTGACAAAATCGCGGTCGTCGGAGATATCGATGCGAAAGCGCTTGGGAAAACCGTAGGAAGTCCGCTCGATGGACTGCCAGTCGAGCTGCGCGGGAAAGAGGGCGATCCAGTCGATCGGCTGGGTAGAGCGGAGGTCGACCTGGACCCACGCGGGATTGAGCGGCGGCGCGTCCAGACGCGGGTGCTGGTAGCCGAATTGCTCGGCGGTGAGCCCGACGACCGGGGTGCCGAGATTGGCCAGCTCGCGCTCACAGGCGGCGCGCCGCTGGTCGAGATGGCGCAATTCGGGATTGAGTAATTCGGCGATCCACGAGGATTCGGCGGCGCGGGTGGGGAGGGGGAAGGTGCAGGTTAGCAGGAGCAGCAAGGTCGCGAGTCGGACCAAAGCGGCGAAAGGCTTGGAGGAAACATCCAACATCTCCCTCTCCCGCAGTCGCGGGATCGGGACGGCTTCGCCGCAACATCCAACACCCAACATCCAATAACCCGCCGCGACCATCGGACCTCGGGGGTTTGCCTTGCAAAGCAGGCCGCCGCGGGTGGCGGGGCGCAGTGGCTTCATTGGGGCGACTGGCGCTCCTACTTGAGCCGCTCGGGGTTCAAGGACTGGAGGGCCTTGGGAACGAAGCGGCCATTTTCACGGATGAGTTTCCCGTCGAAGAGGATCCGGCCGCCGCCGTAGTCTTCGCGCTGGATGTTGACCATGTCCCAGTGCACCTGCGAGCGGTTGCCATTTTCGGTTTCCTCGTAGCACTGGCCGGGCGTGAAGTGGAAGGAGCCGTTGATCTTCTCGTCGAAGAGAATATCGCGCATGGGATGCAGGACATGCGGGTTGAAGCCGATGGCAAATTCGCCGATGTAGCGCGCGCCCGGATCGCTATCGAGGATGGCGTTGAGCTTCGGAGTGTTGTTCCCGGTTGCGTGGATGATTTTGCCATCCCTGAATTCCAGGCGCACGTTGTCGAAGGCGGTGCCCTGGTAGATGGTCGGCGCATTGAAGGTGACGTGGCCTTGCACGGAATTGCGCACCGGCGCGGTGAAGACCTCGCCGTCGGGGATATTGTGGGTGCCGCCGCAGGGGATGGCCCTAATGCCCTTGATGGAAAAGCGCAGGTCGGTGCCGGGGCCTTTGATTTCGACTTTGTCGGTACCTTCCATGACGGCCTTGAGGGCCTTCATGCCGGGCTGCATTTTGGCGTAGTTGAGGGTGCAGACATCGAAGAAGAATTCCTCGAAGGCCTCGGTGCTCATGCCGGCGCTCTGGGCCATGCTCGGCGACGGCCAGCGCAGGACGCACCAGCGGGTCTTTTTCACGCGCCAATCGAGCACCGGCTTCATCTTTTTCGAGACCAGCTTCATTTTGTCCGGGGGCACATCGGAGAGTTCGGTGATGTTGTCGCCGCCGCGCACGGCGATGTAGGCCTGCATTTTTTTCATCCGGGCGAGCTGGTTCTCATTCATGAGTTCGAGCTGCTCGTCCTCGGCGCCGAGCGCGATCTCGCGCGAGATCCTAGTGTGCTGCGTCTGCACCAGCGGGATGGCGCCGGCGGCGCGCGCCGCGCGGATGAGCGCGATGGTCATTTCGTCGGGAATGTCGAAGGTGTCGATGAGCACCTTGTCGCCCTGGCCAAGCTTGGTGGAAAAGTTGACGAGGCCGTGGGCCAGTTTGTCGAAGCGGGGGTCGTGCATATGGTTGGTCAAAGTTAGCAGCGCGGAATTGCGCTGGCTACGGGGAAAGCGCCGCCGTTATCGTGCGCCCTCTGATGTCCCCGAAAATGCACACCCCCCGGCAACTGGCCGCTGTGCGCGACGCTTTTGCCGCGGCGGGGAAGCGCCTGGTTTTTACCAACGGGTGCTTCGATCTGCTCCACGTGGGGCACGTCCGCTACCTGCAGGCGGCCCGCGCGCTGGGGGATGCGTTGCTCGTGGCGGTCAATGGCGACGAGAGCGTGCGCGCCTTGAAAGGCCCGGCGCGCCCGATCAACAGCGAAGAGGACCGCGCGGAAGTGCTCGGCGCGCTGGCCTGTGTCGATTACCTGACGATCTTTCACACCGAGCGGGTGACGGAACTGGTGCGTGTCATCCGGCCGCAGGTCTATGCCAAGGGAGGCGATTACAGCGTGGAGAGCCTCGATGCCGGTGAGCGCGGGGCGCTCGAAGCGGTCGGCGCGGAAATCCGCATTCTGCCGCTGGTGCCGGGAAAATCCACAACGAGCATCATCGAGAAATGGCGACATTGAAACTGGGCGTCCTCGGTTCCGGGAAGGGTTCGAATTTCCGGGCGATCGCCGAGGCCATCGCGGCTGGCTCGCTGGATGCCGGGATCCGCATCGTCCTGAGCGATGTCGAAACCGCCGGTATTCTTGCTTTGGCGCGGGAGCGAGGGCTGCGCGCCGAGTTTGTCGCGCCGGGAAGATTTAAAACGAAACTCGAGCCCGAGGCTGAGGAGCGGATCGTGGCTTTGCTGCGTGAGGCGGGGGTGGAACTCGTCATCCTCGCCGGCTGGATGCGGATGATCAAGGCGCCGCTGCTCGCCGCGTTTCCCCGCCGGATCATCAACATTCACCCCTCGCTGCTGCCGGTGTTTCCAGGTCTCGAGGCCTGGAAACAGGCCCTCGCCGCGGGCGTCAGCGAAACGGGTTGCACGGTGCATTACGTCGATGAGGGTATGGATTCCGGGGAGATCATCGCGCAGTGCCGGGTGCCGGTTCTTCCTGGAGATACGCCGGAGCGGCTGCACGCGCGCATCCAGGTGGCCGAGCATGAGCTTTATCCGGAGGTGCTTCGGCAACTCATCGCGGCGGGACGCGCGTGAAGGACGGCAAACGTGACGCGGGTCGGGATGCTTAGGTAGGGCGCATTGGCCTCAATGCGCCGCGGACCCATTCGGCAAGCTCAGGGCAGGCTTCGGCACGAGGGGCAAGCTCAGGCTTCGGCGCGTGGAGCGCGACGAGAGAGGTTGAAGACGGAGCCCATTTCGCGTAAGATCCTCCGAATGAGTGCTGCCGAAATCCTTAGCGAGCTTCCAAAGTTGACACCGGTCGAGTTGCAGCACATCCATGACCGCATTCTGGAGCTGGAGGATGCGCAGGGTGTCGAGGAGACGCCGGAGTTGCTCGCCGCGATTGACGAAGGGTTGCGCTCGGCGGAAAGCGAACCCTCCTATTCGGTGGATGAGGCCAGGGCCAAAATCACGGAGTGGACTTCAAGGTCGTCATAGCCCAGGCGGCCTTGAACGATCTCGAGGAGATCGTGGAATACATCAGCCGGGACAATGTGCGAGCGGCGCAGCGGATAGGAGCGGATCTAATAAACCGCGCGGAGTCGCTTTCGGAAATGCCTCGGCGCGGAAAAGTTGTCCGCGCCCGGCCCCGGGGTACGGCGGTTGGTCAGAAATCCGTACCTGATCATCTATCGCATTGACGAGGCAGCACGGCTTGTAAAGGTGCTGCGGTTCTGGCATGGGGCGAGAAACCCGGAATCGCTTCGGCTGGACTGACGCATTTAAAGCAAGTGGAAAATGCGCGCGGAAAACTTTTTCCGACCCGCGCTTGCGCGGCGCGCTCGCGGGGGCATCCTGTGCCCGGCTCCGCCTTCGGCTACGCCGTGGCAAGCGCCCCTTCGCTACGACCCGTGCCTGGGGGAAGCATTTTTTATGTCCGGCTTTACGCTTTTCGATCTCAATCCCGAACAGGAACGCGCGGTCCGGACCACCGAAGGGCCGCTCTTGATCCTGGCCGGGGCCGGCACGGGCAAGACGCGCGTGATCATCGCGCGGGTGGCGTATCTGATCGCCCAGGGCGTGGACCCGGCGGGCATTCTCGCGGTGACCTTTACGAACAAGGCGGCGGATGAAATGCGCGAGCGCCTCGCGAAAATGGTCGAGCCGGCACAGGCGCAAAGGGTGACAATGTCCACCTTCCACGCGCTGTGCGTGCGCATTCTGCGGCAGGATATCGAGCGGCTGGGATGGAAGCGGAATTTTTCGATCTACGACGAGGGTGACCAGATGGGGCTGATCAAGAAGATTATCACACGCACCGCGGCGAAGGACGAGAAACTCGATCCGCACGTGGCGAAAAACCTCATTTCCAAGGCGAAGAACAATGGCTGGCGCGAGGTGTCGCCCGGCGATGAACGGACCCTTGCCGGGGCGGTTTTCGCACGCTATCAGGCCGAGCTGAAAACGCTGAATGCGGTGGATTTTGACGACCTGCTCCTGCTCGCGGTCAAGCTGCTCGCGGAGCACGCGGAGGCGCGCGCGAAATGGCACCGGAAGTTTCGCTATCTCATGGTCGACGAATTTCAGGATACGAACCGGCTCCAGCTCGAACTGGTATCGCTGCTGGCGAGGCCGCCGGACGGGAACGCGGACGAGCGCCCGAATGTGGCGGTGGTGGGTGACGATGACCAATCGATCTACGGCTGGCGCGGAGCGGAGGTGAGCAACATCCTCGAATTTGAAGCGCACTTTCCGCAGCCGGCGGTGGTGAAGCTGGAGCAGAACTATCGCTCGACCAATGCCATCCTCGGGGCCGCGAATGGCTTGATTAAAAACAATCCCCGCCGGCGCGCGAAGAAACTCTGGAGCGCCGCGGGCGACGGCGAAAAGGTGCGCGTGATCGGCATGAGCGACGACCGGCAGGAGGCGGACTTTATTGCCAATGAGATTGCGGAGCGGACGGTGACGGAGAACGCGGCGCATGAGGATTTCGCGGTGCTCTTTCGCATGAACGCGCAGTCGCGCTTGCTCGAAACCAACCTGCGGCAGCTCAATATCCCGTACCGGGTGGTCGGCGGGAAAAGCTTCTTCGACCGCCGCGAGGTGAAGGACCTGCTGGCCTACGCCAACTGCCTGGTAAACACGGACGACGATGTGTCGCTGTTGCGGATCATCAACACCCCCGCCCGCGGCCTCAGCGCGAATCTCGTGGAGAGTGCGACGGAATTCAGCGCGCGGCGGAAGTGCAGCGTCTTCACGGCGTTGCGGGCGGACGAATTTCGCGCCACGCTGACCCGGCGCGCGCTGGAGGCGATCGACCGGTTTGGTGAACTGCTCGACCGGTTTGAGACCAAATTGCACACGCCGCTTTCCGACCACGCGGCGGTGTTGCGCGAATTGATGCAGGAGACCGGGTATCTGGAGGAGTTGCGCCGCACCTGCAAGACGCCGGAGGAGGCGCTGGGCCGGGAAACGAACCTGCAGGATCTGCTGAAATCCTTCGAGGAGTACCAGGGGCGCTCGAGCGAAGGCTTGCGCGGCTTTCTCGACGAGATGAGCCTGCGGCAGGACCGTGAGGACGAGGAGGACAAAGCGCGCGGCACAGGGGTGACTTTGATCACGCTGCACGCGGCGAAGGGGCTGGAGTTTTCGCACGTTTATTTGATCGGGCTCGAGGAGGGGCTGTTGCCGCACGACCGCTCGAAGCTCGAAGGCGCCGTCGATGAAGAGCGGCGCCTGCTCTACGTCGGCATTACCCGCGCCCGCCGGACCCTCGCGCTCTCGTGGTGCCGGCACCGGATCAAGTACGGCAGTCCGATGCCCGGCGCGCCGAGTTCGTTCATCAAGGAATTGCCGGCGGAATGGGTCGAGCACCGCGACGCCGCGCAGATCCTGCGGGCTCCGGTGACCGAGGCCCGGGCGGTGAGCGGATTCGGAGCGCTGCGCGCGGCCGTCGAGCGCGCCGCCCGTTGAGGCGCGGCGAAAAGTGAGGCCCGCGAATCACTCGGATGACGCGAATGAGGATTTAATTCGTGTGATCGGTGTGATTCGCGGGCCACAACCCTGGAGAAGCGGCTTGGCTCAAAGTCTGGCCGAACGGCCCTAAGAGACTGTGAAATAAGTAGGGAAGGGTCGCGTTGCCTCGATTTTTGGCTTGGGCAAGGCGCGACGAAGGAGCATACCCGTAGCGGTCTGTAACTGAGGAGCAACGCAGCCCAAGCCAAAAATCGAGGCAACCCGGAGGGCGAAAGGGATTTGGGCCGTCTGGCGGCGTTGCTCTCTCCTTGCAGCCCGCAGAGGGGATGCTCGTCGCTCGCGCCTTGCCATCCGGCCCAAATCCTTTTCGCGCGGCCCTTTCCTACTTATTTCACAGTCTCTACGGCACGACGGGTTCGATGACGAAGTTAAAATCGGGCGAGGGATTGAGCACGCAATGCTCGACGGTCATCTCCACGTCGGCCGTGGCCGTGGTTTCGAAAGTGGCAAATTTATCGAGGGGCGCATCAGCGGTCCAGTTTTCGAGAACGATTTTGCCGTCGGCCAGGATGCGCACGCCACCCGCCCCCGACGCGTGAAAACGCCAACGGCCGGCCGGGAATTTCATGCGGGCATGGGCGATCATGCCGAAATGATCCGCCGGAGGACCGCGCTCGGTCAGTTCGTCGCTCAGGACGAGGGCCTTGGGTCCGCCATTTTGATAGGGAAAGTCCAGGGCGCGAACACTGGCGGTGATGGCTTCGGTGCCCTGCGCGAGAAGGCGCCAGGCCGCGGGATCTTGCACGGGATCGGTCCTGGAGGAAAACCATGTCGCCGTCCAGTGCGCGCGCCCGAGGTAGCCGTGCGCGATTGGCAGGAGCGTCGCCGCACTGGAAATATGCGCCAGTTCGCGATAGGCGGCGAGCGCGGCCTCGGATTCGCCCTTTTCCCAATCATCCAGGACCAGGCGAAGCAAGTCGAGGGATCGCCGTCTTTCCCCGAGCGACTCCGCGGATGACATCCAATCCGACGACTCGGTGTCGAGGGCGCGGGCCAGGGCGGATTCAGCCTCTGCCGCCGCGGTTCGCGAGGCGGGAACGTCCGGCGCGATACTGTCCAAAAGCCGGAAGGCCACGCGGGCATCGTCCACCCATCCGAGTTGGGAGTATGTTTTGATCTGGGAACGGAGGGTCTCGACGTTCTTCGGCTGGGTTTTCTTTTGCGCCGTGAGCCGATCGACCGTGTCGATCCACAGGCCCCGCTGCGAATTCCAGATGCGGACATTCCCGTCGTACCCGCCGCTCAGCAACGACCGGCCGTCCTCGCTCCAGCCGATGGCGTGCAATTCCGACGGGCCCAGGCCGTGCACGATCTGGAGGACCTGCCGGCCGCTGTCGGTGGCAAAGATGCGGATGATTCCATCCTGCCCGGCGGTGGCGAGCCGTGTGTCTCCCGCGTTCCAAGCCAGACGCCAGACCCCGGTGCTATGGCCGGAGAATTCCCGGACGATGCGGCCCGTCCCGGCGTCGAGAATGCCCGCGAGGCTGTCTTGTGTGGCGTAGCCGAGATAGCGCGCATCGTGGCTCCAGCGCAGATCAAACACCGCGTGGGGTGGCTCAAATTGCGAAGTCACGGCGCTGTCCACGGCTTCCGGGGCGGACTTCCAGGTCGCCACCGGCTTGCCGGTGAGGGCATCCCAGAGTTGGATCGCTCCATCGGAACCACCGAGGGCGAGGTGTTGCTCGTCGGGGTTCCAGGCGAGGCTGGTGGTGGGGCGCAAGAGGGTGGTCACGAGGACGCCATTCCGGGTGTCCCAGACGCGGGTTTCTTCCAAGCCGCCGCCGGCCAGATATCGGCCGGAGGGGCTCCAGGCCGCCCGCACGGCGTCGGGCAGCCGATAAACCGCCAGCAGCCTGCCGGTCGTCGTATCGAGGACTTGGAGCCGGCCGGAGCCACGGGAGGCAGTCGCCACACGAGTGCCATCCGGAGACCAGGCCACGTGAAAAAGATTTCCGTGCGCCGCAGGCAGCGCAATGCTCTGCCCCGAAGCGGGATCGGCGAGGAAGACAGTTTCTTTGAAATTGACGATGGCGATGCGGGAACCGTGCGGTTCCCATTCCGCTGCGGCGATCCAATTGCTCGGGTTGACGGTGATCGCGGTGTTTTCGACCGCAGCCGGGACCCAGGCCCGCAGCGTGCCGTCGGCTCCGCCGGAAAAAAGCGCATTCATCTCCGGGTCCCCTTCCCGCGTCGGAAGGGTGATCCAGGCGAGCGTGTTGACGGCCCCAGTGTGGCCGCTGAGCACTTGTGACGCGTTCTGATCGCCGATTGGAGCGCAGACGCGGATGGTTCCATCGTGGCTGGCGCTGGCCAGGTGACGGCCATTGGGACTCCACGCCAGCGCACTGACCAGGCCGTAGTGCAGGGGCGCGGAGAAGACCCTTTTTTTACTGCCCACCTCGATGACCACGACCATCAGGTGCTTGGACCCGGCAGCGACGTATTTTCCTTTCGGATCGAAAGCGACGGAGAAGACATCCGTCCCGGAAATGACCCCCGCGGAGAGAATTTTCGCGTGGCTGGAAGCATCGAACACATCGACCGGATTGCTCGTATCGAGTTCGCCGGCCGCCAGCCGTTTTCCGTCCGCGGACCAGGACAATGCCGACACACTCTGCGGGATGGCCGCCAAAGATTCCGGCCGGCCCGCGTCGCCCTCGGCCAAAGGGCGCCAGAGCAGGATCCGCTTTTCGTCGCCTCCAATGGCGAGAGTCGGAATGCCGCCATCCTCCGGCTTCCAGGTGACGGCCTTGACGCGTTGACCGCTGCCGGCTCGCATTTCGGCGATCTTGGCATGCGTCTCGGTATCCCAGACGCGGACATAGCCATCCGCGCCTCCGGAAGCCAGAAGCCTCCCATCCGGATGCCAGGAAACCGCTTGCACCGCACCCGCATGCGCCGGCACCCGCCATTGCGGGACGAGGCCACGAGTCTGCCAGACGGCAACTTCACCGTCGGCGCCACTGGTGGCAAGACGGCTGCCGTCGGGACTGGCCGAGATGGCGAGCACGCCGCCGGCATGGGCACTGACGCGCAAGCGATCCTGATTGGCCTCGCCGGACAAATAGAACCACTCCCAGTCGCGCAAATCACGTCCGCTCGGTTCCTGGCGATGGCGCTCGAGGAGTGGCCGGGCGTTGGCAGGTTGACCATCGCCCAACTGGCGCCCCGCCTGCAACATTTCGGAGAGATAAAGCTGGTCTTCGGCGACATCGCGCTGCTGGCTCGCCACGACGCGGGCGGCGATGGCCTCCTTGACCGCCTCTTCGATGCGATGGTAGGCGCGAACGAGATTCGTCGAGAAAAGAATTCCGGTCAGGAGGAGCAGGCCGGCGGCAATGGAGACGGCGCGATTGCGGCGCAGAAACAGCCCGGCCAGCTTCCAGGCGCTGGCCTGTTCCGCGCTCGTGGCAAAGCCGTTTTGATAGGCCTCGATTTCCACCTGAAAGGCCTTGACCGTCGGATAGCGCTGGCTTCTCTCCAGGGACATCGCCTTCATCACCACCGCGCCCAGCGACTCCGGGAGGCGGCCGCCCGGCAGATGCGGCAGGCGCTTTTTCCCGCAGGCTTCCACGAAAGGCACAATCTGGCCGGCGCGAACATTCTGCATGACCTCCGGGGTGCTGCGTCCGTGGAAGGGGAGGCGGAGGGTGAGAATGTGATAAAGGATCGCGCCCAAGGAATAGATGTCGGTGCGCTGATCCATCAATTCCACTTCGCCATTGGCCTGTTCCGGAGGCATGTATTGAGGGGTGCCCATCACCGTGCCTGAGATGGTCGGGCCGATGGTGGTGGCATCCGCCGCAGGCGACGGCTCGGTATCGGCCTCGGCGATCGGCTGGACGGAAGTGGTGCGAAGTCGTTCGCGGCCGAGCAATTTCGCGAGTCCCCAGTCCATGACCAGGGCTTCGCCATATTCGCCGAGCATGATGTTGGCGGGCTTGAGATCGCGATGGATGACACTTTTGGAATGCGCGAATGCCAGCGCGTCGCAAATCTTTTGGAAGACGGTGAGCAGCGCGCTCAACGGCCAGTGGCGGATGGCTTCGACATCATCGGCGGCGAGCAGTTCGAGCACGCGCTTGAGCGAAATGCCCCGCACCAGCTTCATGGTGTAGTACGGCTTGCCGTCCTCATCGACTCCGAGTTCATGAACCGGGACGATATTGGGATGCTCGAGCTGCGCGGTAATTTGCGCCTCCTGGAAGAAGCGGTCCTGCGCGCCCGGCTTGGAGGGTTCGCGCATGACCTTCATCGCCACGTCGCGCTGCAAGGCCGCCTCATGGGCGTTCTTGATGACGCCCATTCCGCCATGCGCCACCGTCCGTCCGATGGCATACTTTCTTCCTTCCGGGATCGCGGTGGTAGAGGTGCGTCGCACCTTGACCTCGCCGGGATCGACGGTGGGCGCCGGCAGCGCGTCGAGCACGATATGAAGCTCACCGAGGCGGACCCGTTGCGCGGGCAGGATCGGGGTCGGCTTCCGAACCGCCTGATCGTCGACAAAGGTGTCGCTACCGCTTTCCAAACCCACGATCTGCCACTCCGCAACACCCAGGTCCAGGCGGGCATGGCGCTTGCCGATGCCTTCGCCTTGCAACCGGATTTCGGCATCGCTCGCCTGGCCGATGACGTACTGGCCGGGAGAGAGCACCCGCTCGTAGAGCAATTCGTCTCGCCGAAACACCGAAACCTTGGTCTGGGGTGCGGACATGGAGAGAGTGGCTAGCCGGTTCTGGCGGTGGCGGCAAGCCGGGAAGCGGTCGGTGGGCAACGGAACCAGCGGCGACCGTGATGAAGACGAGGCGCGGCATGGTCATGACCGGGGCGTGGCGCTCGCGTTCCCGTGCTCGATGGCCTCCGAGGCAAGCGCCGCCTCCGCGGCCGTGAGATACCGCGCGGTGCCACCGCTAAAGTACCACTCGATCCGCCGGCTGACTTCCTCCGGCGTGATCATGTCCATGCATCGCGGGAGCGGTCCGGTGCGGGGACCAGGCGCCGTTTCCGGGACCACATTCACGCACAGATTCTGGTCCTTTTCGTCGCCGTCACCCAGCGGCACGGTGCGGCTTTTCCAACAGCCGCCGTTGTCACAGCAGAAGAGGGCGCCGTTGAGGTGAATGTATTGGTGGTGCGGATAGGCTTCCCACTGCGCGGGTTCGCGTCCCCCCGCCACGACGACGCAGGGGCGATTCTTCGGACGGCCTCCACGGACCTCCACGGCGGCGGCGAGGTGCATATGCAGGGTGACGGGGCAAAGCACACCCTGGGCGTGGTAGACCAGGCGCACCAGTTGCCGCAATTGCGTCTTCCCGCGCAGGTCAAGGACGCCATGCAGGGGCGGGTGACAGTGGTTCGCTTCACCTACCTGGACGAACAGGATCCTCCCCCGGAAATGATCGACCACGCGCTGCCAGCGAATCGTGTCCCACCATTTGATGGTAAAGTCCTGCTTTCCGCCAGCGACGATCATCCAAAACGGCACCGGATCCCGGGTGATCTCCTGCACTTGGGACATCCATTGCGTCTCCGGCGCCGCGAGATGGATGCTTCCTTTGAAAGGCCCCGGAAGAATACGCTGGCCGAGCTTTTCGCTCAAAAACTCGATGAAGCCGTGGATGAAATGGTACGGGTACTGATTGCTCTTGTGAATGAGCGGGTAATGGCAGTCGATCTGCTCGGCTTCCGGATCGTCATCGGGGATCGGGGTGACGTGAGGATTGTTCTCCCACAATGCCGGACAAGGCGTGCGGACATCGGTGAGAAACTGTCCTGGGAAGCTGTGATGTAAATCGCGCACCGCCGCGGTGAGCATCACGACGTCGCCCGGTGATTGGCGATTCTGCAAAATCAACTTGCGGGGCATGCGTTGCCGACCACGGCGTGGTCGCGGTAAGTCGGAGGAAAGGCGGGCCACGGCGTCAGCCTTGGGATAGCCGGGCCTAGCCTGGGAAGGAGGCGCTGGAGGAACTGCTCGAGGAAGAAGAGGAAGAGGAACTGCCGAATGAGGAGGAAGAACTGCTCGGAGAGGAGGAGGAACTGCTCGACGAGGAAGAACTCACCGGCGCGGAAGACGAACTGCTCGAAGAGGAGGACGAATCGCTCGACGAGGAAGAACTGCCAAAGGAGGAAGAGCTGCTCGGCGAAGACGATGACGGAGACGAAGACGAGCTGCTGGAAGAGGAGGAACTGCTCGGAGACGGGGACGGAGACGAGCTGCTGGAAGAGGAGGAACTGCTCGGGGACGGAGACGGAGACCAACTGCTGGAAGAGGAGGAACTGCTCGGAGACGGAGACGGAGACGAGCTGCTGGAGGAGGAGGAACTGCTCGGGGATGGAGACGGAGACGAGCTGCTGGAAGAGGAGGAACTGCTCCAAGATGAAGACGAACTGCTCGACGAGGACGAACTGCCAAAGGAGGAAGACGAGCTGCTGGAGGAGGAAGACGAACTGCTCGAAGACGACGAACTGCTCGAAGAGGAAGACGAACTACTGGAAGAGGACGAAGAGCTATCCGAAGAGGAAGATGAACTGCCGAAGGAGGAACTGCTCCCAAAGCTGCTGCTCGATCCATCAGATTCAGGACCGGAACGTCGACCCTTCAGCAATTTTGTCAACCATGCCAGCATGGCGCGGGTTCATAACAAAGTGCGTCGTCGCCGGCAAGCAGATTTCACATTGGCCGTGGAGCGTGGCAGTTCCCCTGCTTTGATAAACGCCCTCTTACAAATCTCCGGCAAGAGTATGGCAACGATGGGTGCCGGCGTATCCTTTCAGGACGTGCTCGCCTGGAATGCGAGTGGTGGCAATGAGCGACTCCAGCTGGTTCTGCGCGGAAGCACTCAGACAAAAGCGCACACCGAGCACGCTGGCCAGATCTTCCAGCCGGAAAATGAAATTCATTTCCGGACCGAGCATGCTTTCTTCACCCGCGGCAGATTGTTCGCCGAACGTTACCAGCCCGTAGTGCAGGGCCACCCGGAAATCCACCGGGCTTTCTTTTTGCAGGTGCTGGAATTCGCCCAGCGCGGCCACGACATTGGCGATGGCGCTGCCCCCGCGATCTTCCCAACAGGCAAGGAACCCGTCCCCAAGATATTTCGGGATGCGGCCATGACGCTTCTCGACGATGCGACGACTGTCGCGGAACCACCGGCCGACACTCAAGGCGAGCCGGTCCACCTCCCATTCGCGGCTGATGACGGTGAATTTCTCGATGTCCGCGATCAGCAGCCAGACGTGCTGCTGCCGGAGGTCGAGCACGGTGGCGTCGCCGCAGCCGGTGCTCCGTTCAAGATAGGTTGCCGTATCATCGATCCGACGCCGGGCGTGAGCGGGCTGACGAAAAATGAAACTCTCGCCGCCGATGGTGAGCCGGTCGCCATCGCGGAGGCGCGTGGGCCGGACGACCCGCTGTTCGTTGCGGTAGGTGCCGTTGCGGCTGACCTGATCGATGAGCCAGAATTCAATCTCATCCTGGACATGAATGACGGCGTGTTTGCGGGAGGCCTTGGGCGAATCGATGACGATATGGCTTTCTGGCTCGCGTCCCAGACTGCACTTCCCCCCGAGCGGCCAGCGCCGGCCGTCGCTGAATTCCAACCATGCGCCGCTGGAATCGGCATCGGTCGGGTCGGGGGCCTGGGACATGGGAGGGGCGACGGTCGGATTGGTGACGTGCGAGTGCCTCATTCTACGAATGAACCGGCATCGCGACCAAGCGGGAATTTTTGCGACCCATCCCTGTTTTTGATACGCCCTCCAGGGCTGATCCCGGTCGTGAATCTCGAATTCGACGGCGCGAGCCGGTTTCGTCGCGAGGTTGGTCAGCCGGGGATGCCGGCGAGCATTTGCGAATTGGTCGGGAATTTCTTAACGAAGAAGAGGAGACGCTCGATGGCTTCGACCGGCTTGTGCCCGGCGAGGCCGCGGCGGATGACGTTGATCTTGTGCAGATCGGCTTCCGGCAGCAGCAACTCCTCGCGACGGGTGCCGCTCTGGAAGATGTCGATCGCGGGATAGATGCGCATGTCAGCGACCTTGCGGTCGAGCACCAACTCCATGTTACCGGTGCCTTTGAATTCCTGGAAGATCACTTCATCCATGCGGCTGTTGGTCTCGATGAGCGCGGTCGCGATAATCGTCAGCGAACCGGCCTCTTCGGTATTACGCGCGGCGGCGAAGATTTTGCGCGGGATTTCCAGGGCGCGCGCATCGAGGCCGCCGGACATGGTGCGCCCGCCGCCCATGGCGTTGTTGAAGGCGCGGCCCACGCGCGTGATCGAGTCGAGCAGCAGAAAGACATCCTTGCCGGATTCCACGAGGCGCCTGGCCCGCTCGATGGCCAGCTGCGCGATGCGCGTATGGCTTTTGATGTCGCTGTCGTTCGAACTGGCCATGATCTCCGCCGTGGGCACGGTGCGTTTGATCTCGGTAACTTCCTCGGGGCGTTCGTCGACGAGCAGGATCAGGAGCTTGATGTCGGGATGATTCTTGACGACGGCGTCGCCGATGTGCTGGAGCAGGGTGGTCTTGCCGGTCCGCGGCGGTGCCACAATGAGCCCGCGCTGACCCTTGCCGATCGGGCACATGAGATCGATGACGCGCGTGGTAAAGCGCTCGGGAACGGTCTCGAGGCGGATGAACTTGTTGGGGCTGACGACGGTGAGTTCGTCGAAGACCGGCAGGCGCAGGGATTTGTCGGGATCGTCGCCGTTGATTTCCGTGATCTTGAAGAGCTGCGCGCCGCGGTTGCCGCGCCGCGTGAGGCCTTTTACCCACTGGCCATCGCGCAGGTTGTAAGCGCGGCACAGTTCGGGCGTGACGAAGACATCATTCGGATGCTGGGCGAACGTGCGCTTCGGATCGCGCAGAAAACCGAAGCCTTTGCCCGAGACTTCGACGATGCCTTCAGCGTCGCCGATCTCGTCTTCGCGCGGGGGCAATTCCAGGTGCGCCGATTCGGCCGGCATCGGTTCGCCGCGTTCGGGGCGCTCTGGGCGCTCGCTACGCTCGGTGCGTTCGGTGCGTTCGGCCCGCTGGGCGCGGGGTCCGTCAGAGCGCGGAGATTCGGCGCGCAACGCCGCCTCCACGCGCGGCAGATCGAGACGGGCGGCTTCTTCCGGGGTCACGGCGACTGGGATCGGAGCCGCCTCAATGCCGGCGGCGCGGTTCTGCTCTTCCATCTGCTTCGCCACATGCCGCGGAATGTAGACGGGCCGGGGCCTGACGACCGGTTGAGCCGGGGTCGCCATGGGCGGCACCGCCGCCGGGGCGGGCGCCGCGGCGGCGTTCGCGGGAATGACCGGAGCCGGCTCGACCTTCGCGGCCGACGGGCGCCACTCTTCGATGCCAGGCGCGATCGCCGCGGCTGGAGTCGGGGCGGAAGCTGGATTCGAGGGAGCGATCACTTCGGCCGGAGTCTCCGGCGCGAGATTCTTCGCCGCCTTGGGCCGGGACGCGGTCCTGGTCGTCTTTTTCGCTTTGGGCTTCGCAGCCTTGGTCGCGCTCGTGCGGGTTTTTGTGGTCGGCTTTCGGGCGGCTTTTTTGGCGCTCTGCTCTTCGAGCAAAGGCTGGTCTGAGGATTCTGTCATAGAAAAGCGATGGTTGGAGGTAGGTTTCGGCAGTCAAAGCGCCGCTTGGGGGGAAGAAAAAATCGATCGGAGATTAAGCGGAGAGTTGTGCGAGGGCCTCCTCGGTGGGGGCAAAATTTGTGTGCACGTGCTGCACATCATCGCTGTCTTCCAGCAACTCGATGAGCCGGACGACTTGGGAAGCAATTGCGGGATCGCTGACGGCGATCTGGATTTCGGGAATGAAGGTCAGTTTCTGCGCGTCGGCCCGGACACCGGCGTCTCGGAGCGCTTCCGCCACCGCGTAAAGATGGTCGGGCGCAGTCGAAATGATGTGATGGTCGTCTTCCTGCATGAGTTCGTCCCCACCCGCTTCGATGACGAGATCCAGGAGGCGCTCCTCACCAATGGCCGCCGCCGGCACGGTAATGAGCCCTTTGCGGTGAAACAGGTAGGAGACCGCTCCGGGCGAGGCCAGGTTGCCGTGGTTCTTGGTCAAAATCAGCCGCAGATCGGCCGCGGTGCGGTTGCGATTATCGGTCGCGGCTTCCACCAGGAGCGCCACGCCACCGGGCGCATAGGCTTCGTAAATCGATTCCTCGATATTGGCCGCGTCGGCGCCCTCACCGGTCCCGCGCTTGATGGCGCGGTCGATGTTGTCGTTGGGCATCGATTGCGCCCGCGCGGCGAGGATCGCCGAGCGCAGGCGGGGATTCCCCGCAGGATCGCCGCCGCCCATTCTGGCCGCAACGGAGATTTCCTTAGCGAGCTTGGAGAAAAGCTGCCCTCTCTTCTGGTCGAGGGGACCCTTGATGTGTTTAACTTTGGACCACTTGCTATGACCCGCCATGGATCAGGGATGTTGATTGGATAGTCGGAGGCGCTCCTGCGATCTGTCATTTGAGGGAGAGTCCTGCCGAGATGGTCAGGAATGCCGGGAACGCAAACTAATGTGGGGGACTATGCTGGAGAAGCGCCCCGCCGTCAATAAGGAATTTTCGGCCCGGAATCGTGCTTGGAATCCGGTGGGCCGTTTGCTTACCTCAGTGGTTTCAGTTGCCAATCCACGGACTCATGAAGATTACCTCACTCACCCGCGGCGCGCTCCTCCTTCTGCCCGCCCTCTTTTTTCTGCCGGCGGGCTGCAGCACCTCGCACCAACCGGGCCATCGCCCGCTCAACGCCAAGGAAGCGGCCAAGATTTTCGTGCTCTCCGGTAATTGGAGCCCCGTCAATGGCGATGGCAATCAGATCACTTTTGTCCCGGACACCGCGGGTCCGACGACGGGGCGCGTCATTGGTATTTTCTCCGATGCGGGCACTTACACCGCCTCGGAAGTCCAGCCGGAGACCGGCCGTTTCAGCATGTGGGTGAACGCCGGGCGGGTCGATTCCGACGACCCGCTCAGCCGCACTTCGTTCTCCGGCGAGTTCAGCGCCGACGGCAAACTCCTCTCGCTCACGCGCCACTGGGGCGGCGGCATGCCCGACGAGACGAAGAGCTATCGCAGGTAGAGCCGGCGGCAGATGGCCCCGGCAGCCAGCGCCTTTCCGCGCCGCTTTTCGGGTCTCGTTACCTGGATCCTGGCACCCCGTTCGCGCCGGATTCCGGCACTTCTGCCATTCCTCTGATGAGAGTTTGGCAAATTTGGCCTGGAGCCGGTTCCCAAGCGGGAGGATACAGGCCGCAAAAAGAAACGTGCCTCCGCCGAGCCGACCTTGTTACCCTTTACGAATGACAAAGCTCGTTCCCAAGCCGGTTCCCGCGGGAAACCTTCCCCCGCTCGGTCCTTCGATGGTTCAAGTTCCCGTCGATTCCGTTTCCCCGGATGCGAAGCCGCTGGAGGAACCGAATCCCCCCAAAATTCTTGCCGCTTCGGCGCGATCGCTCGCCAAGGATTGCGGGAGCTTTGCTGATCATCTCGATCCCCAAGTCAAGCCACCGGATAAGGACGATGCCAGCCTGACCAAGCTGATTGTCGCGGTGCATGGCATTGGCGACCAATTTCGCTTTGCCACGATCCAGTCGGTGGTTCACCGCCTCATCACCCTTTGCGATACTCCCGTTCCATACCCCTTGGGGAAGTTTCACGCCGCCGGTGATGAAGTACGGGCGACTCCCTTTGAGATCCCCAAAGCGGCTGACAAGGCGAAAGAGGAGAAGGCCAGGAAGCTGACGAAGAAGCAAGCGCTGGAGCGGCAAAAGGAAGAGGAGAGAGCGAAGAAGCTAAAGAAATTCGTAGGCTTGGGCTTCGCCGAAGTCTTTTGGGCGGACATTCACCAGGCAGCACAGAAAACGGGTGATACGATCGAAGAATCGAAGGCCTGGGCGCAAACCATGGTGGATCGGATGCAGGCCCTGGATAGGATGGCATCGTCGTCCACGGAGGGTGGGATCCCGGGCGCAAACAAGGAATCGGTGGACTATAAGAAAACCGCCGCGGTGGTGAAGGAAATGATCGAAACTATCGCCACGCTGGAAAATCTGTGCCTGGTCGCCGAGAAAATGGGGCTGGGCAAGTTCGAACTGCGCAGCCTTCTCGACGACTATCTGGGCGCGGTCCAATTGGTGGCGGAATTCAAGGACTATGGCGGCCGGATTTTTGAGCAGTTTGCGAAGATCATGAGGGCCTTGGTGGAAAAGCATCAGAACGTGAAGGAGATTTATATTGTGGCCCATAGCGAGGGCACGGTTGTTTCGTTTTATTCGCTGCTGGCCGCGCTTTCCGTGCGCGGCGGCCCGGACGAGAAATGGGTCAAAATGGTGCGCGGTTACATGACGATAGGGTCACCTATCGACAAGCACATTGTCATGTGGCCAGACCTATGGAAAGGCTTTCGCGAGAATTGGGTGGATCGAACGGCCGAGACTGGCGAAATCGTCGACGACGAAAAGCTTCGCGTCGGAAATGAACGGCGTCAGCCATGGAAAGAGGTGGGTGTTGAAATGCCGAAGCCGATCGTCTGGTGGAACTATTACGACAACGGCGATCCGGTTGGGTTTATCCTGGATTCCACGCGACTCTGGCTTCAGGACCACCTTTGGGTGACGGTTGTCGACGGGACCGGAGATAATACCGGAAAGCGCGTCCTCGCGGAGAAACAGCCATTTTTTGATTTTCCACCGGAACATGACGTAGGGTTCACACGTTATTATTTGCCGGGGAAAGCGCACAACGACTACTGGGAGGACGATGGTGTCTTTGGTCACTTTATTGACACAGTCATGGAGCCGACCACCGCTCATGCCGAACCCGAAAGTGAGTTTTGGCCGAGAATTGTCAGCTGGGTCGTTCCATATCTGCTTTGTCTTCTGCTCCTGGCCGGCGGGATCTACTTGATCTATAGCGCGATCGATCCGCTGCTGAAACCGGAGCCGGCCAATGCCTTTCTGGAAGACTCTGTCAGAAACTTGCAAGCTTCCGCCGCGAATACTTCGAATCTCGCCACGAATATCGCGCAAGCCGTCGCCGAAAAGGCTGAAGCACCGCCGGATAACATTCCAGTCTCCGTGCCGATTCCAATGGACAAAGCGGATGCGGGGAAGAACGACGGAAATCAAGAGGATTCCATCGGGCGAACGCTCATGAACGTTTTCGCGCTCACCTTTTTGCTGGCTGGCATCACCGTGGCCAGCCGCATCCCGCGGCTGGTGAAATCTGAATACTGGAACCTTGTTTCCGTGGCGGTGTTTCTCGTTGGCGTATTTAGCTACCACTTTGGTGCCTCGGATCGAGTAAGGGATAATCTGGCGCAATCGCTTCGGTGGCTTCATTTGCCGGGCGATTCGGGGATCATAATTCTCGCGGTGGTGATCGCCGTAGTGTCCTCCCGGATCAGCCGATCAAAACCCGATTGGGGGATGAAGCCATTGATGGGGCTGGCCGGGCTCACCACCTTGGTCATCATTTTTGGGCTGATGACATGGAAAAATTGGGGTGGAAAAGATTCTTCGACCTGGCCGCTGGTTCTGGCTGGAGCCGCCTTTATCTACCTGTGGTGGCTGGCGGCCTTGATTTTCGACCTTACCTTCGTCTGGCATCGCTATATTCGGCTCAATACAACGCCGAACCTGCTGATGGGCATCCGCGAAAAACGCCGGGAAGAGAGCGCCAAAAATTATGCGGCTTCGCGGATCCCGGCTGGGTCGAAGAGGGCGTCTTTTTAGACGCCCTCTAAGCCGAAAAAGCGTTCGGCGAAGTGCCAGTGACTGCCCCGAATGGCGGGCGCGAAGCGGTCGTACCTCGGCAAAACTCAATCTTGGATCGACCTTTCGCCTCAACCCGAATTCAGGAACGATGCCGCGGGAGTCAAGGAGTTCGGTTGTCGGTCGCGGGCAGGCCGTGCTAGTGTCTCCGGAATGTCCGATCCGCGCCTCGCTGAGTATTTTGAATTCCTCCGATTTCCGAGCATTTCGACAGATCCGGAGCGGGTCGGGGACGTCGCTGCTTGCGCGGCCTGGCTGGAGCGAAAGTTGACCGGCATGGGGCTCGAGACGCGGGTGGTGCCGACGGCGGGACACCCCATCGTGCTGGCCAGGAACCGCCATCGACCGGGCCGGCGGACGGTGATGATTTATGGGCACTATGATGTGCAGCCGGTGGACCCCTTGGAATTGTGGACGTCGCCGCCCTTTGAGCCGCGCGTTGAGGCAGGGATCGCTTTTGCGCGAGGGGCCGCGGACAACAAGGGGCAGATCTACGCGCACGTTCTTGGGATCGAGGAAGCGCTTCGCGACAAGGGGGAATTGCCCGTCAATTTGATCCTGCTCATCGAAGGCGAGGAAGAGGTTGGCAGCGCGCATCTCGAAGAGTTCCTGCACGCGCACCGCGAGGAATTACGGTGCGATGTCATTGCTATCTCGGATACCGGCATGATTGCACCGGGGGTACCGACATTTACCTACGGGCTCCGCGGGATTGGAGCGCTGGAAGTGAAGGTCAAGGGACCGAAAAGTGATTTGCATTCGGGAATTTACGGCGGGGTCGTGGCCAACCCGGCGACGGCGGTGGCGCGGTTGGTCGCCAGCTTGCACGACGCGCAGGGTCACGTGGCCGTTCCGGGCTTTTACGATGACGTGGCCCCGCTGGCGGATTGGGAACGAGCCGCCTGGGCCAGGCTGCCCTTTGGCGATGCCGATATCCTCCGCGTGACCGGTGCGCCGGAGCTATTCGGGGAAGCTGGCTATTCGAGCCTGGAGCGTACCTGGGCGCGGCCGACGGCGGAAGTGAATGGCATCGGCGGTGGATTCCAGGGCATTGGGACGAAGACGATTCTACCCCGGGAAGCCTTTGCCAAGCTGACTTTCCGGCTCGTTCCGCAACAGCGGCCCGACGACGTCATGGCCAAAGTGAAGGCGCATTTGCAGAAGAATTGCCCGCCTGGCGTGCGCCTGGAAATCAGCGGCGGCCATGCGGGTGAACCCTATGTTACCGATCCAAAGTCCGCCGATGGCCTGGCGGCGCAGCGGGCGTTGCAGCGGGCCTTTCCCGGCAAGGAGCTCGCGTTGATTCGCGAAGGTGGCAGCATTCCCATCGTGAATACTTTCAAGCGGGTGCTCGGCGTGGAGACGCTGCTGCTCGGACTTGCCATGCCCGACTGCCGCGCGCACGCGCCGGATGAGAATTTTCCGTTGGAGAATTTCTTCGGCGGCATTCGGCTGAACCGCGCGCTTCTGGAGGAACTGGCTTGTTAGCCATGCTCCGAAAGCCAGGGAGAGTGAGCCGATTTCGGGTGTTACTCGCCGTTTTTGCTGGCGTGGTTCTGCTCTTTGGCAAGGTCGCCGACGCCACGGCGACCACGAAAAAGAAGAAATCAACTCCCGTGGACGATGCGTCGGCCCAGACCCCGAGCGCCACACCGTCTTTGGACCTGCCATTGCCGGCGAAAGCCGCCGCCAATGGTGCGGGAGGCGCCACGTCGGAGAAGAATGCCGACGGCGGCAAAACACCGTCTCCGGATAAGACCGGGAAGTCAGGAACGGAATCCAAGGCAAAAGGGGAGCATGCACCCAATGCCACGGTTGAGCCTGAGGAGATCATGGAATTCACCGCACAACCGCCGCGCATCCAGCAACTCATTCGCGACGCGGTCGATCTGACGCGCCTTAACTTGACTTACACTTTCGGCAGCGACGATCCGGACAAAGGCGGGATGGATTGCTCGGGGACGATCCATTACCTGCTGCAAGCCCACAAGTTCAGCGACGTACCCCGGGATTCGGGCGGGCAATATCTATGGACACGGAGAGGCGGCGGATTTTTTCCGGTCGTGAGCAAGAGCGCGGACAGCACGGAATTCAAGGAACTCCTGCCTGGTGACTTGATGTTTTGGACAGGGACCTATGAAACTGGACGCGATATCCCGATCTCACACGTCATGATGTATCTCGGGAAGGAGAAAGGCACCGGCAAGCGAATCATGTTCGGCGCGAGCGATGGCCGCAGCTACAATGGCATCCAGCGTTGGGGCGTCAGTGTCTTTGATTTCAAAATGCCGAAGGTGGATTCGGCGGCGGATCCGGAGAAGACAAAGGCGGAATTCGTCGGCTTCGCGCGCATTCCCGGCTTGCGCTCGCCGGCTCCGCCCTTGGTGGCCGACGACGATGCGCCGGCTGCGGACAAAAAGGAAGCAGCGACCCCGACGCCGGCGCCCGCAAAGAAGTCGGGAACCAGTTCGCGAAAGAAAAAGAAACCGGTGTCCTCCGACTAGGGCGATCCGGAAAGTGATTTGGACATTCGGTGCGTAGGAGGCCCCACCTTGGACGTGGAGGGCGCGGAGAAGTTAGAGAAGGTTGCGGAGGGAGGTCTGCCCCATTGCTCGAGCACGAACTGCGCACGAGAGACGGCTACTCCCCGGTTTCCGGGCTTTCGTCATCCTCATTGCTGACGACGGGGGCGATGCCGGAAAGCGTTTCGCCTTCGCGCATGTTGATGAGGATGACACCCTGGGCATTGCGTCCGGTCTCGCGGATGCCGGCAACTTTGGTGCGCACCATCTTGCCCTTGTCAGTGATGAGCATAATCTCGTCTGCTTCCCGCACGGTGAGCGCGCCAGCGACGCCGCCGGTCTTATCGGTGGTCTTCATCGTGATCACTCCTTTGCCACCGCGGGATTGAATGCGGTAGATCGGCCCTTTGTCGTCATCAAATGGAGTTCGCTTGCCGATGCCGTTCGCCCCGGCCACCAGAAGCATCGCATCCTTGCTGACCAGTGCGGCAGCCACGACGTAGTCGTCCTTCTCCGGCCGGATCCCCCAGACGCCCACAGTGTTCCGTCCCTGATCGCGAAGTTCCTCCTCGTTGAAGCGAATGCTCATGCCTTCGTGGGTGATCAGGACTATTTCGTCCAGACCGCCGGTCAGCTTGCAATCGATCAGTCGGTCATCGGTCTCGATTTGGATGGCAATGATCCCGCCTTTGCGGATGTTTTTGAAGTCGGAGAGGTTCGACTTCTTGACGATGCCGCTGCGCGTGGCGAAGACGACGTGCAGCTTCTCGCTCCAGGTCTCTTCATCGGTTTTCTGACCCTGAATGCGGATGGTCGCGGCGATTTTTTCCTCGGGGCGCAGTTCGAGAAGATTGGCGATGCTGCGGCCCTTGGAAGCCCGCGTGCCTTCGGGAATCTCGTAAACCCGCTCGACGTAACAGCGGCCGTCCTGGGTGAAGAACATAAGATAGTCGTGCGCGGTGGCGGTGAAGAGATGCTCGACGAAATCGCTGTCCTCCTCGGTGTCGGCTTCGCGCGCGGTCATGCCAATGACGCCCTTGCCACCGCGCCGCTGTGCGCGGTACGCACTGACCGCGGTGCGCTTGATAAAGCCATTGTGCGTGAGCGTGACGATCACGCCTTCGTTGGCGATGAGATCTTCGATGGCGATCGGGCCTTCCTCGGGAACTATCTCCGTGCGCCGTTCGCTGCCGTATTTCTTTTGAATTTCACGCAGCTCGTCCGTGATGATCGTGAGCACACGCTTCTCCTTCGCGATGATGTCCATCAAGTCTTTGATGGTTTCGAGCAAGGCGTCGTATTCGCTCTTGATGCTGTCGCGCTCGAGGCCCGTGAGTTGATAAAGACGCAGGTCGAGGATGTGGCCGACCTGCTTTTCGGTGAAGTGGTAGCGGTCGTCGACGATGCGCGCTTCCTCGCGAATGAGGACGCCGATTTGCTCGACGGCGCTTTGCGTCCAGGACAGAGCCAGGAGCCTGGCCTTGGCGTCGTCGCGATCGCGGGAATCCCGAATAATGCGGATGAAATCGTCGAGGTTCGCGAGGGCGATGAGATAGCCCTCCAGCTTTTCGGCTTCGACTTCCGCGGTATTGAGCAGGAAACGGGTGCGCCGGAGGACGATCTCGCGGCGGTGCTCGATATAGCAGGCGATGGCGTCCTTGAGGCCCAGCAGACGCGGCCGGCCGTGGTCGATGGCCAGCATATTGACGGCGAACGAGGATTCGAGCGCGGTATGTTTGAAGAGGTTGTTGAGGATGACTTTGGGATTGCCGTCGCGCTTGAGTTCGATGACCACGCGCGTGTTTTCGTCGGATTCGTCGCGCACGTCGCTGATGCCGGCGAGGACCTTCTCGTTGACGAGTTCCGCGATGCGCTTGACCAACTCCGCGCGATTCACATTGTAGGGAATCTCGGTGATGATGATCTGCTCGCGCCCGCCCTTGAGTTCCTCGACGCCCGCCTTGCCGCGCACCCGCACGGAACCCCGGCCCGTCTCGAAATATGAGCGAATACCGGCCGTTCCCTGGAGGATGCAGCCTGTTGGGAAATCCGGGCCCTGGACGTACTCCATGAGGCCGTCGAGAGTGATGTTAGGATCGTCAATCTGCGCGCAGATGCCGTCGATGCACTCTTTGAGGTTGTGCGGCGGGATATTCGTCGCCATGCCGACGGCGATGCCGGTGCCGCCGTTGACGAGCAGGTTGGGGAAGGCGGCCGGCAGGACGACGGGTTCCATGAGCCGTTCGTCGTAGGTCGGCACGAAGTCGACCGTCTGCTTGTCCATGTCATCCATGAGCGCCGCGCCCAACCACTGGAGTCGCGCCTCGGTGTAACGCATGGACGCCGGCGGATCGCCTTCCACCGAGCCAAAGTTACCCTGGCCATCGATCAACATATCACGCATGGCCCAGGGCTGGGCCATGTGCACCAGCGTGGGATAAATCGCCTGGTCACCGTGAGGATGGTAGTTACCCATGGTGTCGCCGACGATCTTCGCGCATTTGATATATTTGCGATTCGGCAATACACCGAGGTCGTTCATGGTTACGAGAATGCGCCGCTGCGAAGGTTTCAGCCCATCGCGCGCGTCGGGCAGCGCACGGCTGATGATGACGGACATCGAGTAGTCGAGAAACGACTTCGACATCTCCTCGGCGACATTGACCGGGTGGACTTTTTCGTTGGGGTTCAGGTTGGGCATGGGAGAGGTAACTTAGGGATTCGGCGACCCGTTCGCGGGGAAAACAGGGATGGCGAGCACGCTGGCGGCATCCCGCATGCGGCGGTCGGTGGTGCAGAGCGGGAAGTCCTGCGAGAGATCGCAGGCGGCGGTGTGGATGGCGTCCAGGGTGCGCAATGGCACCGCGGGATGGCAGCGTTCGAGAATGTGATTTGCCTTTTTCAAGACGACGCCATTGAGCGGGTGCAGGACGATTTGTTCGGACTGCACCCACTCGCGAAACACCCGCCACGCCCGGTTGCCATCCGCCGGGGTGATCTGCTGCGCCCGTTCTTTTTGCTGCAAGGCAGATCGGACCTCCGTCCACATGAGTTCGGAGGAGGACAGAGCCTGCCCGGCGAGTTGTTCGTTAAAGTACGCGCTGTCCGTCTCGCGGACCAACAGCTTGATGAGAATCGAGGTGTCCAGATACATCGGCGATTACCAACCCCGGCCGTCCCGATCGGCGCGGACGATTTCGTCCGCCGTCGGTCCGCCTTTCCAGGGCGGCATGGTTTTCAAGTGCTCGGTCGAGCCGAGGAACACCTTGCGCACGGCTGCGTGCGTCAATGGCACCAGGCGCGCTTTCGGTTTCCCGCCGCTGGTGATGGTGACCTCCTGGCCCGCCGCGACTAAATCGAGCAAGCCCGAGAGATGCGCCTTGGCGGCGCGCACGGAGATGGACGCGCCCAGCCCCGGCAAAGGCGCAATTTCCTGCACCACCGCGGAGGCGGTTTCTTCTTCTTCGGTGGGAGGCATGGATGTTTTCTGGGCTTTCATCCCTGGAATGTAGTCACGTGTAGTCACACCGCGCAACTTCTTTTTTCGATAAAGTGGTGGCGGCTTCTTTTTCATTCGGCCGTTTCGTTCACGGAAAATGGTGTCCGCTGGAATTTGGCAATCTCGGCGTCCAACTCCGCGATGCGTTTGTGGGCGGCGGCGACATCGTCCGTCAGTTCCTCCGGAGGAACGAGCGCGGGCTTGCCATCGCGACGCGTGACGACCGGGCGTCCGTCGCGGCGGTGTTCCTCGACGACTTTGATGAAAGCTCGATTCAAGCCGCGTTCAGTCAGCAGTTCCATGGGGACGCCGCGCGCAAGTGGAAATGTCTCCGGGTTCATAGTTTCAAGTTAAAGTCGGCCGCGATGCTTGCCAAGGCGGCAGGGGTGAAGACGACGTGATTTTTTGGATCGCCTTGGGCGATCTTGCGGGGATTCTGTTCGGAGTTGTCGTAAAGCGCCCAGGAGTCGAGTAGCGGTCGGTAAAGACTGAAGAGATTTTGCAACCCAAGTCGAAAGCGACGACGCAGATCGGGTTCAGGTACGTTATGCCCGCCGGCCTCCACTCGATCGGCCACGCGTTTGATCGAATCTCCAACCTCCGGCAGGATGAGAAAATCGAGATGGATCGAGTAACCGCGCTCGCGGGCGTCGCGAAAGATATCCCGGTAGGTGCGCCCGCTGAGAGTGGTCTCCATGCCGAAGTCACGACCTGCGCTGATAAATCGTCGAACCCGTTCCAGCATGATCCGTCCCGCTTCGAGTTGTGCCCGCTCGGGTGCGAGGGGAGAAAGGCCGCGCGCGATTTCGTCGGCATTGAGAAAATCGAGCACGGCAAAGTCGTAGCGCAGAAAGTCCCGCACGAATGTTGTCTTCCCAGCACCATTCGGACCTGCGATGACGTAAAGCGAGGGCATTTAGAAGCAGGGCAAATTCGAGGGTCCGTGACAGCATGGCTCCAATTCACGGCTGCTTCTTGAACGACTCTACAAGAAACAGGATGGTTGAGGCAGTCTGGTGCATCAAGAATCCCGCAAGGTGCTGGGGAACGGCTGTTGGCTGTGATCCTTGCCCATGCCCGCTTGTACGATTCCGGATCGTTGGGATTCCACTTTCCAGAAGGGTACGAAGTGCTGCGAATTCCGATTGCAAATAGTCGGGAATAAGTTGGTTTGTAAACAGACACTCGATGAGAGGTTTCGACGTTGCGTTTTTTGGATAACTCCAGCCGAAAGAATCGCAGATAATTTTCATCGTGCTCTCAAACGCCTTTAGACATTCGGCCATCGCCCCTTTAAAGTCGCCGAGCCGATACAACTCGTGCGCCTTCAAAAACTCCTCATTGGCCCCGCGAAAGCGCTTGTCTGACAACGCCACCAACGCCGGCTTGACAGCCTCAGTGTGGATAAATTGAGAATCAACTCGGACTATCTTGAGTTCTTCATACCTATAACCAATTCCGTGCTCGCGGAACCTTTCATTCAGCTCCTCGATCGCTGCATCGGGGGTCTCTTCAGCATTGTGGTACTGCTGTGTCCTTTTCCGGATCTCAACGTCGATCCAGGCAAAAGTCAGTTGAATGACGTCCAAACACCGCGGAATTACCCCGCATCGTAAGAAGAAGTTTGCGACCTCAGTGAACGCGTCTTCACCGTTGTCAGTCAGACGAAACAGTCCGTATTCTTTACAAAGAACCCTTCGCATGGATCTGAAGGCAGACTGGACGGGACAAGTAACCCCATATCCTTCGGACTCCGTTCGGCCAAATGCTTCCGCCCAGATGTGAACGACCTGAACGCGAAATGGATCTGGCAACGAGTCATACACCCAGACGTCCGGCACCTCACCTTTAGCGCGCTTCTCAGCTTTTGAAAACAAATTGAAGGTCGCCATTTCAGTGAATTACACATCCAGCCGCGCATTGAGGGCGTTGTCTTCGATGAACTGGCGGCGGGGTTCGACGACGTCGCCCATGAGGATGGTGAACATGCGGTCGGCCTCCACGGCGTTGTCTTCGTTGAGTTCGACCTTCATCATTTTGCGCTTGTTCGGGTCCATGGTGGTCTCGAAGAGTTGCTTCGGATTCATTTCACCGAGGCCTTTGAAGCGCTGGATGCTAAGGCCTTTCTTGCCGATCTCGATGACCTTGGTGTGAATCTCGGGGACGGTGAAAAGGGAATGCGTGACCGCCTTGTCCCCTTCGCCTTCGATGAGCTCGAAAATGGGGTGGTCGCTGTCGGCGAAGTGCTCGATTCTCAGGCCCTTCCGGGCAATTTCCGCGACCAGCTTTTGCACGGCGGCGGATTCGTGGAGTTCGATAAGCCGTGCACGGCGCTGAGGACCATCTTCCTTTTCTTTTTTTCTCGGGGCGGCAACGGGCTTGTCGGCGGTGGCCTCGGGCTCGGGGAGTGGGCTTGGCTCCGGTGCGGGATCCTCGAACAAACCGAGATCACGGTTTTCCTCGTGGAAGGCGCGAACTTCGGCTTCGCCGGGGAAGTAGGTGACCCACTCCTGGTTGCCTTCGCGCACTTTGATCATGAACGTGGGGAAGGCGCCGGTCTTCGGGTCGCGCTCGTTGAGGTAGGCCTCAAAGTCGCCGCCGTGGCGCCGGATGGCGTCGCTGAATTTGGACAGCCGCTCGAGGAGTTCGAGCAGGTCCTTGAGTTGCGCGGCGGTGAAGATTTTGCCGTCGGCCAGGTTCTTCAGTTTGACCTCCTCGGAGCCGAGGGTGATGAGGATGCGGTTCAGCGCCGCATCGTCGTCGACGTATTCCTCGCGCTTCTTGCGCTTGATGAGATAGAGCGGCGGACAGGCGATATAAACGTGGCCCTTGCGAATGAGGTCGGGCATCTGCCGGTAAAAGAAGGTGAGCAGCAGCGTGCGGATGTGCGAGCCGTCCACGTCGGCGTCGGTCATAATGATGATCCGGCCGTAGCGCAGCCGCGCCAGGTCGAAGGCGCCTTCGTTATCCTTCTCCTTCTCGGCGCTGGCGATGCCGATGCCGGTGCCGATGGCGGTGATGAGGGTCTGGACTTCGGTGTTTTGCAGGACCTTGTCGAGGCGGGCTTTCTCGACATTGATGATTTTGCCCTTGATTGGCAGGATCGCTTGGAAACGGCGATCGCGTCCCTGCTTGGCCGAGCCGCCGGCGGAGTCGCCCTCGACGACGTAAAGTTCCGTGAGCGCGGGATCGCGCTCGGAGCAATCGGCCAGCTTGCCGGGCAGACCGCCGCCGGTGAGCGCACCTTTGCGGACGGTCTCGCGGGCCTTGCGCGCGGCTTCGCGAGCCCGGGCGGCCATGAGGCATTTGTCGATGATGCGCTTTCCGACGCCGGGATTTTGGTCAAAGTGCAGCATCAGCCCTTCATAGCTGACGGAGCCGACGATGCTCTCCACCTCGGGCGAGATGAGTTTGACTTTCGTCTGGGACTCGAACTTCGGGTCGGGATGCTTGACGCTGACAACGGCGGCGAGACCCTCGAGGACGTCGTTGCCGGTGATCGGAGGATCCTTCTCCTTGAGCAGCGAGTTATTCTTCGCGTACTGGTTGATGGCGCGAGTCAGTGAACCGCGGAAACCGCTGGAATGCGCGCCGCCGTCCGGGTTCGGGACCGCGTTGGTATAGCAAAGAAGCTGCTCGTTGTAGCTGTCGTTATAGTGCAGACCGATCTCGACGATGATGCGCTCGCGGGTGCCCTTGATCATGATCGGCTTCGGATGGACGAGCGTTTTGTTCTCGGAGAGGCGCGCCACGTAATCCTCGACACCTTTCGGATGCACGATCTGCACCGGCCGGGCGCCCTCGGTGCGCTCGTCGAGGAAAGTGAAGGAGAGCGGTGCGTTGATGTACGCGATGTCATTCAGCCGCGTGAGAATGCGCTCGGCTTTGAACTCCGTCGTCTCGGGGAAAATCTCCGAGTCCGGCTTGAAGGTGATGAGTGTGCCGGTGTGCCGCTTGTTCTTCACTTCGGCGATGACGTGCAACTTCTGCTTGGTCTGGCCGCGCTCGAAGGACATCGCATGGATCTTCCCATCGCGCGTCACCTCGACCTTGAACCACTCCGAGACGGCGTTGACGCACTTCGCCCCGACGCCGTGGGTGCCGCCGGAATACTCGTAGTTGCCCTGGCCGTATTTGCCGCCCGAGTGCAAGCGCGTCAGGACCAACTCGACACCGGGCATCCCCTCCTCCTTGTTGATATCCACCGGGATGCCGCGTCCATTGTCGCGGATCGAAATCGAGCCGTCCGAATGAATGGTCACGTCGATATGCGTGCAGTGGCCGGCGAGGAATTCATCGACCGAGTTGTCCAGCACTTCGCTCACGCAATGATGCAACGCCCGCTCGTCGGTTCCGCCGATGTACATGCCCGGCTTTTTGCGTACCGCTTCCAGGCCTTTCAGGGAGCTGAGATCATCCGCATTGTACTCGGATTTTTTGGAAGCGGTTTCGGATTCTGAGACGACGGACTCGGCCATAAATAGGGTGGGAAAAAATTACTCGCTTACTGTAGATTTGGCCGGTAGTGGCCACAACGCTTTTTTCCGGAAAAAAAGGGGTCCACCCCCAAGGAATAGCGGTGCGAAATCTTCGTGACCACAATATGTTGGTGCGCCACTTTCTGAGGCGCCTATTTGCCGCAGCTTTGAAAACCACCCTTCGAATTAGCTGGATTCTGCTCTGCCTCGCCCTGGCGCTGGCGGCGCGCTGCTGGAACGTGCGGGACGTCTTGATTGAAGGTCATATTTACTTCGTCGACGGCGATTGCTATTCGCGAATGACGCGGGCGCGGATGATTGCGGAACACCCTGGGATGATCGTGCGGCATCACGATTTCGAGAACTGGCCGCAAGGCATCACCACGCACACGACGGCGCCGCTGGATTACCTGATTGTGGGCCTGAAGGATGTGCTGGAGGTGATGTTTCGAGTGCTGGATCCGAAGCACCGGAATTTGCTGCACGACCAGCCGCTCGATCTCGCCGGGGCGCTCATTTCACCGCTCCTGGGACTGGCGGGCGCGATTTTCCTGGCGTGGTGGGTGGAGAAATTCCGCGTGCGATTTGGCTCGGCGGCGCTGCTCATCTACGCGGTGAGCCCGATTCTCGTGCATGGAACTTTGCTGGGACGCCCGGATCATCAATCGCTCGAGATGACACTCATCACCGTGGCGATCGGAGCCGAACTCGCCCTGGCGCGGGGATCCGCAGTGCCGCTCTCCGCCGCGGGCGAACGAAACTGGGGGATCGTCAGCGGTCTGGCCTGGAGTTTGAACTTGTGGGTCTCGCTCTATGAACCGGTGATCCTTCTGGCCGTGGTGCTCGCGCTGTGGGGGTGTCTGGACCGACGTTCCTTTTGGTCGCGGTCGCGTTTGCCCGGCGCGGCCGTCTTTGTCGGGGTCCTTCTGGCGACATTGGCTCTGGAGGGTTGGTCGGTCGAAGTGCCGAACGCGGAAATACGCGCTTACTTCGCGAATTGGGAGCAGACCGTTGGCGAATTGCTGCACCTGAATCCGTCGCTTCTTTTCGCGTGGGTGGGCTGGGGAGTGATCGTCTCACCGGTCTTGCTCTTGTTGGCCTGGCGGCAGGATCGAAGGGCGCTGCCGCTCCTGGTGTTGCTGGGAGCGGTCGTGGCCCTCAGCGTCTGGCAGTTGCGCTGGGGGTACTTCCTGGGCATCGTCTTTGCCTGGACGTTGCCCTGGCAGATGCAGGCCGTGGACAACGCTGCCGGTTTGCTGATGGCAAAGGCCGCGCCCGCCATGCCCGGTCCGGTGCAGGCGCTGCTGAAGTGGTCGGTTGTCTGGCCGCTCTTTGTCGCGGGCCTGTGGCCCATTCTGAATGATTGGGATACGCGCCTCTTTCCCAAGGATGTGGTGCAGGACCAGCAGATGATGGTTCGTGTGGAGTTGGCGGCTCTGCGCGGTGCGGCGGTCGATGGCATCGGTGCCAACGGCGGGCCTTTTCTCGCTTCGTGGTGGTTGTCGCCGGCCGTTGCTTACTGGTCGCACCAGCCCGGGGTCGCGGGGACGTCGCATGAGAGCCTCCCGGGCATCGTCGATACCGCACAGTTTTTCCTGAGCACCGATCCCGAGGCGGCGGCCGCGATCTTGCGCAAGCGCCCGGTGCGCTGGGTGCTCGCCGGAGATCCCGGGCAGGAGATCAGCACTTCCAGCACCTTGCTCGGCCTCAAGCCGGTGGGCGAACCGCTGGCCACGACGCTCTACGATCACCCCGAGAAC
>Ga0302324_100002809_pt1 | contig 39685 bp, 28 predicted proteins | sample Palsa_T0_1_FD_201949 | JGI IMG/M metagenome (GOLD analysis project Ga0302324, IMG submission 201949) | Peat permafrost microbial communities from Stordalen Mire near Abisko, Sweden - Palsa_T0_1 | ecosystem: Environmental > Terrestrial > Soil > Palsa > Peat permafrost | place: Sweden: Abisko...
GGTGTGGTATCTTGGACGGCCTTCGCGAATGGCCGCAGTCGTTCGTCGCCGCGAATGAACCGCGCCTCCGCTTCCGCCGGCTTCGGAGTTTGCGCCACATAGAAATCCGCGGTGGCCTTCTCCGCAAGGAGTTTGCCGGCGGGATAGGTCGCAACAGGGCGTTTATCCTTCCAGTTTTGGGCGCCGGCAGGCCCGCGGCTCGCATAAAGCTGGGCGATATGTTCGCCAATCACGCCCCTTGGGTCCAAGGACCAGGCCGCTCCGATAAACTTTTCCGCCTCATCCGGATTCCCGCGCTGAAAGTGAACCCAGCCCAGCGTATCCCAATATTCCGCCAGTGACACGACGCGACGGAGATCGGCTATGGCGATGTGGTCCAGTTCGACGTTTCGCAGGTTTGTCGCCACCATGGTGACTGCCGACTCCGCATACCTTTCCGCGCGTTCCAACTGCAACTTATGGGAAGCCAGCGCGTAGGCCACGTGGTTCCAAGTGCCCGGCGAAGGCGTGTCCTGCGCCAACTTAGTCAGAACGTCCAAACCTTTTTCCGTTTGGCCGAGATCCAGATATGCGCCGCCGAGGGCGGCTCGGTCGACTGTTTCCGGCTGCATGGCGACGGCCCTCTCCAGCTCGGGAACCGCGTCGGCGGACCGCCCGAGTTCGCGGTACAGACGCCCCAGATCGCCGTGCGCCGCGCTGTTTTTCGGGTCTACTTCGATCTGCTGCTGGAAGGCCGAGATGGCTTCGTCGCGTTTGCCCTTTTTCCAGTACGCGCGTCCGAGAATCTCGTAGACCTGCGGCGCATCCGGGTGTACGTCGATTTGTTTGAGACAGGCATCGATGGCGGCATCGAGCTGGTCGAGCCCCAGATATGCGCGGCAGAGTTCTTTCCAGGCTGACGGGTGCCTGGGATCCGCAGCCACCGCTTGCTTGAGGAAATGGACTGCCGTGGTGTACTCGCCGGTGGAGAGTGCCCGCTCGCCGGTGCGCGCCACCTGGGCGGTGTCCTGCGCCGGAAGGGCGGCCGGCAGGAGCGACAGGGCGAATATTAGGGCGCAACGCATAGTCACTCCTCCGCGACAACGGGATTGCGCAGATCACCGAGGCCTTCCACGCGGATGACGACTTCGTCGCCGGGTTTGAGCCAGCGCGGCGGAGTGCGCGCCATGCCTACTCCCGACGGTGTGCCGGTGGCGATCACGTCGCCCGGTTCCAGCGTGAAGACGCTGGACAGATAGGCGATCAGCTCGGGGATCTTGAAGATCAGGTCGTTGGTGTTGCTGTGCTGCAGCACTTCGCCGTTGATGGTGGTACTTATGGCGAGCGCGTGCGGGTCGGGGACTTCGTCGGCGGTGACGATGGCGGGTCCCATGGGGGCGAAGGTGTCGAAGGTTTTGCCGATGGTCCACTGCGAGGTGCGCAATTGGAAATCGCGCGCGCTGACGTCGTTGAAATTGGTGTAGCCGAAGACGTAATCGCGCCAATGTTCGGCAGGAATGTGGCGGCCGTGCCTGCCGATGACGAAGGCCATCTCGGCTTCGTAATCGGGCTTGGTGGAGTTGCGGGGCAGCACGATGGCTTCGTGGCATCCGACGACCGCGGTGGGGAACTTGGAAAAGACGGTGGGGACTTCGGGGATCTCCATTTTGGATTCGAGGGCGTGGGCGCGGTAGTTCAGGCCGATACAAATGATTTTGGGCGGGCGCAGCAGAGGGGCGCGCAGTTTGACATCCGCGGCTTTGCAGATCTCGCCCCAAGGCGGATCGTAGAGCCAGCGCTGGACGCGGTCGAGGGCGTCGGCGCCTCCGGCGATCACCGACAGCAGGTCTGGGAAGCCGGCGCGGCGGAGGCTGACGATATCGCCGGCCAGGAGGACGCCGGGTTCGGGGTGGGCGTCGCGCTGGAAGGTTAGGAGTCGCATGTGGGTGATTGTAGCGCAGCAGGAAGCCGCGCTTCGCGCGGTGTGCCGGCAAGAGTGCCGACACGGCAGGCAACGAGTGCCTGCGCCACGGGGTAAACTTGAGCCATGCGGTGGGTCTTTGCGGTAGTGGTGTGTCTTTGGCCTGGCCTTGCGCGCGGGGCGGTGAGCGCGGCGGATGTGGCGCGCGAGGTGCGGGAAATTTCGCTCGATGCGGGCGAGTGCTATCGCGTGCGCGACCTGGCGCTGCCGAAGGATGAAGCGCGTTTTTTCTTCACCGATGGGTATCTGATTTTTGCGAAGCCCGTCGCAGGCGTGCGCATGTCCGCCGTGTTCACCGCGGACGTGGATGGCGGCGACGCGGAAGTATTGGTACTGCCGCCTAATCGCGGCGAGCGGCGTTCGCTGGCATCCTATACGGGATCGCCGAATCTGGACGAGCACTTGCGGGCCGCGGTGCTGATCTTCTCCGACGATACTTACGCGAAGCTGACCGAACAGATCCGGCAAAACGAGGCCAACAAGAAAGTGCCCGAAATGGGCGCCATGATGGCCGAGCACTGGAACCAGGTGCTGCGCAATATCGCCGGCAGCTTTCAAGCGCGGCTGGTTTGGGACGTGCTGCTGGGCGAACCGCAAGGCCACGGTTTCCTGGCCATCAGCATGAGCGGCAAGAAGCTGGGCAATTTCGATTTTTACTTCGACCGCAGCGCGCGCGAGCAGATCGTGATGGGCAAGATGAACACGCGCGACAACGTGCTGTTTTTCGATGTTTGGACCAGCTTCGTGGCGAAGTCGTTCCGCAACCAGGCAGCGGAACCCAGCCTGACGCTGGACGACTTTCGCATTGAGGCCACGTTGCAGCCGGACCTGAGCTTGAGCGTGGTGACGCGGGTAAAGGCCAAGCCCAGCCGCGGGTTTCTGCCGGTGCTGGCTTTCGACATCGCCCAGCCCATGAACATTTCCGCGGCGCTGATCGACGGGCGCCCGGCCGAGGTGCTGCAGCGCGAATCGCTGCGTTCGGAACTGCTGCGCAACGTAGGCAACGAAATGTTCCTGGTGGTGCCGCCCGCGCCGCTCGAAGCGGGCAAGGAATACGAACTGGAATTCCGGCACGCAGGCAAAGTGATTTTCGACGCCGGTAACCATGTGTATTACGTGGGGGCGCGCGCCAACTGGTTCCCGAATATCGGGCTGCAATTCGCGAAGTACGATCTGACCTTCCGGTATCCCAAGGACCTGGACCTGGTGACGGCGGGCGAACTGGTGGAGGAGCACGAAGAAGGCGATTGGCGCATCACGCGGCGCAAGACCGGCGTGCCGATCCGCATCGCGGGCTTCAACCTGGGGCAATACGAGCGGGTGCGGCTGAAGCGCAACGGGTACACGCTGGAAGTCTGCGCGAACCGGTCGATCGAGCCGTCGCTTTCGGGCAAGTCGCCGGTGACAGATACAGGAACACCGTCCACACCGCCGCTGCGGGAGCCGGAGATCCTGATCCTGCCGCCGGAACTGCCCGCGGATCCCGAGGCGCGGTTGCAGGAAATCGCGTCGGAGATCGCTTCCGCGCTGGAGTTCTATGCGGCGCGTTTCGGTCCGCCGGCGCTGCCCACTTTGACGGTGGCGCCGGTACCGGGGCGGTTCGGGCAAGGCTTTCCGGGGCTGATTTATCTTTCCACGATGTCGTACCTGGCGCCGCAGAATAAAGCGATCCGGTCGCTGGACGCGCACGGGCGGCTGTTCTTCACCGATATTCTGCAGGCGCACGAGACCGCGCACCAGTGGTGGGGCAATGTGGTGACTTCGGCGGGGTATCACGACGAATGGCTGATGGAGGCGCTGGCGGACTACTCGGCGCTGCTGTATCTGGAGAACAAGAATGGCGCGCAGCCGGTGGCGATGGCGCTGGACTCTTACAAGACCAACCTGCTGCAGACGGTGGGCGGGAAGACGGTGGAATCGACGGGGCCGATCGTGCTGGGGACGCGGCTGGAGACTTCGCAGACACCCACGGCTTACTACAACATCACGTATGGCAAGGGGTCCTGGATCATGCACATGCTGCGGCGGCGGATGGGCGACGAGCGATTTCTGGCGATGCTGGCGGATCTGCGAAAGGAGTATGAGCGGAAGCCGCTTTCGACGGAGGATTTCCGGTCGCTGGCGGCGCGATTTCTGCCGGCGAAATCGGAGGACCCGCAGTTGGAAGGGTTTTTCGACCAATGGGTTTACGGGACGGGGATTCCGTCGCTGAAGCTGAGTTACACGGTGAAGGGCAAGGGGGCGGCGATGCGGCTGAACGGGACAGTGACGCAGAGCGACGTGGCGAGCGACTTCAGCGTGCTGGCGCCGGTGGAGATTCAGTTGGGGCATGGGAAGGCGGTGACGAAGTGGGTGCAGACGGGGGAGGGTGGGGTGACGTTTAGCATGCCGGTGGGGCAGGCTCCGGTGAAAGTGCAGCTTGATCCTAATTCGAGTGTTTTGCGGCGATAGCGGCTGAGCGGGCGAGCGGGCGAGGGGGCGAGTCCGGAGGGGAGCAGCGGTGTGTGGGGGCTGAGCGGGGGAGCGGGCGGGTCGGAGGGGAGCGCTGTGGGGCGGATCGGTTCTTCCGATTTCAGGTTAGCATTGGGGTGGGCGACGGGCGGTATTTGCCGGTGGCCGGGAGTCTGCAGGTGGCTGAAAATGGGGAGGGTGGGGATATTTCGCCGGCTTGTCACCGGCCCAAGACCTCGCGTGGCGGGCGTACGTCGTGTCCGGCCGCTCATCCCTTTACATAGGGCACGATCACTGCAACGCCGACAGCCTGGCTGCCCAGCGATGCCCACCCCTGGAGCGCCGCGCCGCCTACGCCACCATAGTAGTTCACGTGGAGCAATCCCGTGGCTGTTTGTTGCCAGACCAAGTCCGGCACGCCATTGCCGTCGAAGTCGGCGGCTCCCACAAGTTGCCAGCCGGACGTCCCCGCGCCGCTGTTCAGGACGGCGTAGCCCGTTAAGGTGACTCCCGACGTGCCGCTGTTGACGTAGGTGTAGTAGTTTACGTTCACTTGGCCGGTGCTGGTGTTTTGCCAGACCAGGTCCGGCGTGCCGTTGCCGTCGAAATCGGCGGCGCTCACCACGTGCCAGCCAGACGTGCCGGACCCGGAGTTCAGTTCGGCCCACCCGATCATGGTCGCTCCGCCGGAACCGCCGTAGTAGTTCACGTTCACCTGACCGGTGCTGTGATCCTGCCAGATCAGGTCCGGCGTGCCGTTGCCGTCCACATCGGCCACCGCCACCACGGACCACCCGGACGTTCCCGAGCCGCTGTTCAGCACGGCATAGCCGGTGAGGGTGTTGCCCGCGTTGTAGTAATTCACGTTCACCTGTCCCGTGCTGGTGTTCTGCCAGACAAGGTCGAGCACGCCATCCCCATTGAAATCCGCCATGCCTACCACGTTCCAGCCATTCAGTTGCGAGCCGGAGTTGAGCGTGGCCGAACCATCCGAGGTGGCGCGGCCGGCGCCGTTGAAGTAATCCGCGGTGGCGTAGTCGGCGCTGCTGTTCCAGATCATAAGCTGCTGGGTGGCCGCGGGCGGCTGGTCGACGGCTATTACGCGGCCATTCACGCGGATGTATTCCTTGGCAAGGTACATCGTCTGCGCGCGGGCGGGGACGATCCCGGCGAGAACGCACAGCGCGGCTGCGCAGGCGATGGTGGATTTGCGGAAGGTAGTCGAGGTGCGTTTGGCGTTCATCTGTCGGATCTCCGGCGGGGGACGTTCTTGCCGACCCGCTGTTTTGTTCCTTGCCGACCGTCCATGCGTGATAGGTCACTTGTTCGCCCCGGTGGCCGGCGCGGCGGACGGCTTAACGCCAAGCTTCCGCATGAGGCTGACGAAGCCGGGATCACGCACGTACCTATGAAAGGACGGGTCGGCCGTTGGGTCGGGCATTAGTTCCCCTTTCAGAACGTTGGCTTTTCGCTGAAATGCAAGGTCGAGGTTCGCGAGCATCTTGTCTTCGTCGCCTTGCTCCGCGAACGTGCATGCGAGATTGTAGTAGTTCAGCGGATACCCAGGGTCCTGCCTAATTGCCGCGTCCAACAGATCGCGGGCCTTCCCCAGGCGCCCGCTGATGCCGTATGCCATTGCAAGTTGGTCCGTTACGATGCGGTGTTGATCAGTCGAAAGATGCCGCCCGCCCTTTTCAAGCGCCAAAGCCTTCTCGTACGCGGGAACGGAGTCGACGTATTTCTCCTGCCTGAACAGTGCAAACCCGAGCAGAATCTGTGCGGAGATGTTGGCGGGATTGCGCTCTGTGATTGCCCGGAGGTCCCGCGCAGCGGCTCCGTACTCCCCTGAATCGAATTCGCGCTCGGCCTGGCGATCGAGTCCTTCGTCGGCGCTTGCAGGTTGTGCTCCAAGGATGCCGGCCCAGCAGCAACAGCCTAGGATCGCCGGTAGAAATGTGGTGATCTGCACTCTAGTTTGTCCCTCCCGATCCTGTCGCTTCGTCAGCCCGACGCGCGCGGCGGGCCCGCCTGCTCCGGATTATGAAAACCGCTGCTAGGTAGAAAACTACATTCATGGCCAAGCCCGCAGGTACGCAGGCGCTGTCGTGGAAACCTAGCACCACCATGCACGCCAACGAGCCGGGAAGAAGTGGCGCACCAAACAGGAAAAGCAGAGCCATTGCGGGTTTGGAGGCGCCTGCGCGGAGCACGTATGCGAGGCCTATGACCACCCCGTAGCACGCAAGCACTGAGGCTACCGTGAATGCGGCGACACCAGCGCTACTTCCCGGCCTCAGCATCTCTTCGCCCCGCAGCGAGAACCTCCGGGAATACGCACGACAATTGAGCATCGCGGCCGACCTCCCCGGCGAAATGAGACTTCGCAAGCTACAGGCCGAATCTTCATTGCGGCGGCTCCTTCGGATCACTCGGCTTGACGTCAAAGGTGATCGTGGGCGTCACATCCTCGATTGGCCCGAATGTTATGGTGGACGTTACAACTGGTGTGTTTAGCACGGAGATCAGAGGCGCTGTCACCTCGACCGCCTGTTGTACGTCGCCCGCAAGAAACCAATGAAAGTTGTAAAGGTTCTCGAACGCTCCATGGATCCAATCGGTCGGCGCCACCCCCCCGTACCAGCGGGGTAAATTCTGGTGGAACCAGGAAGTGCGGTCTTGAAGCAGGTGCGCAGCCTGGCCGACGCGGAACAGCGACCCAGGATTGTAGCCGGCGTTTCCGGCGTCGTGCCACTGCTTCTGGAGATTCGCCGCCTCCTTGAGGAGTCGGTCCACTAACTCGTCGCCGCGCTCCTTCTCGTGCATGCCGTACGTAAATCCGTCCTCCTGACCGTGTGTGTACGCCTGATCCGGAGCTTGACCGGCCCAGCGGTCCTGGTAGTCGCTGCCCTGCATTACGATGGCCAGATCGTCGGAGGAAAGCGAAGGGAAGGCGAGTTTGTCTATTTCGTGATGCACGGACGTGGGGTACAGCCCGTTCTTATCGACAAGTTTATATGGATTGCTCCTGACGTAGGCGTATTTATTCCAGGACTGGGGGTTCGTGACGGCGGCCCCAAGCCCGCTAGGGTCCGGGCTGGTGAACCTGCCCTGCGCGCCCGAGAAGTACCTGGCGCCGAAGAAGTCCAGGCCCGTCTCCGTGTCCCGCTCTTTGCTGGTGTACTTGTGCGTCACCCCGTCCGCCGCGTCATACAGGCTCCCCCGGCCTCCGGTGCCGCTGGGGATCTCCTCGCCGAACGGCAGGTAGTCGTGATACCCCACCACCGCCCCAGTCGCGTTGCTCACCACCCGCGTGCTCCCCAGATGGTCCGTCGTCAAGTACAGGGTGTCCGTTTCCGTCGGCGGAGCAGTCGAGTACTCCGCTTCAAGGTCGCCCTTGGCGTCGTAGACATACACCGTGGTGCTGCCGCCAATTATCGTCTTCGTCACCCTGCGTCCGTCTCCGTCGTATGCGTATGTCGCCGTGGTGCCGCCGTCGATTGCGACGTTGGTTTGCCGGTTCTCCGCATCGTAGGTGATGGCGTACGGGCTTACTTTGGTTTGGTTGCCGTTGCTGTCGTACAAGAAATTCGTGTCCGAAGACAGGAACCGGTTCGTGGCGGGGTTGTACGAGTTGCCCATAGGCGTCAAGCCCGACAGCGTAATGCCGCTGTAGGCTGGCACCCAACGGTTTCCGAAGTTATCGTAGTTGAACGTCTCCGACCAGGTCGCGGCGCTGCCCGAAGCTTCCGCGGAGGTGTACAGCCGGTTCAGGTTGTCGTACGTGTAGGTCTGCGTCGCCCCCAACGGCCCGATCGCCTGGCTCTGCAGGTTGCCGTTGTTGTTGGTGCAGGGAGAACCGCTCACGCAATAGGAAAAGCTAAGCCCCAGCCTGCTGGAATCCGTGGCACTGGTTCCCAACGTGACGCCAATGGGCTGCTGGCGCCATTGGTCATAGCTGCGCGCCTCCACCAGGCCGTTGCCGAGGGTGAACTGGCTGATGTCTCCTTGCGAAGCATACTGCACCGCGGATGCGTACGGCTCGGTTGAGCCGCCCGGCGGGGTCCATCCCGCGCTGGTGGTGCGGTTGGCGATGTCGTACGTCCAGGAGACGGCACGGCCGGAGGGAAGGGTCATGCCGGTCATGGCGTTGGCAAGGTTGTAACCGTAACCGAAGGTGTAGGTGTTGCCGCCGGTGGTTTGGCTGCTCTGCGCGATGTCGCCCAGCTTGTCGTATTGGCCGTAGGTTGTGGTGGATGCGGTAGACCCTACTAATGTGAGATGCCCAACCAGGTTGTAGGCGCCGGACGGCGCGCCGGTGCAGGGGCTCAGGGTATTGCCGTCGTAGCAATAGGTCACGCTGGGCGTGGGGACCGTGGGCGCCTGGACGCTGTAGGTTTTGGATATGACACGATTCAGTTGGTCATAGGCGGTGGTCACGGTGTTTCCGTTGGCGTCCGTCTTCGTTGTGAGATTGCCGTCCTTGTCGTACACATACGCCGTGGCCGAAACGCTCTCGGGGTTCATCGCACTGGTCAGGCGCGCCAGGGAGTCGTAGGCGAAAGTACGGGGCTGGCCGCCGGAGGAGCAGACCGCGCCCGAAAACGTGGCTCCCTGGCAGACGTTGGTCAGGTCGTTCAGGGCGTCGTAGAGGTAGCTGGTGAGGAGGGTTCCGGCTTCGGTGACGCTGGTGATGCGGCCGGCGGCGTCGGTGAGGGTGGAGCGGGTTTTGCCCGCGGGGTCCGTAATGGTGGTTTTGTTTCCCAAGTAGCTCATGCTGGTCGGCGAGCCGTCGGCGGTGGTGACGGTCAGGGGACGGTTCAGGGCGTCGTACAGGGTGGTGGTGTTCTCGAGTGGCTCGTAGTTGCAGGGGCGGTACGGGTTGGACACCTGGTAGGGGCGGCCCATGGCGTCGTAGGTCTGCTGCACGAGGATGTATCCGCAGTCGGCGTACTGCCAGGTCACTTCTTTACGCGCCAGCCCGTCGTAGAAAACCTCGCTTTTGATGATGTTGTCGTTCAGGCTTGCCTGGTCGCTGGTTGTGGTTACCGATACATTGTTGGGCGTGTCCACGTATGCGTATGTGGTCTGGGCGGTGTCGGAACCGCGGGTCACCTGGGTCAGGCGGTCGAGCGGATCGACGTACGCGAAGCCGGTGGTGATGGAGTTCGGGTCCGTGGCGCTGGTCGGCCGTCCGAGGTAGTAATCGTACTCGTACGTCGATGTCTGGTTGAGGGCGTTGGTGACCGTCGTGGGAAATGCGGACGTGGATTCGCCGCTCGGCAGCGTTTGGACCGTGGAGAAGCTGTCCGTGTAGATGTAGGTGGTTTTGTTGAGGTTCGGATCCGTGACGGAGAGAACATTGCCGAGGTTGTCGTATGTTCTGGTAGTGGGCAGGAACTGCACGAGGGTGCTGGACCATTGTTGGCTGGTGGTCACGTTGCCCAGGCATAATCCGGTTGGAACGGGACTGCAGGAGCGCGCCGCGGTGGGGGTCACGTAGCCGGTGGGCGTTCCGCTCGCCGGGGTTGTCGCGGGGATGTCGTAGGAGTATTGGGTTTCCGCCACGTAGACGCCGCTGCCATTGTACACCTTGCGGTCGGTCGGGGCGCGGCGGATGTGGATGGTGGAGGCGGCGGAGTTGCCGTTCACGGTGTCGTAGCCGTTGGTCAGGTACGTGGTTTGCGTGTTCCGCAGCTCGGCGCCCCAGTTCCCGGAGTTGGGCGTGCCATAGTCGTACTCGGTCGTGGACACAGGATTGTTGTACTGATCGTACGAGTAGGTTACCCCGCTCATCTGGCCAGAGTCCGAAAGGGTCGTCGTTGTGGACAGTATGGAAGGGTAATAGACCGGGGCCTGGTAACTGTCGGAACACCCGAAGGGACACCCGATCGTGGTATATGGCGGGTAGCTCGTATCGTTGACGAACCAGCACGCCGCATGCGAGGGATATTGCGTGCAACTCGGCTGCTGCCAGGCGTTCACGATCTTCCGCAGAATGTTGCCGTTGCCGTCCAGCAGGTCGGTCTCGTACTCCTTGGATTCCTGCCAGAACGTATAGATTACGGGATCCGTATTCTCGCTATCCGGATCGCCGTAGAAATAGTGGTTCTCCTGGCTGATGGCGTTGCCCGTGGAGGGATCGATGTGGGTGACCGTGACCTCCGTCTCGCCGGCCCCGCCGTTCGCGGTTCCCGACATGATCGGCCATTGGTAAGTCGTTTTCTGCTCCAAGGTGGAGCCGTTCGGGTAAACTCTGCGTTGCTGCAACCTGCGCTGCACGGTGGTGAAGCCTATCAGCCCGCTGACGGTTGGCTGGCCGGAGCCGGACGGCGCGGGGGCATCGGTCGTTGGGCAGGATGTGGACGGGAGCACGTAGTCGTACTGGATGACGCCGCCGCTCGGCAGCGTGATCTGGGCTACCTCGCCGTACATGTTGTACAGGAACGAATACTGCTGGGAGTTGGGCAGGACGATTGCGGAAATCACCCATGGGTTGAATAAGTTACCAGTTCCTTCGGTGGACGTGAGACTGGGAAACAGGCAACGCAAGTCCTGTTCGGTCTGGCCGGAAATCGGCACGGACTGCATTTGACTATACACCACATGCGACCAGCGGGCCGCACCGTCGGCGCCGCTGTAGAGTATCGAATCTTGCACTACCGAGTCCGCGAGGTTGGCCAGCGTAACCGAGGTGGACCGGCCGTCCGGATCCTCGACCCAGAAGAAGCTCTCAACGTTCGGTTGACAGGGATTCGACTGTCCACAAGGGGGACTGTTGAGGAGGATCTGAGTATCGTTCCCTTTCGGATCGTGGATGCCGGTGACCCCGTCGAGGAATTGGTACTGGGTGCCATCGGGAAAAAACAGCGTCCCGGAGATCTGGCTCTCCCTCGGTTGGACATACGTGTCGTCGTAGACAGTTGCGGACGCCATAAACGTCTTCGCCGATCCGTCCACGGCCACGAACAAAGTTCCACGCGAGTAGCCTTGGCCCGTGGGAGTAGCGTTGCAGTTTGGGGTTGGCTGGGGCGCGCCGCCGTATTGCTGGTCTACGAACTCGGTTTCTGTGCCGTCCGGCTCCAGGAACACCACCTTGGTGAGCGTGTAGCCGCCGTAATAGCGGGGACTATCATTGGGGCAAGTGAATCCCGGCGCGGCGACGGACCGGGCGATCATGTAGCCCGGCAGGGTTCGATGGCCATGTCCGGCTCCGCGGGCAGGTTGGCATAGATCATGTCCGGCGTCTCCATCGAGATGGGGAAAGGCTCGGGGTTCTGCCCCGGCACCGGGATCTCTTCGATACTCCACCCGCGCTGCACGGCAACCTTCATACGGTAGCCGGCGGAGCCGCGCCCTTGGATGTCGCGGATGGGGACCACGAAGTTCACTTTTCCACTATACAGTTCAATGGTTTCCAGGTCCGAGAGCGCGTAGGACCCCGGCGGCGTTCCCGGAGCTACGGAGGGCGGCGTCGAGCCGGGTAGGGCCGGCACGCCCGACTGGCAGGAGAGCCGGCTGCGCGGCGATGGTTGCAATGAGAACCGATGCCGGCAGGAGCGCTTTGTGAAAACTACGTAGCATAACGCAACATTCCTCTCCGGATTGGGGCAACTACTGGAGCTCAATCTGGCAGTGATGGCTGGAGTTGACGCCATCGAGGGTATATTTGCCAGCGGCGAGGTTCAGGTCTTGGACGAAATTTCGTTGCGTGGTCGAGAATTGCTGCGTGGCCTGTGCCGTGCCATCCGTGGAATGCAGCACCACCTGGACGTTGGACTGGCCGCTGAGGTTCACGACAAAGAGCAGGAATTCGGCGGTCTTGCGGTGGATTAGAGCGGGCTGGCGGCCGCCTCGCGCCAAGTAAAGGATCTGGACCGGAAGCGTCTGCGACGTGCCGGCCTGCGCACTCTGGGGGCGCGATTGGGCGTCCCCGGTGGCGAGGGCTAGCAGTAGGGAGCAGGCAATAATCGGCAAGCTCCGCAATGCCCGGAACGATCTGATGTGACGCCAAACGCTTATTGGGCCCTTCATTGCACTTCTCCTTATCGATTATTTCCTAAGTTCAGATAGAATAAGTGAGCATACGACTTGATAGAGAAATTGTCAACGGAAAAATGCAGACTTACTAAATATTATTGGGGCCGAGGTCCAAAGTCGGCACTAGTAGTAAAGGGACAGGCCTATTGTCAGAGTAATTTGGCGGCTTCGGGCGACAGTTCATGTTTTTGCGCCTGCATCAGTCGGGCCCACGACGATGCCTTCTTTCAATTCTGCTCCGAGTATGCGTCTCTAGGGCTGGGCGAGCTGCGCTCGCCTGCGCTGGCAGGAGTGCCAGCGCGGCAGGCAAAAGTGCCTGCGCCACGAGGCGAATCCCAACCGCGCGGGGTTATAGGTCGGAATAAATCGCCTGCGCGACCGCCGCGATTTCGTCTTCCATGGGGCGGTCGCGATCGAGGAACGCGGCCACCTTGCGCACGCCGTCATAGACGCGACGGCTTCCCTGCCCCAGCCGCGCGGGACCGCCGCGCAGGTCCACTGCCTGGGCCGCGGCCAGTAGCACCATAGCCGTCGCGTTGCGCAGGCATTCGATGGCATCGGCGGCGGTGACGGCGGAGTGCATGCCGAGGCTCACCACATCCTGGTTGTATTGCTCGGTGGGCAGCGAATGGATGGAACTGGGGCCGGCCATTTGGCGGATGGCGCAAGTCAGGCTGGTGATGCTCAACTGCATGCCTTTGAATCCGGAATTGACGCCGGGATCGGGCACCAGGTTGGCGGGCAGGCCGCCGTTGAATTTATCGTCCACCAACACGGCGAACAGGGCGTTGGCCCAGTTGGCTTCAATCGCGAAATCCAGCTTGAAGGTGTCCAGCAGGCGGGAGATGTGGCCGCCGTAGAAATTGCCGGCGCGATAAAGATCGCCGGTTTCGGGATCGATCAGCGGATTGTCGTTGGCGGAATTGATCTCGCGCTCGACGACGGCGCGCGCGGCATCCAGTGCTTCCCAAGCGGGGCCGAGGCCCTGCGGGACGCAACGCAGCGAGTAACACTTTTGGATATAAGATTCGGTGACGTATCCGCTGCCTTCGAGCAGCCCGAGGACGTGCGCGGCCACGGCGATTTGGCCGGGATGGCCTTTGCTCTCGTGCACCCAGGGGCGATAGGGTTCGGACGGCGCCCGGAGCGCTTCAATCGATAGCGCCGCCGCGCCGAGAAGAGCATGTAACACGCGCCAGGCATCGGCCCAGAGGAGCGCGGCGAATGCGGTCATACCGGTAGTGCCGTTGATCAGGGCCAGGCCTTCCTTGGGGGCGAAGCTTACGGTGGCGAGTCCGGCGGCTTGCAGGGCTTCGGCGGCGGGCATGCGGCGGCCTTCGAAATCGACTTGGCCGAGGCCGAGCAGCGTGCGCCCGATGTAGGCGGAAGGCATCAGGTCGCCCGATGCGCCCACCGATCCATAGCGCGGGACTACCGGGACGATGCCGCGGTTCAGCAAATCGTTGAGCGCCGAAACGAGTTCCCAGCGCACGCCGGAGGATCCGCGCGCAAACGTGGCGAGCCGCAGCAGCATGGCGGCGCGCACGATGTCCTGGGGCAAGGGCGCGCCGGTGCCGCAGGAAAGGTGATTCATCAGGTTGTGCTGGAAGCGCTCGGTTTGTTCGGCGTCCAGCGCGAATTTGATGTTGCCGCCGACGCCGGTGTTGACGCCGTAGATGCGGTCGCCGGCGGCGAGCCGCTCTTCCAATTTGACGCGGCCCTGGCGGATGCGGGCGCGCGACGGCTCGGCAAACTCGACGCGCGCCTGGCGGCGGGCCACGTCTTCCACATCTTCGATGGAGATTGGGCGGAGGCCCAGAACCAGACTGTTCGGCATGAGTATATAAGGTTCGACGGCGGGGTCTATTATTCGATTGTAAAGCTTTGATGTGCCTCGAAGGTTTGGGCGCCCAGGCCGTCATGCGCGGTGATAGAGACGGTGTACTCGCCGGGGCGGGTATCGGGCTTGGTGGCCAAGCTGAAAACGGCGGGCACATAGCGTTTGGGATAGAACGACTGGCTGTGATCGGCGCCGGCTTGCGGCTGCGAGTAGAGCACTTTGCCGCTGGGCGCCAGCACGGCGACATCGTAGCCGACGTCGATGGAATTGCCGTCGCCGAACTTGTAACCAATGATATCGAAGCGCGCCCAGACAGCGTCACCGCGCCGATAGGCGGCCTTCGACAGGGCTTCGCGGTCATCCTCGTTGCGGTAGAAGCGGATATTGCGGATGACCAGAGTATCGCTGGGGTCCACCCGGCGGCCGTGGACTTCGAAGGGCACTTCCTGGGCGGCTGTGGCTTTGCCGACCACGTCATTCACGGAAATGGCGATTTTGTAAGTGCCCGAATCCGCCAGGGGCGGGATCACGATTTCCTGGCGGACGGTGGGCTTCCAGTTCTTGTCTTCCGGGGCGAGGGTTTCTTCGATCTCGGCGGAGACTGGCGGCATGATGGGTACGCCGTGCGGATCGAAGACCTCCATCTTGTAGCCAAGGTTGACGCGGCCGCCGGAGGAGGCGGTAAAGCCATCCACCTGGAAGCTGAAGAACATGGTTTCGCCGGGATAGTGTGCAAAGCTGCTGGGCACGGCGCCGCCGCCATCGCGATCGGAGACGGTGGGGCGGACGACGGCCAAGGGGGTGGTGGCTGCCAGCAGAGAGCTGGTCAGCAGGAGGAATAGAAACGGGCTCTGGGTCCTGGATGCGGCCATGATGCTTTCTCTCATTGCTGTGCCGGCATATCGGGCACGTCCGATGCGAAGTTGAGCGGGATATCGATATCGCGGGTCACTTGGCTGTTCTCGTCGGCTACTCGCAGACGATAGTGCTTGGGGGCTACATCGAAGACCACGTTGCCCTGCAGGGTTTCGGCGGGTTTAACGCGCCGCAGGTATCCGGTCCACTCAGGGACGCCGTCGCCATTGGGCAGTTCCGCGTAGGTCTGGCCGGCATCGTCCACCAGGGTCAGGGACGGAACCATGAGGTCGCTGGCGCCGCCATTCACCACACTAAGGCGGAGGAGGAAAAAGCGGTCTTTGGGCACGCGTACGTCGGAGTCGTGTGTCAGTTGGGCTTTCCACTGATCCTCGAAGACGTTATAGACCAGGGAGCCGGCGGTGACACGCTCCCCCATGCGGTGCAACCGGGCGTCGGGGGGCACGGCGGGGGTGCAGGCGGCTAAGACCGCGAGGCAGGCGAACGCGGCGCCTGCCGGATATGGCTGCAAAGTGTGCATAGAGGAATCTTGCGCCGTTGGGCGGGCCGGTGTCAAGGGGCGAGCTGCGCTCTCCTTGGGCGAGCTGTGCTCGCCTGTGCCGGCAAGAGTGCCGGCACGGCACGCACGAGTGCGTGCGCCACGAGGCTCTACCGGGGGGGGCGCTCTTTCAGCATCTTCTCGAACTTGCGTTTTTGCTCGTCGTTCAAGATATTAAAAATGCGGGCCTTGCCATCGGACAAGACCGTCTGATAATACTTCGCGAAATCGTCGAGGATACTGGCCATCTGGGAGGCTTGGTCGGGCGTCAGGTCGAGTTGCTTCGTGATGCTTTTCAGGTAATCGGTTTTGGCGGTGTTATCCCAAAACGGATGCGGGTGCAGTATGGTGTGCGCGCCCAGGTTCATGGCTACGGCTCCGGCCACGGCGCCGCACAGGAACACCAACAGCAACACGCCTGCGCCGGCGAACTTGGGCGATTCCCAGAATTGAACGGCGGTGGGCTTGGCCAGCAGATTATGGTTCATAGTTCGCCAGTGTGGCCAGCATCTGGTCGGCGTTCGGGGAGCCTGCGGCATCGGCCATGACCGCCTCGGGGGTGGTCGGATTGGGGGCGTATGCCTGTTCGCGCGACACCAGCACAGTGCCTAGCACCGCCAGCATCAACAAGGAGGCAAACACCACCCGCCGCCCAAACGCATCCCCGAAGACGGTCCAAAACGACTGGGCCGGCCATTCGGCGACCGTCCGCATCACTTGCGCCACGAAACTTGGAGGCGGGGCTGCCGCCCCGGCGGGTTTCAGGCAGGCAAGCAGCCCGGCGGATTGCTGAATTTCGTCCACTTCCCGGCGGCACTGGCCGCAAGCTTCCAGGTGGGCTTCAAAGCGGTCGAGCGCCCGAGGCGGCAGATGACCGCTCAAATACCCTTCAAGATCGTCGATGATTACCGCGTGCATAAGCCTTCTTCCCTTACAAAAACCCAAAGCTATCACTGCCTCCCCCCGCGAGTCTTTTTGTTGCCCGCTTCAGGGGACCCTACTCGGGACAGGCCAAGGCCTATCCTGACTGCATGTCCTATCCGGCCACGAAGCCGGGCGCTCTATCCAGACGCTGCGCCGCCTTCACCAGTTTCTGCCGTGCGCGGAACAATTTCACCTTGATGGTATTCTCGTTCATGCCCGTCATGGCCGCCAGTTCCTCCACCGAATGTCCCTCAACCTCCTTCATCATCAATAACATACGTTCCTCTTCCGATACCCGGCTGAGGAGTTTCAGGACATAATCCCGGCGCGCCAGATTGACGTCCGCAGCCGGCTGGCGATCAATCGCGGGATCGGCGTTCTCCACGCGGCGAACTTCGTCTTCGCTCAAATCGCTCTCGTAGACCAGCTTGCGCACCTTCTTCTTGCGCAGATAGTCGAAGCATTCGTTCACCGTGATCTTGTAGATCCAGGTGATCAGGGAACTGCGGAAATCGAAGTTCCGGATGGAGACGTAAACCTTGGCGAACACTTGCTGCGCGATGTCTTCGACGTCATTGCGCTGGCGGACGATACCGTGGATGATGGAGAACACCTTGGATTGGTACTTTTCCACGATTTCGCGGAAAGCCGCCTCTTCGCCCGACTGCGCGCGGCGGACCAATGCGCCTTCCTGGGTATTCAGGTAATCCACTCGAGTCTTCGTCGCAATCCCGGTACCGAAGGCGGGGAGAGGCAACGCGCCGCTCAGTGTTCCCATACACCGATTCCGACGCGGAACGTACCTCCGCGGTTTCAAGTTCCCACCCTAAAAATAGCAGATTCCCGCAACTTAAGATGCTGGGGGACATCCATTTAGGTGGACGTCCCGGTTCGGTTCGGGTATAATGGCAGGCGTAGCGGGACAAGTCTCAAAAGAGGAGTCAGGATTCCATATGGTGCAATTGACGGAAAAAGCAATCGGCAAGGTGCGGGAGATTTTGGATTCGCAAGAGCCCAAGCCGGCCGGGCTGCGCATCGCAGTGGTGGGTGGAGGATGTTCGGGCTTCAGTTATTCCATGGCTTTCGAGAACCAGCCCAACATGCTGGACAAGACCTACAGTTTCGCCGGCCTGAAGGTTTTCGTCGACCAGGCCAGCCTGCTGTATCTGGATGGGGCCGAAGTGGACTTTGTAGAGACGCTGGAAGGGTCCGGGTTCAAGTTCAGCAATCCGCAGGTGAAGTCGACGTGCGGGTGCGGCAGCTCGTTTAGCGTTTAACCTAAGCCAGTGGGGTGGCGCCATGCGCCGCCCTACTCGGTGGGCATTTTCATTGTCGTATTGGCCGAAGGTGCATAGAACCAGGTGTACGACGCGCCGACTCCGCCGCCAACTTCGACCTCCTCGCCGTATTGGAGTGAGATGGTAAGGCCGTAGGTTTCCGTGAACGCTCCCCGGTTGCCATCCCACGCGACGCTTAGGATGATGTTAAATCCCACCCCGGCGGTAATCCCGAAATAGTAGAAACCGCTGACGCCCTGCATGCGTTCGAGTACCTTCGCCTCGCTCTCTCCCCACCAGAATCCAAAGTTGACGTTGCCGCTGGCGCCGAGAGACGGGCTGATGCCCCCGCCGATGGTCAGGTACGCGTGCAGCGGCTTCTTGTTCAGGCTCCAGACCGCCCCGTGCTCCCACACGCCTTTGATCAACGCTCCGCCGTCGACCGACCACGAGGTGGTGAATACCTTCACCGGCAGGCCCTTGCCCGAGAAGAAGGATGCGAGATTATCCAAGTCGCTTTGATTTATGCTCTTGCCCGGCGCCAGTAAACTCTGGGACTGCCGGGCGATGTCGCTCATGGTCTGGCGCGGGAGGAGGCCGGCCTGGTCGGCTGCATCGAGGGAGCGTCCGGCCTGTCCCAGCATCTGAATGGCGTTCGCCGGCGGCACGGCCCAGAATTGAGGGGACCCCGCGCTCCACCCATCATGGGCCCCCGGCTCGAAGTCGTACATGTACCGCCGCAGCTCGCGGCCGGCCTCGGCGTCATGCTCGTAGACCTGGCTGGCGAACACTACCTCTCCGAAGGGACCGCCGCTAGGCGGCCGCTCCAATGGGGCGCTGAAGCCCGGCAGTTCCGGGAACAGGTTTGTATCGAACCGGGAGAGCCTGCGTCCCTGGAAGGTCTGCATTGGCTGAAATCCAGGTTTCATCCGGGAACCTCGGAACTCGTAAAGCCTCACATACCCCTGTTCCAGGCTGAGGCTGGTCTGGTCCGCGGGCCAAGCCCAGAACCCAGGGCCGTCAAGGACGTAGGTCTGGCTGTCGATGTCCACGCCCTGGGCGTCATAGCGGGCCGGATCGATGTCCACGTCGACCTTGGCCCGATCCCCCGGCCATTGGAAAGAGTTGCCCGGGACGTAGACGTAGCGATCCGAGTATTTCTGTGGGTTCTTAATGCGAAAACGGTTGACCATGGTGCTCGGCTTGGCCAACAAGTCCATGATGCGGCCATCTGGCGGTTTCATTCTGGGTGCTCCCTTGTGATTTGGAAATGGCAGTTTGACGCGCTGCCGCCCTACAGAATATCACAGGCCGCCAACTCTCGAGGTTACAAAGTGGAGAGTTTTGGCGCCTTTGCTCAATCGCCATCTCCGACCGTCCGCGTAAGCCAAAACCAAGGAACCAAGCGGGTACTCGATGCTTGTAGCCGGTGGGCATTTTCATTGTCGTATAGGGCAAAGGGAAAGGCTCGTAGAACCACGTTGTCTACGAATCCGGCGTAATATTGGAGGAGTTGGGAATTCCGACCTTGCACTATTCCTTCCTTCTTGCCAACGTTTCAAGTCAACCCGGTACCGGTTTCGGCGAAAAGCCACACAAAATTCTTGACAGCCGGGACAGCTTTGTGAAGAATTACCCTATGACGCCACTTCGTGCAGCTTCCATTATCGGTCTGATGCTCATCCTGGCCGCCGCTGGGCTGGCGCAGACGGAGACCGCCCCCAGTTTTATGGCGCTTGCCCCAGCGTCCTGCGGCTCTGGGCTGGGGTACAGTTGCGGCGCCAGACTGACCATTCAGGATTGGTCGGCCACGCCCGATTACTCAGTCTGCGGGCCGCTCGAGTGCCACCTCGAGTACTGCTTCGTGTACACACCGGCGGGCCAGACGCTGAACTCGTGTACCACGTGGACCAATGCGCGCCCGACGCATTTCAGGCTACCAGCGACCAGCGGCCAGTATTCGGTGCAGTCGGCTTACCGTGTCGTCGTGGCTAACAGCGAATACTATCCGAGGACCCAGGGCGTCGATACCATGACGCTGATCCTGCCAAGCAGCGCCCCGACCGTGACGCTCAATTCTCCGATTGGAATCCTGGATCCCAGCGGCGATACCGTAGCCCAAAGCCAATACATCAACGGCACAGTGGGCCAGTGGGTTACATTTACGGCGACGAGTCCGATACAAACCACGCCGCTATCGATCGTCGCCAACGGAAGCGTCTGCGGGACCTCGTGCGATGTCAAGGCCGGCCAGGTCGACACCAGCGCGCCCTACATGTGGCAGTGGCTCCTCACCTCCGGCGGGTCGATCCCGGCGGACACGTACGTAACCGTCACCGCCACGGACGACGCGGGCAACAGCACCACCACGACCCCGGTCTCGACATCCGCGTTCGTCCTGTTCCCTCCGGGCGGCAGCCAGTCCTCCCTGACCTGTGACGGGAACGCCACGCCGGCAAACTGCACCACGCTCGCAGACCAGGCGGACAACGACGTACCCGGCGACTCCCCAAGCCCGGCCGTGACCCAGTGCAATTCTCCGGACGCGGCCCTGCTATTCTCCGGCTACGCCGACCCGAGCATGCGCGCCGAACAGGTCGCGACGGATACCTACGGCGTGGACCTCTGGCTGCTCTACTCGTACCCGGGCTACAAGTGGAAGGGCACTTCTTGTTCGAACACCACCACGGTCGAAACCCATCTGGCAAGCAGCCTCGCTAACTCGGACGCCAACGGGGGCGCGACCTGGATGGCATACTGCGGGGGCCAGACTTGCGGCTCCTCCGCTCCCGCCACGCCCGTCTTTCCGTCGGAGCCCTATTGCTCTGGCTCGATGACGGACACCTACCTCCCGCAGGGTAGCCAGTCGGTCACCTGCCAGCATGCCTGCAACGAGGGGCTGGTCCTTAACGGCCAACCGCAGGGCAGCAATTGGGCACATGCTTTTCCTCCCATGAGGTGCCCAACTTCTGGCCGTGGGTGGACATGAGCACGACTCCACCAACGGAAACGTGGTTCGCCGCGCACCTGATGTACTGGGTTGGGCAGGGGATTGGCATAAGCACCGAGACAATCGGCAACGGCTGCCTGGTTCTGAGCATGGCGAGTTCGCCTACCAGCCTTGGCTGGAGCGTCGGCAGCGGGCCGAATACGTGCGGCGGCACATTCCCGCCGTGCAGCCAGGCTATTGCATCGTTTAATACGCTGACCCAGATCGCCCAGGCCGGCAACCCCCAAAATCCGGCGCTCTCGTGCAACAGTTGGGGCGAGCCCGCGATCACGGTGGCCCCCGCGCCGTCCGGTTCGGAGTACGCGATCTCGGGATACGCCATCTACCTCGCGGCGTCCTGTCTCGCCTCCTCCAGCGTGAGCCAGGGCTTCTATATATTCACCAGCCAGTCGTTTCCTTCCACGCCGGCTCAGAACACGGTCTGGAACTGGAGCTATTACTCCGGTCCGTTCAAGTACAGCGACATAAGTCTGAGCAGCATTGACCAGAGCCAAGGCGGCATAAACTCCCTGACCGAGCTCGACTGGGCCGCCCGATCAGACGGAACCATGGTGGCGGTGATAACGCCCATGTACGTAGGTGCGCCCTCATTTCAATACGGCTGCCTCGCGTTCGACTTCGACCTGACGAACACGACGAACCCATTCGGAGGCCTGGTGGCGACCCTAAGCGACACAGACACGGGAAACCCCTCGGCCACGGAGCTCTACGGAACGAACGGGTGTACATACGAGCCCATGGCCAACACAGGAGTCATTCTAGTGCGGCACTTGGTAGACAACACCGCGCCATACACGACTGACCCGTACTTATCCCCAAGCGCCAACGAGAGCTACACACTCCTGGACACCGGCTACCTCCCGTAGGGCCCGTGCGCGCCGGTATCGGCTAAATGAGGAAACAGCAAATGAGAAGCCTTCCATTGGCGGCATTGGCCGCCATCTCAATGGTGTGCACGGCGGCCTCCCAGATCCGCTTCACCACGATCTATGACATCGCCACTGGTAGACCTAGCGGGATTGCGCCGCTGGGCGGAGCGGTCTACGTCGTGGTCGAAGATACAGGGTGCGGGTACGTGCTGAACCTCCAGCCCCCCGCCGACTACCGCAGTGACGGGTGGGGCGGGAGTGTGCTGTACACGTTCCCGTCAGGCGGCAGCGACGGTTGCTTCCCGACAGGGGGGCCGGTAATGGGGGCGGCGGGAGCCGTGTACGGCCTGACCTCAACGGGAGGACAAAACGACTATGGCACCATGTATGAGCTCCAGCCACCCGCTTTGCAAGGGGGAGCCTGGACGGAGAGCGTCGCTTACAGCTTTGACGCTCCGGGCCTGGAAATCGGGATGCCGGCCAGCCCCCTCGTCGACGGGCCGGAGGGCTCCTTCTACGTCATGGCAACTTACGCGGGGGGAGTGTTGCTCCAACTGCTGCCTCCGGCGGAGCCGGGCTGGACATGGAGTGCAGCGCGGTTGGCTGAGGCCGGACCCTCCGCCGACTGGCTGAGCGCGGGTCCTCGCGGCGGGTTGTACGTCACGGAGGCGGACGGTGGCATATACGGAGGGGGCACGGTCGTCGATCTGACGCCCCCGCGAACTCCAGGCGGCTCGTGGACCGAGACCACGCTCTACAGCTTCGGCTGTTGCAGCCAGGCCGCTCCCGGCGATCCGAACACCCTGACAGTGGCAAGCGACGGCACGATCTACGGAACCACCTACGGCGAAGTACCCTTCGTATACACGGGAGAGAGCGCCGCCTTCTCACTCACACCTACTGGTTCGCCCGGCGGAGAGTGGACTTACACGATGCTCCACTACTTCGGCGAGAACCACGTCAATGCTCCCCTGGTCCTTCGCGACGGCAACCTGTACGGCACAGTGCAAAACCCCGAGGGCGGCGCGGTCTTCGAGCTTCAGCCGCCGTCCGCACCGGGCGGTTCCTGGACGATAACATATCTACACCGATTCGCCAACGGCCAAACTCCATCCGGACTGCTTTTCGATGACACGGGCACGCTTTTTGGCATGACAGGCTCCATGCCTCCTGCGCCCCCCACCGGCACGATTTTCAAGATCGAGACGAAGTAACCCGGCGACCCTATCGGCTTCCAGGCCTGATCTCGTAATCCGGCCAGCAGTCCTCAATCTGCTGCCACGGAGCGTTGAGATCGCCGCTAGACGCGGGTAGCGGCTGCCCGGACCACTGATCGCCGAAGATGCGGATCTCGCCGGCTCCCGAGCCTTGAGTGGGGTTGAATTTCGGATCTAGTATCCGGGCGATCTGGTCGCGGGCGCCTTCCAAATGTACGCGCGTGGTGCGGTCCGTCGTGCGGGCGAGCGCGGCGGTAATGGACGTATTCAATGCACGCAGCTCAGCGCGGTAGAACGGCTTCTCGTCACCGCTCGAAGCGAAGATTGCCACAGAGATCCCGGCCGGCAATCCGGCGGGGAGCGTCACGGCAGACCCATTGATCTTCGAATTCACCAGGTCGAGATAGTTGCGCTGCAACTGCCGCCGGTAGGCGTCGATGGGCGCCTGCGGGCTTTCGATTTCGCGCCAGACGCCGTGCCGCACGGCGGCCAGGAAATCCGCCGGCTTGTAGGCCGCGGAGCCATCCAGCGCGTCCTGCTCGATCAGCCTTGCGAAGCGCGCGCTGCTTAACAAATTGCTCATCACCGAGCGCTGCGCGTTGCCCACCCGGCTGATGGTGCCGAGCGGCTCGATGCGGCGCAGGATCTCCTTGTCGATGGCCCATTTGGGCGTGGCGAAGGCGTTGTCGTTGAGGAACGCCACCGCGGCTGCCTGGCGCGCCTGGGGTACAGGCGTGAAGATCACGCCTTCCTGCCCGATGTTCTTCTGCTGCGAGTCGAGCCCGCCCACCAGCGCGACGACGTGGTTCATCTCAAGCGTCCATTGACCGAGCATTCGGCCATACAGCTCGGACAGATCCTCGTACGGATCGCCCTTCTGCGTAGTAGTGGCGGTGAGCATCATGCGGGCCACGCGCTGCAAATTCTTGACCCCAAGCGCGGTGGACTTCAGCGCATCGGCATCGCCGACGGCCTCGGTGAGTTCGCCCGGATCCGACCCCGCCGCACCCGGCGTGGAGAAGCGGAACCAAGGGGTGGTATCCTGCTCGCGCGCCCATTCGTCGAGCGTGGACTTTTCGTCGTCGGGCGTTTGGGAATTCGCGATGGGCGAGTAACCCCAACGCGTGGCCCAAACATCGTACGGTCCCACGACCGGCACAAGGTCGGCCACATCGATGCCGTCCTCGGGCTGCGCCACATAATTGAAGCGCGAGTAGTCCATGATGGAGGGCGTGTGGCCCATTTTCTTGACCCAATCCTTATCGCGCACCTTCTCCTGCGGGTAGAGGGAGCTGGCCTTCATATTGTGCTGGAAGCCCAGGGTATGGCCGACTTCGTGCGCGCAGACGAACTCGACGAGGCGGCCCATGAGATCGTCGGGCAGGGGCAGTTTTTGCGCGCGCGGATCGAGCGGCCCCACTTGCAGAAAGTACCAATCCCGCTGCAGGTTCATGACGTTGTGATAGAACTGGATGTCCGCGTTCAGGATCTCGCCCGTGCGGGGGTCGGAGATTTGCGGCCCCACGGCGTTCTCGGTGGTGGAGGGCAGCCAGCGGATCACGGAATAGCGCACATCCTCCGGGCTGAAATTCGGATCCTCTTCCGGAGTGGGAGCGGGTTTGGCGATAATCGCGTTCTTGAAGCCGGCCGCTTCGAAGGCTTTCTGCCAACTCTCCACGCCGAGCTTCATGTAGGGCACCCACTTGGAAGGCGTAGCCGCATCGATGTAATAGACGATGGGCTTCACGGGCTCGGAGAGGGCCGCCGACGGATCCTTCTTCTCCAGGCGCCAGCGGGTGATATAGGTGCGCTTGGGGGCGCGCTGTTCGTCGCGGCCGTAGTCCATCTGGCGCACCGTGAAGTAACCCACGCGCTCGTCGAATACGCGCGGCTGCATGGCGTGTTCGGGCAGCTTCACCATGCTGTGATGCAGCACCACGGTGGCGCTGCCGGGGCGCATGCCCCCTGCGTTTAACGGATTCTCAGTGCGCACGGCGGCGGCAGGAGCAGCCATCCGGGTGTAAGTATGGGTGGATTCCACTTCGATATTTTCCGGGTAGGGCGAAATACGTTCGATATACGAGCGGCTGGCATCCATGGTGCTGGCGTTGAGGCGCTGGCGGGCGCTCAGCTCGACGACATCGCTGGTGAACAGGCGTGTGACTTCGATGACGATGGAAGGCTCGCGGCCGGTTTCTTTGTACTCTTTGGGTTCCGGCCGGGCGGGTTTCTTGGCGGATTCTTTAGCGCCAGCCGGTTTCGCCGCTGCGTCTTTGGCGGGCGTGCTTTCTTTGGCTGGAGGAGTTTCCTTGGCCGGCTGATCGGGGGGCAGTCCGTCTTTGTCTTCGTCCTTCTGCGCGTCCGCGCTTTCGCTGTCTTTGTCTTTGTCTTTTGGTTTGTCTTTGTCTTTGTCCTTGCCGGGTTCCTTGCCGAATGCGGCGATCGGAAAACTCATGACGATGGTGTCGTTATTGGCGGCCTTCACGGCCAGCGAGATGGGCGTTTTGGGATCGGCCACGACTTCATAATTGACTTCGCGGAGATTTATTTTATTCGCATGGCGCTCCCAGCGGACCACGCGCTCGGAGACGAACTGGCCGCCATAGCCTACGCCCAGAGTGGTGCGCGCGATCTGGGTGGTGAAGAGGAACTCTTTGTTCAGCTCGGTCTTGGGGATCTCGTAGTAGTACTTCTCTTTGATCTCGTGTACGGTGAACACGCCGGTCTTCGACTTAGCGTCTTTGGTGATCACTTTGTCGAAGGCCTGCGGCTGGGACGACGATCCGGACGACAGCCGACCCGGCAGGCCGGTGTCGGCGGCGGGGAGATCGGCGGGAGTGGGCGGGGGCTCCTGGGCGATCAGAAAGAAAAACGAAATCGGGAAAATGAGAACGCCACGGGCGGCAGAAAGCATTGCGAACTCCTTGGATTGACTTATAATACCGCAAGTCCGGCGGGGGGAATGCGGGTGCGCGCTGGGCTCAGCGGTAAACCGCTATGCTTAATGCAGGAGGGGTGCATGTATCCGCTGAAGAAAGGCAAAGTTGCCTCGCAAGCCCACGTCGGCCTGCCGGAAGGGACCTTCGAAGAAGAGCACGGCCGCAAGGGCTTTTACGGCAAGAGCGCGCATCTTTACCACACGCACGCGCCTACCGGATGGGTGCGGTTCGAAGGCAAGCTGCGGCCGCATTGCTTCGACCTGAACAAGCTGGAGCCACCCGACCTGCGCGATCCGCAAGGGTTGCCGGTGGCGTTCTTGGGCAACCGCGATATTAAGCTGTACGTGTCGCGCCGCGCGGCGCCGATGCCGTTCTACTATCGCAACGCGGATGGCGACGAGCTGATCTTCGTACATCGCGGCGAGGGGACCATCGAAACGGATTTCGGACCCATGCGGTTCGAGCGCGGCGATTACATCGTGGTGCCGCGCGCGGTTACTTACCGGGTCTTGCCGGACACCGCGGACAATTTCTTCCTGATCGTGCAATCCCGCGGCGAGTTCGACCAGCCGGACAAAGGCCTGCTGGGGCAGCACGCGCTGTACGATCCCGCCGCGATCACTACGCCCGATCCCGCGCCGATTCTCAACGACGACCGCGAGTGGGAAATTCGCATCAAGGTGGACGATGAGATATCGAAAATTTTCTATCCGTTCAATCCCATGGACGTGGTGGGATGGAAGGGCGATCTGGCGGTGTGGAAGATCAACATGCGCGACATACGGCCGATCATGAGCCATCGCGCGCATCTGCCGCCCAGCGCGCATACGACTTTTGTGACCGACGGGGCGGTGATTTGCAGCTTCCTGCCGCGGCCGTTGGAGCAAGACGCGGACGCATTGAAAGTGCCATTTTTCCATCGCAACACGGATTACGACGAGTTTATTTTCTATCACGACGGCGATTTCTTCAGCCGCGATAATATCAAGGCGGGGATGGCCACGCTGCATCCGCGCGGCATCCATCACGGTCCGCACCCCAAGGCGCTGGCGAATCAGGGGAAGAAGGCGTTCACCGACGAGAGCGCGGTGATGCTGGACGGGTTGAATCCGATTGATGTGTTGCCGGCGGGGGAGGGCGTGGAGTGGAAGGAGTATTGGATGAGTTGGATGGAGAAGTAGTGAAGATCAGGTGAGACACTGACCGCAAGATCACTTGACACGGATCAGATCGTGACTCCCTAAGAGGTAGCGAACCAGTGCGGTGGCGTCGTCCAGATCCACGAGATCGACGGGCCGTCCGAGGATGTCGGAGGCTTTACTGACCGCGGAAAAATAGACTTTGGCCGGCAAACCCGATACAGCCATATCGATGTCGGAATCCGGCCGCAATTCTCCGCGGACCAGCGAGCCAAAGGACGAAGACCTGCGAGGCGCCCATGCCGACCAGCATGTTCGCCGCTTCCAGAACCGCTTCGTTCTTGCCGAGGGTATTTGGCATTTAGGCAACCCTGAACACTGCTATGCGATTGAATATACCACCATCGTGACTGAATGCGCACCCGACCTTCGTGACGGACGGCGGTGTGATCTTGCAGCTTTCCGCCGCGGCCCATAAGGCGACGAGCGATAGGTCTAGCCGACTCATGCGAGGAGCGGCACCCAGCCGCGGCAGCGATAGATGGAGCGCGTGCGGGTGGATCGTCTCAGAACCTCTGAAACGGCAAGCGCTTCTAAGCTACCCACTATCTCTCATGAAGAGGCTTTCGGCACGGCAGGGAGCGCCTCGCCTGCCAGGCCTTTCGTTGCCAACGCGGCCAGAAAGTCCGCAAACGGCCCGATATCCTCGCCGACACTGGCCTTTTCGAGAGCCGTCATGTAGGCGTTGCGTTCCTCTACGGGGACCACCGTCCACGGATATCCGCCCGCCGCCATCATCACGTTCATCAGAAAACGCCCGACGCGGCCGTTTCCATCCATATAAGGATGGATGTAGACGAACACAAAATGCCCGAGCACGACGCGGACGGCCGGATTCGTCTCTTCGCGCAACAATTCGAAGAATGCCGGCATGGCGTCCCCGACCGCCTCACGGTTGAGCGGCACATGCATGGATTTCCGGATATAAACCTGGCTGTTACGATAGCCGGCTAGGTCCGCGGGCTTCAGCAGACCGGCTGTGACGCTTGGCGCAAACAGTTCCCGGTACCACGTTCCGTGATCTTCATCCGCGACCAGACCGGGATTCTCTCGACGCAGAACCCTGCGGACGCTTTCCCGAACGGCCCGATAAGCCAGCCAGTAACCGCGCGCCGCCATGACGTTCCGCCGTTCCCGATCGTCTTCATTGGCATCCGGATTCCAACCGCCGCCGCGGACGCGTTCGATCAGCTCACGCGTGACGCGGTAGCCCTCGATCGACAGGGAGTGGTACGCGTCTGTGACATAGGCGTCATCGACACGCTTCATGTAGGCCTTTATCTTCCGCGGCAAGTCCGGCGCTTTCGGGAAGCGGTCGATAACCGGCTCCCGCATCTTCTGCCACAGCAACCGTATCCTGTTCACATACGGAGATGTTTCGCGAGCCGCGAAGACCAGAGACGGCCTGTCCGTGAAGGGATCGCTTTCACGCACATCGTACCCGGCGGCCGACATCGTCTTCACGATATCGTCCGCTATGCGGTCGCGCCCGAGGTTGCGGAAAGCGCCCGCCAGACGGCCGGCAATCACCGTGTGGCCGCCCTCCAAAAGGCGGGCGAGAAGGCCGGAGGCATCGCGGATCGTTGGCAGGACGGCACGGACATCTGTCGAATTTCTTGAAAAATAACTGGGAGAGCACGCGATCAGGGCGGATTCCGCCGAGAACATACGCAAGCCTTCCTTTTCGACCCGGTCTCCGGGGGCAGGCAGGGCGGCGCGAAGATCCAGGAGGGATGTACCGTGCGGTAGCCCGGTGACTTTGTTGCGAGCTCCCGGCGATCTCGCGACAAGCTGCTTCGGCACGGTCCAGTTACCGGCATGCAGGGACAGGGACTGTTCGGGCGAAAGGCACCATTCCGCGGTAAAACGCTCTTCCAAATAGGCCGCGCAAAATCGCCAGAACGACGCATACCAGGCAGTGCTCTCGCCCTTGACTTCGTCGGGGCGGCTCGGGATAAACCAGCCTTTTATGACCTCCTGCAGAAAACCATTGGCCAGCAAGCGTTCTCGGTGAGTGCGCGACAGGTCCCTGGCGCGGATAGCCTCCGCGCCCTCCGCAGTCTGGAGCTTCCGCAGAATCTCCAAAGACTGTGCGAGTTTCTCGGGTGGTGTGGCCATGTGCTACTCCTCAGATTTAGCTTTTTGTGCTGTACGTTAATTAGCTTATCATGCTGTACTAAAATTAGCTGATTGCGTCGAGCAAATTTAGCTTTTGATGACTTGCCCCATCGGGTACAATCGTGTCAGGCGCGCTGTAGAGTGCGGATGGAGACCGGCCGATGAAGCATTGGGTTTGGTATCTGTGTCTTGCAACCAGCCGCGCAGGCGCAAACGGGTTATTTGACCTATGCCACCGGCATATATCCCAGCAGCGTCACTGCGGCGGATCTGAATGGCGACGGCAGGCCCGACCTGGTGATCGCAAACGTTGGCTCCGATTCGCTCACGATCTTGCTGAACGACGGAACGGGCGGCTTCAACACACTGGCGCCGTTTAGCCTGGGCCAATCCACTTCCACCATAGCCGCGGACCTGAATGGCGATGGGAAAACCGATCTGGTCGTCATCACCCCCGGCTTGGGACAGCCCGGCGTTGGCTTGGTGGTCCTGCTCGGCAACGGCGACGGCACGTTTCAGGCGCCCCTGCCCGTTTCCGGCTGTGGGGAAGCAACCGGAGTCCAGGTGGCCGATCTGAACGGCGATGGTATTCCAGATCTGGCGGCCACCTGCCTGCTCAGCACGAGTTTAGGGATTCCGACTATGGCCTATCTCCTCGTCCTGCCGGGAAACGGCGACGGCACTTTCGGCGCCGGCAACGACTACACCCTGGAAGCCACTCCTTGGGCGGCGCTCACGATCGGCGATTTCAACCAGGATGGCAAGCCGGATGTCGCGGTGGCCACGGGCGGCACACTGAACGTCTTCCTGAACGATGGAAAGGCTAATTTCAAGACCATCACCTCCAATGGCGAGCCGTGGAACTACGCGCCGGCGATCGTAGCGGCCGACTTCAACGGCGACGGCCTGCTCGATTTGGTGGTTACGGGCACGTTGTTCGATAACCCCGCGCTTGGAACCGTCGCGATCCTGCTGGGCCGGGGCGACGGAACATTCCAAGCCGCGCCCAGTCTGCAATCAACAGGGGGTGGCCAGCTTGTCGCCATGGATCTGAATGGCGATGGCCACGTGGATCTGGTTGAAGGACTCACCGCGCTGGTTTTCTTTGCCGGCCGCGGCGATGGGACGTTTGCAGCCGGTCTCCCGTTTGGCGGTTCCGGAAGCATCGGCAGCGCCCTGGCGATCGCCGATTTCACAGGCAGCGGGGTGATGGGCTTTGCCGGCGTTAACGATCTCGCGACGCCCTCTGGCGAAGCCAACGGAAACACCGTCATACTGCCGCGCGCCGTATGGCCTTCGCTTACGGTCGCGAATGTGTCGGGCGCGGGTTTTGGGCTGGGGCCGATGGCGCCCGGCAGCATCGCGACCGTTTTCGGATCGAATCTGGCGACGCAAACCGCACTGGCGGGCGGGACACCGCCGGTTTCGCTCGGCGGTACCACGGTCTCTGTGACCGACTCCTCGGGCGCCACCCGCCCGGCGCAGCTTGACTTCGTCTCGCCGGGACAGGTGAACTATCTGATCCCGATGAATACGGCGCCCGGCTTGGCAACCGTCAGTATCGCCGCCGGCGGCCATGCGGCGGCAACCGGCCAGATTGCGATCATACCGGTGGCGCCGGCTCTATTTGTCGTAAATACCGACAACCTGGCTGCAGCGAATGTATTGCGAGTGAGCCAAGATGGGGCGCGGACTTTCGAATCGATCTATCAAGTCGATCAGAGTGGCGGCATCACGGCTATCCCGATCGACCTTGGCTCGGCAACCGACAGTGTATACTTGAGCCTCTATGGAACCGGGATACGGAACCTTTCCAGTGGGAGCGCGGTATTGGCCACGATCGACTGGGAGTTCAGCGCGCCTGTTACTTATGCGGGGGCGCAGGGCACTTATGCGGGCGTCGACCAGGTCAACGTTGAATTACCTAAAGGGCTGGCTTCGGTGGCGCCAGGTACGATTGTCCTGCAACTGACGGTCGATGGGCAGCCTTCTAACCAGGTGACGTTAGCCATCCAGTAGCGGGAGCATTCTAACCGGCTCCGGCCGCGGCGCGCGGCGGCGCGTTCTTCACGTATTTGTCAAACCAGCGAAGCATCTCGTAAATAAGCTGCTCGTTCGATTCCATGGCTGTATACCAATGCGGCTCGTGCGGCAGCAACACCAGGCGAGCGGTACCGCCATTGCCTCGAATTGCCTCGTAGAGCTTGCTCGCTTGTATTGGCGTCGTACCGGGATTCGCGTCCTCCGCCCCATGCACGATCAGCAGCGGCGTCTTCAATTTATCCGCGAAGAAAAATGGGGAGACTTTCAGATAGACATCCGATGCCTCCCAAACCGACCGCCGCTCATTCTGGAAACCGAAAGGCGTGGTCTTGTTGTAGGAGCCGCTGGTCGCGGCGCCGGCCCGGAACAAATCGCAGTGAGCTACCAGATTCGCGGTCATTAGAGCGCCGTGGCTGTGTCCCGTGACTCCTATACGGTCCGGATCGGCAACGCCCAGGCGCACGGCCTCATCGACGGCGGCCTTGGCATCGGCGACGAGTTGCTCCAGATAGGTGTCGTAGGCTTTCTTCGGATCGCCGATGATGGGGAATGACGCGTTGTCGATGATCGCGTAACCGCCCAGGAGCAACAGTTTGTATTCATACAACTGCGTGAAGGTTGCCTGCGAGCCCACAACCTGGCCGGCTGTGGAAGCATCGGCGTAATCCAAAGGATACGCGTAGAGAATGGTGGGGACGCGCGTGCCTTCCTGGTAGCCGGGCGGCGTATAGAGCGTGAACGACAAATCCAGCCCGTCGGCGCGCTTGTACTTGACCAGCCGCTTCTTAATCGCGCGCACCGCCGGTGTGGGATCGGAAATGTGAGTGAGCGCCACGCTGGTGGAAGCAAAGGCCGCCTCCCCGGCGGACGCATCGAGGGGTTTTCCAAGGGTTCGCGCGAAGGCGTTGGGCGCGTCGGTGGGTGATTGATGCCAGGTAAGAAACGTCCGTGTGTCCGAGCCGGTAAAGGAAAGAAATTGCTCGTAGGAGGTCTTATCGCTGCGAAACAGACGCTCGGACTTTAGCGTGTTGAGATTAAGCCGATCGAGGAATGGACGATTTCCGTCGGGCGAAGCGCCGGCTCCTGCGAGGTAGATGAAGTCGCCGTCCTGGCGAACCACCCGGGGCCCGTTCGCGAGTGTGCGTCGCACTGGATTGCCGGGATTCTTGTACTTCTCGTCAGTCGAGAGATCCCAAATCAAGCGAGGTTTCGACTGTAGTTGGTCGACGTCGATCGTGAAGGTGCGGCGCCAGTGCCGGTTGTTGTCCCACTCGGTCAAAAGAGCGACGCTCGATTGTTCGCTCCAATCGAAGCCGCCATAATGCTGTTGGAGGCGCGCGATTTCGACAGCGGGCGAGATGAAAGGCGCCTTCTCCAGCAGGATCTTGTCGCGCGCCGGAACATTGACATTCCAATCGCCGCCGTCGAGCGCTTCCGCCCAGACGAGCGTAGCCGGATCGGTGGCGCGCCAGGAAAAATCGCGCGGACCTAAGGGAACGCCATGAATGGGAACGCGATCCGCCAGGGGAAGCGACACGATGGTATGAGACAGAACGTGGGAGCGCTGCGATATATCCCACACTTCGACTTCCTGCGGGAATCGATCGTAAGTGGTGACATACGAGTAGGGTTTATGGATCGTGGTGACCAGGATGTGCCGGCCATCCGGCGCAGGATCGAGCGATTCGTAATTTCCCGGCTTTCCGACTGGCGCGATGGCCCCGGTGGCAGCATCGATCAGGGCGAGTTGTGAAGCCGCGTAGTAATCGAAGAGTTCCTCGTCGTGCTTGTTGCCGAGGGTGTCGCGGTTTTCGTAGGTGCTGCTCTGTCCTTTTTGGCCTTCAGTTTCCTGGATGCTCGGGCCGATCGGCACGATAGGTTCGGGCGGCGGCGCACCCATGCCCTTGGGTGCCAGCTTGACCAGAAGCGTTTTCTGGTCGGGCATCCAGAGCAACTCGCCGTCGAACATGGGGTTCAGACGGGCTCCGGGTACGCGATGCGCTTCGCCGGTTTTGGCATCGCCGATCCAGAGATCCACCGATTCGGGAGCGATATTCACGAACGCAAACCGCTTCCCGTCCGCGCCCCAAAGGGGCTCGCCCGCGCAAGCGCCCGCGGGCAGCGCGACATGAATTTGCGCGCCATCGGGGATGTGCACCAGTTCGAAGTTCGTATTGCAGGGCGTGATGCCGTACCCGCCGGGGGTGTCGTGCTTGCTGTGATTCCTGGGCTCCACGCGCACGCCCGCCAAGCGCAAGAAAGGCGTCGCCACACGGGCAATCGATGGGTATTGCTGCCGGGTCACGAGCAGAATCGTGTCGTGGGTCGGGCTGACCCTGGGGATTGGCGGCGAGGGCGCGCGCATCACATCCAGAATGTTTTTCGGCGGCTGGTTATATCCGGATGCAGTTTCGGCCGGCGTCGCCGGCGGTGAGGTCACTTTCGACGAAAATGAGGCCGACTGCGCTCGAATGGGCACAGACGTCGCGCAGACAATTAGCGCTCCGGCCAAAAGAAAATTCAAGGGGTTTCGAACTGGCATGAGTTCCCTCCGCTGACTGAAGCCGAGATTTCCGTGGCGGTTCCCGGTTTCCGATTAGCATATCACAGGCCGCCAGCCCTGCAAGGCTTCGCCTTGATCCGATGCGGATGGAAGTCAGGAGTCGGAAGACAGAATGGCAGCGCCCGACCGCATCGCCCCGCGAGGTCGATGTGGTTACGTGGAAATCGGGTTTGTTGTCATCCGGCGGGCCCACCGCGCGGTCCGCCGGTTAAGACGCACGTCCCATAGGCGGAGGGGGTTCTCTCCGCTTGCCATAGCCGATATCCTAAGCGCTCAGTAAAGGGCAAGTCAGGGGACCCCCTCTATCCACTCTTGGGCCGATATATCCGCGCCTCTACGGACAGCGGCATGCGCATCGTCACATAATCGCGCTTGCCATCGCGCCGGGCGGGTTTCCCAATCTTCAAAACATCCGGCTCGTCCTGTAACAGGCGGCTGATTGTGGTCTCATCAATATTCCGGGCTTCCGCAAGGTCGCGCGGGGATAGGCGCCGTTTGGAGGGGATGGGCGGCAGTGCGCGGAGGCACACCTCAGGCTGAACGGGTTTTTTGTGTGCAAGATGTTACCCAACGTTACCTCATTTGGCAGATCACGGCAGTACGGTCAAGATCGTACAAAAACGTCCGAATACAGCATGGAACCGGGGAACAGGGTATTCAAGTACGCCTCCCATCATTCCCAAGAAGAGTGGGCCGAGACCGCCCGACACTTGGCAGTATCCAGGTGCCGGCGGATTGGTGCTTGCGTCATCCGAAAATGAGGCGAACACGGCAACGTCCAGGCTCGTCTCTCCATAACCTAACGGCTCTATGACTTCCCAGAGAACGCCAGAGCGCCCGCCCTCCACAAGCAACTCTCGCACCTCAATTTGATTAATCGTCCGCCCAGCGTCCGGTACCAAGCTCGGTCCAGAGTCAGAAAGTCGCGCGCGCTTGCGATGTCCAAGATCACCAATAGACACGAAAACTCTAATACCGCGTGGAATGTGGTGAAACTGGACCTGAAGGCCAGTGCCGCGATCTGCTAGTCCACAAACCTGTACGTTGCCGTCGCCGGCGTCGACGATAGCGCCAAATGCGCAGCTCTCTCCGGCTCGTGACTTGAACGCTCCCGTGAACCCCTCGGTAAACCGGATCGTGGCGATTCTTTGGTCGACCAGATTCGCAGACTGGCGGGCCACGAATCCACGGTCATCGAACATTTTAGACCCGTCCGCGCCCCGAACGTCGAAATCGCAACCCCGTTGAACCGTGGCAACACAGTGCATCCCCTCTTCGACCAGGGCGCCGGTCACGCTCACGTACGCGAACACCTTCGGCGTGTATGTGGCACAGCGCAAGTTGCTGATTTGGAACTGTCTGGACTCGTGAGGGAGCATCTTGCCAAGTTGAACGTGACGGAAAATGACCTCGTCTGTTCCAGTAATCTCACCAAAATATTTCTTGCCACTTTGCTTGCTGACTTCCAAAAGCACGACGTCGGAGCGTGAGTATGGTGTGGGCGGGTTGCCCCCCCGCGGAATTGGACGCTGCGAGATTGGCGCGCTCACTGACAAGAAGACCGTGAACAATAGCGGATAGGCAGCAGGCGTCTCCCCATCGTATGTACACGTCAAGAATATATCGCCCACGAGCTCGGTTGAGCCCTCTTTGCGGATACAGGTCTCATTGGCGTTCGCAGAGTACCGGAGCAGCGAGAGTGGGTAATCAGCATGGCGGCTCTTTTGCATTCGCCCCATCAATTCCTGCCAGATATGAGTTTGCAAACTAGCCTCAAAATGGACTAAATCCTTGTAGCGCCAAACGAGAGGATTGTCGGTCGAGGACAGCTCCTTCTTGAATGCCTGAATTCGTTGGTATTGCTCGCTCTCTTCGGGAGACAAGCTCCCCTCTTGTATCTCCCTAAAATAGAGCATCACCTGGGGTTTTCCAGTGGCCTTCCATGCTTCCATGGCGTGCCTAACCTCGTGCTCAGTACCGGAATTCGCGTCACTGACCGGCGTGCCGAATCTCCTGCCAAAGACACCGATAACTAAGTCGCTGTCTTCGATGCGTAACCCTTCGTCAATCAGGCCCTGCGGCCCTTTGACATGTAATCCGGGGTGAGCATCTGTCTCCCAGCGCCACAGTTCGAGGATCGCCGGCGGATCGAATGCCCGAAGAAACTGGTTGATGAGATTGATGACCTTGTCGACCACATCGCGCTCAGCTTGAACGTCGGACGGCGATGCTAGTACAATCCGAAAGACTCGCTTGTCCGCCATATACAAATAGAATGTACCAGAATGGCCGTTGGGAAAAATCCCACGCTTGCCGCTGGGTGCGCCCGCTAAGCCCGAATCGGGGGTATGCCCGGGGCGCCGCCATAGGCCGGCACAGGGGACCGACGCGCCTGTCGCTCTTAATTCCGCCCTTTCTCCAGTCCGACACGTAGGCGTGCACGCCCTAGCGCATTCAGGCCGGATCCATACCGGAAACCGCGTTTGTGGAATTCGATCACCGAGTTGGCTTGTTCCATCAGTGGAACAAGCCCGTCCCATGAGCGGACACTCGCCTTCCATATCCCCCTTCTTCTCAATATCTTAGCGATGGTACAGTAATTGCGGCGGAAATGCGACAATGTTGTTAACCCCTTCATGAGACTGACCGATGCGTATGTCCCGCGGATCCTGATCGCCGACGACCAACCGGACGTCCTGGAAGCCCTGCGCTTCCTGATCAAGGGAGAGGGCTATCAGGCCGAAGCCGTCAACTCGCCCGCCGGCATTCTGGACGCTGTCGAGTCGCGCGACTTCGACGCCGTCGTCATGGACCTCAACTACACGCGCGACACTACCTCAGGGCAGGAAGGCCTGGATCTGCTCAACCGGCTGATGTCTCTCGACAGCACGCTGCCGGTGATCGTGATGACGGCTTGGGGCAGCGTGGATTTGGCGGTCGAAGCCATGCGCCGCGGCGCGCGCGACTTCATCCAAAAGCCCTGGGACAATGCGCGCCTCTCCGCCATCCTGGGCACTCAGATCGAACTCGGCCGGGCGCTGCGCAAAGGGCAAATCCTGGAAGCCGAGAATCGCCTGCTGCGGTCGGAGCAGTTTCCCAGCCTGATCGCGCAATCCTCCGCCATGCAACCGGTGCTGGATATGATCTCGCGTGTGGGGCCTTCCGACGCCAACGTGCTGATCACCGGCGAGAATGGCACGGGCAAAGGACTGGTGGCGCAGTCGCTGCACTCGGTCTCGCTGCGGTCCCTCAAGCCGATGCTCACGGTGAACACGGGCGGCCTTTCCGAAGGCGTATTCGAGAGCGAGCTGTTCGGCCATGTGAAAGGCGCTTTCACCGACGCCAAGGCGGACCGCGTGGGCCGCTTCGAAATGGCCGAAGGCGGCACGTTATTCTTGGACGAAATCGCGAACATTTCGGCAAACCTGCAGGCCAAGCTGCTGCGCGTGCTGGAGACCGGCGAATTCGAGCGGGTAGGCTCGTCCAAGACGCGCAAAGTGGATGTGCGGGTGCTGTCGGCCACCAACTCGGACCTGAACGCCGAAGTGGCCGGCGGGCGCTTCCGGCAGGACTTGCTGTTCCGGCTGAATACCATCGAGATCCGGCTGCCGGCTCTGCGCGAACGGCGCGAGGACATTCCGTTGCTGGCCGCGCACTTCCTGCGGCAGCACGCCGAGCATTACCGCAAGAACCTGAACGCCTTCGATGACGCCGCCATGAAGGCACTGCTGGCGCACCCCTGGCCGGGGAACATACGCGAGCTGGACCATGCCATCGAACGCGCCGTGCTGATGACCCAGAGCACGTGCGTGAAGGCCAACGATTTGGGACTGCGGCCGGCCCGCGACGGAGCGCCGCGGCTGGAGGATATGAGCCTCGAAGAAGTGGAGGGCCTGCTGATCAAGAAGGCCTTGCAGCGCTTCAACGGAAACGTCAGCCACGCGGCCAACGCGCTGGGGCTGAGCCGTAGCGCCCTTTACCGGCGTTTGCAGCGCTACGGACTCTGAGGCGCCGGAGGCCGGCCCCTAAATGACACCCCCAAGAAACCGCCGCCGCCGGCGCATGAAATACGAAGGCCGGATCGTGATCATGGCGATCATGGCCGGCTTGCCGGGCTCTCTGGTGGCGCTCATCTTTCTATGGCTGCGCGATCCCACGCCGCAGGCTAAGGAACAATGGACGCTGACGGTGATGATCGTATTGCTGTGGCTGGGCTTCGCCATGGCGGTCCGAGACCGGGTGGTGTTCCCGCTGCAAACCATCTCCAATCTGCTTTCGGCGTTGCGCGAAGGCGACTTCTCGGTGCGCGGGCGCGCCGGCGCGTACGACGACGCGCTGGGCGAAGTGATGCGAGAAGTCAACTCGCTGGGTGGCACGCTACGCGAACAAAGGCTGGGCGCGCTGGAGGCGACCACGCTGCTGCGCACGGTGATGTCGGAGATCGACGTGGCGGTTTTTGCGTTCGACCACGAGCGCAAGCTGCGCCTGGTGAATCGTGCCGGTGAGCGGCTGCTGGCGGCGCCCGCCGAGCGCGCACTGGGCGCTAGCGCCGCGGAGTTGCAACTGGAAACCTGCCTCGAAGGAGAGCCGCAGCAGACCTTTCAGATGACCTTCCCCGGCGGCGCGGGACGCTGGGGACTACGCCGCACCACCATCCGCGAGCATGGCTTGCCGCTGCAATTGCTGGTGGTGGCGGATCTGACGCTGCCTTTGCGCCAGCAGGAGTTGCAGGCCTGGCAGCGCCTGGTACGCGTGCTGGGGCATGAGTTGAACAACTCGTTAACGCCCATCAAATCGATCGCGGGAAGCTTGGGCAGCTTGCTGACGCGGCAACCTCTGCCGGCGGATTGGGAGGACGATATGCGGCGCGGGCTGAGCGTGATCTCCACGCGCTCGGAGGCGCTCAGCCGCTTCATCGGCGCTTATGCGCGGCTGGCCAAGCTGCCGCGGCCGCAATTGGAATCGATGGAGATGGGGCCGTGGGTGCAGCGTATGGTCAGCCTGGAAACGCGGCTGAAGGTGGCCGTCAAGCCGGGGCCGGATACCTTCATGCGAGGCGACCCGGACCAATTGGAGCAGGTGCTGATCAACCTGCTGCGCAATGCGGCGGACGCCTCGCTGACCACCGGGGGCGGCGTCGAGATCGGCTGGACGCGCAATGCGATGCACGTGGAAGTGGATATCGAGGACGAGGGGCCGGGGATTTCGAATACCACGAACCTGTTCGTACCGTTCTTTACGACGAAGCCGGGAGGGTCGGGCATCGGGCTGGTGCTGAGCCGGCAGATCGCCGAGGCGCACGGGGGGACGTTGGTGCTGGAGAACCGGACGGATCGGACGGGGTGCGTGGCACGGCTGCGGCTGCCGGTGTGAGCTGCGACCGTGAGGGAACACAAGAGCTTCTTCCCAGGCTTGGGCAGTTTCGCCCGCCGCCCACGACTAGCCGTTGGTTCCTACGCCGAGAGGCTCGTGATTGGGTTCCTTTCTCGGCTTCATCGGTAGATCTCGTTGAGTCGGTAGGCCAGTTGGTGTGCTCGTGGCCAGCCGAGGCGGACGAACACGTCCAGGATGTCCATGAGGGCCCGGTTGCACTCGGTGTGGTCGCGCAGCGCCGTGCGATATTGCGCGAGGTATTGCTCGACGATTTCGACCATAAGGCCTTCAGCGAGTTGCTCATATTGGTAGCCGTACTTGCTGCCGGCTCGGACAACGTCGCCGACGAGGACTAGCACGCCTGGTGGGTCAACAGCAATGAAGTGCTTGAGAGCGTCAAGCAGGTGGTGTGCGATGTGCGGGTGGCCGATGTCGGCGAGGAGGACGATGA